>ERZ824978.40-NODE-40-length-183073-cov-4.551913_pt1 | contig 183073 bp, 173 predicted proteins | sample MGYA00519860_ERZ824978 | MGnify/ENA primary metagenome ERZ824978 (study PRJEB31778, sample SAMEA3449184) | human gut metagenome | biome: human gut; feature: human-associated habitat; material: faeces | place: United Kingdom | collected 2010/2012 ... | reverse complement strand
CATGAAGGACAGCTGGCGCGCGGGGATCCCCGACAAGGATAAAACGGAGCTGGTCACCACCGGCATTTACCGTTTCAGCCGCAACCCGGCGTTCCTCGGCTTTGACCTCATGTATATCGGTATCCTGCTGCTGTACGGAAATCTGCTGACGCTCGGCGTTTCTGCCTTTGCCATCGTCATGCTTCACTTACAGATATTGCAGGAGGAACGATACCTTGTGAACACCTTTGGAGCACCGTATCAGGAGTATTGCCACCATGTGTCCCGGTATTGGGGCAGAAAATAAAGACATTTTCAGGAGGACAGATCATGTCAAAGCGAACACGTCAATACATCGGTATTCTGGCTGCGCTTGCCGCCTACTACCTCGTTCACGAGGGCACACATCTGCTGTATGCCCTGCTCACCGGCGTGTTTAAGCAAATCAACTTTATGGGACTTGGCGTTCAAATCGACGTATATGCCGAGCACATGACAAATATGCAGCTTGGAATCTTTTGCCTTGTGGGTGCTTTGGCAACTTTTTGTATAGGATACCTGCTCGCGGCACTTGCGAGGAACATCTGCCGCGCTCATAGCAAGCTGCTTCGCGCAGTGCTTTACTACATAACGATTGCTTTTCTGCTGCTCGATCCGCTGTATCTAAGCATCCTGTGTGGCTTTTTCGGCGGCGGGGATATGAACGGTATCGCCCTTCTTTGCCCGGAGTGGGCGGCAAGGTGCCTTTTCGGTGCGCTGCTTCTTGTCAATGGGCTGGTATTCTGGAAGCGGATACTGCCTGTCTACCGGCAGTCTTTTTCCGGGCGATGAACTTATAGGAGCTTCCTGTATACTTTAAAGAGTAAAGGGAATTGACCAAAAAGAATACCTCAAGTAAATTTAGATTATTACTGACCGGCCAGTTAGTAAAATCTAAAAAACAAGAGGTATTCAATATGGATAGATGGACAGGAGGTATTTAAATGTACACACAGTTATTTGGCATTCTTCACGGAACTGTTTTACCCAAATAGATATACTTGCCTTGGATACGCCATATTCGGCAGCAAGGCCTTTGAGGGTTCGTCCCTCTTCAAGATGAAGACGTACAATCTTCTTTCTAAGATTATATCTTATTAGGTCGAGGTGTTACAACTATGTTATATCACAACAATTGACATCCATATTTGAGTGTTTCAATGTGATAAATATATCACATTCTGCTTGACAAATAGATAAATAAGAGATATATTTATAACAAAAGAGAGAAATATATCACATAGGAGGTAAGACCAGTGGATAAGATGATTAGCGTTACAGAAACAGTAAAGAGAAGATATTTAAAGCAAGGTATATTTTTTACTATCATTGGTTTATTGGGCTTAGGTGTAGAACTTACTAATGTTCAAAGAACAATAGGCATAGTATTGTCGTTAATTCAAATATGTGCTCTAGTTTTAGTAATAGTTTATATGAAAAAAACTGAGCGTGTGAAAAAAGAAGAATTTGATGAAATGGCTGATGCAAATATGTATAGAGCTAAAGCAGATGCAAGAGATTTCGGAATGGCAATGCTTTTTGCAATGGTTATTGTGGCGAGTTTGATAATTATGATTATGAATAGGTTTTCTGTAGATTTTGAAGCAATGGGATATACGCCATTAACTATACTTCTTAATGCACTATTTATTTATATGGGGACTAATAACATATATGTAGGTGGAAAATTCGTGGCATTGGAGGAAGAATAATATGCCTGTTTTGAAAACGAGAATGCATGAGTGCAGAAAAGAACTGAATATGCAGCAAGCTGAACTCGCAGAGTTAGTTGGAGTTCGCCGTGAAACCATCGGTAAACTAGAAAATGGCAAATATAATCCTTCCTTAAAATTAGCCATGGATATTGCCAAAGTGTTTGGGAAAACGGTGGAAGAGATTTTTCAGTTTGAAGAAAATGATGGAAATTAACATAGGGGTTGAAACATATGGATCTAGATTAGTCTAGGTCCTTTTTTATTACAATTAATAAGGAAAGGAGACATTTAAATGGCAGATATTAAAACAAGAACAGTGGACAAGACTTCCATAAAAACAATGGATCAGTCTATTTCAGCATCCCACAGAATACGAGATGCCGGTGCGGAAATCAAACATGCTGGTAGGCAAGAAATTGATTCTTCCGAACAAAGCGTATCTGAATATTCAACTGCAAGATTTGAAAATGCAATCCACAGAACCGTAGCAAAAGCAGAACATGCAGCGGAAAGGGGATTTGATAAGGGTACTTGGATTGCTCAGCACAAAATGCGAGAGCATGGAATAAAAGAACGGTTCAAGGTAGCTTCAGCTAAAGAAGCAGAAGATATGGCAACGGCAACTACTGTAAAAAGTCGCGCATCAGTCAGCCGGGTTAGAACAGGGATAAAGGGAAGAAACAGCGATGCAATAAAGAACCGGCAGAATATTAAAATGCGCAAGGATGCGAAAAAGGCTTATACGAAATCACAGGAGGCTATGAAAGCTACAGCGAAGAATTCTTACAGAACCGCAAAGGCTGGAAGTAATGCTATCAAGCGGATTTCTCATTCTGTCGCCCATGCTGCCAGAGCCTTATATCTGAACACGAAAGTTTTAGTCTCAGCGATAGAGAGGGCAGAGCTCTCTCGTACATGTAGGGCGGGGTGAAGTTTGCTTTAGGAATAATGTGAAACAGGTCAATAGCAAACTAATTTGTGCAAAAAATAAAGAGAAAGCGGGGATTCATAAGAATTTGTCGAAGTATTATCTTTATTATGATAAAATTATGCCATAAGGAGGAGGCGAAAACTATGATAAATATAAGACCTGTATCGGATCTAAGAAATAATTTTACAGAAATCGAGTCGATTGTAAAACAGGGTGATCCGGTATATCTGACGAAGAACGGATATGGGACTATGGTAGTGATGGATCTGCAGCAGTATGCGGCACTAACGGATGATATCGAGTTAAAGCTGGATGAAGCTGATAAAGCTGCAGAAGCAGATGACAAGAGATATACGGTGGAGGAAGTTTTTGGTAGAGCACGGGAGCGTGTAAATGGAAGATAAAAAATACAGAGTAAAGATTTTACCTTTGTTTGAAGATGATCTGGACAATGATGTATGGCGGCAGAGATGAAACGGTCAGCCTGATATGTGAGAATCGTTTAATAGGAGTTATCCTGGACCGTTTTTCCACCAACGTTATGATTATCCCTGAAGGCAGCAGTCATTTCAGAGTGAATGTGCTTGTATCAGTCAGCCCGCAGTTTTTCGGCTGGATTACAGGAATCGGAGCAGGGATACAAATTGACGGTCCGAAGGATGTTAAAGAAGAATATAGGAACTTTATTGCAGAGATTTTGAGCAATTATGTATGCAAGTGATAGGAGAGGAAAATGAAAAAGAAAAAGATAAACAGCTACGCTGAGGAAAAGTGGAATAAAGAGCATCCCCCGGAAAGTTTACCGTGGTTACTGATAAAATCGGTAGTTTCTATTTTTATTGCTGTTCTGCTGCTTCTATACGTGATTTTCAATTAAAAATACTTGAGAGGAGATAAGTTATGAGTTTATTTGAAAATTATTGCAACTATGCATTGCTGAATGATGAAATAGAATTTTCCAGATATTACGAGCTGCGTGAAGACGAAGAGGGCACTCAATACATCTGTGATATGTCCGAGAGAACCTTCGAGCATATATGTATGAAGACCCTGCAGGTTTTGCTTGTCTTTAATCATGAAGGACACGATTACGTCATTACCGTTGATTCAGAGGACACATATTACCTGGATGAATACGTACTTCTGGGAGACGGCAAGATTGAACTTATACAGGTGGAGGAGCAGTTGAGAGACGCACTGGTTGAGATGTATTGGGAAGAGTAGTGGGGGCGAAAAAAACCAGAACTTTAAGAATAGTAAATATGGTATGTATGCGGCGGTAAATATCCGTGACGGGATTTTCATAGTACTATCGACGGAAGACGGGGTTGCCCACAAGGGCTTTGCATTGAGATAAAACATGATCATATTTGCAAAACTATATTAAACCAGGTTGAAAATTCATGGTAGCAATGCTAGTATAGGAAGAAGATCAAAAAAGATATGGAGGTGAATGTTATGGACAGTAGTGATAGGTCAGGGCGAAGTATGAATAGCAGTGCTTTTTATATCAGTTTGAGACACAGTCATTGGATAAAATTCACCACTGGGTCTGTTTCCGTTGATCAAAAAGCACTGTAAGGTGCTTTTTTAATGCCCTTTTCTATTGCTTGAAACAGTATTATCCGTGTTTTGAGAAAGGAAAGGAGTCAACTATGAACAAGAAATATTTGGAGATACAGAAACTGATTCAGGAAAATCGCTCGGATTCAAGGATCGCAGAGGTTTTGTCCAACTACCATGAGAATGATATCGCAGAACTTCTGGAAAATCTGAGCCGGGCGGAGAGAAAAAGAATTTACCATGTGCTGGGCATTGCCAAAACAGCAAACGTGTTTCCGTATTTTGATGATCCGCAGAAATATATCGAAGAAATATCTGTTGAAGATGCCGCTGCGATCATTTCGCTGATGGATTCAGATGATGCTGTGGATATTTTGGAGCAGCTGGATCCGGAACGAAAAAACAGGATCGTGGACAAACTGCATGGAAGGATCGCACAGGACGTCAAAAAGCTGATGTCCTACGATGAACGGGAAATCGGCAGCTATATGACGACCAATTACGTGTGTATTCAGGAAGGTCTTTCCATTCGGCAGGCCATGAGAGAACTGGTGCGTCAGGCTGGAGTTCATGACAATATCATGACAATGTACGTAGTGGATGCTGGTGGTTGTTTTGCGGGAGCTATTGATCTGAAGAAACTGATCGTTGCGCGGGAAAACGATGATATCAATGATATAATTTTGCGTTCCTATCCGCATGTTGAGGCACATGAAAAAATTGAGGATTGTGCAAGCCGGATCGTAGATTATGCGGAAGATTCTATTCCGGTCCTTGACGCTGGCGGCAAGATGCTGGGCGTGATCACCTCTGAAGATCTCGTAGAGATCGTAGATAATGAATTAGGAGAAGATTATGCAAAGCTGGCAGGGCTGACTGCCGAAGAAGATTTAAGAGAAACTACCGGACGCAGCATGAAGAAGAGGCTGCCATGGCTTGTCGTTCTTCTGGGGCTTGGTATGCTGGTTTCCTCGGTAGTTGGAGTCTTCGAAGGTGTCGTTGCCGCGCTTCCCATCGTGATCTGTTTCCAGTCTCTGGTTCTGGATATGGCGGGGAACGTGGGTACCCAGTCCCTTGCTGTAACTATCCGAGTGCTTATGGATGAAAATGTAACAGGAAGAGAGAAATTGATGCTTCTTGGAAAAGAAATGAAAATCGGATTGCTGAACGGCGGGCTGCTGGGGATCCTGGCGCTGGTGCTGCTGGGAATCTACGTACACGCTTTTAAGGGATATGCCTGGGCGGGAGCCTTTGCAGTATCCGGATGTGTAGGGATTTCTCTTGTACTGGCCATGATGGTGTCCAGCATGGTGGGAACCGTTATACCGATGTTCTTTCATAAGATAAAGGTGGACCCGGCGGTAGCTTCCGGACCGCTGATCACGACTGTAAATGATCTGGTCGCAGTCGTTACTTACTACGGACTGGCATTTTTATTTCTGGTCAGCTGAGAAAACGGAATGTCCGGAGCAGGAAACAGAAGGGTGAGGTTTGTTGTATGGAAATCATTGTAACAACATTAGAAATCATAGGAGCGATCGCATTTGCTGTATCGGGAGCGCTTGTGGGGATCCGAAAAAACATGGATGTGTTCGGCGTGTGTGTTCTGGGGCTTTCTACTGCAGTGGGAGGAGGCGTCATTCGGGATTTGATCCTGGGAGAAACACCGCCGGCTATGTTCACCAATCCGATCTATGCGATCGCAGGTCTTGCGACATGTCTTTTTGTTCTGATCCCGGAGATCCGCACGATGGTGGAACGTTCAGAATTCGTATTGCTTCTGGCAGACGCTGTCGGTCTCGGGATCTTCACGGCGTCTGGAACTATGCATGCTCTGGAAACAGCAGACGCGAATGCATTCCTGGCTGTTTTTGTAGGTGTCGTGACCGGCGTAGGCGGAGGGCTTCTCCGGGATGTGATGGCAAGTGTTCCCCCGTATATTTTCACAAAACACGTTTATGCAGTAGCGTCCATAGCAGGTGGTATACTGCTGTGCGTCATCTATCCATACGTTGATAAATACATAGGTCTTTTTATCACGTCTGCATTTGTAGTGGTATTAAGGCTGCTGGCATCTCGGTTTCGCTGGGAAATCCCAAAGGCGGAGGATGTGTCTCTTCATCATACGAAAAACCATTCGGGAAAAGAATGATGTTATAATTCTGCAAAAAGTTGGGAGCGTTAAAGCTCCCAACTACAAAACACGAACATTATACCGGGAAATTCCGTATTGATGTTCGCCTATATCAGTCCTATAATAATACACGTACTCTATATTTTGACAGACATCAGAGCATACAGTGTTGTATCGTGTCATAAGCCAAAATTAGAGCAAAATTCGTAATTTGGGACGTGAAGCCCGCTCTTATACTGTGCCTATGACACAATCAGAACAGCGTAAAAGATGTTTGATTGTGTTTTTTATTGGGACGATTCCGACAAATCGCCCTGGCAGTGAGGAAAAAATGGAAAGAACAGTAGAACAGTTAAAAGAACGAATCCGTGCAGGCGGGGCTAAAATTCCTGCGGAAAAAGTTATCAAAAACGGACAGCTGGTCAACGTTATGACAAGTGAGATCTATCCGGCAGAGATCGCGATCTATAAAGATATGATCGCAGCAGTCGGTGATGAAGCGGAAGTGGCTGATTACATCGGACCTGATACCCAGATCATCGATGCAAAAGGAAGATTCCTGGTGCCGGGTATGATCGATGGACACATCCACAGTGAGTGCAGCAAGCTGAGCATTACCAGCTATGCCAAGGCTGTCGTGCCTCACGGGACCACCAGTATGATCTCCGGTCTTGATGAATACATTTCCGTATCGGATCTGGATGGCCTGCAGGAGATCTTTGCAGAAGTAAAGAAAAGTCCGTTGAAAGTATTCTGGGGCGCACCGTATAAAACACCGTACACTGTGCCGCAGTCTACAGTTTCCTTCAACTTTACCAAGGAAGTGCACCAGACGGTGCAGAAATGGCCGGAATGCTTCGGCGTATGGGAAACCGTAACGGAATTCGTGCAGGAAGAGGACGAAGACACGCTGGGCGCTATCGCAGAAGCCGGCAAGAACAACCTGCCGGTATTCGGATGTGCACCTATGGCATCGGGTAAAAAGCTCAACGCATACCTTTGCAGCGGCGTTCGTCTGGATCATGAAAGCTTTGATCATGTGGAAGTAGTTGAAAAGATGAGAAAGGGCATGCACATGCTGATCCGTGAGTCCTGCGTGACACATTTTCTGGCGGAAAACATGCGTGCTGTTACAGAAGTGAATCCGTATCTGGCAAGAAGAGTCAGCTTCTGTACGGATGATGTAACAGCAACGGATATTCTGGAAAAAGGTCATATGGACAACCTCGTTCGCCTGGCAATCAAAGCCGGTGTAGAATCGATGACAGCTATTCAGATGGCGACGATCAACAAACTTTACAAACCAGTGGGGCATCGGCTACCTGATCACAGGCGTCGTTTGCCTGATACTCCACTTCGGAAGAAACAGCTGGTGCAAACCGGACGAAGATATGCTGGAGTATGTGGACGACCGGTCGGAGAAGGAATAGGGCTGTTGCCAGAGTTGAAAATATGAATATTGCATAAAACAGAGGACACATTTTTGCTGATTCTACCGGCAGGAGGTGTCCTCTTTATTTTTCACTGCACACACCCGGAATCTGTGATACAATAGAGCCAGCCAAGGAGGTTGCATCATGGATGAACGAATCAGGAAACAGCTTGCTTTTGCACTGGAAATCGATAAAGAAAAAAATATTCTCAGACAGACTCATCTGTCTGGTCATGGCAGACGGGAAAACGATGCGGAACATGCATGGCATATGGCCATCATGGCGTATCTTTTACGGGAGTATGCTAATGAAGAAGTTAACATCACAAAAGTCATGCTGATGTGTCTGATCCATGATATTGTGGAGATCGAGGCGGGGGATACTTATGCTTACGACGAAGAGGGCCTGAAATCGCAGAAGGAGCGAGAAGAAAGAGCAAAAGAAAAATTGTATTCACTTCTGCCTGATGATCAGAAGAGGGAACTGGTTAGCTTGTTCGATGAATTTGAATCCTACGGAAGCCCGGAAGCACGTTTTGCTCATGCCATGGATAACGTGCAGCCGCTGATCCTCAATGACAGCAACGAAGGAGGCGACTGGAAAGATCATCAGGTTTCGGCAGAGCTGGTCTATGGCAGGCATAAAAAGACGAAGCTGGGATCGGAGAAACTGTATGAGGTCAGCGATGAGATTTTGCAGAAAAATATTAAAAAAGGGAATTTAAAAGAGTAAATATCTGAGGTAAGGTAAAGAATCATGACATTAAAAGAACTGAATATTGGAGAGAGTGCAGTGATCCGGACCGTTGGCGGTGACGGAGCACTGCGCCAGCATTTTTTGGATATGGGCGTGATACCGGGAGCAGAAGTGACCGTGGTAAAGCTGGCTCCTATGGGAGATCCGATGGAACTGCAGATCCATGGATATGAACTGACCCTGCGTCTTGCTGATGCAGATCAGATCGAAGTTGAGCCGATCAAAAGCCGGTCCAGAAAACATGAAGGACCAAAAAGTATCAGCGATACGGAGCACCCGGGACTGGGAGAAAATGGTAAATATCACGTAAAAGCAACGGAGGACCCTCTGCCGGATGGCATGACGCTGACTTATGCACTGGTGGGAAACCAGAACTGCGGGAAAACGACCCTGTTCAATCAACTGACCGGTGCGAACCAGCATGTAGGAAACTTCCCGGGAGTAACGGTAGATCGCAAGGATGGCCCGATCAAGGGATATCCCAATACATCGGTCACGGATTTGCCGGGCATCTATTCCATGTCACCGTACACCAGCGAGGAGATCGTATCCCGTAATTTCGTGCTGCAGGACAAGCCAAAGGCGATCATAAATATCGTTGACGCCACCAATATCGAACGGAATCTGTACCTGACCATGCAGCTTTTGGAAATGGATGTTCCCATGGTACTGGCGCTTAATATGATGGATGAAGTAACAGGGAACGGCGGGACCATCGATGTGAACCGGATGGAAGAAATACTGGGAATCCCTGTCATTCCGATTTCGGCTGCAAAAAATCAGGGCGTAGATGAACTGATCCGCCATGCGATCCACATCGCCAAGTATCAGGAATGCCCTGGCAGACAGGATTTTTGCGATGAAAATGATTTTGGAGGGGCGGTGCATCGTTGTATTCATTCTGTGTGCCACCTCATTGAAGATCATGCAGAAGCCGCAGAGGTACCGATACGGTTTGCCGCATCAAAACTGATCGAAGGAGATCAGCTCATGATGAGGCTGATGAACCTTGATCAAAACGAAATAGAGATGCTGGAGCATATTATTTTGCAGATGGAAAAGGAGCGAGGACTCGATCGAAGTGCAGCCATCGCTGATATGCGGTTTTCCTTTATTGAAAAAGTCTGCGAAAGTACAGTCGTAAAACCGAAAGAAAGTAAAGAGCATATCCGCAGTCGAAAGCTCGACCGTATACTGACGGGAAAATACACGGCGATCCCGTGTTTTCTGGGGATCATGCTGCTTGTTTTCTACCTGACGTTCAATGTGATCGGTGCCTGGCTGCAGAGGCTTTTGGATCTGGGGATCAGCTCGCTGACGGATGTGGTGGATCACGCACTGACTGCGGGGCATATGAATCCTGTACTCCACGGGCTGATCATAGATGGGATTTTCACGGGAGTAGGATCCGTCCTGTCGTTTTTGCCGATCATCGTAACATTGTTTTTCTTCCTCTCTATGATGGAAGACAGCGGATATATCGCCCGCGTTGCGTTTTTCATGGACAAACTGCTTCGAAAAATCGGACTTTCCGGGCGAAGCATCGTGCCGCTTTTGATCGGATTCGGCTGTACGGTGCCGGCAGTCATGGCGACTCGGACGCTGCCAAGTGAACGTGACCGTAAGATGACGATTTTACTGACACCGTTTATGAGCTGCACGGCGAAGCTGCCGATCTACGCATTCTTCGTCAGCGCGTTCTTCCCGGGAAAGGGTGGTCTCATCATGGCGGGACTTTACATAACAGGTATCGTGATCGGGATTTTAGTTGCACTTCTTTTCAAGGGCACTCTCTTTAAGGGAGAAGCGGTACCGTTTGTAATGGAACTGCCGAATTATCGCCTGCCGGGTGCTAAAAACGTCGCACAGCTTCTCTGGGAGAAAGCAAAAGATTTTCTGCAAAGAGCCTTTTCAGTGATCTTGATCGCTACGGTAGTGATCTGGTTCCTGCAAAGCTTTGACCTCCGGTTCAACATGGTCGAGGATTCTTCGAAGAGCATTTTGGCTATGATCGCCGGATGGATCGCGCCGATTTTTGCACCGATCGGACTGGGAGACTGGCGGATCGTAACTTCACTGATCAGTGGATTTATGGCTAAGGAAAGCGTGGTTTCTACATTGCAGGTATTGTTCCATGGCGGTGTGCAAAGCGTGCTGACTTCCCTGTCGGCCGCTTCCCTTCTGGTATTTAGTTTGCTGTATACGCCATGTGTTGCAGCTATTGCATCGGTGCGCCGTGAAATGGGACGCCACTGGGCCATCGGTGTTGTGCTGTGGCAGTGTGCCATCGCATGGGTGGCTGCCGCGATCGTGAGAGTCATAGGACTGTTGATTTTTTAGCGGAGGTGGAATTTCATGAGTAATCAGTCGGCAAGTGTTCTGGTGGGGAGTATCCAGAAATTCTCCGTGGAAGATGGCCCGGGGATACGGACGACGGTGTTTTTAAAGGGATGTCCGTTATCATGTAAATGGTGCCATAATCCGGAGATGATTGATGCAGGGCAGCAGCTTATCAGTTCACCAAACAACTGCATCGGGTGTGGTCACTGTATCCAGATCTGCCCGCAGAATGCAATTTCACTTGATCCTGAAAAGGGAATCCATATAGATCGAAATACATGCAATGTTTGTCTTAAATGTGCAAAGGAATGCTATGCTCAGGCGTTGCGTCCGGTGGCAAAAGAAATGACCATAGACGAGATCCTGGCGACTGCTGAACAGGACAAACGGTTTTACGACCACACCGGCGGCGGCATCACCGTAAGCGGTGGGGAGATGCTGACTCATGCAGACTTTGTCGGATCGCTCATCGATGAAGCTGCAAAGCGTGGGATCCACGTTTGCCTGGACACCAGCGGATTTGGCGATGGGAAAGCTTTGCAGAAACTGGCGAGAAAAGAAAACGTGACGGACATTCTGTATGACATGAAAGCCATCGACGATGAGGTGCACCAGGCATATACTGGAGTCAGCAACAAGAGGATCCTGGAAAATCTGCGGATGCTGGCGGAAGATCCGGAAACTTCCGAGAAGCTTTGGCTGCGGATGCCTCTGGTGCAAGGGGTAAATGACACTGAGAAAATCATTCGGAGCACCGGAGAATTCTATCAGGAAATTGGTGTGAAGAAAGTAAATCTTTTGCCCTATCACAATCTGGGCATCAGCAAGGAGCGAAACGTGGGCGGTGTGCAGGAAGAATTTCAGCCGCCGTCAGAGGAATGGCTGACCAAGATCGAAAACTATTTCAAGAAGGAACTGCATCTGGATGTCAGCATTTTAGGACGCGTATAGCAGTGTGCAGAGATTCAGAGATTTTAGGAAATGAGACAAGGGGAAAACAAGATGCAGATCAGAGAATCTCAAAAAGAAGACATAACAGCTATTATGAGAATTTACGAGAAGGCGAGAGCTTTTATGGATCAGACTGGCAATCCGACCCAGTGGGGTGACGGATATCCGCAGCAGGATCTGATCGAGGAGGATCTGCAGCAGGGTCACAGCTATGTTTGTGAAGAAAATGGGAAGATCGTAGGGACTTTTACTTTAATTTTCGGGGAAGATCCGACTTATCAGATCATAGAGAAGGGTGCATGGCATTCTCAGCAGCCGTACGGGGCGATCCACAGGGTCGCTTCTGATGGCACTGCAAAGGGTGTTGCCGGCGCATGTTTTGATTTCTGCAAAGAAAAAGCTGACTATTTGAGGGTCGATACGCATGCGGATAACAGACCGATGCAGGCTGCTGTACTGCGGTATGGATTCAGACAATGCGGCATCATTTATACCCGGGATGGAAGCCCGCGTATCGCATATGATTATCTGGTGAAGTAGGCGTGTTCATTACTTCAAATATACCATTAAATTACAATTAAAGAAAAATATGTTGACTTTTAAATCCCGTTTCGTAGAATGAAAGTAGAGCGAAGGAAATGCAGGCTGCGCAGGATGATGCATTCGCAGGAAAGGAGATACGAAATGGGTAATACTTTGCGCTATGAGGGGTTTCGAAATGTGCTTTTGTCGCAGATGCGGAAAAGACTCTCGGGAAAGCTGGGAATCAAACAGATTTCCAGAAGAGAAACGGTAAAGAATAACGATACGGTAATGGAAATGCTGCTGGTAGAGCTGGAGGACGGCCGGGCAGCGCCGACTCTGTATCTGGAAGATCTGTATAAGGCGTATAGAGAGGGCGCCACACTTGATGAGATCATCCAGGGCCTCTGTGAGATGTTTACTAAGTATTCTGCTGTTAAAATGCCTCTGGAAAACAAACTGAGTGCACTTATAGATGATTTTGAGAAAGTGAAGCCGCTGCTGAAATTCAGACTCGTCAATGGTGCACGAAACAAGCGGAGAATGGAAGGAAAACCATTTAGCAGAATGGGAGAATTTTTGCTGGCTTATCAGATCCAGCTGGGAGATGGTCATGGAGGGATCTATGCGACACAGGTCACTGATCAGATGCTGCGGGAATGGGGGATAGACGAGGCGGAGCTGCATGATATCGCGGTCGCTAATATGGATCTTCCACAGAATTATCTCCTGCAGTCCATGGAGGAGGCGATCGGGATCGAGGTCGATCCGTCTGTGAAACCGGAAGACAGACCGGAGATGTTTATCCTGACCAGCAAGATGAAGATCAACGGGGCAACAGTGATCTTTTCAGAGGAAGTAAGACAGAAAGTGGGAAAACAGATCGGCGGTGACTATTATCTGCTGCCTTCCTCCATTCATGAATGGGTAGTGATCCCTAAGAGGTGTGCAAGGAGCACACAGGAAATGGAGGATATGGTGCAGGAGGTCAATGAAGATGCAGTGGAAGAGGAAGAGTTCCTCTCTGACCATGTATATGAATATGATGTTGCAAGAGCGCAGATGCGGCAGGCAGTGACAAGGGCGGTCCTCATGTGAGGTCCGCCCCCATTAATCAACCTGTACGAAAGCAGGGTCAAAAATGCCTGTAATAGCACCCATGGCCACCATAAAAGCTGCCATGATCAGCAGACACCAGACTGCGCGCCCTATGAGCGAAACCGCGAAATTGTTGCTTCTGGCCAGTAGCAGATGATCGCAGATCCCGCCGTAATTGGCGAAAACAGCGACCCAGCTGATCAGTATGAGAAATGTAGTAATGCGATAGATCAGAACCGTAAGTGGCATCGTAGCACCTTCCACTTCGATCGTTGCACTGAGCCATAGGAGGGAAGCATACCCCAGCACCGCCAGTATCATCTTCCAGATTTTCATAGAGCGAAATCCAGGCGGCGCGAAGGGATGATACCTGTCCGGAATATCAGCCAGGGGAGTATTTTTTACTCCCGGGTGGAGCGCCTCATTGATGCCGCCCGGCTTCAGTTTGCGTAGAGCCTTTTCCAGTTTCGGGATAGAATCGTAGCGCTTATCGGGATCTATATGGGTACAGATTTCGATGATGCGGGCAATGGGACCGCAGGCAGCGAGCTGCTGCGGATGGCAGCTGGTAAGCATGAAATTCAGCAGAATAGCAAGTCCGTAAATATCCGTTCTCGCATCCGATTGACGAAAACCGTATTGCTCCGGTGCCGCGTGGTCGACGGTGCCAAGAAGAACCGTATCGCGCTGTTTCTGTTCACTGTAGGTTTTGGCTGCGTCAAAATCGATCAGGATCGCACGCATATCTGCGGTCAGGATCACGTTTGAAGGCTTGATATCTCGATGGATCAGCGGCGGCTGAAAGCTGTGGAGCGCCTGGAGCGTATGGCATAGCTGCAGCATTACATATATGGCATCCTTTTCGTTCAGAACACCTTCCTTTTGTAGATATGCATCCAGTGAAAGTCCGCTGATATATTCTTCAATGATGATCAATTCTTGCTCTGTTTCCACCAGCAGATGGATCCGGGGGATTCCGGAAACCTGCTGGGTCTGCAGAAGTCTGTAGATTTCCCTGTTTTCTAGTGAAAGCTTTTTTCTTACATAAATCTGTCCTGTCTCCACATGGCGCACCAGCATGATGCGTGGATTGTCCGCCAGGGGTGAAATATCCTGATAAAAAGACAACAATACCTGATCTTCCAGTTTCATATTGTACCTCATTGATTGCTTTTTTTCTTCGTTTAGTATAACATAATAGAGCAGTTATTGTTGGAAATGAAAGAGAAAACGATGAAATCACAGGAAAAAACCAGCCGTCTGGAAGACGCGCTGACTAATGTTAGAACGTCGCAGCAGCGAGAACAGTTTTTAAAGCAGTATACGGAAGATGGATATGATCGTTTTGCCGATTACCTCAACGAATATATGGCGGAGCACGATATAGATCTGGCGGAACTCCTTTGCAGGAGCAACATCAGTCGAAACTATGTGTACAACATCATCAACGGTGACCGGAATCCAGGCAGGGAGAAGATCATAGCTCTTTGCATCGGCGCAGGCATGAACTGCAGTGAAATCAACAGAGCTTTGAAGATCGCTCAGGAGGGGATCCTGTACGCCAAGAACGAGAGGGATGCCAGGATCATGATCGCAGTCAATCAGGGCAATGCGACGGTGACGGAGATCAACCTGATGCTGGAGCATGAAGGCCTGCCGATCCTCAAGTAGGCGACAGATTTTTCCGTTGGGATTTTTCTGCAAGGTTCCGACCAAATTTCGTGCTGGCAGCACACCTTTTCTCTTGTCGATTCTGTTACACTATGTGCACATACGAAGCTGATTTGAGAAAGGAATTTAGACCATGAAAGTAACAAGATTAGTAATCGGAATCATCTCTTTTGTAATGGCATTGATCGTAACCTTCCAGTCCTGCTTTGCCGGACTTGGCAATGCGATGGAGGATAATGGAGAAGTGGGCGGATCTGCTGGAGTTGTTCTGGCTGTTTTCGCGATCGTTGCCGGAATCATCGCTATCGTGACTCGCAAAGGCGAGGGCAAGGGTCCGTTCGTTGCCGGCGGGTTTTATCTGGCAGGCGGTATTATCGGCTTAGCTATGGCAGGAAGCTACGCTGATCTGAAAATCTGGGGAGTAGCCTGTATCATCTTTGCACTGGTATTCATTATCGGAACTATCCTTGAGAAGAAGAGAAGATAACGCAGTATATCCATACTACTTAAAATCCCTGATCTGCAGTTTTTCTGCGGATCGGGGATTTTTTTCTTTGCATTTATCTGACAATAGGATATAATGGAACTAACTTGTGAATGATTATTCACGACTGCGACACTTACAAATGAAAAGCAGAGGAACCATATATGTATAAAAAACTGGAAGAGGAGACCATCGATGATATCCTGGAAGCAGGGATCGACGAGTTCATAGAGAAAGGCCTGCAGGGAGCGGTCATGAGCGGCATCGCGAAAAAGTCTGGCGTCAGTGTCGGCGTGATCTATAAATATTTTACGGATAAAAACACGTTTTTCCTTCAGTGTCTGGATCACAGTCTGGAGCTGCTGAGCAACGTGCTGCAGGAGGCGGTGTCAGAGGCAAAAGATTTGCGAGGATGCATCCGAAAGATCGTGGCTGCTCTGATCTCCAATTCAAAGATCCATTCTAACTATAACGCCATGTACAATGAGATCATGTCAGGAAGCTGCCGCAAATACGCTAAAGAGCTGGTGGACCGGATCGAGGGAAGATCGGCTGAGCTCTATCGAACTCTCATCGAGCAGGCACAGAAGGAAGGAATGATCACGACAGAAACGGATGCCGGGATCCTGGCTTTTTTCTTCGACAACCTGCTGATGATGATGCAGTTTTCCTATAGTTGTGACTACTATAAAGATCGGATGAGGCTGTTTTGTGGAGATTTGGCGGACGATGAGGATATGATGGCGGATAGCCTGATCCGTTTCATGGAAGCGGCTTTGCAGATGAAACCAATGGAATAGTTAGAGCCTTGAGAAAGGAGAAACACCATGCTGCATGTGATAGCATACGATATCGGAACGACCGGCGTGAAAACCGGACTGATCTCCGTCGGAGAGACGGTGGAACTGGTGGCTGACGCGTACCAGGGGTATGATCTGTACATCCTGGAAAACGGAGGAGCGGAACAGGACGCAGACCAGTGGTGGAGCGCCATGTGCGAAACGACCCGGAGCCTGATGAAAAAAAGTCCGGTGCCGCCAGAAAAAATCGACGGGATTTCCTTCTGTTCCCAGATGCAGGGGCTAGTTCTAGTGGACAAGGAAGGGAATGCTCTCAGACGGCCTATGAGCTACATGGATCAACGGGCGCGAAAGGAAATGAAGGATTGTCAGGGGCATGGCATCCAGATCGCAGGGGTCAATGTCAGAATGCTGATGAAGAGCCTGCGGGCCACCCATGCGGCGTCTACCAGCGTGAAAGATCCGCTTTGGAAGTACAAGTGGGTCCAGCAGAATGAACCGGAGATCTTCGCCAAAGTCTATAAATGGCTGGATGTGAAAGAGTACCTCATCAGCCGCTGCACGGATCGCTTCATCATGACCAGGGATTCGGCCTACTCAACGTTTTTATACGATACGCGAAAAGGCAGGGAAGGATGGAACAAAGCTCTTTGCCGTATGTATGGCGTAGATCCGGAGCATCTTCCGGAACTGATCGAGTGCACGGATATCGCAGGGAAACTTACTGCAAAGGCCGCCTCGGAGCTAGGGCTTTCTCCGGGGACCTGCGTATATGGCGGGGGTGGTGACGCGACTCTGATCGGCGTCGGTGCAGGCTGTACGAAAACGGGGAAGACCCACGTATATTCCGGCACGTCCGGATGGATCGGAACCGTTATCGACCGGCAGGTGGTGGATATCAGTTCTATGATCGCAGGAATCGTCGGAGCACAGAAGGGCCGGTATAATTACTTTGCAGAGATGGAGACGGCAGGCAAGTGTTTCCAGTGGGTAAAGGAGCACCTGGCTCTGGATGAGATCGGTGTTTATCTTGAGAAGACTGATGTTGCCGAAAGTACAGAAAGCCTGTACGAAAGCCTTTATGACTACCTTTCGGATACGGTAAAAAAAATTCCTGCGGGAGCGGGCGGCGTGATTTTTACACCGTGGCTTCACGGAAACCGCTGTCCATTTGAAGATCCTAACGCAGCCGGTATGTTTTTCAACATCCGGATCGGTACTGGCAAGACGGAGATGATACGGGCTGTTTTAGAAGGGATCTGCTTTCATCTGCGGTGGATGCTGGAGTGTGAAGACAAGAAAGTAAAGACATCCCAGACCATTCGTTTTGTAGGCGGTGGAGCACTTTCGCCGGTCACTTGTCAGATGCTGTCAGACATTACGGGGCGAACGGTAGAAACGGTGGAAAATACAAAGGATGTTGGATCCATCGGAGCGGCGATCCTGGTAGCTGTTGGATGCGGTGCCATTGCAGATTTTGACCATGTGGAAGGCTACATACCGGTGAAAGCTCGATACGAACCGGATCCGAAGACGCGCCATATATACGACAGGAATTACAAGGTGTTTCGACGCCTGTATCAAAACAATAAAGAGAATTTTACTATATTAAACGAAGGCAGAAGTGAATGAAGGAGTAGAGCTATGAACAACAGGAATGAGCGGGAGCTGCTGGTGGAAACCGGACGGGAGCTGCTGGAGAAAAATATCGTCGCAAGGACCTGGGGCAATACCAGCTGCCGGGTGGACGATGAACACTGCCTTATCACACCCAGCGGTCTGGATTACATGCAGACTACAGAAGAAGATATCGTTTTGCTGGATCTGAAGAGTGGCGAGTGGGAAGGCAGACGAAAGCCTTCTGGTGAACGAGGCGTTCATATTGCAGCGTACAGACAGTTCCCTGGTGTGAATTTTGTGATCCATACTCACCAGAACTACGCGACGGCTATTGGTCTGACCGGGATAGACTCGTTGCAGATCACAGAAGAAGAAAAGAGACAGCTGGGAGGTCTTGGCGCTGCAGCCTATGGCCTTCCCGGCATGAAAAAACTGACCGACGCAGTCGATCACGTTTTGCAGCAGGGGATCCAGACGGTCCTCATGGTGCATCATGGCGTGCTGGTCTGCGGACGTGACAAAGCGCAGGCCATGGAGCGTGTGCAGCTGCTGGAAAAGATATGTGAAAGAAACATCTGTGCAGCTTACCTGCAAAGCTCAAAGCAAGCGTCTGCCGGGGCGCATAAGTCGGGAGTCGCTGCAAAGGCTCTGGAGGGATTTTTGCAGAAAGAATATCGTTATGCGGAGGTTTTTCGGTCGCCGGCAGTAGACGTTTGTCTGCGGCAGAAAAAAGCCGTTCGCGCGCAGGTGGACGACATGGCTCAGATGATCGGGGGCAAGATCCCTGTAGCAAAGGACGTGTCCGATGCAGAGCACATGATGAAAAAATACAATGCAGTTCTCGTGCCGGACTGCGGCGCTGTGATCCGTGCAGAGACGGAGGACGACCTCCATGCCATGAAGCTGCTGGTGGATAAGGCCTGCTTGTGTGCGGCCCATACCCGAGCATCCGGGAAAGAGAAAAAGCTGAGTGCCGTGGACGTGACACTGATGCATTTCGTTTACCTCAACAAGTACTCAAAACAGAAGGAGCAGGAGGCATAGAAAGATGATCTCGGAAAAGAGAAAGGAGACATACAAGATGAAAAATTGTGGAATCAGCAGATGGGACGATCCAGCAGAGATCAACCGTAAATTAAAATACCTGACCAGCCAGCCGATCTGGGAGGTGGACGATGATTATTATGACAATGTAGTCATGAAATATTTTGATGAGAAGTGTAAAGGATCCAGGGAGATTTACGAAGAATCCCAGAAATACATCCCTGGCGGCGTACAGCACAATCTGGCATTCAACAAGCCGTTTCCCATGTGCATGGCCAAGACGGACGGAGCGTATTTATACGATCAGGACGGCAACGAATATATCGACTTCCTGCAGGCGGGCGGTCCGACCATCCTGGGCAGCAACTATCCAGTAGTACGGGAGAAGGTCATCGACCTGCTCAATACCTGCGGCCCTGTGACCGGACTTCTTCACGAGTCGGAAATGCTCATCGCTAAGGAAATCAACAAGCACATGCCTAACGTGGAGATCTTCCGCATGCTGGGTTCCGGTACGGAATCGGTTATGGCAGCGCTGCGTATTGCACGGATCGCGACGGATCGCAAACGGATCATCAAGATCGGAGGGGCTTATCACGGCTGGTCGGATCAGATGGTATACGGTCTTAAGATCCCGGGAAGCAGAGCGTTGCTGGAATCTCATGGAATCCCGCGGGGAGCGTATAAGCTGACCGATGAAGTCCGTCCTAACGATCTGGAAATGCTGGAGAAGATGCTCAAGCGGAATCGCAAAAAGGGCGGCACAGCGGCTGTCATCGTAGAGCCGGTAGGACCTGAGAGCGGTACTCGCCCGGTAGCGAGAAACTATAATAAGGGCGTGCGGGAGCTTTGCGATAAATACGGTGCACTGATGATTTTCGATGAGGTGGTAACAGGGTTCCGCGTGGCTCTTTCCGGCGCGCAGGGATACTTTGATGTGGTTCCTGATCTGACTATTTTCGGAAAGATCGTAGCGGGCGGCTATCCGGCTGCAGGCGGCGTCGGCGGCAAGAAGGAATACGCACAGCTGATGGCGGCAGGACTGGCTACAGGCAAACACAGAGCGTATGTAGGCGGTACGCTGGCAGCAAATCCGCTGTCTTGTCTGGCGGGCTATACCGCGATCCAGGAAATCGAACGCACCAATGCGTGTGAAGTGGCTGGAAAGATGGGAGACAGACTCTGCGATGGTCTCAAAGATCTGCTGGAAAAATACGCACTGCCGTATGTAACCTACAACCAGGGATCCATCGTGCATTTGGAATGTACGGGAGCCATGAGTTTTGATTTTTCATCGATGTGTTTCGTAAAGTCTGCTCTGGGACTCCTAAAACATAAGGACATGATGTATGTGAGAAAAGATTCTATGGAAAAGATGGGTGCTGCATATATGGCTAACGGTATCGTGACCCTGGCAGGCAGCCGTCTGTATACGTCGCTGGCAGATACGCCGGAGATCATAGATGAGGCGCTTAATCGTTTTGAGGAAGTATTTAAACACGTAAAGAAAACGGATAAAGGATTGGTATAGGGCTATGAAAGAAATCGTAAAATCGCAGAAGGAGCTTTATAAAAGCGGACTCACCATGTCGGAAAACTTTCGCAGACTCCAGCTGGAAAAGCTGAGAGAAGGCATTTTAGAACACCAGGGCGAGATCTGTCAGGCACTTCGCAAGGATCTGAATAAATCGGAATTTGAAACGTATGAGACGGAGACGGGTATGGTGTTAGAAGAGATCAGCTGCATGCTGAAACACCTCCACAGGATGATGCAGCCGAAGCGGGTAGGGACTCCTATCGTGCACTTTCCGTCCACCAGCAAAATCTACAGTGAGCCTTATGGATCAGTGCTGATCATGGCACCGTGGAATTATCCGCTGCAGCTGGCGCTGGTGCCTCTGGCAGGATGCATCGCTGCGGGAAACTGCGCAGTAGTCAAACCATCCAATTATTCTCCAGCAACTTCTGCTGTCATCAAGAAGATCATCACGGAGAACTTTCCCCCGGAATACATCTCCGTGGCGGAAGGCGGACGCGAGGTCAATCAGGATCTGCTGGATCAGCCGTTTGACTATATTTTCTTTACCGGTGGCACCACGGTAGGAAAGCTGGTGATGGAAAAAGCAGCGAAGAACCTGACTCCGGTAACGCTGGAGCTGGGCGGCAAGAGCCCGTGCATCGTAGATGAAACGGCGGATATCACTGTGAGTGCGCGCCGGATCATCTGGGGCAAGCTCCTCAATGCAGGACAGACTTGTGTGGCACCCGACTATGTGCTGGCTCACGAAAAGATTTATGATAAACTGATCGAACAGATGAAAAAATATATCATTGGATTCTATGGGGAGCGACCTCTGCAGGACGGAAACTATCCGAAGATCATCAACGAGAAACATTACGATCGCCTTGCCTCTCTGGTGGAAGCCAGCAATGTGATCTACGGCGGCGGAATGAATCCGGAAACCTGTCAGATCGAACCGACATTGATCCAGGCCGACTGGGATTCAGAGATCATGAAGGACGAGATCTTCGGTCCATTATTACCGGTGCTGAAGTTCTCTAATTTAAAGGAAGCGGCAGATGCCGTCAAGGATCGCCCGAAACCGCTGGCACTGTATTACTTTACGACTTCAGCGGCAGGTAAGGATTTCGTCACGAGAAATATTTCCTACGGCGGCGGATGCATCAACGACACTATCGTGCATCTGGCCAACCCTAATATCCCGTTCGGCGGTGTGGGCGCCAGCGGCATGGGTAGTTATCACGGCAAAGAATCCTTCAAGACATTCTCCCATCGCAAGAGCGTACTGGAGAAGAAAAACTGGCTGGATCTTCCGATACGGTACGCTCCAAACAGCCCGCGAGATCTGAAGCTTTTAAAGTTTTTGATGAAATAAAAAATTAAACTTTTGAAAATTCTGACGAACTAAGGTATGATAGTGTCAGGAGGAAGAAGATATGGCACTATTTCGAAAAAAGACAAAGTACTTTAAGTATTCGTATGAAAGAACGAAAGCATATTTTGAACAGCATCGGGAAATCGAAGCGCGTAATTTTTTAAAGTGTCCGGAATGGGCGAAGCCGGAGTATGATGAAAACGGCAGATATGCAGAGGAACCGGATGGGCTGTTGCCTTTGTTTGACCCTCGCAGGCAGCAGCGGTTTTACCGGGAAGGTCAGATGGCAGCAGGTACCATCGTACAGGCGAATGAACTTCTCTTTGCGAGAGGAAAAGGAGATAGTCCGGCAACCTTTATCTATACGCAGGATCCTTTTTTTCTGCAGAATCCGGAAGAACTGATCTGTCTGGCTCATGAGCTCTTTTCGACTAAAGGAGACGACGGCTTTATTCCGAGCATACAGTATGTTGCAGATTTGCTGGCGGATGAAGCCGGGCGATATTTTCACTATCACCTGCCCTCAAATGTTCTGGAAAACCGGGATGTCTGGCTCACTACTATTTTAGTGAGCAGGGATCATCTGCCGGATAATACTCTGAAGCCGGAGATTGTATACCCGATGCTAATATTGCCGGATGACGGACCAGATGCAATGATCTTGCCGTACTGGTACTGGCAGAAGTAAGGAGGACGCTATGGGTGAGATCAGTAATCTGGAATACAAGATGACATGGATAGATCATCTGGACGCCTTATATAGTTCCTTCATCAGGAGGAACAACCCGGACGAGTGGTTTTATTTCCTGCGCAGACCGGAATTTGCACAGAAGGAAAAGGCACTGGAGATCAGTCATGAGATTTTAAGGTATGTTTTGACCTACGGTCTTATTTCCAGGAAGATCGTACAGCTGCTGGAAGACACGTTTCACTATCTGGATCAGGAAGAATATTTTTTAGATACTTATAGTCTGGGTATGTTTGACCACTATCGACAGGATCTGTTAACGTGGGAGGAGTTCCCCCCGTACCGTTTATTTGAGCCACTAGATGAGAATGCGAACTATGATCAGTTTCTGGTAATGTTCGCAGAATTATATGGAACAGATCCTTCTAATGAAGAACAATACTTGCAAAATCTGAAGAACCTGCAGAACACAGGAATAACCCATCCATATATAGCGCTGGCGGAATGTCATTTCTTTTTAGCCAAAAAAGAATATGCAAAAGCATTAGAGGCTCTTCGTGGAATGGAAAACAGTTATGACAAATTTTATGCGGCTGGTGATATTTTTATGGATCTGGGTATGTATCCGGAGGCAGAAGAACAATTTGAGGCTGCGGAAAAACTCCATCCTGCAGGATATGATCGAAACTTACTTTATGGGATCTTTTTCTCAAAATACTACGGTGGGAAATGGCAGGAAGCGAAAGATTTTGCAGAACGTGCAGAAAACATGGGATATGAACCTTTTGTGATGCCATTGAAGTTGAAACTTCTGGAAGACTCCTGCAAAAAACTCCTTGGAGATCGCAATGTAGAGGAGCTTTCGGAAGATGAGTGTCTCGTGGTTTGTGAGTATGTGATGCTAACGGGACAGTATGACCAGGCGATCAGAATCTGTAAAAAGAATCGAAGTGCAGGTTCGGCGAACGGATTCTGGACGGTAAACCTGGCTGAAGCATACCTGGCGATAGGGCAGCAGCCCTTTGCAGAAGAATTGATAGAAGCGTGTTACAAGGGTAATATTTTGCTGTCTGGAGAGGATTTTGATCGGATTCGCGAGATGAAAGCGCGTCTTCTATTTCAAAAGGGACAGGCGGCAGACGCATATGAGATCATCGAGAGCCTTTGCAATAAATACCCGAATAAGATGCGATATCGATTGACCTATGCAGCAATGTGTATGATATCAGGCAGGATCTCAGAGGCGGTTCGCATTTACAGCTCTTTGCGGTTTCATGTGCCGGAAAATCCGTTTTTTGCTTACGAACTGGGCCGCTGCATGATGAAGCAGGAAAAATATAAACGAGCGCATGCATTATTTGAACTTGCATTGAAAAATGATCCTGATTTTTCTCGTGCATTGTATGAAATGGCACAGGTCTCGATCGATGAGGGAAATCTGGAGGATGCTAAGAATGAAACGGATCTTCTCTATGGAAAGATCGAGGAAAAGAGAAGGCGTTATTTAAAAGGTCAGATCTGTGAGATGGAAGAGAAATTCCGCGAAGCAAAGGAAATTTACAGAAAGCTGATCGAAGAGGAACGTGCGGAAAAGAAGAATGCAGACCAGGATTTCCTGCATTCAGTGTATGAACGATATTTCCTTATGAGAGAAGCTACTGGTGCAGTCGTGATTTCTCAAATACGAAATCTGGAAAATACGTTGAAAGAAGTACCGGATTGCGCACAACTCTGGATGATGCTGGGAGAGACTCACGAGGATTGTGAAGTAAAACCGGAACAAGCCATATCATGTTATCGTAAAGCTCATGAAGCGGATCCATATCATGAGGGGGCGCTGGCAAAGGTGATCGATTATGAGATCGACAAAGAAAACTGGCAGAATGCGTTAGTGTATTGTGAACGAATGATCACCAATACGGGGAATCGTGATTACTATCTGGTTCAAGCCGGGTGTGCCATGGAACTGGGGCTTGATGAGGCTTTTGCCGGAGACATTGCAGCCTATGTCAGACAAGGCGGTGAGGAAAGGGAAACCTATGAGCTTTGCAGTGCCTATGCTATGAAAAAAGGAAATTATGATAAGGCCATCGAAATTTATGAAAAACAGCTCGATGATCGAGCGTCAGGAGAGGTTCCGTGTTATGCGGAGATGGCGATATGTCTGTGTAAGCAGGGAAAATCCGGAGAAGCAGAAGCCGTGCTGCAGGCGGCTATAGATAGTGGAGGAAATAATCCGGAATGGCTTTATACGTTGTATGAAATCCAACGATCCAGGGGCAATTTTAAAGGTGCTTCCCGCACATTGAAACGAATTCGTAAAAACGCCGGTGTGACGGTGTTTAACGACGACTACGGGGAGCTTTCCGTCCGGCTTTTCCTAGAAGAAGGGCGACTTGCCATTGCAGGCAAGATGGCGGAAAGTCTTAGTTCCTATGACGGGGAAAAGCTCTGTGCGATCCTGTATGTGCTGCGAGGAAATTATCGGAGTGCCATGCGGCTTCTAAGGAAGCTTATCGACCGGGAGCCGGAAGAACTGGAATACTACAGCTGGATGGTGCTGTGTCAGGCTCTTTGGGGAAAACGAAGCGGCGCGGCCGACTACGCGAAACAGGGACTTAAGGCCTTTGCAGAAAAACACGTTTCCGTGGAAAAATTGAGCCGCCCGGATCATTTGTGCCAGTATGGATTTTTCCTGTACTTTGCGGGATCGCCGCAGCATGCCTATGAGATCTTTGGGCGTGCAGCTGCCGCTGTACCGTGCCACGACGAGATCTGCAGTCGCTGCTACGAGGCATATTACGGGATCGGGCTCTGCAAAGCCTTCGACCACGATCGTGAGGCATCCCAGGAAGCGTTTGAGAAATCTTTGCAGATCCAGCCTCATAATACAGTGTGCCGGAAGCTTTCGGAAAATCTCCTGAAATCCCTTTGACATGCCGTATATTTTATCTTATAATACATCCATAAAACCGCTGGAGCCGGACAGGATCCTGGCGGAAATGTGGACTTTTCAGAGAGATCTTTTTCGCCGCATAACGGAGAATATCCGCTATGCGGTGTTTTTATGTGTTGCAGAAAGCAGCAAAGGCTGGAGAAGGTGGAGATACAGTAATGACACAGACATTTATGAAGGAAAAGAAGATTTTACCCCTGGTGCTTTTCATGTCACTGCCGATGGTCATTTCCATGGCGGTGAATTCGCTCTACAACATTGTGGACAGCTATTTCGTGGCGAAGCTGAGCGAGGAAGCCATGACGGCGCTGGCACTGGTGTATCCGGTGCAGAATCTCATCACATCTATTGCCGTCGGATTCGGCATTGGGATCAATGCCTGCGTGGCGTTTTATCTGGGTGCGGACGATAAGCTCAAGGCGGACAATGCAGCATCTTCAGGGGTGTTTTTGAGTATCATTCACGGTATACTTCTGATGATCTTCTGCATTGGCGGGATGCCGCTGTTTGTACGGATGTTTTCGTCTGATGAAGTGGTGATCGGCATGGCCCTGGCATATTCACGCCGGGCGTTTGCGTTTGCCATCATGGTGACGGTAGGGATCGCTTTTGAAAAAATATTTCAGGCGACAGGTCGCATGAAAGTGTCCATGATCAGTATGATCTGCGGATTCGTGACCAATATCGTGCTGGATCCGTTGATGATCTTCGGCATCGGGCCGTTTCCGCGGATGGAGATTTCGGGTGCTGCCTATGCAACGGGGATCGGGCAGACGGTGACACTGCTGGTATACCTGGGCGTATATGCAGGAGGCTCGCTATCGGTTCAGGTGAGTCGAAAAAAACTGGCATGGGATCGCAAGCTTATGATTCGTCTCTACGGTGTCGGGATACCTGCGACGCTTAATATGGCACTGCCTTCCGTCTTGATTTCAGCACTTAACGGGATCCTGGCAGGATTTTCCCAAAGCTATGTGCTGGTGCTTGGCGTTTATTACAAACTGCAGACTTTTATATACCTGACGGCCAATGGGATCATTCAGGGAATCCGTCCGCTGGTAGGATATAATTACGGAGCCGGAGAACTGGAGCGTGTACATAAGATATTTTCGGTGACACTGAAACTGACGGCAGGGGTCATGGCGGCCGGCATGCTGTTTTCCTGGATCTTGCCCCACACTCTTATCGGGCTGTTCACTACTCAGGAATCTACTGTTTCCATTGGTGTGACGGCACTTCATTATATCAGCTTTGGTTTCATCGTTTCGGCGGTATCCATCACTGTATCCGGTGTTCTGGAAGGGTTGGGAAAGGGTTCCCAGTCCCTGCTTGTGTCTCTCGCACGCTATCTGATCATTATTGTTCCGGCAGCATTTCTCCTCAGCCGTATCTTTGGTGCAAAGGGCGTGTGGATGGCTTTTGCCATCGCCGAATTTATCACGGCCGGCTTCGCGTATGCGGTGTATCGCAAGGCGGTGTAGGATATTTTTAAGAAGCGTCGTTAAAGGTTCTTGCCGTGCTTATTACCAATATTGACTTGTTGATTACAAAATCAAGAATATTGTTTGACGAAATGAAGTTTTCGCGGTTACAATCATAAAAACAAAGGCATTTGTCATGCATATATTCTTGTAATAGTAAGCGATATATGATAAACTTTCCTAAATATCTGTAAAAAATATAAAATTACAGACAAAAGGAGAAAAATTATGATATTCACTTATAAGGAATGCCTGCAAAGATGTGGATCAAAATATAATATGAATAAGATGATTGCATCCGGCGAAATTTTCAAACAGGAAAAAGGAATTTATTCGGATGTAAAATATGTTCCAGAATATCAGATTATTTCTGCAAAGTATCCTAAGGCGGTATTTTCTCTGGATAGCGCTTTTTACTATCATGGGCTAACTGATGTGATTCCGGACAAATATTATCTTACAACAGAGAAAAGTGCAGCGAAGATAAAAGATCCTCGAGTTGTACAGATCTTTGAAAACAGCGATGTGCTGCATGTTGGAGCGAAAAATATTCCATATGGGGACACTAAGATATTGATGTATACCAAAGAACGTATGTTGGTGGAACTTTTAAGGAAGAAAAACAAACTGCCGTTTGATTATTACAAGGAAATTCTGGGAAACTATAGAAAAATTATTTATGAGCTTGACGTTTCTGCAGTACAGAATATGATCATGATGATGCCAAAAACTCGAATGATTATGGAGGCTTTAGAGTTGGAGGTGTTCTAGGTGGATTTGAACGAGCTGATTAAACTGGAAATTTCAAATGGATACGGCGATGCTAATGCACAGGCAAAAGTCTGTCAGGATATTATTCTCAAAGCGATAGCAACCAGTTCTTTATCTAGGAATATTACAATTAAAGGCGGCGTTGTTATGCGGAGCAAAACTCGTAATATACGTAGAGCGACACAGGATCTGGATATTGACTTTATAAGATTATCCTTATCAAATGAGGCTATTGATACCTTTATTTCTAAGCTGAATTGTCTGGACGGCATTACTTTAAAAAGATACGGTGGTTGAAGGAATAAAATCCGCACTTGAAAAGTGTAAACAAATAGAATAAAAAAAGAGCGGCATGCGCCGCTCTTTTTAGAGGTGTATTATGGGGGTAGCGATTACCCTTCGATTGCAATGTATTTATTCTGTGTAAGTTCCTTGACATCTTTCTTCGGTACGGACAGCTTCAGGATACCGTCTTCGTATTTCGCCTTGATATCCTCTTCGTTCAGGTGCTCGCCAACATAGAAGCTTCTGCTCATAGAACCGGAGTAACGTTCTCTGCGGATATATTCGCCCTTCTTGTTCTGTTCATCTTTGTCGAGTCCCTTTGCTGCGGATACTGTCAGATATCCGTTTTTCAGTTCTGCCTGAATCTCATCCTTCTTGAATCCTGGAAGGTCGATGTCAAGTTCATACCCTTCGTCCGTTTCTCTGATGTCGGTCTTCATCATGTTCCTGGCATGTTTACCGTACAGCGGATTTTTACCTCCGAAGAAGTCGTCTTCAAACATGTCATTCATAAACCCATCAAATAAATCTTTGTTCCACAAACTGTTTCTCATCATAAGTCATCTCTCCCTTTTTTGGATTATCATCCTTTTTTTCTAATCTCATTTCCCGTACTCCTCGGTACAATTGTATTATATCACTTTTGTTAGCACTGTCAAGAGGTGAGTGCTAATTTTTCGAAAAAATTTAATCGTTCCATTTAGATGCCCTTTTATTACAACATCACAGCAAAAACTCGAAGATTGATTTAAAATATCAAACTTAGAGGTGAATGATATGTGGAAGATTTTGATTTGCTCCGAGGACAGAGATTTTATGCAGGATCTGGGACACCGGATCCGCAGACTGGCAGGAGAGAGGTTAAAAGAAATACGACTGTTTTCCAATAAGGAAGATCTGGATTTTTATACAACAGGAAGGCCGGAGGAATCTAATATTATCCTGATCGATATAAGCCGGGATAATGGAGGGATCCAGCTGGCACAGAAGATCCTGGCGGTACAGCCCCATTCTCAGATCATTTTCATGGCGTCGACGGATAAGTATTATCTGGACGTATACAGCGTGGATCATGTGTACTTTTTAAAGAAGCCGATCGAAGCCGTCTTTTTAATGAAGGCGTTAAACAAGGCGGGCTCCCGTTTGCAGGATATGAAAAAAAGCTATCTGGTCATCAGCAACAAACAAGGCATCTACAAGATCCCTTTATATACGATCCTGTGCTTTGAAAGTGAGAAGAGAAAGATCCATGTCTATACCCAGGAGCGTGAGCTCTCTTATTATGGGAAGTTCGAGGATCTGATGGAAAAGCTGGATCCTCGGTTTGCCCGCTGTCACAATAGCTATATCGTCAATCTGACAAAGGTACGCGAGCTAAGCGATAAAAAATTCGTTTGCGAAAATGGCAAGAATGTGCCCATCAGCAAGACTTATTATGTCGATGTGCGGGAAAAGTTCCTCTCATATTTAGATGGCGGTGAATTCTGCGGAGGGACTCCGCTGGGAGCACACTCTTGATTTTGAAGTCTCTCTATGCATATACAGATTTCTTTTTTCGACGGTTTCGGCGTGATGACTTTTGCAGAAACAGCTGTGCGTTCGTTTCAAAGTAGTCGCCGTGATCCTCCATGGAGAGGGAACCGTTGTAAGATGAGACGATTGAGCTGATGATCCCAATGCCCAGGCCGTGATTCAGAGTGTCTTCTTTGGTGGTATTCATGCCTTCTTTTTTTGGCGAAAGGCCGGAACTTTTGCTATTGGAAACTTCTATCATCCATACTTTTTTGCGGATCATGCTGGAAAACCGCAGGTACGGTTTTTCCTGACCACTGGCCTGGCATGCTTCGATGGCATTATCCAGTAAATTCCCCATTAGGGAGATCATATCGATTTCCTGCATGACTGCCGGGTCAGGCAGCGCGCGGATCTCATCTTCGAACCGGATCCCCAGCTGCTCGCATTTTCCTTTTTTGTCGGCAATAAGTGCTTCCTGTGCCGTGCTCCCGCCGTGGATATAGCGGAGCAGCTGGCTGCATTCTTCTAAACAGTCTTCCTCCTTTTCTTTGGAATCAAATGCTTCGATAGCGTCTCGCACCTGTTTTGTGATCTCTCCGGCACGCTTGCAGAATTCCACATTGTGATCCATGTACTGGTTCTGCAGCTGCCAGCCTGAGATCAGTTTTTCATTCTGCTGTTTCCGCTTCCGGTTGACACGGTACAGCGAGATGATGATGACGATGTTGATCAGCGCCAGAAATGCGAGAATCGTTAAAAGTGTAGGTGTAGAGTACATGAATTTTCTCCTTTCTGCCAGGTGGCGGTGCCGTTGTGCTGTTTGAGAATAGTCTGTAGCATCCGAAAAAAGCTGGAGCTGCGGAGCAGCGCCGGGTGCAGCGAACGTTTTCCGGTGGTGTCGATGGCAAGCGATAACTGATTCTCTTCCGAAGTGATGCAAAGCCTTTCCGGCGGAAGTTTTTTCTTCTTCAAAAGCTGCTGCATATACTGATAGATCTCATATTTTTCACGGGAAGAAAGCTGCGGGACGTCCAGCGTCTGCCATGCCAGCTGGCGGTGGATCTGTCCGTCGATCTCTTTGCAGATCCTTAGCAGAGATTCCCGATATCCTTCCTCCGGCACAGCCAGATGATTGGAAAGATCGTGGCGCAGACTGCGGATGCTCCCGTGGAGCATGGAAACGTTCTGATAGTAGTCCAGGAGCATGGTGCTTTCCAGAATTTGCAGTCTCTGGAGCTGTTTCCGGTGAAATGCAGCGCGCGCCAGCAGGATGGTGATCAGTAGGATGATCGTCAGCAGTGCGTAGGAAAAGTCCCAGATGTAATTATTCCAGAAATTGGCGTCCGTCCCGCGATTGACCATGTAATTGTTACTGGACAGCAGGATGAACTGCCGTGCGACATAGGCAACGAAGCTCAGAAGGAAATATGCCAGACAGATCCAGTCTGGGATCTTGGAAAACAGCCAGTTGAGCTTTTTTCCAAACAAATAGTACACTGCCATGATGGTCAAGAGGAAGGACATCCATAGAGCCAGCAGGATGATGCATCCGGCTGGATAATTGCAGTATTCTCCCGGGTTTGGCGGCAGGAACCGATCTCCTAGCCATTTGGTCAAAATCGCTGTCGGCGTGCAGGGCAGGGTGGAGAGAAAGTCATAGTAAAATGTGGTTTTGATAAAGTTTCGCGGGAAATATCCTTCTCCGTAGATCCCGATGATCGTCAGAAGGATAAACGTATTGAACGCATGGACCAGCGAATGGGTGATCTGGATCGTCAGAGTCGTGTGATACTCAGGAACCAGCTCCAGCCCTATTTCGACCGCTTTGAAAATGATGGTATATATTATGATAAGCCAGAAAACCTTTTTTCGATGACTGCTGACGCCGATGCATTTGAACACTAGAAACAGCTGGATGCAGCAGAAAATCGGAAGGGTTCCCAGCAGCAGGATCATTTGATAGATATGCAGCATGGATCGTTCTCCTTTATTGTAAAATTCGTAAACTGAAGTGTGAAGCCGTGCTCCGTCTTTTTCCATGCTGCCCGTGCTCCGTGGGAGACAGCGATGCGCTTCAGCAGGAGAAATAGCGGACGGTTTTTCAGACGCACCAGACGCAGCCCCTTTGCAGCAGAGATGGTAAAGCGGATCGAACTTTGTTCTTCGGTGATGCAAAGAGCCTCCGGCGGAAGCTTTGCAGACTGCAGAATAAGCTGCAGGTAGCGGAAGATTTCGTATTTTTCGCGGGAGGACAGGACTTCGGTCTTTATGGATTGCCAAAAAAGCTGGCTATGGATCTGATGGTCTATCCGATCGCAGATGGTCAGCAGAGAGTCACGGTAGGTTTCTTCCGGTATCGCCAGATGGTTGGAAAGATCGTGGCGCAGACTGCGGATGCTCCCGTGGAGCACCGAGACGTTCTGGTAATACCTCAGCTGCATATCGCTCTCCAGACGCTGGATCCTTTGCAACTGGTATTTCTGCCGTGCAACAGTGATCAGCAGATACAGCGTGATCAAAAGGAGGATGATCATTATAACGTCTGCGTTGAACAGGGTGTCGCGTGCGCATCGTTTATCGAACAGAAAAAGCTGCCCTTGATAGATGAACATGACGATGACCTTACCGATGTAGATCAGGAAAGTGATCCCCATGAGGAGCAGGCAAAGGTTTTCCGGGATCTTGCTGAGAAGCCGGTTCAAAGGTTTGCGAAACAATACTATGGATAGTGCGATGGCTGCCGCACTGTATGCCCAGAGAAGGATCCACAAAAGATCTCCCGGCTGGCTGGCTGTGAACAAGGTTTTAGAGTGAACCAGATGATGCTTTGATAAAAAGAGAGCTAGATTGTTCGGATCTAGCATGTTGGCACCGATGGTGACAAGATCGTAATAAAAGAACAGTTTGACCCAGTTTCGTCCCAGGGTGCCGTCGGCGTAGACTGCCATCAGGAAGATCAGGATAAAAGTGTCCAGGGTGTGGACGGACCAGTAGACCCAGTATGTAGTTGTGGGCATTGCTGACGGATCAGGACTCAGCAGCAGAAAATCCATCCCCTTGAAGAGGATCGTGTAGACCACCAGGATCACGAAAACTTTTCTTTTATGTTGCGATACGTGACAGCCGTAGAACAGAAACATGACCTGAATGACCAGATAACAAAGTACATACAGACAAAGTGCGATTGCATAAATCAAAACAAAATCCCCCTAAATTGCAATTATATAGATAATAGAATAATTATAGCATCAAGGATGGGTAGGGGATAGTTAAATTTAGAATTTTTGTAAAAACTTTAGACGCTTGGTGGCGGGCGACAGCAGACAGCCGAAATGGTCGATTATTACATTTGGTGAGCCGAAAATTACAACGACCCTTTTGATCGCGGCAGACGGTGGTATAATCCATTTCATCAGAAATACTTGCATGACGGGAGGGAAATTCAGATGGAGACGATGCAGAAAAGACAGGATGAGAGGATGGACTCTTTAATGGAAAAGCGAATGAAAGAGGTGTTTGTCCGGTGGCTGCAGGAAAACGACTACGATGAGGCAGCATTTTTGGAGAAATATAGCGAGGAAGAACTGGTGATGCAGTATGTGATCGGCGAAGAACGCTCGCGGATCTATTTGGCGGATGACCAGGGCGGTCAGGCCGAGGTCCTTTGCGAATTTTCTACAGACCGGATCGGGGAAAGCCGGGATCTGATCGGTGAAGTAACGCTGCAGGCATCCTGGATCGCATGGATCGCCATGGACAAACTGTACGGCGCAGAACACAATTCTCTGCGGAAGCTGCCGGAGTCGGCGGACTGTGGGCTGGCTGAGAATATCAGGAGGGAATATGAAGGATTGTGCTGGCAGGGGGAGACTGTGAGCTAAATGTTACATTTGAAAGGTTGATTGTTACATATGTATAGGGTCGGATTATATGGAGTGATATAATCAAACGGATTATTAGCAAAGCGTTTATATATTATGGAGGACGTAATGGAATACGCAGAAATTAGTAAAGCCGGAGACAGGGAAATCAATGAAGATTCTCTTCAATCATTTCAGGTGGGGAATAAAATGGTTTTTGTTTTGGCAGATGGATTAGGTGGACATGGATATGGAGAAATCGCATCGAAAGAAGCCGTTGAAGCTGTAAAAAAGCATTTTATTAGTAATTCAGAGGAGGAAATCCATAAATTATTGCAGGATTCTTTTCAAGTGGCACACAATATGCTGAAGAAACTGCAGAATGAAGTACATGATGATTCTTTTTTTAAAACAACGATGGCGATCGTAGTGATAGGAGAGGATTATGTGATATGGGGTCATATCGGTGACTCCAGGATCTATCATTTTGAGGAAGGCTGTTTGATTGAACGATCGATGGATCATAGTGTTCCACAGATGCTGTTCAATACTGGAACTATCCGGGAAAAACAAATTCGGCATCATGAAGATCGAAATCGTCTGACCAGAGTATTAGGATCGGATGAAGAAAATTCGAAACCTTTTATTACGATACAAGAACCTCGTAATGAAGATGCAGCTTTTTTGCTGTGTTCGGATGGATTTTGGGAATTTGTACCGGAAAAAACCATGATCAAAACTTTGCATAAATCCGCAGATGTTGGGGAATGGTTGAGAACTATGGAAAAAAAGGCTTTGAAGAATGGCAAAAAATACAACATGGATAACTATTCTGCAATTGCTGTAAAACTCTAACACTCATGGAGGATCATAAATGGCAGTCATAAAATGCAGCCAGGGTCATTATTATGATGACAGTAAATTCGACGAATGTCCTCATTGTAAAAATGGGCTGGAGCATATAAAAAAAGAATCTTATGTAGATGATTTAGAAAAGTTAAAAACACAAATCGGTGTCAAAAAACCAGAAGATGATGAAAAGACAGTTTGCCTGGAAATCGGAGCAGGAGAAAATATCGATACGGATAAAACGATCGGATTTTATAACTTCGAGTCAGGAACAGAACTTGTCACAGGCTGGCTGGTAAGCATGAAAGGTCCCTCGCGGGGGAGGGACTATAAATTGTTTCATGGCTGGAACCGGATCGGCAGAGGTTCGGATATGGATGTATATATTTCGGATGATCGAAGCATTTCGTTGCAAAATCAGGCGTCGATTGTATTTGATGATAAAAAGTCTAAATTTTATCTGGTCAATGAGGAAAGTTCGCTGACGTATTTAAATGGGGTACATACTGCGGGGAGCACAGAGATAAAAACTGGGGATAAAATTTCAATGGGGAATACAGAACTAATATTTATTGCATTTTGTACGGAGGAGAGAAAATGGGAAGAAGATCCGCAATAATACTGATCCTTGCAGTCCTTTTTATGTTTTCAATGACATCAGTTTTTGCTGATGTTTCGATCAGTAAAGAAAGAACTACAGTTACCAATCTTTTACCGAACATCACGATTTATATGGATACGGACCAGACTTACGATGTGAACAAGGATGAGCTCCAGGTACTGGTTAATGAAACGAAAACGGATGTCCAGTCTGTAAAAACGTTTGAGAAAACGGATCAAAATACTAATTACTTTATTCTGGTGGATATATCAAAATCATTACCAAAAGACTCTTTTGAGGCAATCAAGCAGGGAATCATTGGTTTTGGAAAACAATTAAATAAAGAAGACAAGGTGTATCTGATTCCGTTTGGCGAATCGGTCTATGCGGAAGAAAAGGCGATGGATCCAACCGGATCGGATTTTGAACAAGCTGTTAAAAAACTGTCATTAAAAGACAATAACACGCAGCTGTACACAGCTATAGATGCAGTTGTTACCAAAGCGGAGGATGATAAGGATTCCAATCGTAATGTAGCGATGGTATTTACAGATGGAATTGATGACACCACAGGAGGGCAGATCACCAGTGACGAAGCAAAAAAAGGAATGCTGGAAGAGGGGGTTCCTCTGTATGGCTTTGTTGTAGGAAAAGACAAGGCCGGCAAAGATCTTCTGGGTGAGTTTTGTCGCAGTGTGAATGGAAGCATTGAAGATATTGATGCAAAATCTATCGACAGCAAATTATCCGATTTAAAAAATGTTCTGGATCGTACCCTTACCATTCAGACAAAAGTACGCAACTCAGAAGATATTGTTAATGAATTTGATGTTCGTATTCAGTTGCATGGAAAGAAAGATACTGTTGTGAAAAAAGGGATCATTGCACATAAAAGTGATGACTCGAAAGATGTTTTTGCAGTAGCTATGAAAAAAATGATAATGAAATACTGGTGGGTCATTGTAATCGTTGCAATTGCTTTGATCGCGCTTATTGTTCTTCTGACGATCAGAAGAAACAAAGGTATTGTCAATGTTGATGGAAAAATCGTATATGGAAGCAAAGTGCAGCGTAAATACCACATGCAGGTGAAAGAGCATAATACTAGGGATCTAAAGCTTGCGATCAGCGTGAATGGTGGGAAAGCTTATTTACAGGAAGTTACTTTGGTAGAGAGCATTATTGTTGGACGTTCCAGTATGTGTGACGTGTATTTCGATGACGCCAAGATGTCCCGGCAGCATTTCAGTGTGGAATTTTCACAGGGCAATATTTATTTAAATGATTTAGATAGTACTGGCGGCACCTATTTGAATGGAGTGCGGGTATATACGAAGCAGAAACTTCAGAGAGGCGATACCATTACTGCAGGCAAGACGAATATTAAAATAGACTGGTAATCCGGAAGTTGGAGGCGATTCTACATGGCGAACAGCAGCAATGCAAAATATAGCAATTTAGCATTAAAAGTGGAAACAGTTCTCAACCAGCGATATGTCATCAGAAGTGTGATCGGGATTGGCGGATTCGGCATCACCTATCAGGTATATGACATTTACAACAAGCAGGTGTATGCGTTAAAAGAGCTGTTTATCAATGATACTGTCATAAGAGGTGATGATGGCAAGACAGTCATTCCATATGAAAATAAACGGAAAATTTTCGAGCATGGGGTGGAACGGTTTTTAGAAGAATCTTCGATTCTTCATGAACTGAATGGTGTTTCCAATGTTGTTGGCATCACAGATTACTTTCAGGAAAATAACACTGCTTATTTCGTTATGGAATATATTCAGGGCAAAACGTTAAAGGGAGTCATGGCTCAATATGGAGGGCGTATTCCCATCCCAAAAGCCGTCGATATCATTTTTAAAGTGGGAGAAACCTTAAAGATTATTAACCAGAAATATCATATTTTTCATCGGGATCTGTCTCCAGAGAATATTTTGATTCGAGAAAATGGAGAACCTGTCATTATAGATTTTGGCAATGCGAAGAATTACATGCGAAATGAAGGAAATAGTATGTCCATCGTTTTAAAACCTGGTTTTGCACCGCCAGAGCAGTATACGGGAAAAGATCAAGGCCCTTGGACGGATGTATATTCCCTGGCGGGGATCCTGTATTACATCATTTCGGGGACGAAAGTTTCCCCTTCTACAGAGAGGATCATGGGTGCCACTTACGAGCCTTTGTGTGAGAAAGTTCCGGAATGCCCCACTAGTATTTCTAATGCGATCGACAGGGCACTGGTTTTAAATCCTAAAGAACGGATACAGGATACCGGAAGCTTTGTAGAATCCTTTGCCAGCATAAAACAGGAAAAGAAAAAACAGAAAACAGAAGGCTTTCCTTCTGTTACGGTAATAGAAAATGGAAAGAAAAAAGATGTTTGGAGGCTTCCTGTAGGAGTTGACTTGATTGTAGGCAGAGAAGGTGGATCTAGTAATATTGCAGTATCTACCAGCAATCAGATCAGCAAACAGCATATGATAGTGTCCTATAGTAAAAATGATGCACTGTTTCATATAATGGATATTTCTACCAACGGCATATATTTAAATGGTGTACGACTAAAAAAAGGACAGCAATACACGGTGGAATCCGGTCAATCACTGGTCCTTGGAAATAAAATATGTACATTGCAATTAGGTATTTAAGATATGAGAAAAAAAGAAAAGAAATTACGTGAATCCATGTCGGAAGCGATGACAGTTCAACTCGACGATGAAGATTTAAAAGAATTCAGTAATGCAGACATTTTGATGGGAAGTTCCAGTATTGTTGGAACAAGAAGCAATCAGCAGGACGCTTTTTTTATGGATCGATCATGGTTCCCGGATTATGCCGCTGCGGTGGTATGTGATGGGATGGGAGGATTGGAAAATGGAGCAGTAGCAAGTGCTATTGCAGTAGAGTATATTTCCAAGATGCTGGAAGAGTCCGTTTTAAATACTGATTTAAAAAAATCGTTTTTTAAAATCATGAATGAGGCAAATCAGCAGATTCTAGACCTAGAAGGAAAAGCAGGGACCACTGCAGTATTTGTTTTGATTAAAAATGGATTACTGCATTGGGCGTCTGTAGGAGACAGTAAGATCTACATATTTAAAAATGGCAAGTTGAATTGTTTGACGAATGAACATAACTATAGTTTTATGGCGAAAAAGAGAATGCATGACAGGAGTTTTCGATTTAATCCAAAGGTACGGAAGGATGCCCTAGTCAGCTATCTGGGTTCGACCCATCCCGCATATATAGATATTCATCCTCGCCCTCTGGAGCTGGAGGATGATGACATCGTTCTGTTGTGCAGCGACGGATTGTATAAATCCTTGCGGGAGGATCAAATTGTAGAACAGCTGTTGAAGCATGGGGACTTTGTTGAAGATACTGCAGCAGCTTTAACTTCAGAAGCTTTAAAGAACAGTAAAGGTAGTCAGGATAATACAACAGTCGTTGTATTGAAATATAAGAATAAAAATATGTAATGCTTGAATCAAGCAGAAGGAGGAGCATCTATGAATTTAATAAAATGCAACAATGGACATTATTACGATGGCGATAAGTTTGATTACTGTCCACATTGTGCGGGAATCGGCAGTAATGATCCGGCAGGAGATATGACAGTTTCCATTGATATTACACCAAATCAGGAAATGGCAAAAGATTTGGACCAGACAGAACCTTTAACAGAGCCTAAAACAGAGGCTGGTGTTATGCATACCATTCCGGATGATACAGAAAAGACCGTGGGATTTTACTCCAGTGAGGTAGGGGTAGAGCCGGTTGTGGGATGGCTGGTATGCGTGGAAGGAAATGAGTTTGGCCAGAGCTTTACGTTAAGAGCCGGAAAGAATTTTATCGGAAGAAATCCAGTGGTAAATGATATTGTTCTGCAGGGGGATGCTTCGGTATCACGTGAAAAGCATGCAATCGTTATTTACGATCCTAAATCCCGCAACTTCCTTGCACAGCCTGGTATGTCCAGTGAACTGTTTTATGTAAATGATGAAGTGGTACTCCAGGCTGTAAAAATCCAGAGCAAGGATTTTCTGGCGGTAGGGAATACGAAGCTGATGTTTGTTCCGTGCTGTGGTCCTGATTTTACATGGGATGATTACAGAAAAGAGGATTAAATAAATGAAAAAAGATTTGATTGTAATGAAAAAAGATCTGCTTATAAGGCTTATTTATTGTGTTGGAATCCTGGGAACTATAATTTTTGTATTTATTCCTTTTATTTCTGCCGGGTTAACATCTGTTAAAGTCTGGAACTTATTTGGATTTGGATACGGGAATGTGTTGGATTTAATGGATCTCAGTGATATAGACACTACATACATAGCAGATATCATAGGACTGTTAAAGGGGATTTCTGTTGCTACATTCTGGATTCCAACAATCCTGCTAGTAGCATCAGCAGTACTTTTATTTAAAACCAGGAGTGTTAAAATCAGCTTTGGTCTATCTGTGGCAATCGCCTCTACTGCTCTGATCGGACAATGTGTTGCTATCGGTGCGATATCTGTTTTGAAAAGAGAGTTGACGCAGTTTTATAGCATATATGGCATGGATAATCTATTGAAAATATCAATAGTTCCTTTTGTTATTGATATCGTAAGTCTGATTTTAATTCTGGCAACCAGCATTTATTTGTTGATTTGCGAAAAACGCACAGCGAAAAGTATGGTGTCTGGAGGAGATGATACGGTGTTTCAAAATGGCTTTCTACGTTGTTTAGAAGGTGATATTGCGGGAGCGAGTGTTGTTATGGAACCTAATCAGAAGGTGATTATAGGCCGTGATCCGGCAGTGGCTTCTGTAGTGGTAGGTCGAGGAGATTCCAACGGTAAGGTGAGCCGTAAGCATTGTGTTGTGCAATATGACGGCATCAATAATGTATTTTATGTGACTGATGAATCGAAAAATGGCGTTTTCTTTGAAAATGGAACGCAACTGACACCAGGTACACGTACAGCACTCCAAAAGGGGTCCATCATTGTTCTGCCCGGAGGAATTAAGTTCCTTTTAAAATAGCAATCGGTAAATAGAGTGTTACAGAAGGAGAGAAATAGCGATGAGAAATAAAGAGTTGATCTGGAAAATTGTATTTTGTATAGGAGCGGTTGCTGCGCTGGCATATGTATTTTTACCAATAGAACATGGAGCGAGTATGTGGGATTTTATTATCTCAAGCGAAACAACTTCTGCAATTGGTTTTTTTGCATCATTTTCATCGGACTATCAGCTGATTGCAGACTATCCGATCATCGTTAAGCTGGTGATGTACTGGATTCCGCTGATCCTGCTCATTTTGACTGCCGTATTGATTTTCATCAAGCCTTTTAAGAAAATCCTGAACTTTGTGCTAGGTGCAGCAGGTGCCGTGATTTTCTTGATTGTCGATATTTTCATGATTGCCAATGATATGGCGTATGCAGGCATATGGATGAATCTTATCGGAGCGGTCATTGCAATTATAGGGCTGATCCTGTTATTGACAACGGATAGTGAAACTGACACGGAAAGTGGATACTACGGCGAAGTAAAATGTGTGGCAGGAGAATTTGCCGGAGGTGTTTTTGCAGCAGATAACGTATTGATAGTCGGAAAGGATGCGGATCAGTGCAATTTGATACTGAGCAATAAAACGGTCAGCAGAATTCACTGCATTATCACCTATGTTCCAGCTACGGATACCTATACGGTAAAAGATGTTTCAAAAAACGGAACATTCTTCAGTGATGGAAAACGTTTGGTTAAGGAGTTTGAAATGCAGGTTCCGAGAGGCACGGAAATCTACCTGGGAGAACCGAAAGAACGCTTCATTTTAAACTAGAAATTTGGAAAAGAGGCATTATAGATGGAACGTTGTCTGCATTGTATGGAAATTTATGATGAACAATATGATGTTTGCCCTTACTGTGGATTTCAAAGAGGTACACCCCCGGATATAAAATATCATTTGTATCCGGGGACTGTTATTGCAGATCGCTATATTATTGGAACTGTAATTGGACATGGTGGATTTGGTGTTACTTACGTAGCCTGGGATACACAGTTGAGCATAAAGACTGCTGTCAAGGAATTTTATCCTGCAGGTCTCGTGAGTCGCAGTGCTGAAACAACCGATCTTATTAATATGAGTGCAGAGTCCGACCAGGAATATAAGGCTGGAATCGATCGATTTTTAGAGGAAGCCAAAACAATTGCACAGTTTAATAAAGAAAAAGATATTGTCCATGTGTACGATTACTTAAGAGAAAACAATACCGCATATATTGTAATGGAGTACATTGAGGGTAAAACATTAGAAAGTAGTTTAAAATCTTATCCGGATGAGAGGATGCCTGTAGAACAAGCCGTTGATATTGTTAAAAAAATTGCTAGAGCATTAAAAACGATACATGCGAACGGAACAATTCATCGGGATCTGTCTCCCGGGAATATCGTGCTCTGTAATGATGGAAGTGTTAAGATTTCAGATTTTGGAGCGGCACGATTATTTACTGCGGAAAAATCGCAGAATCTTTCGGTCATTTTAAAACCGGGATATGCGCCGCCAGAGCAGTACGGCGGGCGAACGACGCAGGATGAACGAACGGATTTATATGCTTTAGGTGCAGTGCTGTATCGAATGGTTGTTGGGGAAATGCCTCCGGAAGCATTGGAACGCAGTAAAGAACAGGATATGACAAGACCTGGAGTTTTACGAGAGGATCTTCCAATCTGGGTAGACCGGATTATTATGAAAGCGATGGCTTTAAATCAAGATGATCGTTTTCATAATGCATCCGAATTTGAGGAAGCTCTGAATAAAGGAGTTCAATTTATATTACAGGAGAAAAGCACTTCAGAAAGAGAGGAATCGGCTACGAATATAATTATGGTTGTGGTCTGGATCATTTTAATGTGTGGAGTGCTCTACGGTGTATATTGGTATACGCATTTAACGATAAAACCAGAGTGGCTGCTTCAATTAGGCGGCTGATATTGCGAATAACTTGGAGGATGAAATGGCACGCTGTTTAAATTGTATGGAAGTATACGATGATCGATATGATATTTGTCCTTATTGTGGATTTCAGGTGGGAACTCCGCCGAAAGTGGCCTCACATCTGGTGCCGGGAACGGTACTGGAAAATCGATACATTATCGGAACGGTAATCGGATATGGCGGATTTGGTGTTACTTACATGGCCTGGGATGAGGATCTGGGAATTAAGATCGCAATCAAGGAATATTATCCTAACGGATTGGTGAACCGTGTTCCGGGAACAGCCGATGTACTTGTTCTGGGCGGGGAGAAAAAAACGCAGTATGATGCAGGGCTGCAGCGTTTTTTGCAGGAAGCGCGGACGATGGCCAGGTTCAGCAAAGAACCGAATATTGTATATGTATATGGTTTCCTAGAAGCAAACAATACTGCGTATATCATTATGGAGCTTTTAGAGGGTACGGATTTAAAAACGTATGTGACACAGTTTCCGGATCAGAAGATGCCTATTGATGATGCGCTCCACGTTGTCAACGAAGTGGGAAAAGCATTGGTTGCAATCCATAAGGGCAAGGTCGTGCATCGTGATATTTCGCCGGATAACATTTTCCTTTGCCAGGATGGCAGAGTCAAACTACTCGACTTTGGTGCAGCGCGTTTGTCTACCGGGGAGAAGACGCAGACCTTATCGGTTGTGTTAAAACCGGGATATGCCCCGCCGGAGCAATATCGAAGCAAGAGCCGGCAGGGACCGAGAACAGATGTATATGCACTGGCAGCAACGCTGTATAAATTGATCACCGGTAAGCTTCCGGTGGAGTCACTGGATCGTGTTGTTGAGGATACTCTGGAAAAGCCGAGTGTCTACAATGCTGATATTCCTCCGTGGCTGGACAGCGTTATTATGACCGGGATGGCGAAAAATGCGGAAGTTCGTTTTTCAGGAGTGGGCAAGTTCCTGGAAGCGTTAAATCATGAAAAAACAGTAAAATCTCCAGATCAGAAAATAAAACTTAGAAGATGGAGCCGAGCAGTATCCATCATCGTAGTTGCGCTCATTATAGGGTTCGCCAGCTATCAGTATTTTGGGATGTACAGTGATATTTCCGGAGAAGGCGTACCGAACGGGAAAATCACGGCGTGGATTCCGGTGGGTTCGGAAGTAGATGAGAATCGATATAAAGAGCTGGAGGAAAGTTTTGAGAAGAAATTCAAGGGAAAAGATGTTGACTTCAAGTATATTGATGCAGCCGTTTATAAAGAAGAACTGAATGCGGCAATTAGCGCAGGAACAGGACCGACTGTCTTTATGGGAAACTACGTTGATGATACCGCTATGAAAGCCAGTGTGAAGTCGATCTGGAACGATCTCCCACTCAGAGCATTTTATTTACTTCGGGATCATTCCAAAGCAATCAAGGAAAGCCGCAGTATTCCATTGGGATTTACACAGGATGTTCTATATGAAAATACATATTTAAGCAATAAAACCGAAAATTCTTATGTAGAAGAGGACGGGGTGGATCTGGATAAAGCAGATAAAAAGGATCCGATCTTTGACGCAGAATATACGAAAACAGCGGATCATCGCTGGGGGGATGTTCCGTATAGTGAAGCGGCTCAGAAAGAATTTCTGTCAGAGGATTTGACTTATTATGTCGGTGATGTTTCGGAGAAAGGGGCGATTCAGAAATCGCTGAGCGGATATTCCGATGTTACTGCGATCACAAAGGATGGCATGAGTGTGGGTTCGTTTAAAAACAGTATCTCCATCAATGCTCAGGCAGCTAAAAAAGAACAGAAAATTGCCAGACTGCTGATCAAATATGCATTGAGTGAAGAAGGACAGGATGTGATCTGCGTTCGAAATCAGGGATTGCTTCCTTTGAATAAGAAGACCTTCAGCACGTATACAGACGTTAATGAAAGCTTGAAATTTATTGAACCGAACAAAGTGGATATAACGAAATAAATTTATAAGACAGGAGAGATTGACAATGGAAAAACGTTGCATGGGATGTATGAAAACATATAGTCAAGAATATGATGTATGCCCTCATTGCGGCTATGTGGATGGAACTCCGGCAAAGGAAGCATATCATATGGAGCCGGGAACCGTTCTCCATGGGAAATATATTGTAGGAAGAGTCATCGGATACGGCGGCTTTGGTGTAACGTACATAGGATGGGATTCCGTGCTGGAACAGGTCGTTGCGATCAAAGAGTACCTTCCAAGTGAATTTGCTACAAGAGTACCTGGAGAAGAAACAATTACAATTTATTCTGGAGAAAAGGAAAATCAGTTCGCAATCGGCAAAGATAAATTTGCGGATGAAGCCAAGAGACTGGCGCAGTTTAATGCGGTAGAAGGTGTCGTGGAAATCAAAGATACGTTCCTGGATAACGATACTGCATACATTGTTATGGAATTCCTGGAAGGCGAAACCTTAAAGGAAAAAATCACGCGAGAAGGGAAGCTTTCGCCAGAGGAGGCCCTTCCGATCATTAAAAGTGTGCTGAAGACTTTGCAGGAGGTCCACAAGGGCGATATTATCCATCGGGATATTGCACCGGATAATATCTTTTTGTGCAGCGATGGACAGGTAAAACTGCTGGATTTCGGTGCCTCTCGTTATGCGACAGTACAGCACAGTAAAAGTCTTTCGGTGATTTTGAAAGAAGGATATGCTCCGGAAGAACAGTATCGAAGTAAGGGTATTCAGGGACCATGGTCGGACGTTTATGCGGTCGGTGCGACGATGTACAAGATGCTGACCGGGGTGACTCCGGAAGATGCTATGGAACGGGCAGAGAATGACAAGGTCAAACCTGTCGGGAAAATGGGTGTCAAGCTTTCCAAGGCGGAAGAGAACGCTTTGATGAATGCAATGAATGTCTTTGCAGAGGATCGAACGCAGTCGGCGGAGCAGTTTTTAAAAGAACTGGAAGCAGATGAGGTCAAAAGAAAAGCGAGAACCCGGAAAAAAATCGATCTGGGGAAATGGCCTCTCTGGAGTAAGATTTTAGTGGGATGCATTTCTTTGGTACTTGTGGGAACCGGAATCTTTCTGTCTCAGAAATCTACTTTTGCACTGGAAGATGGTAAGGCATATGTACCGGAAGTCATTAACATGAAGGACTCCAGAGCAACCAAGAAGGTTGAAAAAAACAATTTGACTTTAAAAATAATCGGGCAGGAAAAGAGCAATAAGGTGGATGAGAAACGGGTCATGACCCAGTATCCGGATTCTGGTAGAATCGTGAATGCCGGAGAACTGGTGGAAGTGCAGATCAGTGCCGGGGATTCTATTGTTATGGTGGATGTTTCCGGAAAATCAAAGGAGGAAGCACAGGAAGTGCTGGAAACTTTAGGATTTACGAACATCACTTTTAAGGAGAAAGAAGCAGCGATCCCGGCGGGAATGATTGCAAAACAGAGCATAAAACCGGGAGAAGAGGTGAGCCTGAACAAAAAACTGGTTCTGACGGTGTCCTCTGGTCTGGCTGGAATCGATCCTTCAAAGGATGTCGTAGTGCCGGGATTGACAGGAATGAGTTTTAACAGCGCGATCAGTAAAGCTAATAAAAGTAAATTATATATTGAAAAAGGTGAAGTGAAGGCAAGCGACAAGCCTGCGGGAACGATTTTGTCGCAGAGCATCAAAAAGGGATCGAGTGCAAAACAGGGAACTGTTATCACTGTTACAGTCAGCAGTGGTGATAAGAAAGTTGAAGTGCCTTATGTGGCATATATGAGTGAGAGCGAAGCAAAGCAAACCCTGCAGGCTTATAATCTGAAATATTCCGTATCCTATGAACACAGTGAAACTGTATCGAGCGGACTGGTAATCAGTCAGACTCCAGGTTCTGGGAAGAATGTGAAACCGGGCAGTAAGGTGAAACTGGTTGTCAGCAAGGGAAGAACCAAGGTATCGGTACCGAATGTGAGCGGCATGAATTCCAGCAGTGCGGCAGATACTCTGGTAAATCATGATCTTCGTTATACTATTACTTATAGCCATAGTGAAAGTGTGGGATGGGGAAAAGTTATTTCTGCATCGCCTGGTGGAAAACAGGAAAAGGGTACAAAGATCACGTTAAATGTAAGCTGTGGAACGGCAGGAAAACTGGTATCTGCATCGACTTATGAGAACAGTTATTCGGATGGCAGTAAGTATTCTGCAAGTCCAAGATATCGATATTCGACCAGGCAAAAAGAGTATACGACTTCAGGATCCTCTTCGTTAAGCGGCTGGAATCGGACTGGAGGAAAGGAGATTCTTAGTCAGACTGGATCCTTATGGCATGCCAGCAATAAAAATGGTGGAATGTCACCTACAAATTACGGGACTTATGGAATGGAGAAGACGGTAAATTCGAAGACTTGCTATGAATATCAGGCGTATCATTGCAGATGTAATTCTTACTTTCCAATCAATTACAAAGATTCTAATCCGGGATCCTATCATGCTAAGGGTTGTAATGGTACGGCTCCTATAAAATTATATGTCAGGGCAGAAAAACCTATTTCACAAAGAAAGGTGGGGACAACATATATCCAGTCCGGTAAAGAAAATTCTGTTTTAGGACTCATTTATTATATTGAAGATAATGGCACAAAGGTAAGTAGCTTTAAAGCTAATGGAAGCAGCATTTATCTTGATAAAATTAGAGACAAATATTGGGTATATAAAATTACGGAAACAAAATACTGCTATCACTACTGGCGCTGGGGATCCTGGTCCGGATGGAGCGACTGGACAACCAAGAGAACCACAGGAGATACTGTAAGAGAATCATCGGATCGTGCGTATTATGTTGTGGGGAGACAGCCGAATTAATAAAAAAGGGCAAGTATCTTATAGAAAAAGAATATCAGTTTAATCTTGACGATTTCTAAAGGCTCGGAGGTGATAGAATTGAAAAGAATAATATGCATTCTCAGTTTGCTCGCAATGATTGTATTTTTGTGTGCGTGTGGTGGATTGAATACAAATAATGATGAAGGGTCTCAGGATACAGATCACCTGGAAGAACAGTTTGAGGAAGTAAATTTAATTTCAGTAAATGAGGATGAGGCACAAGAGAACGGTGGATTGTATATATTATTCAAAAATCAATATTATCCATTGCAATGTGGAGGATGGGCGGTAAACTCATACAGAGAAAATATCAATATGGTTTTTACGGATGAAAATACAGAGTCAATACCAGTACTGAAAGAGGGTTCAAAGCTTGTGTATTTCTCAGACAATAAGGTGGAGGAATATTACACTGCAATCCCTGTTGTAGAAACGGGGTTCACTATTCCGGTTGAATTTAGTGATCCAGCACAAGGGAAAAGTAATGTTTATGAACTGGATATTGCTATTCAAAATTATGATCAAGAAAAAGAAGTGAAGAAAACAGAGAACTTGACTGCAGAAAGCATAAATGGGGGATCTTATCAGAAGTTTTTTTCGGATCATGCATTTCATAGCAATAAATTTTGCAGCACACCGACGGATAGTGTGATAGGAGATGGATGTTATTCAACAGATGATTATATTTGGGCTAATTTAAAGAAAAATGAAGAAGTTGTTTTTTCTTATCATGAAGGTTCCGCATATAAGGAAAATACGGTTTTAGCTGATATAAAATACTACGGGTTTGATGGATGCAAAAAAGATGTTGATGGAGGAGAAGAGTATACGGGAAACAAAATGGCAGCCTCTTTGTCAGAAAAGCCTTATGCTGAACTTGATACGTCTTCTTTAGAAAACGGAATATATGTTATCCCGGTAACTGATGACGGTATAATATACCCTAATTTGAAAAGGTTTATATTTGAAGTAAAACGATAAAGCGTGAGTCATAGGATTTAACGATTAAAATTTACAGCAAAGAGTATCGGATTTTTCCGGGTAGTAGTATTGTTTATATTTATAATGCAAAGTAAAAGAGGATCATGCAATGAATTTCAGATTTTCAAAGTATAAAAAAAATAAAGAGAAAAAAGAGGGGGGCTCCAGACGCAAGGTTGCAGTTATTGTTTCCATTGCAATTATCATAGCAGTAGTGGGAGCTTGTGTGGCTGCAGCAGCGGTTGCAGCAGGTAATAGAATAGATGTCAGGATCATTGATGAAGATGCTGGGGAGTATATGCTGGTCAATGTACCTGAAAATTATTCTTTTTCTATTGAGAAAAAGAAACCCGTGGACGATGTAAAAGCAAAGGATTTTGTTGTGTATGATATTGAAGGCAATCCCGTAAAAACCAGCAATTCTGATGCAGATGATACGATAAAAATAAATGCTCCGCAAAAAGGGTATGAAGTGGGTGCAATCTATACTTTAGATTTGCAGGATAAAGGTAGCTTTCAAGAAGAAGATTATCATAAAGCAAAGAAAATAATTTTCCTTGTGGCACAGAAAGAAACGCGGGAATTGACGTATCAAGAGGGTGTTTTACAGCCTAAAGACTCTGATGTGAAAGTATCGAAAGATACGATTTCACTAAAGGGAAAGTACAACAATGGCGATATTATTATCGCAGATACCAACAAAGATGACATTGATGAAATTTATCAGCTAAAAGATGTACATATGGAGAATGGCGATACGAAGGCAAGTTATAAAGATCCCGATGCAGAAAATGTATACAAGAAAGTGAATATTTTCTATAGTGATTATGTGGATTTTCGCGATGCAGAGATTGATGAAGACGCTCTGCTGGGATCGTTGTATGAAATGGGAGTGCTGGATGCATTCGCAGAAGAAGTATATGCTGCTAATGATTCGGACATTGATGTTACTGTTGAGAAAAAAGGAAAAAATGAATTTTGCTTCCATGTTACGTTAAAAGATCCAAAAGACAAGGGCAAAAAATTGAAAATCGCTTTTAGTGTAAAATGTCAATCCCTGGCAAAATATGATGAGAAAATCGCAATGGTGGATAACAGCTTGACGTTTACAAGTGGAATGGAATTTTCTGTAGAAGGGAAGGATTCTGAGCAGATAGAAAAGTCTATCAAAAAAGCTTTAAAAGATTATAAAAACAATGAATCTCTGGAATCCAGTCAGGGACAGTATGAAGTGCCTTTTGTTCCAATTAAAATCCCTTTGGTAGGTCCTATTTGCATCAATCTGGAACTGGGATTGACTTCTGATGTGATGTTTAGTGCAGAGTTTAATGCTGGGGTGGACGCTTCATTGACTTTTTCACAGGGCATTATCTATGATGTTAAGAAACAGGAAGAACGTAAAAAGTATGCTGATATTACAGGTGATATCGAAGCGCATCTGATGGTATCTGGAGAATTAGATGCATTTGCTGGAATTTATGGGGATGCTTCACTTGATATACCGCTGCTCATAAAACTGGGAATCAATGCAAAAGCAGGACCATATTTGGAAAGCCAGGGCTGTTTTTCAGTAAAAGGTATTCCGAAGGACATAAAAAGTAAGGGATATTATAAAATTGAGATTGGCGTTTCCTGTAAAGCAAACTGGACGATCAAAGTGCTGGTTCTGGATGAAAAATCAAATCCGATCGTTGAGAAAAAACGCCCATTGGCTCAATACTCAAAATATCTTGATTTGAAAGACGTTTCACTAAAAGATCAGTATTATTTAACTGACGCAGGGGTTACACTTGGAACTCTGACGGCAAATTATCACAATATAATTGAGAATAAAGATCAAAAAGCAGCAATTGAAAAATATCAATTATTCATAGATGATAATGCGATAACAGTGGAAAACGGTGTAGTACAAGATGATCTTGCAGAAGGAGAACATAAGGTAAAACTGGAATGGGAGTATGATGGAGACAACTTTAATTTTGAAAAAAATATTAAAGTTGTAGAATACAGTCCATGGGATCAGTTTGATAAAGTCTCAAAATATATTGGAATGTCAGCAGATCGTCTTTGCTCGAAATATAATATGTCAGAAGATACGGAATGTGGATATGGGTGGGGCGGAACTTTTTATGAGTCAGATTTAAATTTATTATTGTCGTTTTCTAGTCGAGTATGGTATACGGAACCATATGGTTGCTCGGGGGTGAGAAATGTATATGATGGAGAAGCTCTTTGTACTGGAGTAGGTGGCAATGCATCTCAGTTAATGGGTGTTGATGAGAAAATATCTGTTTCTGATATGGAACAACTTCTGGATTGCAAGTTTAGACATTTCAATCCGAATCAGGATGATACAATAGAGGCAGGGGATAGTATAGCGAAAAGCTATGTCGGAGATTTTTATCGTAAGGGTGAACACTACAGCATTGTTTTTCAGGTGGATACGAAAGGCATAATAGTTCCTGGCGATTTGTGCGAAGTTTGGATTTATGAACCAATATGTTTGATATAAAAAATCCTTGATCTATGAGTTGTTTTGATGGTAAATTTTAATATTTTGCAGTATAATGGGCAGTATAGCAATGCATCAGAAAGAAGGTTTGTAACAACATGGTCTATCAAAACATCCTGGATGCGATGGGCAATACTCCCATGATCCAATTAAATCATATGGTGCCGGAGGGCGCAGCGCGCATTCTGGTCAAATTCGAAGGGCTCAACGTGGGCGGCTCCATCAAGACGAGAACTGCCTACAACATGATCTGCGACGCTGAGGAAAAGGGCGTTATCCATGAGAATACGATCATCGTCGAGCCGACCAGTGGAAATCAGGGCATCGGTCTTGCTCTGGTAGGAGCTGTAAAGGGTTATCGGACGATCATTATCATGCCGGATTCTGTCAGTGAAGAACGGCGCAAGCTGATCAATCACTATGGCGCAGAACTGATATTGATCCACGATGATAACAACATTGGTGAATGTATCGATGAATGTCTGCAGACTGCTATGCGAATGGCAGAAGAAGATCCTAATGTTTTTGTACCGCAGCAGTTTATTAATCCGGCAAACCCGCAGGTTCATCGGTCTCATACGGGTCAGGAGATCCTGGAGCAGGTGGATGGACCGATTCACGGTTTTTGTTCGGGGATCGGTACGGGTGGTACTATCACAGGCATTGGAGAAACGCTGAAAGCTGCCAATCCTGACATGGAGATCTGGGCAGTGGAGCCGGAGCACGCAGCTATTCTTTCGGGCGGATCCATAGGATCGCACCTGCAGATGGGGATCGGTGACGGTGTGATCCCGGATATCCTCAACCAGAATATCTATCAGGATATTTATATCGTAAAGGATGAAGAAGCCATCCGCACCGCGCAGGAACTGGCGTCAAAAGAAGGCATCATGTGCGGCATCTCCAGCGGCACTAACGTAGCTGCTGCCATCCAGCTTGCCAAGAAACTGGGAGAAGGTAAGACTGTCGTTACCGTCCTGCCGGATACCGCCGAACGTTACTTCTCCACACCGCTGTTTGAGGAGTAGGCAGGAGCGATAGCTGAGGCGACGGCAGAGTCCGAGGAGATAAAGACTGCGTGAGAGATAGATACAAATAATAATTATAAGTAAAATCAAAAAAACACTTGAAAATGCCGCCTAAATGCCATACAATGGAAATACCAATATTAGGTAAAACACATTGCGGTGCAGGGAGGTGGACAATGACAGAACGAATGGAAATAAAAGATCTCAACAGAGTTGAGATGGGTAAAAGGATTCGTGAACGTAGAGAACTCCTGAAGATGTCTCGGGATGAACTGGCACGGAGGCTGGATGTCACATCAAAATTTATTGCAGATCTGGAATATGGAGAAAAAGGAGCTTCTGTCAAGAATCTTTATCGCCTGAAGCAGATCCTTGGCGTCAGCGTCGACTATCTGATGGATGGGAATCCGTCCAATCAAAACGAGACGGAGCCGCGAAAGATGCTCAATGAAAATATCATGGGATCGCTCAGCGTATGCAATGTCAAACAGCTTCGCGTAATGGAGCAAATTGCACGGCTTTATATCGAAGGCGTGGTGAACAACGAGGAAGATAGCGAAGAATAAGCGGTGAAAGCTCACTGCATTTAGTAAAATATCGCTCCCAAACGGACAAGTATCTGTTTTGGAACGATATTTTTTATACCATAATTTATTATTAGCGCCTCAGGCATTTCAGGAAGGCTTCCCGTGCCTGAGTGTAATAGGTTTTACTGATAGGGATCGCCTGCGCTGGTGAATAAAGTGGAGACGAGGATCCTTCTGCAGACCCGTGAAGGGGGTGCGCTATTGATACCTGCAGTCCGGCGCGAGCCGATACAAGAAATTTGCGGTCGCTCATTTCCGAAACATATCGGAAATTGACGATGTAACTCGTGTGGCACTGAAAAAACAGGGAATCCAGGCTGTCTTCAAAATCAGAGAACTTGCCGTAGGTCTTAAAAACCTCACCATCTGCTGTATGGACCAGGATCAACCTGCGGCTCTTTTCCAGGAAGAGGATCTCCTGAAGCGGGATGCGAAATACCCCTTGCTTATTGGAAATCGTCAGGAATTTGTCTTTTAGGGACAGAATCTTGCGCTGCGCTGCATACAGTGCAGTTTTCAGACGCTCCGGATCGACAGGCTTTTTTAGAAAATATACGTGATCCACATTATAAACATCCAGATAGTAATCATCGTATCCGGAGAAGAAAATGATCTGGATATCCGGGTGGATCCGAAGCAGGTGATTGGACAGTCTGATCCCGGACTGATCACCAAGCTCGATATCGATGAAAGCCAGATCATAGTGCTCGCTTTCTGCAGCAAAAAGCAGTTCATCCGGATCCGCGAATATATCCGAGCGTGTCATGACGGGATCAAGTGAAGGTTCTGTGTTTTGTGGTGTGTTTAACTGTTCTTCTGCAATTTTTGTGATATCCTGATAGAGGGAGTTGCTCGCCTTGGGATCATCATCGCAGATCGCGATACGCATTGGTGATACCTCCAATCAAAAGATAGCATTATTATTGCATAAATTGTATAGAAATACCAGCCCTAAATTGCGTTTAGAGGACAGAATCCCCAGCGCCTTAGAGCTGCAGAAAGGAATTTTTATGATAGCGATATGTTTAGCACCATGTTACCTGCTGCTTTGCTGGTATTTGTGGCGACGGGCGATCCGGTGGATGGGAAGCTGTCATCATGTATTTGAACACAAAGGCGTTCAGATCGGAATGTTCATCCTATACGCGTTTCTGGCACTCAGCATTGTCATCGCATTTTTGCTGCCACATTCGGATTTTCAACGATTTCTGAAAATGGTCAGTAACTACTGGCTGGGGGTCTTGCTGTACATTATTCTGACCGTCGTGGTCGCGGATCTGCTGCGGTTTATTTTGAAGCGGACCCGGTTTCCTCACAAGGAAAAACTGTTTTCCAGAGGAGGTCATGCGGTAGTGGGGACGATCTGCCTGTGTGTGATATGTGCATTTTCGGTACTGGGGATCTACACGGCACGTCATACGGTCGTGACACAGCAGGATATCACCATTGAAAAAAGCGGAGGAACCCTGGATTCTCTTCATGTCGTTCTGGTGGCAGATCTGCATCTGGGTTACAGCATCGGAAACGATCACATGAAGCAGATGGTGAAAAAAATCAATGCACTGGATCCGGATGTTGTACTGGTGGCAGGAGATATTTTCGACAATGAATACGAGGCAATCAAAGATCCGGATAAGGTTGCAGAAACTCTTTCGGGCATCAAGTCGAAGTACGGCGTCTACGCTACCTACGGCAATCACGATATCCAGGAGCCGATCCTGGCGGGATTTACCTTTGGGGGAAAGGATGAGAAAAAGCAGAGCGATCCGCGGATGGATGCCTTTATGCAAAAAGCGGGGCTCACACTTTTGCAGGAGAAAGGCGTATGGATCGATGACAGCGTATATCTTTATGGCAGACCGGATTACGAACGACCGGGACGGGGTATCACGAAGCGAAAGACACCGAAAGAAATCACGAAGAATATCGATAAAAGCAAGCCGATCATCGTGCTGGAGCATGAGCCGAGACAGCTGCAGGAACTGGCTGATGCCGGAGTGGATGCACAGCTTTGCGGTCATACCCATGACGGACAGATGTTTCCGGGAAATCTGACCATAAAGCTGCTGTGGGAGAACGCATATGGATACAAAAAGAAAGATGGGATGCACAGTATCGTCACATCCGGCATCGGAGTGTTTGGCCCTAATATGCGGGTGGGAACCAAAAGTGAGATCTATGATATCCATATGACATTTCGACCGTAAGCTGACAGAATCAGGGCGGCGGGAGCTTAGAACAAAAACTTGTATATGATATAAAGAAGAAGGAAGGTGAATCCACCGGCGAAGATAAACGGACCGGAAAGAGGGAGACCTTCTTTTTTATTGTGAAAAAGCTGGATCAGTGCTGATGTGATGAAGCAAAGCAGCGCTGCGATCGTCGTGATAAAACTGAACGCAGGACCATAATAGATGTGCTGCGTTGAATATAAAAAGGCCGGAAGCAGTGCGATCATGACTGCCAGTACAGCGATGAGATTTCGGATTTTTTTATAAAGCATAGAGTTGGATCCTTTCGTGTTTTGTTATAGCATACCGCAGGAGGAAGCGCCTGGCAACCGAATTTTGCAGGAAGGAGCACAGGATTTTACGGAAGGAGACGTGAAAGCAAATCGATTACAGCAATCCGATCATTTCTTTTAGCAATCTGATTATTGAGCGCGGGGGTTGTGTTTTCCTATAATAAACACAATGGAAAACGGTGCATATGCACAAAAAGAGAAAATAAATTCAGACCGCAAGGGAGGAATGTTCGATATGATGACAGATAGAGTTAGAAAAATCCGGGAGAAGTACTTTGATACGATCCCTCAGATCACGGCAGAACGTCTGGTGCTGGCTACAGAAGCGCACAAGAAGTTTGCGGGCGATGCGATCCCGGTATTCCGTGCGAAAATAGTCCGCTACGTTATGGAGCATATGACGACATTGATCATGGAAGATGAGCTTGTAGTCGGGACGCCGACGAATAAATACAAGGGAGCGAACCTGTTTCCGGAATACACTTCCAGCAAATGGCTGACAGAAGATATAGATGATTTTCCGGTAAGAAAAACAGATCCGTATTACATCAGTCCGGAAGACCGGGAAGTGATCCTGGAAACTTTAAAAGAATGGGAAGGCAGAGCGATGGAGGATATCGCCGGTGAAGTGCTTCCTGATTACATAGAAAATGCGAGACAGAAGGATCTGATCTCTGTTGGCTGCAGAAACGGCGTTTCCGGAGAAACGACTCCGAACCACCAGAAGTTCATGGACATTGGTCTGAAGGGTTTCATGGAGGAATGCAGAGCTAATATCGCAGAAGTCAGAGGCGGCACTAAGGAAAAACAGGAAAAGGTAGACTTCTGGAATGCCTGTATCGTGCTTTGTGACGGACTTATCACTTATGCGCATCGCATGGCAGATGAAGCAGAGCGTCAGGCAGCAGAATGCAGCAATGACAAGAGAAAAGCAGAACTGCTGGCTATCGCGGAAAACTGCAGAGTCGTACCGGAAAATCCACCGCAGACTTTCCATCAGGCGTTACAGATGGTATGGTTCATCCAGGTGGCATTCCATATCGAGGCACCGACTACAGCCTGCGGGTTCGGCAGATTCGACCAGTACATGTATCCCTTCTACAAGGCGGATCTGGAAGCTGGAAGAAATACTAAGGAAGAAATGCTGGAAATGCTGGAATGCTTCTATTTGAAGGCCTGTGAAGTATACGAGGTAAGAGACAGATGGTATGCCAAGTCCTTTGCAGGATATCCGATGTGGGAGATCCTCGTAGTCGGCGGACAGACGCCGGACGGCAAGGATGCGACCAACGAGTTATCTTATCTCTGCCTGGATGCAGCAGCAGATCTGCAGACCAAGCAGCCGGTACTGGCGGTGAGAGTCTTTGACGGTACGCCGGAAGCACTGATCCGCAAGGGCGCGGAAATGATCCAGCAGGGCATGGCAAATCCGGGATTTTTCAATGACGAAGCTGCCATCAAGATGACACAGGGCAAAGGATGCACCATCGAAGAAGCGAGAGACTGGACCATCGTAGGATGCATTCAGCCGGGACCTGGAGGCGGCAGCACCGATGGATCTCCGGATGCTGGATATGTCAATGCACCGAAAGTCCTGGAGCTGGTACTTCATAACGGCAGAGATCCTAAGACGGGAGAACTGCTCGGACTGGAAACAGGAGATCCGAGAGACTTTAAGAATATAGAGGAGTTAAAAGATGCGCTGAAGAAGCAGCTTGCATACTTCTATCGTATGATCAAGGACGGTTACGATCTTATGGTACCTTATCATATGCTTCGCTATCCGGTCATCTTCGCATCTATGGCAATGAAAGGATGCGTGGAATCCGGCAAGTCTGTACAGGAAGGCGGTGCCAAGTACAGTACAGCAGGCATGTTCATCACTGGATCGGCCAACCTGGCTGATTCCATCGTGGCTATAGAAGATGTGGTATACAAGGATCATGACGTGACTATGGATCAGCTGATCGAAGCGCTGGACAAGAACTTCGAAGGCGAAGAACGTCTGCGTCAGCTCCTGATCAACAAACCGCCGAAATACGGCAACGACAATGAATATGTAGACGGTGTGGCGAGGGAAATGCTGGGATACTGTGCCGATCTGGTACAGTCCTGGGAGGATTCCAGACATGGACACTACTCTTTCTGCAACTTGTCTCAGACCGTGAACATTTCTCACGGCGAGGTCTGTGGAGCAACACCGGATGGAAGACTGGCAGGCGAAACGTATTGTGATAACTGTTCTCCGACAATGGGAAGAGATCTGATGGGGCCTACGGCCACAGTCAAATCGGTTGCTTCCATCGATCAGGGCAGATTCCATGATGGAGCACTGTTCAACCTGCGATTTGATCCGAAGGGTATCCAGGGAGAAAAGGGTCTGGACATCATCGAAGGTGTGATCAAGACTTATTTTGAAGAAGGCGGCGAACACATACAGATCAATGTCGTAGATGATAAAACACTGCGGGCAGCGCAGCAGACCCCGGAAAAATACAAAGGTCTGATGGTGCGGGTAGCCGGTTACATGGCTTACTTCACAGAGCTGGACAAGGCGGCTCAGGACAGCATCATCGATCGTACAGCTCATTTGAGCGTATAGGGTGCAAGGCACATATCACGTACTGACAGAAATAGAAGAATTTACAAAAAGGAGTGTAGCGAATGGAAGCACGAGGAATGGAAACACAGGAAGGGCGCGTACTTAAGAGAGGTCTTAAGAGACGTCATTTGACTATGATCGCCATTGGCGGGTCCATCGGAACAGGACTGTTCCTGGCGATGGGAGGTACCATCAAAGATGCAGGTCCGGGTGGTGCTATGGTCGCATATGCGGTCATGGGTATCGTAGTATATTTTATGATGACAGCGCTGGGAGAAATGGCGACGAGACTGCCGATCCCAGGTGCATTCACATCATATGCAGATCGTTTTATAGATAAGGCGTGGGGATTTACCAATGGCTGGTCGTACTGGTTTGGCAGTGCCATGACCGTGGCGGCAGAACTGATCGCAGGGGCGATCATTATCAAGTACTGGTTTCCAAATTCTAATTCGTCCCTTTGGGCGATGCTGTTCCTGGCGATCCTGCTGGCGATAAACCTCTTTACTGTAAAGGGATTTGGTGAGGCAGAATACTGGTTTGCCGGGATCAAGGTGATCGTTACTATTGTATTCCTCATCGTCAGCATACTGATGATCCTGGGGATCATGAGCGGAACAGGAAGCCAGGGATTCAGCAACTGGACGCTGGATGGCGGATCAGAAGGAAAAGCTCCATTTATACACGGGATCGGAGGAATCGTCGGGATCTTCATGGTCGCAGCATTCTCTTTCTCCAATACGGAACTGGTAGGGCTGTCTGCAGCAGAATCAGAAAATCCGAGAAAAGATGTGCCTCGTGCAGTAAAGAGCATTTTCTTACGATTGATCATCTTTTATCTGGGAACGATCTTCGTAGTAGGGACACTGATCCCGTTTACGGAGCCGACACTGCTGGATGCAGCGGAAGATAACGTGGCAGCATCTCCGTTCACCATCATTTTCCAGAGAGCGGGATTTGCAGCAGCAGCATCTCTGATGAATGCCGTTATCCTGACCTCTGTACTTTCCTGCGGTAACTCTTCTATGTACAGTGCATCGAGAACGCTGCAGCATATGGCCAAGAGAGGAGACGCTCCGAGATTCTTTGCCAAGCTGAGTACTAACGGTGTTCCTGTAAGAGCTATCCTCGTAACAGCCTGTATCGCAGCAACAGCATTTTTCGCCTCCCTTATCGGAGACGGGGTGGCATACACAGCAGCTTATTATCTTTGCGGGATCGCAGGTGTATTCAACTGGATGACCATAAGTGTGGCACATTATCGCTTCCGCCGCGGCTGGATCAAGCAGGGACGTTCGCTGGACGAGCTGGAATACAAGTCGCCGTTTTATCCGTTCGGATCCTGGTTTGTTATCTTTGTGTGCATCATCATATGTCTGGGAGCTAACTACTGGGTATTCTCCGACTTCAACTGGTTTGACTTTATCACGTGCTACGCTATCATCCCGCTTTCCATCATCATGTTCTTTATTTATAAGAAGGTGAAGAAGACTAAGTGGGTGAAATATGAAGAGATGGATTTTACGCCACCAGAAGATGCCGATAAAAAGAACATTTCGGCACTGTATTAATAAAAACTCTGCTCATTTGGCAGAACAATAACCATCAAAAAGCCGGGCGGCGAGAGGTCTTATGTGAGGAGACTCTTGCCGTCCGGCTGTTTTTTGATTTCGAAGTTTTTCTGCAAAGCGCGCTGCGCCCGTGGTAGTTTAGGTGACGATGCGGGTTATACCGGCAGGCTCTCCACGACTGCCATCTGCAGTCCAGTACCGATGACGGAAAAATTCAGATGCAGAGTTTGGTTCACTTCTTCTGTAAAGACATCAGTCTTTGGTGCCGTATAATAATTAAGGTCAAAATCCATGGGAGAATCATACTCTTTCGGGAATCCGATGCGCTCCAGGAAATCAAATAGAGTATCAGAGTGATCGAAGGAGTATTTTTTGATGGAAAATGTCCCGCTCAGACCGTACAGGCTGATGTTCAGCTCCAGTTCATCCCGGTAGCGTTCAATTGCTTCCTGCACTTCTCCCAAAGCAGCAGCCCCGGTGCAGATCCGGGAAGTACTGTCGTTGTAATTGAGGACAGCGATCAGATAGCAGGGACGATCACCGGTGGTTCGTATTGCCACATAGTGAGGGTCGTAAGCTATAAGCTCTCCCTGGAATTTAGAGAGGATCAGGTGAGCGTAATAGGCAGGTTTGAACAGTCCTGATGCCGTCAGAAGTCCGCTGTCGCCTTTCAGGAGCACGGCGCTGTCACCTCCATCCATCAGTTTGACATGGCGCGGACGGGAAGAAAGAAATTCTGACTGAAATACGTACACCATATTGGCGATAGAGTCCAGTCCGTATACCGGTACAGACTGGAGCGGCGATTTTTCCCGTTCCACCAGTGTGATCCCCTTGGCAGTCAGCTGCTTGCGAAACGCCAGGATCTGATCTGCAGACAGGTGGGATTCCGCCTGTGAGGACGTCAGAATAACCTGATTACATCCCAGCTGCTCAAGAATGTTAGGAAGATCGCTGCTCAGCAGATCGCAGTTGAATTTCTGCAGATCTGTCTGCGTGATATCCACTATCAGCTCCCGCTTCAAATCAGCACGTGTTCGTTCGGTTGCAGAGATCCGCACGTACAGCTTTTGCTGGCGGACAGGATTCGCCGTGTGGCGGCTTTGCACCACAGAAAGCTGCTGCTGCACCATGGAGAGAACGGCATTGTTATTTACAGTGCCAAGCTTTTCCGGCCGCGTCGGACTTTTGCAGAAAGAAGCGTAGTGCTCACGGTGCTCCGCCGGCAGTCTGCCGAACCAGCGCAGAAAAAACTTTTCATAATAAGCTGTTGTCGAGAACCCGATGCGGCGTGCGATAGTATGGATTTTTTCGTCCGTTTGAAGGAGCATCATCTCGGAGAACTCTACTCTGGAAAAACTTAAAAATTCGCGGAAATTCAGGCCAAGGCAGTCTTTCATCATATGGGAAATGTAGTAAGTGCTTAGATGCTCGATCTCAGCGAGATCCTCCAGAGTGATTTTTTCCTCGTGATGCTCATAAATGTAGGGGATGATCCGACTCATCCGCTCGATCATGACCAGATTGTCGTAGGCAGGACTCACCACCAGACCTTCGTCAAAAGAAAACAGGTTGAAATTCTCATTGAGAAAATCGATCAGGTGGATGGATTCTTCGATACAATGCTGCTTGTAGTCGATCCCTCTTGTCATGTAGAGCGAAAGGAGCGTAAGGACTTTTTCCCGCAGCCTGTCGAAACGTGTATCGGTTTCCCGCAGAGCGAATGTACGGTAGGTACTTTTTGATAGCCGAGGGAAGTACTGGGCAAAATAAGCTGTATTGAACTGGATCACGGCAATGGTGCTCTGGGAATCGTCGGTTTTCCAGAATCCGTGGACTTCACGTCCGTTATTGGCGAAGATGCTCCCCTTTGGCAGAGTGTAGGTGCAGCTTCCGCTTTTCAGAGTGATACTTCCCTGTAAAACGACGACAAGTTCCACGTCCAGATGGTAGTGGAGAGGCACTTCGTTCAATTCGGCAATCGTGATGGTAAGAGGAAAATCATGTGGGTAATAAATTTTTTCCGGCAGCATTTTCGACTCCTTTTTTCGGATCAACAACAATCGTTCACGGTAATGTGGTAAAATAAACAAGTTGATTATATTATATACTTGGACATAAGTGAATTGCAATGGAGGATACGGATGAAGCAAGTTTATCTGCCGGACGGTTCCAGTATGCCGCAGCTTGGGCAGGGAACCTGGCAAATGGGAGAAGATGATAATAAATATGAACGGGAGATCGCAGGACTGCGCCACGGCATAGAACTGGGCATGACTCTGATCGACACGGCAGAAATGTATGCAGATGGCAAGGCGGAGAATATTGCCGGGAATGCTGCAAAGCCCTTTGCAAGAGAAAGCCTTTACATCTGTGACAAGGTCTATCCGAAAAACGCAGATCGTAAACACATCTACAGCAGTGTAGAGCGATCCTTGAAACTTCTGGGAACGGATTACATCGATCTGTATCTGCTTCACTGGAGAGAAGATGCAGATCTGGCAGAAGTGGCCTACTGTATGGAAGACCTGAAGGATCACGGATGGATCAGAAGATGGGGCGTGTCCAACTTTGACGTGGATGATATGGAGGATCTGTGGAAGGTGCCGGATGGAAACAAGTGCACTGTCAACCAGGTGTTATATAATCTGGGGACACGCGGCATCGAATACGATCTGCTTGACTGGCAGAGGGAAAAAGGAGTGCCATTTATGGCTTACAGTCCGGTGGGACAGGCAGGTGCATTGACGACCCAGGATGGGGTATCAAAATCTGTACTGATGAGCGATCCTCATGTAAAAGCGGTTGCAGACAGACACGGGATCTCTATCGTGCAGCTGCTGCTGGCTTTCGTGCTGCGTTACGATGATATGGTGGCGATCCCGAAGGCTGTGAGCTTTGATCACGTAGAAGAAAATGCACAGGCGGCGGATATTCATCTGACGGAAGAAGACCTGGAGGAACTTTCTGTTTCATTCCCGGCGCCGACGGAGAAAATCCCAATGGAAAAATATTAAAAAAAGCGGAAGAAGATGAGCAGACGACGCGCGAAAAGGTCTTTTAATACAGACAGCGGAATCGTTTAAGATTTATTTAAGTGCGTTGCCTTTTATCTTTTCATAGGATATGATGAACAGGAATTGAAAAAGAGGAGAATTATGAAGACTTCGGATTTATGTGAGAAGATCGAGTACAGGCTGCTGCAGGGCAGCATGGATACAGAAGTTACAGATGTGATCTATGACTCCAGAAAAGTGACAGAAGGAACTATGTTCGTATGCATGGTGGGTGCTGTTACCGACGGACACAAGTACATCCCCGATGCGGTGGAGAAAGGTGCCGGGGTGATCGTGGCGGAACGGGAAGAGGCCTGCAAAGGCGTCCCGCCGGAGGTCACGGTGATCTTAGTGGAGTCGGCGCGTCATGCGCTGGCATATCTGTCGGCAGCATACTTCGATTATCCTGCAAAGAAGCTGACGACCATTGGTCTGACGGGAACAAAAGGGAAAACCACAACGACATATATCATACAGGATGTTCTGTGGCAGGCCGGGCGAAAGGCCGGGTTGATAGGAACTATCGCAACGGTCATCGGAGAGACTTCTATCCCTGCTAAGAATACGACGCCGGAATCCTATGAGATCCACAAGGCTATGGCGGCTATGGTGGATGCCGGATGCCAATACATGGTCATGGAGGTCTCTTCTCAGGGGCTGAAGTTTGACCGTACTGCCGGAATCGAGTTCGATTACGGTATTTTCACCAATCTGTCTGAAGACCATATCGGTCCGACGGAGCACCCGGATTTCGCGGATTATCTGGATTGCAAACGCCGGCTGTTTCGTCAGTGCAGGATCGGCATCATCAATGCAGATGATCCGTATGCGCAGCAGATCCTGGAGGGAAGCACCTGTGAAATCAGGACTTTTTCGGCAGAAAAAAAAGCGGATCTTATGGCATCCGATATTCGTTTTTTAAATGAAGACGGCAGACTGGGCATGCATTTTAAAGCAAGCGGCATAATGAACTGTGATGCGAAGATCCACATACCGGGACGTTTTTCTGTTTACAACGCTCTGGCGACCATGGTGGTGTGCCATGAGCTGGGAATTCCGGACGATGCCGTTCTGGCGGGTCTGGAGGATGTTCAGGTCAAAGGCAGAGTGGAAATGATCCCCATCTCGAAGAAGTTCAATGTGATCATTGATTATGCTCATAATGATGTCAGCACAAGAAGTGTTCTGAAGACGCTGCGGGAATACGATCCGGGGCGGATCGTAGCTGTATTCGGATGTGGAGGAAACAGGAGCAAAGTGCGTCGCTATAACATCGGAGAAGCGGCAGGCGAACTGGCGGATCTTTGTATTCTGACCAGTGATAATCCTCGATTTGAAAAAGTAGAAGACATAAACAACGATATTAAAGTGGGACTGGCGAAGCATGATGCTGCGTACATTGAGATCAACGACCGCAGAGAAGCCATCGCCTATGCCATTACCCATGCTCTGCCGGGTGATATGATCATCCTGCTGGGTAAGGGGCATGAAACGTATGTGGAGATTGAAGGAGTAAAACATCATTTCTCCGAGCATGAAGTGGTACGGGAAATCGCAGAAGATATCCGTGCCGGCCGGAGAAAAATGGAGCATATGACTCTATAGCAAACCTTAAGGAGGCGCGCAGTGATACAGTTAAAAAATGTTTCAAAATTTTATTACAGCAAAGGTATGATCGCCAGCGGTATATCCAAGGTCAATCTGACCCTGGACAAAGGAGAGTTCGTCGTGATCACCGGAGAGTCCGGCAGCGGCAAGACCACGCTGCTCAATGTCATTTCCGGGCTGGATTCCTATGAAGAAGGAGAAATGTACATCGACGGCAAGGAGACCAGCCATTACCTGGCTTCGGATTTTGAAGAATATCGAAAGCAGTATATCGGGAATATTTTTCAGCATTTTAATCTGGTAAACAGTTATACGGTGTATCAGAATGTAGAACTGATACTGCGCATCAATGGATACAGCAAAGCGGACAGGAAGAGACGCATTGCTGAAATTTTACAGAGAGTAGGGCTTGCTGCTTATGCTAAGACCAAGGTGTCTAAATTGTCCGGAGGGCAGAAACAGAGGGTATCTATCGCCAGAGCACTGGCTAAGGATACGGATATTATCGTTGCGGATGAGCCGACGGGGAACCTGGACAGTGAGTCTGCAGCAGGGATCGTGGAACTTTTAAGTGCCATTTCCAGAGATAAGCTGGTCATTGTAGTCACTCACAATTTTGAGCAGTTTGAAGCATATGCGACCCGTAAGATCAAGATGCATGATGGTAAGGTGGTGGAGGATGAACGGATCGGTTCGCCGGTTCGTATCGCTGAGGAAAATCGCAGCCTTACCTTTGCAGGAGCTGAAAGAAAAGCAACAGGTAAAATCTCTGTGCCCAGTAAAATACGGCTGGGTCTTCGCAATACGTTCAACATCATTCCGAAATTCATTTTACTGCTGATCGTGTTTTTATTTGTCGTAGTGGCAGTCACCTCGGAATACACATCATTTCAGCACAGTAAAGAAGAAAATTCCAATCTGGGCTATAATTCCTATTTCCAAAATTTCAGTCCGGATCGTATCGTACTGAAAAAAAGTGATGGATCTCAGTTTACGGAAGATGACCTGAAGGCGATCCGGCAGATAGATAATGTTAAGAGTGTGGCAGCCTGTGACGTGCTGCTGGATTCTCTGGTGAATCTGGAGGAAGGCGATCTTTCCTATGAAGCGTTTCCAAGGCCGATCAATGAGTTTACAGGGAAACTGGTGGCAGGCAGGATGCCGGAAGCGGATAATGAAGTGATCCTGACCGGTGATAAAGAGGATTATTATTTCTCAGATGATATGATACAGGATATTCTGGACAAGGATTACAAGGTGTATGTAGGCGAGTCCAAGGAGCTGACGGTAAAGGTTGTAGGGGTAGCGTACAAGACGTACAATCAGAATTCCTATACGTATGGTGGCGACCTGTTTCTGAACAGTGCGCTTTTACAGGAAATGCTTGAAGATACGTACAGTACTAACAGTAAGGTGACGACCACCATCAACGGCAAGGCGCAGGAGGCGGCCGAGGGCAGTGCTATGTACCGGATCGTGCCGAGCGACAAGGTGGCTCAGGGAACAGCAGTTGGTTCAGAAGAACTGAACAATTTCTACGAAAAGGGCAAGGCTAAAGATCAGACCATATCTGTCTCCGTGAAAAATATTTACTATACGGAGTCGGTTTCCCTGAAAATCGCAGATGTGTATACGAAAAAAACCTTCGAAAAACTGACGGGCGTGAAGGATTATGAATCGAACAACGGATCGATTTATATAAACCCGGCGGACTACAACACCCTGTTTGGCAAAGGTAATTATCAGGCGACGGTTTATGTAAAGGACCTTAAGGAACTTGAGGGGACGAAGGATGCACTGCAAACCATGGGCTTTACGACTCTTTCACTGAAAGACGCCATGGTTAATTATGTGGATGATGTAGTTTCTATCATCCAGGTGCCTATTGCTGTCCTTATCATTATTGCACTGTTCTTCATTGCTTATTTCGTTATTCGTCTCATTCTGCGCTCTCGCGTCAGCTATTTCAGTATCCTGCGGATGCTGGGACTGGCACGGAAGAATATCAGAAGGATACTGGACGTGGAAATGTTTACGGTGATCAATATTGCGTATATGATTTTCCTGGCAGTAGTGGTTCTTGTGAACATGGGGATGATCCATGTGGAATATGTCAGGACGCTGGTGGAATATCTCCAGGTGACGGATTATGTGATCCTGTATGCGATCCTCATCGTAATGGGATATCTCATATCAGGAAAGTTTGCAAGAAGCCTGTTTAAGAAAACGGCGATGGGGTCGTTCCGGGAGGAGGAATAATCATGGTAAGATTAGAACATGTCAATAAATACTTTAACCGCCGGAAAAAGAATGAGATCCATGTCATCAACGATACGACTCTGCAGATGGAGAACAAAGGCCTGGTGGCGCTTCTTGGCCCTAGCGGATGCGGGAAAACCACGCTGTTAAATGTGATCGGCGGACTGGATAAGATCGGCAGCGGAAACATTTACATCAACGGGGAAAAGCTGAACGGCAGACGTGCCGGGAAGATAGATCAGATCCGAAATCTCAATGTGGGATATATTTTCCAGAATTATAATCTTGTGGACAATATGACGGTCTTTGATAACGTTGCCATTGCATTGAAGATGGTCGGTGTCAAAGACAAGAAAGAGATCGAGGAGAAAGTTAATTACGTTCTGGACAAAGTGGGTATGTACCGGTATCGCAACCGGTATGCCGATATGCTCTCCGGAGGAGAAAGGCAGAGAGTCGGCATTGCCCGTGCGATCGTCAAGAATCCAGCCATTGTGATCGCAGATGAGCCAACGGGGAACCTGGACAGCAAGAATACGCTGGAAGTCATGAATATCATCAAGTCGATTTCTGAGGAAAAACTGGTGATACTGGTGACTCATGAGGAGCAGCTGGCGGATTTTTATGCGTCCCGCATCATCCGGATCAGGGACGGCAAGGTGATCTCTGATGAGATCAACGAACATGCGGACAATCTGGATTATCGTATAGAAAACAAGATCTATCTTAAGGATATTCGGGATCACAAGCGGCTCAAGACGGATCACTATAATGTGGATTTTTATAACGAAAGCGGAGGGGATCTGGATCTTGACATCGTGATCCGAAATGGCAATATTTATATTAGAACCAACAAACCGGGTGACAGGATCGAAATCGTAAACGAAGATTCAAGCATAGAGTTTGTTGATGATCATTATCGGAAGCTGAGCCGGGAGGATTCAGCGGAAAACAGCTTTGATACGCAGAAACTGGCGACTTCAGGGGTGCGGAAGTATCATTCGATACTGAATCCATGGACGACGATCAAAAGAGGCTTTCAGACAGTATTCAACTACAATATCCTGAAAAAGATACTTCTGCTGGGATTTCTGATATCAGCGATCTTTATCACATACTCCATCAGTAACATTTTCGGAGTTTTGAATATAACGGATGATGAATTCGTGCAGCAGGACAAATCCTATCTGACGATCATCGGCAAGAAAATCGATGTGGATACGTATTTAAAATATGAAGCGGATGAAAACTATGAATATATTATGCCGGGAGATTCCTCCATCAGTATGAGCATGCCGTATGAGGGCTATTTGCAGACCAGCTCTGCCAGTGCCTCGCTGACCGGATCGCTGTCAGATTATAAGAAACTGAGCGTCAGTGACCTGGAATATGGGCGGATGCCGGAAAATGCCGGTGAAATAGTGGTGGATCGTATGGTGCTGAAATCCGTGATCAGTGATCAGGAGAGTAAAACCGCCGGTTTTGGCACGGTAGAGTCTTTTCTGGATCAGAAAGTAACGGTGCCGCAGATGCCGGAGATGAAGATCGTTGGCATTTCAGACCTGGGAAGCCCGTGCATTTATACGGATCAGAGTCTGTTCATCAATCTGATCTCCAATGCGCAGTCAGAGGATGACATACAGGACAGCGGGATGGCGATCGGCGATTCATCGGAAGGCTCCGGAGAATCATCTGGAAGCGGGACGATCCTGGATTATAATTTAAAAGCCTCTTCTGTCAGTGTTGCGAAGGGGAGCTGGCCGACCGGTGATTACGAGGTCATGGTCAATGAGAAAAACAAGGACGATATGGCTATCGGAAAAACCATCGATCAGAAGGTCAATGGAAAGAAGCTGAAAGTGGTCGGATATTATAAAGATGCGTCAGATAGTGATTTTATGCTGGTAAACAGCAACACAGTGAAGTATAATGTGATACGGGAAAAGGCAAATATCACAGTATGCCCGAAGGATAAGGAGGCTGCGCTGCAGCAGCTCAATGCGGAGAAGATCAATGTAAAGGATACCTATGGGCAGAGCGAGAAGGAATATAAGAAAGAAAAATGGTCTTCTATTTTTTCGACACTCATTCTGGCAGGTGTGATCCTGGCGATCTCCTTTATTGAGATTTTCCTGATCATACGAGCTTCCTTCCTGTCTCGTGTCAAGGAAGTAGGTGTATACCGGGCGATCGGTGTCAAGAAAAACGACATCTATAAGATGTTTATAGGAGAGATCCTTGCTATTACAACGATGGCAAGTCTTCCGGGATTCGCATTGATGGCATATATTCTCCACAGGATTTCGGCGATTTCTTATTTCAGCAAAATGTTCCTGATCAATCCGACGGTGCTGGGGCTCAGCCTGGTACTGATCTATGGATTCAACCTGGTATTTGGGTTGCTTCCGGTTTTCCGGACGATCCGTAAGACACCGGCTGCTATATTAAGCAGAACAGATGTGAATTAGCCTGCAGCTTTAAAGAAGAAGGAGAAAAATTTACAGAAAAAGAAAGGCTTAATAAATGGACAAATACAGAACTCTTGCAGCAAACACAGCACTGATCAGTATCGGTACGTTTGCTTCAAAATTCCTTCTGTTTTTCATGGTGCGATTTTATACGGCGTATCTTTCGCCGTCTGATTACGGGACTGCAGACCTTATTACTCAGACGGCGAATCTGTTGATCCCGGTCGTTTCGTTCGGGATCACAGACGGCGTATTTCGCTTTGCTATGGACAGCCCATCCCTGCGCAAAAATGTTTTTAGCTCAGGGATTCTTGTGCTTTTTGCAGGAGGATGTTTTTTCGCTTTGCTTTCGCTGGTTCTTTATCCTATGGGGAAACTGAACTATGAAGTCGTGCTGGTTCTGGTGTATGCTATATGCTCCTGTATCCATTCTCTGTGCGCACAGTTTACGCGAGGCAGAGGCAGGATGCAGATCTATGCGATCCAGGGGATTTTGAATACGGCATTTGTAGTAACGCTGAACATTCTGTTCCTGGCAGGATTTCATATGGGCATCATAGGATACGTTATTGCGATTTCCATCGCAGACCTTCTTTGCACTACTTTCCTGGTATTCAAGGAACGGTTGTGGGAATATGTGACCTGGAAGCCGGATCTGTCCATTTTAAAAAGCATGCTGAAATACAGTATTCCGATGATCCCGACAACGATCTTCTGGTGGGTAACCAGCGTTTCGGACCGGTATATGATCCGGGCATTTATTGACAGCGAGGCCAACGGTATGTACACTATCGCCTGTAAGATCCCTACCGTCATGGCACTTCTGGCAGGTATTTTTATGGAAGCCTGGCAGTTCTCAGCTGTTACAGAATCACAGGGTAAGACGGAAGAAAGAGATTACTTTTTCTCAAGGATCTGGGAGCTCCTGCAGGCAGCGTTATTTTTGTTCGGCAGCTTCCTGATCGCTTTCGCAAAGCCTGAGATCATGGTGCTGGCTGCAAAGGCGTACTATTCCGTATGGCAGTACGTACCAATACTTTGTGTATCAGCGGTATACTCTTCGTTTGTGACATTCCTGGGGACTATTTACATGGTGAAAAAGCGGAGTAATCTGTATTTCTGGACATCGCTTCTGGGAGCATCTACAAACATTGTACTGAATCTGATTTTGATACCGTCGCCTCTGGGGGTACATGGTGCGGCGATCGCTACCATGATCAGTTATATGGTGCTGTTCACCGTGCGTGCTATCAGTACGAACAAGCTGATCCCGATGCAGCTTCACACGGTGAAGCTGATTCTGGGAACGGTGATCCTGCTGATACAGTGTGCGTTTATCGTGCTGGATCTTCCGGGCTGGATCGTGATGCAGGCTGTTTGCCCGCTGCTTTTGTTTGCTATTTACGGAAAAGTCATGATGACTGGAGGAAAACGCGTGCTGAAGGAAGGAAAATCTTTAGTTCGAAGAAAGCTGGGAAAATAGTGTTATAAAAAGTATGAAGTTCGTAAGGGAAAGGAAACAACGATGATTTATACGATATTTGGTGGATTTTGTATGGCGCTTGCCGACAGTGTGCCTGGGGTATCCGGTGGCACGATTGCATTCATTCTTGGATTTTATGATAATTTTATTGGATCGCTGCATACCTTGTTTCATGGTAATCTGGCGGAGAAAAAAACTGCGATCATGTTTCTGTTGAAAATAGGCGCAGGATGGATCGTTGGATTCTTGATGGCGGTTTCCCTGCTGGCAGATCTGTTTACAACGGGAATTTATGAGATCAGTTCACTGTTTCTTGGATTTGTTATTGCGGCTATCCCACTGGTGATCTCCGAGGAAAAAGATGCGATCAAAGGCAAGTATTCCTGTCTTGTTTTTTCTGTTATAGGTGCGGCGGTCCTGGTGCTGCTGACGCGTATGAACTTTTCTTCTATGGTGTCGGATCTGGGGCTTTCCCCATTCACAGCGATTTATACGATCATAGCCGGTGCGCTGGCCATTTCTGCCATGGTGCTTCCGGGGATTTCGGGATCGACGCTGCTGATGAGCTTCGGATTATACGTTCCGGCACTGGCAACCATCAAACAGATGATGAGCGGAGATTTTCACAACGTATGGCTGATCCTGCTTCTTCTGGCTGGTGTTATAGTGGGAGTGTTCCTTTCGCTGGGAGGCATCAAGAAAATGCTGGAACAGCATCGCAGTGCAGCGATGTATGCGATCTTGGGGATGATGGTGGCTTCTCTTTATGCTATCGTCATGGGACCGATGACACTGGAAGATCCAAAGCCTGCCATGAGCGTGGAAACATTCCATGTCGTATGGTTTATTGCAGGCTGCGCAGCCGTACTGGGCATCAACCTGTTTAAGCACTGGATCGACAGGAAGGGAAGAAAAGCAGAATAAAAAATAAGGGAAGAAAACGGTCAGCCAACGATTCGTTTTCCTTTCGCCTTGAACCCAATTAGCTATAATAAAAAATAATCCTGAAAGCTAACACTTTCAGGATTATTTTTTTTGGTACTCCCTAGGGGAGTCGAACCCGGCAAAATCAATGAAATACTGTTTGATATTGTGAGATAAGCACAGTATAAATGAAAATATAAGATGAAAATTCATAGTGCATACACAAATAACTTGTTGCAAGGCAAGAAAAATAAGAGAAAAATTTTGAGAAAAAAGAGAATACGCCGTAGAAGAGATACGTTTTAAATGTATCTCTTTTTTATAGAAAAAATCATTTTTAAGAAGGGAGATCTCTATGAAATGAAACACAAAGTAATAATTAAGCAGGTAATCACCACAGAGATTGTTGTTGATGCAAACTGTGCAGATGAAGCTTTGGATGTAGGAAATCAGATTTTGGCAAATGAGATGATTCCAGTATCGAAATATCAAATGGAAGAGGGATCTGTCGAGGTTGAACTTCTGAACGGGCAAAGCTCCATTTCAGAAATGACGAAGGTTTCATAGATAACAGTTTATTAGAATAACCAAAAAGAGAAGGAGAACACATGAACAAAGTAATCGCAATCGCTAATCAAAAAGGCGGTGTAGGAAAAACTACGACGGCGGCCAACCTGGGAGCAGGTCTGGTGAACAAAGGATATAAAGTATTGTTAATCGATGCGGACGCGCAGGGTAGTCTTACAGCATCCCTCGGATATCCGCAGCCGGATCAGCTGAATGTGACACTTTCAAATATATTGGAGATGCTGATTAAGGAAGAACCGATCACAAAAAAGTATGGTGTCTTAAAAACCGAAGACGGTATGGATCTTCTGCCATGTAATATTGAGCTGTCAGCGTTGGAGTTATCATTGGTCAGTGTAATGAATCGAGAAAAGATATTAAAAGAATATGTTGACAGCGTAAGAGATGATTATGATTACATCATCATCGACTGTATGCCGTCTTTAGGAATGATCACGATCAATGCTATTGCTGCAGCAGATAGCGTACTGATCCCGGTACAGACAGCTTTTCTTCCGGTCAAGGGTCTGGAAATGCTGATCCGGACGATCAGCAAGGTAAAACGCCAGATCAATCCTGATTTGGAGATCGCAGGAATCCTTCCTACCATGTTTGATAACAGAACAAACTATGCTAAGGAAATCGAAGGAAAAATCCGCGAAATCTATGGATCACATGTAAAGGTGTATGATACACCTATTCCTGCATCGGTACGTGCCGCAGAACAGCCAGCAACAGGAGTCAGCATTTATAAGCATGATCCTAAAGGAAAAGTAGCTGCAGCATATCAGATCTTAGTAAACGAGGTGGTGGATGATGGTAGTAGGTAATGATAAACTTGCAAGCTTTGATGATCTGTTCGGGATCAAGCCTGATACAAAAAGTGCTCAGATGATTTCAGTTGATAAGATCGTACCAAGTTCCAGAAATCCATTCAAGGTAGAGGAAAACAGTGAAATGGATCAGCTGGCCGCATCAATCAGAGAAAACGGGATTTTGATGCCACTGATCCTTCGGGCGTCTGATGACAGTGACACATATGATCTGATTGCAGGTCACAGAAGACTTTTTGCTGCCAAACTTGCAGGACTCACAGAGGTTCCTGCAGATATCCGGGAGATGACGGATGAGGAAGCCGATATCATCATGGTTGATACGAATCTTAACCGGGAACATATCTCATTTTCTGAAAAAGCATTTGCATATAAAATGAAATATGAAGCTATCAAAAAGAAAGTGGGGCGTAACTGGGAAGAAAAAGACGATGATGCGTCTGATACAAATATCAACAGCACTGCCGAGCAGATTGCGGTTGAAATGGGAGTCTCGGATAGAACCGTAAAAAACTACATCCGCCTCACAGAACTGGTTCCTTATTTATTAGATTTGGTTGATAGCAAAGAACTTACAATCAAAGCTGGCGTTCAGATTTCTTATCTTGAAAAATCGGTACAGAATATTATTTGTGATTTCCTGCAAAGAGAACAGGCAGTTATAGATGAAGAGCAAGCCAAGATCCTTCGTAAATCTTTTGAAGGGGTAGATCAGATCGAGCTTGCTGAGATCTACCAGGCACTGGCAAAGCAAAGTGATTCAGTTCCCCGTCAGCCTAAATATAAGCCGGTATTCAGAGTCTCAAGTAAAGCTAGAAAAAAGTATTTCCCGGCTGAATACGATGAACATGATATCGAATCTGTTATCCAGGATCTTTTGGAAAGCTGGGCTAGACAACATAATCCGGATTTTACAAAGGAGTAGATCAAATGAAGGTTTTTGAATTCAAACAGATAGAGTCTGGATCAAATTTTAGAATCGAAATAGACTACCATCATTACATGCAGAAACAAACAGCATGGCTAGATGGGGATATATTAGAAATGGGGGAAAAGCCGCTTGAATTAGTTAATGCGCGCCTATATGTTGATGATGAGTTGAAATATTCATCAAATGTTGTAAGCGGATATGATTTGAAATTATCCGAGGACATACGAACCATAAAAGGGTACAAAGTAAGGACTGTGCATGCTCTGAAATTGGCAATTATTAACCCAGAAGTATGGGAAAAATATGAAGACTGGCTCGAGGAAGTTATAAAAGATGGGACAGAACTAGAAGTAAAAGAATTCCAGAAGCGAGAAAAAGAAAAAGCAAAGAATGTTATCGCACGGCATAAGGAAGATGAAATCCCTGTATTTCAGTCAAAAGGAATAGGTGATTATAAGATGGAAGATACAGTTCATGAGTCAAAAGATCTGGATCTGTAGTCTGCGGAAGGTGAGGATAATAGCCAATGAAAGCTATGACAGAAAGAGAGTTTTTAGCACAAAAAGGACTTGCTGATCCGGCAAGCGGTTGGTGTCTTGATAAGCTTAGATCAAATAAAGAATTACGGACAATCCAAGGTAGAAAGCGATATCAAAAGGAATCTGATGCAGCTGAGTCTGAATATCAAGAGAAAAGAACTGCTGCAAAAGAAGAGTATCGCAGACTGGTAGAGGCTGGAGAGCTAAGAGATAAGACAATAATCGAGAAAACATTAACTCGTGCTCAGGGACACCCAGACAATGAAAGTGTGCAAGCTGCAAGAAGGATATGTGAAAAAAGAGGATATGATTGGAGAACAGGTGAAAAAATCCCCGCATTTAAAACGAAAGGATTAAAAACTGATGAGTTAAAGACTGTAACCGTTGAGATAAAAGATCTGGATCGGTAGCGTGAGGAAGGAGGGAATGATCCTCATAACAGCAAAAGCGAAACGTATGTTCTTGAATGTTGAATCCTTGTATTGTATAATATGATTATGGAGCATGAATATGAAACGAATGAGAGAGTATTTGGAGCGAATTTCTTATCGGTCGCGTAGGAAGAAAAGCCTTCAGGAATATGAACAAAAATATAATTTCTATAAAAATATGAGCGAACCAGAATTCATTATGGATTATTCTGCAACGATGGCTCGATATAATGAGACTAAAATATCCTTTGGAATATCTTGGATCACAACGATAATTGTACTGAGCCTTACATTATACCAGTATGTAGTATCTGTAAAAGAGGGCCTTTCAGGAGCATCTTTTTCAGCCAAGGAAGTAGAGACGATTCTAAATGTCAGCATACTTATTTCAGCGATGGTGTTCATATCTGCGTGTATCATTTTGGGGATAATATCCCGAAATAGGCGCAAAGCAGTTTGTGAAAAGATCTTTATGGAGGAAATGCGAGAGGTAAGAATTAGAACAAGAAATAATGAGTAGAGAGATTTTAAGATTTGCTACATTTGAAATAGTGTATGTTGTAATAGGAACTATATATGCGCTTTGCCTGTATAAACTTAATAGTTTTCTGGTTGAATCTGGAATAGCGGAAAATTATATGGATGTTATTCTGTATAAAAAAGGGATATCAATTTATTTTTTTATTATTGCAGTAATACTTACTGGAATAGGTTCGTGGAGAGCTGTTAAACGGGTAAGAAGTATTTTACAAGATGACTTAGATATAATAGAAATTGTTGTATCTATAATTATTATACTTGCTTTGGTTGCATTGATTATTACAATCATTATTTTAATAAATAATCCGATTTTCAAAGCTATTTTGGTGGTAGGCACTATAGGATATATCTATTCCGGGGTTAAAGCTTAAATGAAGCATAGATAAATGATAGGAGGAAAAAGCACTATGGAGAAGAAGATAACAAAAAAGACAAAGCTGCTGATCGCAGCTGCTATCGTAGTAGTAATCGCTGGTGGAATCAGCGCAGCAATACTGCTGCATAATCCACTTAAGCTGCAAAAAGATACAGTGAATGTTGAATTTGGTCAGCAGATCAGTACAGATGCGAAAGATTATTTGGCAAAGGATGTAGATAAGGATATCGTAAAAAGCACGAAAGTTACATATAAGAAGAATCCGGTAGAAGGTCAGTCTTATGATCAGATCGGGGAATATACGGTAAAGCTGAAATATAAGAGTAAGGAAAAAGATGTTACGGTAAAGGTCGCAGATACGACAGCACCGGAGTTTAATGCAACAGCAACAGCTGGCATTGATACGATCGAGGGTGTTGATCTTAATTTTAACGAACTGATCACAGTAACAGATCTTTCTCCGGCAGAAGTAAGCTTTGATGCTTCCGGCGTAGATCTAAAAACACCGGGTACATATACGTTGAAGGCAACTGCCAAAGATAAGGCAGGTAATGAAGCCACTAAGGATGTTACTGTAACAGTTGCAAAGAAACCAGCTAATATGTCTGGATCCAGTGTATCGGTAGATTCCAAAACAGGGAAAGTGACAGTTCAGTCAAAGAGCAGATCATCTTCATCTGGATCCAAGAGTTATAGTTCATCTAAAGGATCCAGCAGTTCCAGTTCCAAGGGATCTGGTGGATCTAGTTCTAAAGGATCCGGCGGATCGTCAAGCGGTGGTTGGAACTATGGCGGACAGATTCCGGGAGGTGGCTATTGGGAATATACAGAAAAAGAAGACTGGGATGGAACTTGGTAATAGATGATGCAGTGGCGTATTATATATACATCCACTAACAAAATCAAATAAATTATTGTTGGTAATGTAGAACCTGGTTCCTTAAAGTGCTATAATAATTAAAATATTCACTCTGTAATAATTCCTGAGTTCCAAAACTCAAAGGAGGTTGTATGAATATAATAGTTAGGATTCAAAAAAATCATGAAAATCGAAGTCAAATTACAAATGCTATCCGAATTGCTAATGGATTTCAAAACTATTTCTTCTTTAAAATGGAAGATTATTGTCTCGAAGATATATGTGCAGGTACAAAAATTCATTGGAATACTTTTTGTAAACAATATACATGCAATGAGGATGAGTATATTATATATATAACAAGTAAGCCGTTTGATGATCATTGGTTTTCTCATGAAGAAAGGCAGGTCGCAATCATTTCAACATATGGGTGGGAGGAAACTTTCGTACCGCCATCATTAGGATCATATTTAGTCTACCAAATGGCTCAAGCGGCAATTTGCTTTGCTAGTAAATTATCTGAGAATATGGAACTAAACATGGCTCATGATAATGTAAGTGCATGTATGTTTGATATATGTGCAGATAAGCGGGACATAAAAATTGGTATGGTAGCAGGAAATGTGTGCCCTCAATGTAAAGCTGTATTACGACAATGTGGCACGGATGAAAAAGCAATAGATGCTGTTGAGAATCTATTATCATATGTGCGCGCAGAAGCAATTGGCAAACCTATAATATTTGATGAAGATTCCGCTTTTATCATAATGAGATTTACGAAGTATGACGAGAATGATAATGCGTATCAATATGGCATTAAACGGGCGCTGGAAAATTTAGGAATTAAAAATGAAAGAGCAGATAAGGAAATAGCATCAGCTCCGTTGTTGGAGAAAATAAATCGACAGATTAGAAGATGTCGATTTACGATTGTTAAAGTTGATACAGACAATTTAAATGTATATTTTGAATTGGGCTTAGCTATGGGATTAGACAAGGATGTATTGTTAATCTCCGAAGAAAATTTAGTTCTAGAGTTGCCATCGGATTTGCGGAATTGGGAATGTCTTACATATACGAAAGGCGATTATGATGGGCTGAGATGTAAAATCGAAGATTATTATAAAACTAAATATCATAAAGAAAATATATAACAAGAAGCAGCGTATTCAAAAGGATGCGCTGTTTTTATTTTACAGGTGATGGATAGGAGTTATAAATGATAACACAATGGTATGGATGGGTGCCTTATTATTACAGATTAAATATCATAACTAAGGCAGGTAAAATACTGGATATGCAATTATTATCAAATAAAATATACCTTTACCCAGAGCAAATTCTAAGAGCATGGTATAAGCACGAGAGAAAGTATGCCAGTCGAGGGAAAAGTGGTATTAGAAGGAAACAAGGTATCCATTATAAAAAAATGAATACCTATTATTTCGTTCCGTTTGATTCGATCGACCATATCACGATGAATTCAAAATATCTTGAGAGTGAGGAGCCACCTTACGAAGGAATTCGTGCAATAATAGAGTCGCTTAAAAGATTTATATGTGATGTGATTCCATTTTGCAGCAAGAAAACCCTAATGTTCACTCATAAGCTTGAGTATCAGGAGTGCGAGAGGAATGAGAATGAAAACACCCCCGAGTAAACTTAATTTCTCAGATATAAAATGCAGGAATTTTAAGGTGGAGCGTACTTTTTTTAGTTGTTTGTATGATTCGTATTCACGTACACCATATTTTGTGGCTCGCTTGAAGTCTTCTTCCTCTTTCTTATCGGGAAGTTTAAAAGCTTTATAGAGGAGAAAGACTCCGAGCGGTACGCAGATAGCGGCAAGAGTGATGAAGAAACTTAAGGGTGTGGTGAAAAGTGGGAAGTTAGGCATTAACGTTTGCATAAAAAATCTCCTTTCGATTCTCAGTAATAAAAAATTTATTGGCTTACATATTATTATAGAGAAAAAAGGAGATTTTTTATATATTTTAACATTTTTCGAGAGGAGGGCAGATAGATACTTAATTCGTTGTTATGATAATCACATTTTGAAGAAAGGTAGAAAAAACATGATAGCTACACACATGAAGTGCGGTAAGAAGATTCTTTGCTGGATCCTTGCCGCTATTTTAGTTTTGGCTGCAGTTATTCCGCTGAGTACTTTGAAAGCCAGTGCGGCATCGGGGATAACGGTAGTAAAAAAGTATCTGCCAGACAATGATCCGGCAGGACGCTCCGAAGTCGGAGAGTTTTTAATCAATGGAGAACCTGCATTTTGTCTGCAACATAAAAAACGTTCGCCATCATCAGGAGCTGTATCGGATTCCGAGTCGCCATATAGCAATGTTAACGTATTAAAGGCTTTATATTATGGATGGGGTGGTCCGGGACAATGGTCTGGTTTCAATGGAAAAGAGTCTGGTATCGTCCTGACATCGCTTTTACTGGACACGTATTATTCCAATGGAAATCATTCTGGTGCAACAAGCAAAGGCATATCCTTTAATGCGTTTAAAGCATTTGTAGAGTCGCAACCAATTCCTAAAGATGATATTTTAGGATTTAGTAAATCATCTCTTAATGTTCATTGGGATGTAAAAAAACAACTGCAGATTTCAGATGAAGTTAGTATTATTCAAAATGGAGTTAGCAGTGGTGGGGAAAGCTCTTTGAATTTCAATCTTCCATCTGGTGTAACTTTAGTTAGCTCGGATGGAAGTAAACAGACTGGATCTGTTTCCGTTAAAAAGGGAGATAAATTTCATCTTGAAGCAAAAGCAAATGCTGTAAATGGAACATATAATACTGGTAATGTAGGCCGAGCTTGGAAATATCAGCCGCTGATTATTACATTTCCGCGCGAGGATGGACACAGTACGCAGGATGTGGGGAAATTACAAAAAGTTAGAGACCCTAATGCACAGACTTCTCTCTCTGTGAAATGGCTTGATTTTGGATCCGTTGAATTAAAAAAGATCAATGAGAAATCTGAGTTCATCGATGGTGCGAAGTTCGTATTAAAATCGTTTGATGCAGCTACTGGCTATGATGGAGACGGGATCGAATATACCGTAAAGTCTGGAAAACTTCTGATTGATCCGGTTCCGGTAGGAACATATACTTTGACAGAAGTAGAATCGCCTGATCATCATGCCGGGACAGTTCCATCATTTCAGGTAGTGGTAAATAAGGATCAGACGACAGAGCAGATCGTCGTCAATCGTTTAAAACCGACTGGAGATATTGTGATCAATAAGCTGGATCAGGACACCGGAGCAGGAATCGAAGGGGTTGAGTTTACTGTTTATGCAGCAGACGAAATTTATGATAGCGTTTCGTTTAAAAAGCTTTACGATAAGGGTGATAAGATCAAAACAGGTAAAACGGATGCAGATGGAAAATGCACGATCGCAGGGCTTCCGATGGGCAAGATGTATGTAAAGGAAACGAAAGAAGCTGATGGTTATGTTCCAAATGATAATAAGTACAGCTTTGATTTCCGCCAGCAGGATTACACCACAAAAGTGTATACTCACGATGAAACGATAAAGAACGTCCAGACAAAGACAACGATCAGTAAGGTGGATGCCACGACCGGAGCAGAGCTTCCGGGAGCTACACTGCAGGTAATCGATCCAAAGGATGATTCTGTAGTAGAAGAATGGGTATCTACAGATACACCACACGTGATCAAAGGTCTGACTTACGGAAAAGAGTATATCTTAAAAGAAACTATCGGTCCGAGAACACATGAAGTGGCAACTGAAATCAAGTTCAAGGTAGGGGCTGATGAAAAAGTTGAGATGAAGGATGAGCCAATCAAGATCAAAGGTCAGATCGATAAACGGCAGACTAAATTCGGCGACAGCAGTTATTTTGACTACACTATTGATTACAGATCCAGATCCAATACGTGGGCTGACGAGTTCAATATGATCGATACGATCGACTGTGCAGTAGCCGGATACGCTAATGTTGCAGCGATCAAAACTCCGGTATCCTTTGAGGACTATGACGGGAAAATGAATATCTGGTACAAGACGAATAAGACTCCTTCTGATTATAAAGAAGATGCAGTAAAGTATAATGCTTGTGCTACAAATCCGGAAAATCCATGGAATAAGGATAATGCGAGACTTACAGATTACTCCGGATGGAAGATCTGGAAAGCAGATGTATCTACGCTGGAAAGTCAGACTCTGAAAGTTTCTGATTTGAAATTAGCAGATGGTGAGTACATCACGGGGATCGCGTTTGAACACGGCCGCGTAGAAAAAGGATTCACGACAAGAACATCAAACTGGGATCGCAGTGATCTGAAATCTACAGATGACACGATCGCCAGAATCTCAACCAAGCATAGTGAAAAATTTGATCTGTCGGATGCAAATGGACCGACAAAAGCAAATAAGAAAGTTCATTATGAACCAGCTGTCTTCTACATGCACGTAGTAAATGAAGATGCAGCAAAGAACCTGAAAGAGTTCTGGAACAGCGCATCCATCAATATCTATCGTAATTTAGATCAGCATCCGGATCTGGAGGATCATGATAACGATAAGGTAGTGCAGAAGTACCCGATCGGAACGATTGAAATAACCGATAAGGATAAGCTGTTTGGCAACACTGTAAAAACAGGTGATACGATGCGTATTTTCCTGCCGCTGACGATCGCACTTCTGGTTATTTCCGGAACGGCTGCTGCCATGGCGGGCAGAAAACGCAAAATGGAAAAATAAACAGTTAAATATTGAATTAAAGAGTTGTAGGATCACTGCAGCTCTTTTTTATGTTGTGAGTTTTGAATCGAAGGAGAAAATGAAGATGAATGAGAAGACGAAGAAATTTATAAATTTAAAGTCTATCACGATTGCAGCCGTATTGATTGCTCTGCTTGCAATCGGATCTGCGATAGCATTTTTTACTGACAAAGATAACAAGACAAACGATTTTACTGTAGGAAATATATCTATTCAGCTTACTGAGCCAAACTGGAATGCGGATAATGGTAAAGACCTGACACCGAATAAGACGATTTCAAAAGATCCGCAGATCACAAACGACGGACCGAATGATGCCTTTGTTTTCCTGCAGGTGAAGGTGCCGGTTGCAAATGTAAAGACAGCTGCAGCAGACGGCAGTTTGCAGCAAGCGAAGAGTCAGGATCTCTTTGCCTATACTGTAAATGAAAACTGGACAGAAGTATCAAAAAAAAGCAGTGCTGACAGCACTACATATGTTTATGCGTATGTTGGAGCTGATGGAACAATGAAAACACTGGCTCCGGGCAAAACCACGAATGCTCTCTTTGACAGTGTAACATTTCTTAATCTGGTAGAAGCACAGATCGATGAAGGAACAAAGATCAGTGTTGATGTAGATGCGTATGGAATCCAGACAACTGATTTAGGAACAACAGCTCCGGCAGAAGTTTTGAAGCTGATCCAGACACAAAATAAATAAAAAAAGAAGGTAGGGAAGAACAATGAAGATGAAACAGATCTTTGCCGGAAAAAAAGCAGCTCTGGCGATCATACTGATCTGCATGATTTCGATTCTGATCCCTGTTACTGCAGCGTTTCTTTTATCGAAAGATTCCCTGCAGAATCCATTTACGGTAGGAGAAAATACGAGTCATATTGAAGAAACCTTTGGATCCTATGATTCGTTTGAAGCTGGAAAAGATTATACCAAAAAAGTATCTGTCAAAAATGACGGCAGTGTGGACTGTTATGTGAGGGTGTTTGCAGAAATTGAAGATCCGGACACAGCTTCGGCGGTTGATATTGATTTTAATACCTCTGACTGGACTGTGAAACAGCCGGACGGATACTATTACTATAAAAAGAGCGTTAAGGCGAACGAAAGCACTGTCCCACTTTTTACACAGATCACTGCAAAAAAGGATGTAGATGAATTTCAGATGATCGTATTCAGCGAGACAGTACAGTCGGATGGAAGCAGCGATGCAGTCAGTGCGTTCAGATAAGGAGGAAAGCTATATGGAAAAATGTAAATCAAAAATCATACTGATCCTCATAGTCTTGTCCTTTCTGATCACGAGCGTATGGATCACGACAGTTCCTGCATCTGCGGCCACCCTGAAAACGATTCCGAGTACCTCTGTCAGAGTGAATTATAGCAATAAACTGTATTTTGGGTATCACAATTATACAGCTTCGTGGAGTGGTGTTTCAGGCAAAGTAATCAAGGGAAAATACAACTATGATCTGCTTTGCGTTCCCATCAGAACCAAGACGGGATCCTTTACCTACACTAATTTTCTGGATCTGAATTTCACCAATGTGGGTAAGATCAACGGGCGACAGATCGATGCCAAAATCCACTTCAATTCCATAACGGTAGGCAAGAGGAATGCTTCCGGAGAGCGGAGTGATAATTACTTTGCCGTGTGTTATCTTGCAGATGAGTCAATGTGGATGTCTTCGACCATTGCAGGAATCGGCGCAGGGTATCGCGCACCAAAGACCATAGACATAACGACGACCATGTATTGGCATGACACGGGAAAAGTGGTAGATCTGCCGTTTTTCCAGTGCCTATCAGATATCGATGCAGGAGCCAATTACTTCAAGGAAGCGTGGGAAGCCAAAAGCGGATTTTCCGGGATCTTCTATAAATACAGCACGTGTTTCCTGAATTTCAGCGGCAACAAGGCGACCACTCCAAAAGCAACAGATGTAAGTGGGGATAATTCCCTTTTAAAAGGCGGATTTTATGCTCCGACTACAGGCGGGACGTTCCGCGGTGTTTTCACAGAAGGAAACTGTGCGACCCAGTTTATCCCATATAGTGCGTATGCGATCATGGCTAATCCTGTAAAATCCTCGGATGGCAAGGACAGAAATGAAGAAGGCGATGTGATCAACTATATGGTAAAACAGAAGATCGGTCAGTTTTATGCCGATACGATGACAACGTATTCGTCGTTTGCTATGACAGACAAGATACCAGAAGGGCTTACTTATCAGTCTGCAGCGATTTATGACGGCAGCGGAAAAGATATCACGTCACAGGGAAATCTTTCCTATGATGAAAGCAGCAGAACGGTGACGTTTACAATGGGAGCATCATGGCTGTCAAACAGCAATAATTATAACGGACAGACATTATCGCTGAAAATCAAGACTACGGTGGATCCGCTGGACGTTCCAATGAAGACAGTAAAAAATTCAGCGGTGACTACCATCGACAAGGATGTGAAACTGACATCAAACGAAACAAGTGACGTACTGGCGATTCCATACCATGCAAAGTATGAGTACGTGAGCGGGACAGAAGGAAGAACCCTTCCAAAAGAGATCAGTACCGAGACAGGAGCATATAAGATCAGCGATGATGCGAAGTATTACCAGGGTGATACCGTAGCAAGGAAAGATTCCCCTGCAGATGATACAGTTTATGAAGTCTATGACGATGAAGGAAATTTGAAAAACAGCTGGGTACTGACATGGGACAGTACATCAAAGAAGATAGACAGCGGTGATGTCACATTTGTTGGTACGTGGCGATACGTTCCTGCGCCCCGTCTTGTGATCGTTAAGGAACTGAAAAATGATCCGGATCAGTTTACGGGAGCACATGGAGCACCAAGCTTTTGCTTCCGGATCACGGGAGCATCAAGCGGTAAAAGCTGGTATAAATCAATCACGTTCAGCGATGATGCAATTGATGCAGTAAAGAAGGATGGGACATATAAAGGACCGGAAGGAACCCAGTTCGTTTTAAAGAACGGGATCATTTATGGTACGTGCGCATCTGTTTATCTGCCGGAAGACGATTACACAGTAGAGGAAATCAGTACGCTGCGATTCAAAGAAGATCAGGTACAGGCAAGGTATCATGGAGATGAGGCAAAACTGATAGGCACAGGTGCCGGAGCAGTAACAGTTCCACTGAGGCTGTCCAGCTATCATCCTGGCGATACTGGATTTGATGCGGTTTATGCCAGTGTAGCATTTCAAAACAGTAAAATACGCTGGGATAAGTTCTCGCACATGGATATCAGGATCAATAAGCTGAAAGGAGCGCAGTAGAGATGAAAAGAAAACGTAAGGCCCTGCTGCTGATCCTTGCAGTAGTTTTCTTTGCAGGGAGTATTGCTGCAGCATATGCTGCAGTCGAAACGCAGACCGGGATTAAAAATACAGTAAGTACCGGGGGCATCAGTATTGATATTGATACCTTTACCGTGAAAGATGGCAATACAGTTCCTTTAGAGGGAAAAACCGTGATCGATCGAGATAAAGCTATTTCATATATTCCAAGAATCAAAAACAATGCAGAAGATTGTTATATCAGAGTGAGCGTTTCTGCAGCATCTGATCTGCAGGAATTGGATCTTATAAAGGAAATCACGGATCTTTCCCCAGACTGGAAACTGACTGGTGGTTATCTTTATTATACAAAGCCGCTAAAGCACGATCAGACGGTAGATCTTTGCAGTGGATTTCATACGCCGAAAGATTGGGACTACATGAAGTCCAATGATCTTTGTGTAAAGATCACGGCAGATGCTATTCAGACAAAGCATTTCAATCCTGATTTCGAACTGGATAATCCATGGGGAGACGTGGAAGTAAGAAGCTCTGCGGTAGGTGATGACTACGTGATCAATACGGTAGATCCTTCGGAAACAAAAGGAAACATCAAAGTCGTCTATGCTAATGCTGTAGATGGGATCACGATCAATACAGATGATTTCTTTTCTGACGTAAAATTCATGCCGGGTGATGAATATTCAGATTCGCTGACGGTATCCAATAAGACAAAAAAGAAAGCAACAGTTCTTTTTAAGACTGAATTTGAGGATAGCCCGCTGCTTGATATGATGCAGCTTAAAATCAATAATGGTACTGCATTTTATGATGGTCCGATGGCATCGGATTCTCTGACGGAATATCAGAAGATCGCATCCTTAAGTCCCGGTGAGATAAAGAATATTGACGTTAAACTGGCACTTCCAAAGGAAGCAGCTAACTCTTATCAGGTAAACAGTGATCAGGTAAAATGGTACTTTGCTATCGAGCAGGAAACAAAAGGAATCAAAACAGACGATGGTATGTGTCTTGGATTCGCCTCAGCGATCATGCTGATCACAGCTGCAGGGATGTTTTTAGCAGCGAGAAGAGGGAAAAAGGATGAAGAAAGTATTTAAAATCATTGATACAGTTCTTTTTTCCTGCGTTCTGGCAGTTGCACTTTGCTTATGTGTGATGATTTTTTTCTTCCACATCAAGTCGGTCGTTGTTATATCTGGATCGATGGAGCCAGAAATCCCAGTAGGAAGTCTTGTATTTATCGATCAGCGTGATCAGTCTGTGGATCCGGGAGATGTTATCGCATACCGGATCGGTGATACAATGATTGTTCACAGAGTCGTAGATCAAAATAATGACGGCACGTATATCACAAAGGGAGACAGTAATGATACAGCTGATCCTGCTTCCGTAACGAAACAGCAGATAGTAGGAAAAGAAATCTTCTGTGTTCCTAAAGCAGGAAAGGTTAGGTTCATTTGCAGTAAAGCAGGGCTTTTGATAATTGGAGCCGTCGCCATAGGATATTTTATCTTTGGGATGATCTGGAAAAAAAGAGTTACTTGAAATTAGCTCGGGCTTGACAGCTGCTTAAGGTGATTTATAATAAAAATATCAAGAGGACATGTGAAAGCGGTTTGCCACATCACGGAAGGGATCCATTGGGATTAGCCGGAAAGGATGTGGTGCATATGGTAGAATACATAATGAATGTAATTTATCTCGTGCTCCTGTACAAGATCGTTCGGGAAATAAAATAACCGCCTAGCCTGTGAAACGAAGCGGTTATTTAAAATCCTTCGGCAAGCCTTTTTCAACGGCTTCCTCTTGATTAGATTATATCATTTCCCTGAAATGATAGCAATAATAAATAGTTTGGTAAAGAGAAGAGACTCAGATAGCCTCTTCTCTTTTTGTTTGCAGGAAGGAGGATTTTGTGCAAAAGTATAGAAAATGGATAACGGTTATGTGTGTGCTTTTTATGATGTTAGGAAGCACATCGGTAGCCTTCGGGAAAAGTCAGATCGTAAAAACATATGATTTCCACCCTAAAACAGCATCGAATCTCACATATGATGCGCCCAAGACGATAACTGAGGATGGGAAGAAATATGAACTGACAGACGTTTCATATAAAATCAATAAAAAGAAAACGATAGAAAAGGTAGAGACGATCACGACCAGATCAAAGGATGATTATCCAAAGACTTTAACGGAAACTATTTCTGGAAAAGAGGTCACGTTAAAAGCTACAGGCGATGTGGACTGGAAAGAAGTGAGATCAGAGGGCGTGATCAGGACGCAGGAATATAAGAGGCAACGTGATATTCCTAAAACGATAAAAAGCACCCGGACGGATGCAGACGGAAACCAGATGGACATTACACTGGAACTTACGGACACAGAAAATGCTTCGAGGACTGAAAAATTTTCTGCACCAGCTAAATTTTATTCGCCATCACCGGATGGGAAACTATATATGTTTAATGGAAAACGTGTACAGATCGATGGCAGCACTCCAACATGGAGTGGATATGCTGCAGATGTGAAATCATACCTTGGCATCAATGGAAACACTTATCAGATCACGGGTGGAAGTTGGACTGGCCAGGCAGTAAAACAAGGTGATCGATATGTTAGAACGGCCAGCTTTTCCGGAACAAAGCAGGTGCCACTTTTCAGAGCCACGTATCAGGAAACCGCAGCTACTACGATGCGGTATCAGGCTGATGTTACATATACATATCTAACGGCTACAGCTAAAGCTACCTATGAGCCTGTCATAAACATAGCTAAAATAATCGCTGTCGGCGCAGGGATTGCAGTTTTGATCGCTGCGATCATCGCATTGCTTGTTCTTCTTGCAAGAAGACGGAAAAGTAAAGAGAAATCTGTATAAGAACAAATGTTCTTGCACTTGCACAAAAAGTCGGATATAATAATAAAAAAAGATACTGCATTTCAAAAGGAGGATGATGAAATGATCGTAAAGCCTGTAAACGCTGGAGAAAAAACAATGGATGAAATCAAGGAAATGATCAAAAATCTCGATGATGACACGATGATCTCCATTGATTTCACAAGCCTTGGAATGGAAGCAGAGGAAGGGAGTCATGAGTAAAAGGTTAAAGTTAGTAAGCGTCAGATTAAAACCTGATAGGGAAGTATATAAGAATGCCACATTTGCCACAGCTACGGATGTGGCTTTTTTAATGGCAAAAGAAATTGCAGGATTTGATAATGAGACGATCGGGGTATTAAATTTAAATGCCAAAGGGAACCTGCTATCAATGAATGTAGTTACGCTGAATGCCTTTGAAAAAAATATGGCCGATATTTGTGCTGCAAGCATCTTATCGAATGCTGGAAGTACGATCCTGATCAGTAAAGAAGAAGCTATGCTCCGAAATCGAAAAGTCGAGTTAACGAAGCGTTTTCAAAGCAATATGGAGATGCTTGGGATCCCAGTCTTAGATCATATTGAAGGCAGTGAAAAAAAAGATCATTCAAGTTTTATCAGTTATATAAAAAGATCTTATATGGAACATTGCCTAGAAAAACCCAAGAGTATTTTCTTATCAGAAACAGCGGTAAATCTTAAAAATATCGATCCGGACATAAATCATCTCAAACTCAGGACTGACAGATACTTTAATGATTTTCAAAGAAATGATGAAAGTGGACTGACAAAAGACTCTGCTCTCAAGATCATTCAAAATGAACTTTCAGCGATGGATCGTGAGGTTCTAGGCGTACTTTCTCTTGATGAAAATGAGAAGCCGATCAATGTGAGCTATGTTGCAACAGATGACTTAACTTCTGCTCCGGCGCATCCGCGGGAAATTTTCAAGACTCCGATTCTATCCGGGGCGGATTCAGTAATCCTGTTTCACAATCATCCTTCCGGGGATACAGATCCATCAGAGATGGATAAGGATACCGCAAACAGACTGAAATACTGCGGGCAGATTTTAGGGATCGAAGTAAAAGATAGTCTCATAATAGGAAAAGATGTCAGCTATAGTTTCGCTGCGGCCGGAGAGAAGGGTTGGGATGATGCGGAAACTTATAAAATCGATCCGGAAAGTCGGATGTTGATCAAAGAAGAACAGCCGGAGTTTTGTAATTCCGGCTGGAGTAAAGAACATAATGTGACAAAAGAATTATCAAAAGCGATACAGAAAGCATATGGCATTGATCTGTAAACTAATTAGAGAGGAGCGAGTAAATGAAGACAGTAATATCAGGAAGGCTCATCAAAAAACCGGAATTGAAAAGCGTCGTTTTAAAGGACGGCAGGGAAGAGGTCGTTTGTGATTATAGCCTCTGGGTATCCGATGCGTCAGCACCTGTCAGGACAGGCAGTGACGGTAAACCGCATAAGGCAGATATCCCGTTTTCCTGCACGGCGTGGGGCGATAACGCACGTGAGATTGCGGAAAAAGGTGCTGGAGATATATTGACTGGATCTTATACTATGCGATATAGCGAGATCCGACCAGCAGGTATAGAGAAACCGATCGTATCTCCGGTATATGTGATCCGCAGGATAGATCCGGAGAATAAGATCCAAAAGCAGATGTCAGAATTACTGACTGGATATGAGAGTGGTAAATTCGACGATGTAAGTAGACAAGATCCGCAGCCGGATTTTGGAGAGCGGGAAATAGCTGATCCTCAGCCGGAAAAGGAAAACAATCTGGAAATGGAGCCGGAAGCAGATGTCTGAAAGAGGTGACGTATGGAACGATCACAGATACTAAAGCCAGTTTTAGTAATAGCGGAATCAAGGTATGCACAGACAACGAAGGAACTGAACATCGTTCGTTTAAAGAATGGATTTGTTACCTATCATTTCGGATTATGGAGCGGCAACGAAAGCGCACAGGGATTCTGTTTGAACTACAGTGAAATAAAGCAGCTGGTCAGAGAATTAAGAAAAGAAGATATTTTAAAGGAAAATGAGTTGGAGAAATTCCAAAAAGATTTCATTCAGCAGATACATAATGGCACAGTACAGAAAGAAAAGGAGATTGATTTAGTATGAAAAACTGTCAGGAAACGAAAAAAAAGAAAGTTAATAAGATAAGAGTAAAAGAGCGGCTGCAGATGTTCGCTCTTTTATGTTGCGCAAGTCTGGCAACCGGTATCAGGCCGGTATTTGCGGACAAGATCGGTGATGCTGCAAACAGTGCTGCTACCGGAATCCAGCAGAGTGCTATGGGATTGGTAAAGCCACTGATCATCATTGTTGTTGTTGTTTTAGGGCTGGCACTTCTGGGCGTCGGTGGAAAACGGGCAAAGGAAGAACAAAAAGATGCGATCTGGGAAAAACTTTTAGGAGTCGGAATCATTATAGCGGCAGTTCCGATTTCAGCATTGGTCTTTGGGTGGTTTTAGGATGTGTTTTTCAGGGAGAAAATAGATGGATACGATGGAAAAAATAGATTTTTTAAAAAGCATGAAAAGCAGCTGCAAGGATCCCGAAAAGATCGAATTGATCGATGCAATCATTTATGATGTGGAAAAACCTTTAGCGGCTTTTTGCAAGGGGGAAGCTCTGTACCGATATGACATGGTTTCCATGAATAAGGATATAGAAACAAATGGAGAAGTCCTGACAATAGCAGATCAGGAGAGGTTTATCAGTAAATATACAGATATAATGCTCCATACTACGGAAAAATGGATAAACAGTGATTTTCTGCAGCCGTTAGCCGAAGAGATGTTTGGGAATATGTGGGCGGATCTTACTGCTCCCAAAGAAGAGATACCTGCATTTAAAACGGAAGGATTAAAAACTGATAAACCAAGGTCGGAGGGCAGCAAAATAAAAGATCTGGATCTGTAATCTGAGGAAGGTGATGAGCTATTTTTAAATTCATAAAAAATGCAATTAAAAAGGATTACGGCAATTCGTATGATAACAAATCATACGATGACTTTAACGAGCGAAAACGTCTTATGAAGTTTAACCGTTTTTTAAGCAAGCCAAAAGTATTTACAGGATTATATATTACGGCTGCATCAGCAGCATTTGTAGTTGTTATTTTCCTTATTAACTGGCTTGAAAATTTCAGATTTGAATCTGTATTTGTTCCTTCAGAAAATCAGAACCAGCTGCAGGTTCCGCTTACAGATACGATCACTTCTCATTTCCTGCTTTTAATGATCATTCTGGCTGGATTCGCGATCGGATATGGTGTATTTGCCTATCGTATCCGTGTGTCTCATGGAAATCTCAACGTCGGACAAAAAGGAACGGCACGCTGGACCACCCGGCAGGAGCTGGATGAACAGTTCATAAAAATCGATGAGAAAGAAACATCATTTCCCGGCATGGGCGGGATTCCGATCGCACGTGACGGCGATAAGCTGTACATCGATAATACCAATGTCAATAACCTGATCATCGGAGGGACACGATCCGGAAAAGGTCAGACGACCATTGAACCTATGGCGGAGATCATCTCACGCGCGGAAAATAAGTGCAGCATGGTGATCACAGATCCGAAGATGGAACTGGCGAATAAGATGATCCCGGTACTGAGAAAGAGAGGCTATGAAACGCATATCCTGAACTTGATCGATCCGGAATATTCGATGGGATATAATCCTTTAGCACTGATCGTACAGGAATATAAGGATGGGAATGAAGATACTGCGCAGCAGCTGGCCGCATCTTTAGGATACAACGTATTTGCAAATAATGAAGGAGATAAGGATCGGTATTTTACGGATCAGGCACGAAATGTTTTCGTGGCGGCAGTTATGGCTGATATCAAGGACAATATTGAACTTGACCGGGAGCAGAACAAACGCTGGAATCATGAGCATGATAAGAAAGAAATCATGCGGGAGCGGGAGCATTATAAAAAGCTTTATGGTGATGACTATATTTTTTATCGTCTGAAAGAGGCAATAGACAAAATCATTTCTAACGAAGGTGATATCAGTGATATTGGGATCCTTGTAGAGCTGCAGTATCAGAATTCTGCGGGTGTACTTGATGGAGATCTTATGCAGGTTATTTCAGAACTCACAGAAGATCTGATCAAGGAGACAAGACAGTTTAAATACAAAGAGAGTACTTTTCAAAAAAAACGATTCTATCCAAGTACAGAAAACGAGAAAAAAATCAATATCTACAGTATCATTAAGATGTGCAATTATCTGGTTTCACAGCCACGAGGCCAGAACCGGACTGCACTGGATGAATATTTTGATAATCGCCCGGAGGATGACTTTTCCCGGATCATGTACGGATCTGTGATTACAGCATCCGAAAATACAAAAGGTACGATCATGTCGGTTTTTCGCGGAGGGGTATCGATCTTTGGGTATGATTCGATTGCCAAAATGACATCTGAAAGTACTATGGATTTCATGGATGTGGGATTTGGCGAAAAGCCTGTAGCAGTATTTATTGCCTTGCCGGATTATGATTCATCTAACTGGTTTATTGCAACTGTATTTATCAATCAGATGTATTTCATTCTGGCCAAGCTTGCCACATCGATGCCGGGAGGAAAGCTCCTGCGGCGCGTGATGTTTATTTTAGATGAGTTCGGCAATTTGCCAGCTCTTGATAACTTTGAGAATATCATCACAGTATGTCTTGGCAGAAACATGACGTTTACACTAGCCGTACAGTCGTTAGCACAGGTGAACGTGAAATATCGGGAATCAGCTGATACGATCACAGGTAACTGTGGAAACTGGATCTATATCATGACTGGGGACAATGATACGGCTGATGAAATATCAAAGAAGCTAGGGCCGGAGACGATTACTACGGTCAACCGTACCGGAAAAAAACTGTCTATATCTAAGGAACTGACTGAAATGAGCGATGAAAAACCGCTGTTGACTGCAGCCGAACTTATGATTTTAGAAATGGGCGAAACTGTCGTGCTTCGACCGATGTACCGCGAAGCTAAGGGAACAAAGGAAAAGATTGCAGTTAAGGCGCATCCGATCGCTAATATGGGAGAGTACCGGATGAAATATGCCTATCAGTTCCTGGGAGATGTTTTTCCGCAGGATCAGCTGCTCTATCAGTCAGATCGTTTGGCACAGATGCGATCGAAAGTAACCTATCTGAAAGACATGAAGATAAAAATCGTAAGTGGTTATGTGGAAACAACATCTCATATCGATCTGCAGGAAAGATCCAGAAGCGGGGAAAAATATATGAAGTTTCTGCAGTTTAAAAACGCTCCATTCGTTCCGATCGTTTCTGCAGCACCTGACGGTCAGGTGGCAGAACGTGAAGAAGCAGATTATATCAGACTGAAATCAGCACTGTCGCTTTTGAATCTCACGCCGCAGGAAATGATTCTGTATCTTGAAGCTGGAAAATGCTATGAGGATGATGAGGGGATTGTTCAGGTTCAGAACCCTGAATATGTTCTGATCAACAGCAGCCTGATAGAGTATGCACATACCCTTTGGGGTTGTAACAGCCGTAGGATACAGGAAAAGGGGTTTGACCTCTTAGATCTGGTGCTGCCTCTTTCAGAAAAACCTGTGACAGAAGAGGAACTTTATTTAAAAGATCTGATTGAGCAGGAAATCCTTAATGCAGGCAGGAGGGAGGTTTTATGATAACACTTGATTCTATAACGCAGCAAAGGAGATCATGTAGATTTTGCAGGATCTCCTTTTTTCTTATTTGCGTAGCAGCATTTTTGTTAACAGCACAAATAGCGGCAGCAGAAAGCAGCGAGATCACATTTTTAAAAAAGCTTGAAGCTTATGATATTGCAGATATTTCAAGTTACCCTAATGATGCACTGCGCGTGATCGGATTTGGGATCATCAAATTTTTAGCATGGATGGGCGATTCTCTTTATTCTGGCTTGCAACAGGTTTTTGATGCCATTACATTTTCCTATAGTGATGAGATCCTGGCTTTGGTATCTCGCTATTCAGTGCTGTATAAATCTTTCTTTCTTGTTTCGGTAGTTGGCTTTGGTCTCTATCTGATCATGAAAAAAGGACAGAAAGAATTAAACACGGTCATGTGCGTATTTGTTATGATCCTGATCTTATCTGGGATGCCGCTTATGATGCAAAAAATCGGAAATCTGACTGTAGCATCATCGCATTTTGTGACACAGCAATGGAATAACAGCGGAAATGAAAAAAAGATCACTTCGATTTCGGGTACCGTATTAAAAGAAGCAATTGTGGATCTTAGAAAAGTGGATAAGAACATGACGGATACCAGTCTTCCAAAAGGACTTAAGAAGGGGTCAGGATATAACAATTTCAATAGTAACACGTGGAAGACAATCGATATTAACTCCCGTATGGATTACGAATCAAAAGATTATACTTTAAAGCATCAATCTGTATGGGAAAACAAGCTGGAAGCATCAGATGAGTCCGGGAAGTATGAACTCGCCAAAATCGATAGCTGGGTGAAATTTGCAAGCAATTACTACTACCGCTATCAAATAACGAGCTGGTTTGGAATATTTGTGATGCTGGGCTGCATGTCGTTTCTATTGTTTTTTCTGATCATACGTGCGGCCAAGATCGTAATCGATCTTGCCGGGGCGATGATTTATACACCATTTATTGCAGTGACTGACCTTACGACTGGTCAGCGCATCAAAGAAGCAATCAAAGACATCATCGCTCATTTTGCCGCAATGTTTGTTTTAGCGGCATTTATGGGAATCTATTTTGTGGCATTCACCTGGATCAATTCTTCGAACCTTTCACTTGTTCCGCAGCTTGGAATGCACATAGCTTTAGTTTGGGCGATCCTAGATGGTCCGAATATCATAGAGCGGATCATTGGTGTTGATGCTGGATTTTCCGGTGTATGGAAAACCGTTCTTGCTGCTAAGAGCGGCGCTGATATCGCACGGGGATTTGGCAATATGGCATCAAGAGCCGGAAAAGGAGCGGCATCGGCTGCAGGTAAGGCTGCTAAAGGCGTCGGCTCCGCCGCTGTTGGAAAGGAGGGGCTTAACAAGATGAGTAAAAAGGCAAAAGATGCCGCAAAGGGGCCGGGAAAGACAGTACATAATGCAACTGATGGAAAGGGACTTCTTGGATTTGGTCAAAATGCAGCAAAGGGAGCAAGAGAAAAGATGACAGGAGTGCATACAAGCGAATCATTGCAAAATCAGTCCAATTTAGCAAATAGCAACTCTGGCAGAAATGAGGCAAAAGATCCAAGAGGCGCAGCTAAAAGCCAGTCAGGAAATTTGCGATCTAAAAATTCCGCAGCAGCGTCCCGGATGCCGGGAGGAAGCAGCAGTAAACATGTAACGCAGCGATCGCAGTCAGTTCCTCTTAATTCTGGTGTGCGGAAAGTAAAGGACTCAGTGACAGATCGTAAAAATCTGAAACGATAAACGAAGGGAGAGCAGATATGGATTATGGTGATCTTAATATACCTCACGAGATAAAGTCAGAAACGTATTTTGGGAAAGGAATTTTTCTTCTTGATCTTGCGATCATATTTGGATACTGGTTTATAATGTCCAGCTTTGATGGCTTGATTTATGATAAGCTGTCATTCTTCTACACAGCATTCAATGTGATCGTCGCATTTATCCTTACAAGAAAATCAAGGAAAAATCCTAAAAAAAGGTTGTATGAATCACTCATCATATATTTTCTGTCTTTAAAGAATAACAGGTTTCATATGACGGGAAGGAGGGCACATGGCGAAATTGAATTTATCGAAGAAAACTAAAAAGCATGAGGATGATGCTGCAAAGCAGGAGCCTCAAAAAGAAAAGATCGATCCTTCTTTACTGATTCCGCTTCCGATCGTTGATTTTGACGAACAGCTTGGGCTTGCTGTGATGGAGGACGGCACATTCTGTGATTTCCTTGAAATCATAACAAAGGATCTTAGGAATTTGTCAGATGATCAGTTGCTGTTTGATAAGATGCTCTGGGAAAAGCTTTTTGATACGTATTCGGATGATCTTAAGATCATTTCATTCAGTTTTCCCGCAGAAACAGATTCACAGCAAAGGTATCTTTCTCATCTTTTAGATCGAACAGAAAATCCCGGATATCGGCATTTTCTGCAAATGAGAATGGAAGAGCTGCAGGGGATCCCGCGGCTTTTTCTTACCCAGTCTTTTGTTTTGTGCTTTTTTTCAAAAGGTTTTGCTGATTATAAAGATAAATATATCAATATCACAGGTTCTATCGGTAAAACCGGACATCCGCTGATAAAGACAATTTCTCCGGCACGGAAAAAAGCAATTATTCGGAAGTTATGCAATAAGAATATGGCAGGTGATGAATCGTGATGATAGCAGATAAACTAAAAGAGCGTGTGCTGGGAAAGAAATTAACCGAAAAAGAGCTGGAACATATCAATCCACAGTTTATCGAAAGCGTGTCGCCTCTTGGAGGGATTGATTTTACGCACGAAAAATTCATTCAGACAGGTGGCGGATATGAGGCGTGTATCTATATATACGAGTATCCTAAAAGAGTGTCCATGCACTGGCTTACGATGCTTTTGAACAACGACGATACGATAGGAGTTGTTGACATTTCATCAGTAGAGCCGTGGAAGGTCCGTCAGAATTTGAAACGATCATTAGAGGAGCAGAATAGCAGATATAAAACAGCCAAGACGGATATGGAGATGCTAGATGCAGAGATCCAGTATGCAGAGCTTGAATCCATGTACCGGGAGATCGCATCTTACGGAAAGATCATGAAAAGCATCGCGATTCGCATTTTCGTTGCAGCAGATACCATGTATGAAGCTGAGACGAGAGTCAAAGAGCTGATGAAAGAACTGACAGACTTCAAGTGTGCTGTTTGTCTTAATGAGACAAAGCAGGACTGGAGAAATGTTTTTCTTCCGTTTCAAAGGCAGCAGGAGGGGATCTTTGCACGTGAAGGGCAGCCGATCCTGTCGTCTACGCTGGCCGCAGGAAATCCGTTTCATTTTTCATCACTTTCTGATCCGCACGGGTTTTATTTAGGGCAGACTGAATCCGGCGGTCCGGTTTTGTTTGATCTTTTTTATAAAACAAAAGTACGAGTTTCATATGATTTTCTGTGTGTAGGGAAAAAGGGATCTGGTAAATCTACAACGCTCAAGAAGATATTACTCGATCGTGCAATCAGGGGAGATATCATCCGGATCTTTGATGTAAACGGTGAGTTTACGATGCTGACGGAAAAACTGGGCGGAACGATCATTTATCTTGATGGCCAGTCAGGCAATATCATAAATATTCTGCAGATCCTTCCTAACGATGAAAATCAGGCTATCGCGTTTGAAAATCACATGAGTAAAGTTGGGGTCATTTACACCTACTTGAAAGGCGGAGAGGTCAGCGAGAATGAGATCCTGATTTTAAAACAGCTATTGAGGGTGCTTTACATGAAGTGCGGGATCTGTAATCAGAACGGCGAACTTATACGGGATTTAAAAGAGATGCAGCCGGAAGATTTTCCTATACTTTCGGATCTGCTGGCGTTAACTACGTATATGATCCAGCATTTTGAAAAGAATGCAGACATTATTTTTCAGCGAACGAATATCCGTGAAAACAAATTGCCGATACTGGAAGACATCGAGCTGAAACTTCGGGATCTTTGCACTACTCATGGAAAAACCTTTAATGGACATACGACCATCAATAATTTTTATGATGAAAAAGTTGTGTGCTTTAATGTGAAGAACTTGACCAGAAAAGATGATCAGGTTTTCGATGCTCAGATATATAACGCGCTTTCGATCTGTTTCGATAACTGTGTAGCAAACGGCAGCGTTATGAAGGAGCTAGTACGTGAGAAGAAGATCAAGGAAGAGGATATTGTGCATTTTCTGGTACTCATGGATGAGTCGCATCTTACGATCAATGCTAATAAAACAGCCGGGATCGATGAAGTGATACGTATGGTACGTGAATTCAGAAAATATTTTGGTGGGCTGGGGCTTGCTTCACAATCAATACGAGATTTCATTCCGGACAGAGCGGATGCAGATGCAGTGGATAAAATGAAGGTATTGTTTGAATTGACGACATACAAGTTTATGATGATGCAGGATTCCAATTCCCTGCCGAAGATCCGGGAGGCATTTCAAGGAAGCTTTTCGGAAATTGAAATCGAGTCCATACCGATGCTGGAGCAGGGAAATTGTATTTTGTCGATCGCGGGAGACAGGAACCTGCAGCTTAAGATCAGGCTGCAGGATGAAGAACAGTACTACTTCGATGGAGGACGGTAATGAAGAAAGTGATCATTGGAGGCGTTGTTGCAGCAGTACTTTTTTTTGTCTTAGGCGTGATGATGATTTCGATGATAGCAGAAGGCGTTTATTCAGACTCTGCAGCTGCACAGCAAAGTCAGGAATCTGGTACTGTAGATCCAGACGAGGAAATCGATTTTTCCGGTGGAATCTATGCAGGAGGAAAATTCGTTTTTCCTGCACCTAAAAAGTTGGCTGTGACTAGTAAATTCGGCATGAGAATCCATCCGATTACTGGCCGCAGAAAACTCCATGGCGGAATAGATCTTGCAGCACCGACAGGAACGCCGATGCTTGCCTGTGCAGATGGTACAGTAGTCGCTGCATATTATCATCCTTCCTGGGGAAACCACGTGATCATTTCCCATGGCAGTAAGCTCTATACGCTATATGCACATGCGAGCAAACTTCTTGTGAGTAAGGGTGATAAGGTAACAGCTGGTCAGCAGATCGCAAAGTCAGGATCTACAGGAAACTCCACCGGACCGCACTATCATATTGAAGTCTGGAATGGAGGATATGGAACTGCGTATCGAACAGATCCTTATCCTTATCTTTTTGGGAAGTAACAGGAGAAAAAACAATGGATGAAAAAAAGAAAAAACTTCTTATCGTTTTTGGAGTGCTGGTATTGCTGCTTGCGGTTTTTCTGTTTCTGGATCCTCTTGAACGCTCATCTGAAAGTGGAGCTGAAGCTGATGCAGAGAAGAAACAGACAAATACAGCTGCCACACAGCCAACCTATGAAGAAGGGCTTACCGAGTATGAGCAGAAAGCAATGGAAGATGATCTTGCTTCAAAAGAGGCCTGGAGCTGGAGCGGCACCGAAAACGGACAGGAAATCTATGAGGAACTATGGCTGTTTTGGCGTCACACAAACGATTATTCCTACTCGCGCTGGGTAGGAGATAAAGAAGAGAGGATGGTTTCCGGTCATTTCCTAAAAGACGACAACGAGCTTGTTTACTGGCTGGACGGAAATCAGATAGAAGGCGAGTACAGAAACGGAAATCTGTATATCAACGGCAAAGAATTTACTCCACTGACAAGTGATGAGTAGATAAATCGAAAGGAGAGTAATTACAATGAACAATTTTCATGCAGTAGGAAGAATCGCAGCTGAGATCAAGCTGCAGAAAAATGAAAAAGGTGTTGTCTACACACGTTTCCCGCTTGCGATCAGCCGAGGAAAAAATAAGGATGGAGAAAATCGGGGAACTGATTTTCCGATGATTACAGTGTTTGAAAAACAGGCTGAGAATCTGCAGAAGTATTCCGGGAAAGGAAAGAGAGTGGCCATCGAGGCTCATATCCAGACAAGCAAATATGAGAAAGATGATAAAACACGCTATTCCACAAGCATCATCGCTGATCGGATCGAATACCTTGACTGGAAAGATCAAAACGATAACGTGGATGCAGCAGATGATAATTATTATGATGACTGTAGCTTTTCTGGATATGAATATGAGGACGAGGGGGACATTCTCTAAATGCTTTATGTGGGAAACAACGAGATGGGAGCTTTTGCTCTATTAAAACTCAGCAGGAAGATGGATCACATCAAATATGAGGACTTTCCGGTAGAACCAGGAGCAAAGTTGGGCGATTATGTGGATGAACTTATTTCGGATCCGAAGGATCTGTATATCGTCGATATTACCTCTTTTTCGGATTCGGAGGAGGAAATAGTGAATGCAGTTGACCGGATCTGCAGGGGGGTTAATTCGGACGTCATAATTTATGCGCCTGATATGGATCCTCAGTCAACGATCCTCATATCATTTAAAGCGATCGGCTACAGCAAGATCATTACGCAGATGGTAAATCAGACACAGCTTTTACAGGAACTACTTACTGCTATTGAGCAGCCTAAAGTTTCGCCGGAAAACGTTCAGGAGGAACTGATCGAGCAGCGCAGCGATGAATACGATGCGGTCTATGAATCAAATCCGGTTTTAGCTGCAATTGATGAGAGAATGACAATTACGAATCCTGATTTTGACTTTCAGATTCCCTCCATGGCTGATGTAGTTAATGAGGAGGTACCTGCTGATTCGGATTTAGAAGAACCGGAGAAAGCAGAAAAATCTGATATCATTACGAAACCCAAACCGCAGACTCACAAAAAAGTACAGAAATCGCAGCAAAGAAGTGGGTCAAGAACGCTAAAGATCGCGGTAATCGGAGCAATGAGACGGATCGGAACAACGACAGTTGCGCTGCAGCTGATAAAGTATTTGAATGATCAGGAGGAACATGCGGCTGCTTATCTGCAGTATAATAATTCGGATTTCATAACAGACCTTAAGGAAATCTGTTGCGCGGATGTGGATCCCGCAAAGCCTGATAAAATTACATTTGCTAATACAGATATTTTCAGTGATCCCAGGAAAGTGAACGGGATCATCTCAAGTGGATATCAGTATATCGTTTATGATTATGGTGATATCAAATCGATCAGTCAGTCCTCGGCATTTGAGAAGGATATTATCATCCTCGTTGGCGGCGCAGAACCGGACGAGATCAGAGCAATGACAGCGGCTATGGAAGTTTTTAATCAGAAAAATGTATTTTACTTCTTTAATTTCACACCGTTTTCTGACCGTGAGGAGCTTCTTGACATGATGGAAGGTTATCGTAATAAAACATTTTTCCTTGATTATATTCCAGATAAGTTTTGTTATAATCCGGATCTTGGAGGTGCGTTTGCAAGGATGATGGAATCAGACTACGAAGTAGAGGATCTTACGACAGGAAAAGAAAAACGACTTGGAAGGATTTTTAGAAAATGAAGTATAAGAACGGGCTGGCCCGGCAGATAAGAGAAAAACAGGAATTTCAACAGCAGCAGGAAAATATCAAGAAAAAGCATCATATCGAAGATGAAGATGTTGTTGTCGTTGAAAAATCTAATATGGTTAAATTTTTCGTAAGGCTGCTTCTTGGGATCATCCGGTTTGCAGCATCCGCTGCGATCATAATACTGGCCGCGATCGGACTTATTACTATCGTATATCCGGAGCCACGAGAAGAGCTTATGGCTGTATTAACAGATATTTTCTATGAACTAATAGGAATGTTTGTCTAGTCTGTGGTATAATCCAGATATCAAGAGCAGACAGAAGGGATGAGATGATGAACTGGATAAATGAATTTTATCTTATGAATAAAGACCAGAGGGTACTGACTTTTCGTATGGAAAAAAACGAGTTTGATGAAGTGACCTTTAAGGAAGTTAAGGAAGAAAAAGGCAAAGACTTCATAGAAACACCTAGACCGATCGGTTTCAAGGATATCCAGTTATGGCTTGCGGGAAGACAGGCACCTAAGCATCGTGCACATATTGCAGAACTGCTGAGGCAATGTGGGTGCTATAATCTTGATGGGTATCTAAGAATTACTCATGCACTTACACTAAATGATACGTTCTGGGTAAAGCCTACTGACAGTACTTTAAAATGGGATCAGGTATCACTTTACTCCAATGAATTTGATGAAACCATTGCACGAATCGCTTTTGAGGGAGGGATGTACGGAAAGCAGTTTTCTTCAACCTCTCCAGAGTTTGGAACAGATGGTGCCTATGCGAAATGTTGGATTCGGAAAGGCTCTGACATTCTGCTGCTAAAGCAGGGATCAGATGGAGCCAGAAATACTGGTTTGGAACCATATTCTGAATATTATTCTTCGCAGATCAGTAAGCAGATCTGTGAAGAATACGTGGAATACGATATGGAAATGTACCGAGGGAAGTTGGTATCGTCCTGTAGATTATTTACAAATGAGAAAGTCGGTTTTACAGCCACCGACCGGATCGTAGAAAAAGATATCGGTGTTTCCGGACTTCTTTCCTATTTTACCAGTATTGGAAGCGAGGATGCTTTTCGCCGGATGCTGGTTTTCGATGCGTTAACCATCAATACAGATCGGCATTTAGGAAACTTCGGCGTACTGGTGGATAATGATACGCAAAAGATTTTAAAGATGGCTCCCGTCTTTGATAACAATCAAAGTCTGCTGCCGTATGCAGAGGAACAGGAATTTCGTGATATAGATGAGTATTTAAAAACTCGACCGACCAGAATAGGTATTGATTTTAATCAGGTTGCGCATCAGATGCTATCGCCTGAAATTCGGGCGGATCTTAATAATCTGAAAGGCTTTTCATTTCAGAAGCATCCTCGGTATAATCTGCCGGAAGAAAGGCTAAAGATTTTAGAAGAACTGATAGATAAACAAATCTATAATATTCTTCATGATATCAGGCTTTATGTTCCGGTTGAATTTCCAGAAGTGCAGCCACCGTTTCAAAATACAAATGTAGATGCTAATAACAACGAGAAAAAAGATATTAAAACAGCCGATATTGAAATAGAAAAATAGTACCAACCAGATAACAGGGTTTCAATTTGAGATTGAGATCCTGTTTTTTTATGTCCTGTTTTAATAAAAGAGAGGAGAATCAAATATGGACAGAAGAGACATTTCAATGCTGTACATCAAGGATCAGCAGGTAGAAACAGTAAAGCAAACTGAAAAGGATGATGAGAAGTGGACAGTACGCATGAAAAAATATGCGGATGCAATGAAGGAGGGATTGAAAAAATGATCACAGACCGTGAATTGGCAAGATATATTTCAAGTAACTTGCACCTGTATTTAGCAGATGAAGATAAACCTGTAGAATGCAAAGTAGTAGATGTTTCGAAGAATAACGGAGGTACTGTTGCCGGAGTTCAGATCCTAATGCACGGGGTAGATCATGGACCAGTCATTTCCATGGAAACCATAAGAGGGCTTCTTGATATAGGTATGCCGAGAGAAGAAGTCATGAAAAACATCGCAGAACTGGTTCATAAGGAAGAAAATATAATACTGCTAAATAAATTTGATCCGGAAGACTATCAAAGTATGAAAGATTATCTTTCTGTTATGGTAATAAATACAGATGCAAATAAGGAAGCTTTGGAGAATTTACCACATAAAGAAACAGAGGATCTATCTATCATCAGCTATATCAATGTTCCGGAAGATGCTGGGATTGGAAATGGGATCATTAAGGTGACAAAAGCTCTTATGAATATATGGAATATAAGCGAGACTGAACTTTTTGCCGAGGCGGAAAAAAACAGTAGTCTGATAAACCCTCCAGCCCTGTTTAATGTAAAGAAAATGATTTTTAAAAATGATCAGAGAAACTATCTTACAGAGTCGATCCCATCACCATCTCTGAACGGACTTTATCCAGAGATGTATGTGCTGACAAATACTCAAAAAGTGTTTGGCGCATCTGTAATAGTAAATACAGATGTTATGGATCGCATCTGCGACATATTTCCAGAGGACTTTACGATCATTCCATCCAGCATACATGAAGTAATGATTGTTCCGGGAGAGGATCATGACAGGTATCAGGAACTGGGAGAAATGGTTCGTTCCGTTAACATGACCTCCGCCGTTTCGCCTGAGGAAGTGCTTTCCGATCGTGTCTATACATATGATCGGAATTCAAAGTCCATTCATCAGGTGGATGAAAGTATGTATGATAAGAATTGCGAACAGCCTGAATTTAAACAGTCTAAATCTGGAATGGCGCAGAATAATGGATTGGTTTACAAAGAGAAACAGGTAGATATTGAAATATAGTATAGTGAGCAGGAAAGAAGGTTTTGCTATGACAGATATGGATTTTGAAGAACGTAAGATGGAGTATGATTTTAACAAATTCTGCCGTGAATCGTGCGAAGAGATACTATCAAAGGATGAATCGGTAAAGTGGAGAAAATCAGAAATTATTTATTCTGATCTGGATCATTCACTAGTTCGGTTTGATGGCAAAGACGATGAAAAAGATGTGCATATTTATTTTAGGGTATTTCATTCAGAAAATGATGATCGGTATGAAGCAGTGCCTGTTGTTCTGAAAGATGACAAACTTATTGAGGCTAAAAGTGTGGAAGATGCGATTCTTAGGAGGGATGACTAATGGCAGCAAAAACAGATGTGAGAAGTACTCTTACGGAGATCTTTTTAAAATCGATAGAAGAAGATCCGCTTTCCTGGCACAGTAATTTCAAATCGCCACAGCGACCGATGAACGGGATCTATCATAATCAGTATAAAGGATATAACCGGATGCTGCTTTCTTATGTTATGAATAAAAACGGATATCAGGATCCACGATTTTATCCGCAAAGTTATATTTTTGGATCACCCGAAAACAGAGAAAAAGCATGGGATGATCCAACTAAAATCAAAGTTATGAGAGGGGAAAAGCCAGTGTTTATCGACACCGGCTTTTTTGTCCCCAAAAATAAGTTTGATGCAGATGGTAATAAACTGAAACCAATCAGCATCCCGGAGTATCGGAACCTTCCGGATGAGAAAAAAGAACTGTATAGACCTGCTCAAAAATCCATACCGGTATATAACGCTGATCAGCTTACTGGCGTGGAAAAGTGGAAAGAAATAGAGAATGGAAAACAGGTTTTAGATAGTTATATCCTGCAGGTGATTGATCGAGGTGCAGCTGAAATGGGAGTTGCCGTCAAAGAAGGTGATTATGATCCACCGTGCTATATTCCTGATTTAGATGAAATCCATATGCCACAGAAATCATTATTTGCAAATGAGTATGCGTTTGCCGCAACGCTTCTGCATGAAATGGCTCATGCGTCCGGAGCAGAACACCGGATGAATCGTGATTTATCCGGTGGATTTGGCTCAGAAAAGTATGCGATAGAAGAATTGAGAGCGGAGATAGCATCAGCCTTCATGGCTAACGAATTTGGGATCAATATGCCGGATTCACTGCTTGACGATCATAAAGCATATGTGCAGTCATGGGCCAAAGCGATTTCAAATGATAAGAACATCTTGATTTCTGCCATATTTGATGCAGAAAAAATCGCAGACTATGTTGAGGATAAAGCAGAGCTTACGAAGTGGATCCAGCTGCAGCAGGAGGCTGATAAAAAAGACGATACAATATCTAAAAGTATAGATAGGATTTCAGATCGTTATGATAAAAGTACGGCACTTTTGATGGAGAATCTGGAAAACATCCGATATAAGCTTAATGGTGATTCTGTGGCAATGCTGGTTAACGCGATGGAATTTTCCATCAGAAATCTGGGAGACCTTACACCGGATTTAAAGAAGCTGGAGCAGCAGCCGGATAGAGATGAATGCAGAAATATCAGTGATATATTCGAATCCATAAATCAGTCTCGAATATCCTGGCTTGATAAAATCCAAAAATATATCAGTGATCCCACAATCGTAAAAAAGATAGATGATATTAAGACTGGAATTACAAATGATACAGAGTATGAAAAAAGACTCTTTATCAGACTTGAGTCACAGATAGCAGATACTGTAGAACCAGACATCATCGAACAATATGATTGTAAATGGAGTAGAGAGCGTTTTGTTGAGCTGGATCCTCCGCAGGATTTGTATAATTTAAGCCGAGTAAAGCTCACGTGCCTTGAAAGTAACAATCCGAACTATAAGAGGGGAGATGTTCTGGCTTTTGCTGATTCCGAATATCAGCTTATCAATCCGGATTACAGTGTTTCCGTGAGGGATCTTGATCAGGAAAATATAGACGAAATTTTATTGGAGGAGTCAACTGATCGCGATTTTAATAACTGGGTATCGGAAGCACAGCCAGAACAGCCAAAATTTCACACCAAAGGACTAACCAGAAATTTAAATCAGGTTTCTGTGATAGACCATTCAGACCATTCACAGGAGATAGATAAAGGATGATAAGAGGAAATGTAGTATGAAATTAGTAATTGCAGAAAAACCCATGCTCGCACGTGACATCGCACGTGCGATATGTGGAAGATCTGAACAAATAATATCAACAGGCGGGAGAGACCCTGCCTGTTTTTTATTGCAAATTTAAAAAAGGTGTTGACAAGGTGCGTACCTTATGGTATGATAAGATCATAAAATAAAGAAAGGGCTTTTAAATCCGATGGAGAAAGAGAAGCGAACAGAACGAATCAACATGAAGGTGCTGCCGTCACTAAAAGCGGCAGCAGAAGCGCAAGCGACAGCAGAAGGCAGAACGCTTTCGAATTACATCGAAACACTAATCAGGAAAGGAGAAAACGCAATGAGAGTAGGAAAAGAGGACATGATGCTTTCCAAGGAAGGTAGATATTGGACGCTTTATATCGGGGAGAACCAGTGTGGATGCGGATTCCTCGAGGACATGATAGAAGAAATACAAGAGATCGGGGAGCGCCTGGATAAAGGCGAAACCGCAGAAAAGATTATCGCAGAATATGAAGAAATCAGATAAAAGAAGAAGCGGGGCGGATGTCCTGCTTCTTCTTTATTATCAGGCGACTTCAAAAAATTTAACACTTTTTGAGCAGATGGAACTTAATGTATATCGTGAAATCGTATTGCGGTACGCAATGCAGTTTATGAAATCGGAAGCACAGCCCAAATTTCACACCAAAGGACTAACCAGCAATTTAAATCAGGTTTCTGTGATAGACCATTCACAGGAGATAGATAAAGGATGATAAGAGGAAATGGAGCATGAAATTAGTAATAGCAGAAAAACCCATGCTTGCACGTGACATCGCACGTGCGATATGTGGAAAGGAAGTCAGTGAAACTGCACGTCTTCCAATCAGTGGGAATGGATATATCGTAACAGCGTGTGCGGGACATCTTTTGAAGTTTTCCGCACCAGATGATGTAAGAGAAGACTGGGGGCAGCCTTGGACGACAGAAGTATTGCCTATTTATCTGGATCAGTGGCCTAAAGTTCCGGATTCGGGGAAAGAAAATCTGATAAATGAGATCAAATACCTTTTAGATCAGGCTGATAGTGTAATCCATGCAGGAGATCCGGATGATGAAGGGCAGTTGATCGTGGATGAACTGCTGGAATACCTTAATTATAAGGGATTGGTTGAGCGTGTATTTGTTAATGATAATATTGAGAAGAACATTGTAAAGGCGTTTCAGAGCCTAGTTCCCAATGAAACGTGCATAGGAGCAGGAAAAGCTGCACAGGCTCGATCGTTAGCAGATTTTGTTTTCGGAATCAACGAAAGCCGGCTTGCTACTTTAAAATGCCATAGAAAGGTTAGCGTTGGACGTGTTCAAACTCCGACGCTTGGCCTGATCGTCAATCGAGACCGTGCGATAGAAAATCATGTTAAGAACAAGTATTATGAGACAGAGGCAGATATTTTTATAGAAGAAATCGGCAATGTCATTTTCAAATTCAAACCATCTTCGCAGCTGCTTGGTGAAGATAAAGTTTTGCTTTCCGATGAAATTCCGAAAGTATTAAGAACGGATCTTCCGGGACGGCAGCTGGGTATTACAACTATAGAAAAGGAAGAAAAAGTAGCCCCGCCACTTCCGTTTAATCTGACAAAGTTGATTTCGTACATGAGTAAAAAATATAAGTATACTGCAGCACAGGTTCAGAATACAACACAAGCCTTGAGGGACAAGTATAAAGCCATTACATATAACCGTACTGATTGTCAGTATTTAAAAGAAGAGCATTTCACAGAGGCACCGCAGGTTCTGCATCAGGCTCTTTTAAATCTGGGACGATCACTAGATCTTGATTTTTCAATTAAATCCAAGGCTTTTAATGATAAGAATGTAACCGCTCATCATGGGATAATCCCTCAGGAGATGAAGCTTGACATCTCACAGATGAGCCAGATGGAACTTAATGTATATCGTGAAATCGTACTGCGGTACGCAATGCAGTTTATGAAACCTGAAACATCTATCGTATCGATTTCAACAATAGTTATTGATCAGGGGATTCTGGAATATAAGGTTAGCAGGATCACAGATCCCGGATGGCGTAATGGAAATTCTGAAAAAGGTATCTGGATTCCAGAGGGAGCGTACAAAGGAGCAGTAATATCAGTTGCAATAATCACAAAGGAAACTGCTCCACCCAAACCTTATACCGAAGGAACATTGATTTCAGATATGGCTTCTATCGCTAAATATGTAGAAGATAAAGAAATCAAGGCAATTTTAAAGAAAAAAGACGATGGCAAAAAAGGTGAGAATGGAGGAATCGGAACCACAGCAACACGTTCTACCATCATTGAGATTCTTAAAAAGAGAGGTTTTATTGAAGAGAAAAAAGGCGTGATTCACGCCACAAGCCTTGGAAAAGAGTTTTTTGATCTGTTACCCGATGAGATTAAAAAAGCGGATACAACGGCAAAATGGTGGCTTTTACAGCAGCAGGTAGCAAATGGAGAAGCTGATGTGACTGCAATACAGGAAAATGTTATTGATGTATTCTGTATACATCAAGATAGCGCTTATGCAGAAGCTGATTTACGCCAGAAGGCTACCGTAATCGGAAAATGTCCTTTGTGTGGCGGAGCCATTGTTGATATTGATAATTCCAAATTACAGGCTTATAAATGTGAGGAAAAATCCTGTGATTTCATTTTGTGGAAAAAACAGTTTGGGTCCAAACTAAATGCAGCTGATATGGGGAGGCTTTTACTGGAAGGCAGGACTGGGATCATGAACTTCAAATCAAAATCCGGGAAAGCTTATAGAGCCAGACTTAAATTCAAAACTGATAAAAAGAGTCTTGAACTGGATTTTGTAAACAGTAAACCTCACAGAAAATCTAATGGGGAACTGAGTTCCCCATTAAAAAAACAGTGGTTATAAGGGCTTTCTGTATTGTGTTGGCATAACTGGATAGTATATAATGATACAAGAGAGATCATAGACGGTGGACGGTTGCTCCTCATGAGAGGGGGTGATCAGAATGTATATAACATTTTCAGAGCTTCTTGCTTTTGGAACATTCGTTATTGCACTGATTGCCTTAGTATCGAATACTAAGCGTTAAATTTTACATAAAGTAAAACACCCGTCCTTTGCACAGGTGGACAGGTGTTTTATAACATTGACAATCTGGAGCAACCGTTCATCGGTCTCTCTTTAACTATAATATACAGTTTTTTAGTAGCGATGTCAATGATCGCTATTTTTTATTTGTTTAACAAAAATCTAATGGTGCACTTGGTGCACCATTAGAAAACGGAGGATATTTTATGGATGAAAGCAAAAAGGAGATACTGGAAAAAGAAAAAATCTATCATGAAAAGAAAAAGGCGCGAACACCAATCTATATTGTAATAGGTGTCCTGATCATTTATGCGTTTTTATTCACGTCCAAACTGACTATTCCGCAGCCGATCACATCTGAAAAAGATGTGACTGCATTAGGAGTGGAAGAAGAATATACGGAGAATAGAAGTGTTACACTGGTATCTGCCGAATATTCAAAAGATCAAGAAATCATGGAGATCGTATTGAATTTAAAAAATAACAATTATGATAATGTTGATACGTATTATTATGCGTTGACTGCAATGAACGAAAAATCATCCAAGATAAAAATCAAAGAAATTTTTAACGAAGATCTATTTACAGTAATTCGATTGGAGGGTGTTAAAAAGAATTATCGAGAAATCGAATTTATGCTTGCGCCAAAAGTGGGTGACATAAACGAGATATCTGATGAAATGACCGCAACGGTGATCCTGAATAAATATAACGTGGATACAGTAAACAAAATCAATACGAGCAAAACCAAAACTGATTATTTGCAGGAACGATTAGTCGGGATGGTAGATCAGTTAAAGGATCGGCTTGAGCGTCAGGAAGATAAGCTGCAGCAGTTAAAAACGAAGAAATCTTCCCTGGAAAAAGAAATCACGGACAGCGAAAAAGAACAGAAGTATATGACAGCAGAAGAAGTTCAAGAAATGACTGAGCGGAATCAGTCTAATCAGGATACGATTTTGGAAACTGACGAGCTGATTAAAAAGCAGCAGAAAAAAATTGAAAAAACGCAAAGAGAAATAAAAGATGCAAAAGAAAAAGCCGCTGCTTTAGGCGGGCAATAGAGATTAAATTCTTATGATCACTCGGTGCATCATAAAAAAAGCAGAAACAATTCTAATGGGGAACTTGGTTCCCCATTAGATCAGTTTATAAAATTGTATGTGCAAATGTATGTGCAAAACAATGAATTAGGAAAATTGTGGAATAGAGCTGTATGTACAAACGTACATACATTTTGGGAGCGATTTACATTATTGGAAACAGAGTGTATGTAAATTGTATGTGCAATCGTGAAATAGATGATATCACTCTAAACAGTTGGTTTTACCAACTATATCACAAATGTGATATCAGTTTTCCCTTATGCTCTTTTTCTTTTTTACAAAAGAAAAACTTCCATTTTTGCAAAAGAGGACAAAAACCATGGATATTATTATCAGAAACATAGACCGGGATATAGTTGCTCGCATCAATGAACTGGCAAAGAAAAAAGGTAAAAGTAGAAATGAATTTTTGAAAGATCAGATGAAGCAGCTTGCGCTGCATCCGGAAATCACAGAAAAAGAAGATCAGTATAAACGACTGGTCAAAGAGATTGCAGTAGTCATCCAGCAGAATACACAGGTATTGAACGAGCTGCTGCTACAGGAAGATTAGGTACTATACATAGATAGTCCGTAGTGATGTTAATGATCGCTATTTTTTATTATGGGATTTTAATTGGGAACTCAGTTCCCAATTAAAAAGTAAACATCTAATGATGCACTCGGTGCATCATTAAAAAGCAGGAGGCGTTAATTTTAATGGAAAAAGGGAAAAAAGTAACACGGCAGTACCGTATTGCAGAACCAATAGATCGTGAATTAAATGAGATCTCAAATGCAACAGGTAAAACAAAGACGGCAATCATAGAAGAGGCTTTATTGCAATACTTTGAATCCAGTAAGCAGAACGAATATGAGAAAATTGCGGATATCCTTCTGGAAAAGTTTGATGAGAAATATTCTGCTTATCGAACGAGAATCCGCCTGGGTGTCAGAACAGCTGAAATCAACAGCCAGGTTATGATGGAGATTCTAAACACACTTCTGCTGCTCAAAGGAACGCAGCGATCGGCTTTCACAAGCATTCAGGAAGCTGAAAGTCCAGTGATTACTGCAGCAAAAAATACAGTGAAAGAAAAAATAGAGAAAGCAAAGCAGAAAAAGGATCACGCCAAGACGTAATTTTAATTGCGTTGTTTTGTACGGGGATGGATCTCCGTACAAAACAAAAATGCAGTAGAAAATCTTATTGGGAACCGAGTTCCCAATTAAAAATGCAGTAGAAAATCTTATTGGGAACCGAGTTCCCAATTAAAACTCAGGAGGTATTTACATGGCCGGAGTAGTTCTGATTCAAAAATTTATTCAGCCGGGAGGAAAGGCATATACCGGATATGTTGATTATATGGACCGGCCAGAAGCGATAGGTTCACGATCAGATCTCAGAGATTACGATATCTTTGGGACTTATCAGGAGTATATGGGAAACCCTGAAAAATCCACAGGGCTTTTCAATGATGATGAAGACTATATATCATCTGCGGAAAAGGAGCAGATGAAGAAGATATTCAATCAATCCGGCAAACAGGGAGGAATCCTGTATCAGACCGTCCTTTCATTTGAACCCGAATGGTTAAAAGAGAATGGCATCATGGACAGCGATGGACATATTCATGAAGATCTGCTTCGTGAATATACCAGGATCGCCGTTAATACCATACAGGAAAAAGAGGACATGAAATCATTTGTCTGGACGGCTGCAATCCATTACAATACAGCCCACCCGCATATCCATATTGCCATGGTGGACCCAACCCCGTCATGGGTACCGGGACATGGTCGCTGCAGAGTAAATGCGGAAGGGGATCTTTACCAGCGCGGAAAATGGAAAGAAAATACCATGGAGGCAGCAAAAAGCCGGATTGTAAATAAAGTGCTGGATCTGGCAGATACCAATAAAGAGATCAATGAAATCATGCGCGACAGGATCATCTATCAAAGCAGGGATAATTCGTTTCACCGAAAATATGATCCGCAGATCGGAGAGGCTTTTTCTGATTTGATACAGGCACTTCCGGACGATATGAGATTGTGGAAATATGGAAATAATGCAATGGATTCTTATAGAAGTAAAATCGATCATATTTCAGATATGATTTTAAAGAAATATTTTGAAGAAGATCTGAAAGACTTGGACAAAATTTTGGATAACATATCGAAACAGTATGCAGCAGCCTATGGTGATAGCAGACAGGGATCTGATTTCAAAAAAGGAAAGAAAGATGACCTGAGGTATCGAATGGGAAATGCTATTTTGTCAGAATGTCGTAAAATAGAACGTAATGCACGTATGCAAAAAAATGCACGTCAGAGAGGCGAGCCTTTAAAAAAGATAATGCTTAAATCAAGTGCTCTGTGCAGAAATAAATATGTGATATCGCGTGCACTTAATTCTTTACGAAACATAGCATATAAAAATATACAGAGTATGAAGAATCAGGCTGCCTATGAGCGGTCGTTTATGGAAGATCTGGGAAGGGAGTTTTAGTGGTGCGCCGAGTGCATCATTAAAATAGCAGGAATTCTTATTGGGAACTTGGTTCCCAATAAGAATCGGATATAACAAAATAGTTTTAGAGAATGGAGATTTGCAAAAAAGCAGATCTCCTTTTTTATTGCAGGAGGAAGCAAGATGCAGAAAGAAAAGAATATATGTGATATTTTAAAGTTTGAAGGTATCATGTCCGGTGGTTTTGGGATTGCTCCGCGTATCGTGATGCGTGATCGGAGACTATCTATTGAAGCAAAAGCAATCTATGCGTATTTTCAATCGTTTGCCGGAAACCGTGAATCAGCATTTCCGGCACGAGATACGATCCTTAATGATCTTTCCATCAGCAAAACGAGATACTACAAATACCTGAACCAGCTGATCGAATACGATTATATCCGTGTGGAACGTGAAGAAAACGATGGATGGAAAGGCCGGAATATCTATGTCATTGTTTCAAATCCTGAATCAGAGAATTCAGAGCCTCCTGCAAAGATAAAGAAAGCAGAAAAGACGGTTCAAAAGCCAAAACGTGCGGATAAGCAGCAGTTTACATCAACAGACGCAGAAAATCATCTATCACAAAAAACAGAGACAAAAAGAAAGATCAATGATAATGATAGTTCTCAGCGTAGACTGGCCAGACAGCTGCAGATCGACGAACTGATTTCAAAATATCCAGAATACAAGGCGGACATCAAGACGATATATTCTGTAATAAAGGATCTGGTACAATCAGAAGAAGTTAAGATTTCAGGAACTGTAAAAAAACGTGAGGCGATTTTAGAGACTGTCCAGCAGCTCACGGATAAACACATCCTTTTTGTACTGAAAAAAACGAGGAAATATAAGGGTAAGATAAACAATAAAAAGAATTGGATCAGCGCGTGTCTGATGAACAGTATTTATGAATCTGCAGAAGATATTGATGCTGTGATAGATCCAGCTGTAGATAGTAAGTACATTCAGGAACCGAGTTCCCAAAAGAAAAAGGATCAACAAAAAGAGCAGGAAGTTCTATCTCTGCATCCGTATCTTGCAAAACGAGATTCCCAACTTAAGCGGCTTTATGCTCAAAGGGCGCGTGCGGTTATCAACGGATCAGCATCTCAGGATCAGATTAAACGGGAAATCAATTCCCTGAAAAGTGAAATGCAGCAGTATGTGGATACAAGAAAATTGGATCTAAAGGTATGAGAATCGTGATGTCCCTGTTTTAAGGACATCGCTGAAAACGTTGAAATTTTCGATGTCCCTGTTTTGAGGACATCGATAAAAACGTTGAAAACTCCGATGTCCTCGTTTTAAGGACATCGCTGAAAAGGTACGTGATTCCTGAAAACGTTGAAATTTCCGATGTCCCTGTTTTGAGGACATAGAATAATAACAAGATATAATATATATAATATAATCATCCTCCTCTATAGTCTCCTCCTTATAACGCAGATGAGGATGGATGAGGATGAGAAATAATGTTTTAAAACAGCAAGTGTCTTGGTAGACCCAAAGGCATCATTGCTGTTTTTTTCTTGGGAAATTGGCGAACACACTCCTAAGAAATAAAATTGAGCCATAAGCTAAATTTTATTTTACGGGAGGTAAAATTATGGAATATGGTTATGCAAGAGTGAGCACACGAGAACAGAATCTGGATCGTCAGATCGCAGCACTGATGGATGCAGGAGTTGCAGAACGCAAGATATTTTCTGATAAGCAGTCGGGAAAAGATTTTGCACGTCCGCAGTATCAGCAGATGAAACGCAAGATGAAACAGGGGGATGTGCTGTTTGTAAAGGAACTGGATCGACTGGGGCGAAATTATGATGACATCATTGCAGAATGGAGGGATTTAACAAAAACAAAAGGCATTGATATCGTAGTGCTAGATATGCCTCTTCTTGATACTCGGCAAGGGGTAGGTGGACTCACTGGCCAGTTCATTGCAGATATGACGTTATCGGTACTATCTTATGTAGCTGATATCGAACGGCAAAAGAATAAGCGGAGACAGGCGGAAGGGATTGCAATTGCTAGGGCAAAAGGAATCAAGTTTGGTCGGCCACTAAGAGACATGCCTGATAATTTTTCAGAGATGGCAATGTTATATTTAACAAAGGAATTAACTTCCAGAGAGGCGGCCGCTGGTTGCGGTTTGTGTCAAAGCACATTCTTGAGAAGAGTCAAAAAAAATAAAACTAATTTAAAAAAAGAGAATAAAAAGGTAGAGTTTTTCGCTCAAGTTATTTAGCGAAAGGAATCGTTGAAAAATCAATGATTCTTTTTCTTGATATAAGTATATCACACTCGATTCAAAAACTCTGATTTTTGGTTCAATAGATTACAGTAAAGGAAAATCATGAAGGATAAATTAAAATCATATGAAGAGTGTAGAAAAAGATATAAGCTTGGGGAATTGACGTCTAGAGAAGCGGCAGAACTTTGCGGGATGCCGCAGAGCACATTTGTAAATTGGGTAAAACGGGATGAAAGGCAAGATCCAAATGAAATGGTACAAGTGGTACAATTATGTGCGTTGCGATCAGAAAGAGGATTATCAGCAAGAGAGCTGGCGCAACTAAGTGGCGTTGGAGAATCCACAATTTATGCCTGTGAACAGGGTAGACGGCGAGTTGGTCGCAAATCTTCGATTGCATTATGCAAGACGTTAGGCGTTGACGACATGGTTGACTTAAATGAGCTTGTGGAAGTTCCGAGGCATATTTTCCATTTTCATAATAAGCAAATTCGAAACAAATAGTCAATGAGGCTGTCTTAATAATTTAAGGCAGATTTCATAGGTTGGACATTGAAAAATAGGTATTAAAGCCTCATATCATCTATACTGTGAACCAATTAGAGCAGTGCGAAGATTTCCTCCAGCTATTATGATGACTGGTGAGCTAATAAGTTTGGCAAGGAAGAAGCAGCATATTTGGGGATGAACCGTACATAGGGATGGCACACCACAGGAAAAGTGCTTGCAGAAGCAGCGGTCAAGATAGTAAAGAGAAGTGTGAGAAGTGTTGGAATAAAAAAAAGAAATGAGCGATGAACGTGTTTTGTTCGTTGCTCATTCTTATCCACAAACATAAATGAAAAAAGGATCAAGTTTAAGCGCACGATCCTTTTTCTGAACGACTTGTTATAATAACAATCTACAAGAGAGAAAAACCCCCTCGCCGCTAGTTATATTTTAATTTACGGAAGGGATTTTGGCAAGTGTTTTTTTCGCGAAAATATATTATTTCGTGCGCTGATATTGTATGATAGATATACGGCGTAGGAAGGAGGTCAGGTGGTTGCAGGACATTTACAGGAAAAATCAGGATATTGGTATTGTGTAATAACCTATAAATCGAATAATGGACGCCCCAAATCTAAGTGGATGGCAACAGGCTTAAAAGCGAAAGGCAATAAGAAACGAGCTGAGGAAAAACTTTTGCTTGCTCGGATTTTATTTGATCCCACAAAGCCAGATCAAGAAATGAATTTAAAATCAGAACCAGCACAAAATGTATTAAAAAATATGGTTTTGGAAACACCTGCGATAGAAACGGATAATGATTGCAACGCCGATAAGGCAGGCTATTGGATGGATCAACTGATAGCTGATTGGTTGGAATCGGTCCGCAATAAAGTTGCAAAAAGCACATTTGCCGGATATAGACATCCAGTAAAGAATTATCTTAAACCTTATTTTGAAGATCATCCATGTCTGGTAAAGGATTTAAGTGAAGAATATCTATATGATTACTTTGAGTTGTTGTATGAAAAAGGTTTGTCGTACAAGACAATCTCTAATCATCGAGGGATTATCAGTGGAATGATACGCCATGCAAGACAATTGAAATACTTGAAGTATAACCCGTTGGAATTGATAGATCCACCACCTAAAAGTCAGCCTGTTGAAAACTATTTTTCTGCAGCCGAACTTAGTGACTTGTTGGCAACCGTTCGTGATACAGAACTAGAGTATCCGGTGTTGATTTCAATATTATATGGGCTTCGCAGATCGGAAGTATGCGGTTTGAAATGGGATGCAGTTGATTTCAAAAATCATATTTTTACCATTCGTCATACCATTGAGGAAGTAAATAATGATTATGGGCATATGGAGATTTCAGGAAAGGATGAGAATAAGAATAAACGAATCAAATCTTATCCCCTATTACCTCAAATGGAAGAGTTGCTTATTCGGATGAAGGAGCGGCAAAAAGATCAAGGATTTTATAGAAGTAATGGTTATGTATATTTAGATGAAGAAAAAGGTGTTTTAGTTCGCCCAGGATACATAACATCACATTTTCGATCACATCTGGAGAAGCATGGATTCAAACACATTCGTTTTCATGATCTGCGTCATAGCTGTGCATCGGCTTTACTTGCTGATAGAGAGTCTACGGTTGGATTAAAAGATATACAGTCCTGGCTTGGACATTCAGATCTGAAGTCAACTATGCGGTATGCACATATAGTAGAAGTGAAGACAAAAATGCACACAGCAGAATCTATAAATTCTCTTATTTTCCCCCAAAAGTAGAGAAGACTATTGGAAAAATAAGAGAATTGTTATTGGTGCTATATTTTGCCATTTTTCTATTATTTAAAATTTGTGGCGTTAAATCATTGAAATATCAACAGTTTTAAGCATGAATGAAAAAGAACCGCCGCGTCGGCGATTCTTAAAATTGGTACTCCCTAGGGGAGTCGAACCCCTGATTCCGCCGTGAGAGGGCGACGTCTTGACCACTTGACCAAGAGAGCATATATTGTTTTGCTACGTGAAACAGTATATCATAAGATGACACAAAATACAAATAAAAATCTCCAGATAATGTATCGATTTCTGGAGATTTTGTACTTTTCAAGATGCTGCAAAAGTATTGCAGGGCATTATAGTTCTTTCAGACTCATGATGCTGCTTAGCAGTACGTCCTCATTTGCATCATAAGTTTTATCTACTGCCATGATCAGATAGGTATAATAGGAGGAATCACTCTCCATAAAAACAACGATCCCTTTCACCGTATTATCCCCGTCTTCAAGGGTGATGCTCTGGGCATCGGTTTTTGTAATGAAATCAGGAGTATCGACCTTGGTTTCCTTGAGTTTCATGCTGGAAAGAAGATCCTCCAAGGTGTTGATCATAGCGTACTGCTCATAGGAATCCAGATCGGTTGCGATGTATTGAGCTTCGTTTTTTGGCAGGCACTGGATCTGAATATTGATCGTATCTTTTTCATCGGAGAGATCCAGGACATCATCTGTTGCGTCCTTGTTCACTTTCCAGGATCCCTTGTCTTCTGCTGGAAGCTGGACGGAAAAAGTCTTTGCAGCATTAGAGTAAGTCTTTTCTTCGCCTGATACTTTTGTCGTGCCACAGGCGACAATGGATGATAGCAGTAAAATGCTCAGCGCTGCGAGCATGAAAACTCGAAATTTTTTCATAGATGTGACCTCCTTGTCTCAAGTATATCATATACGATAAAAAAGTGCATGAAAAGTTGACAGAATCAAGGGAAAAGGCTATAATTCAATCCATGAAATTATATTGCGAAAGCAGTGAAAAGGAATGAAAAAACGATGAAAATAGTAATTACTGCAGGTGGCACCAGTGAAAAGATCGATGATGTGAGAACTATTACCAATTCTTCAACGGGACGACTGGGCTATGCTGTTGGAACGGCTTTTTTACAGCAGTACGCAGATGAGCTGGAAGCAGTCTACTACCTCCATGGAACGCGGGCTCGACATCCGGAGCACGAGAAGGTGATCCCAGTAGAGATCGGAGGAGTTGCGGATCTGCAGAGAGAACTTGGCAGGATCCTGGCGGAGGAGAAGATCGATGCAGTCGTACATGCTATGGCTGTCAGCGATTACACAGTAAAAGAAGTGACGACGCTGGAAAAGATCCGCGGAGAAGAACCGGAAGATGGTGGGGCAGATCTTTCAGGCAATAAGATCAGCTCTGATATCGAAGATCTGATCATTCATATGAAGAGATCCCCCAAGGTGATCGGGAACATCAAAAAATGGAGCCCGGATTCTCTGCTGGTAGGATTCAAACTGCTCAGTGGCGTTCCGCACGAAGAACTGATCGCAGTAGGCACACGGCTGATGGAAAAAAACGATTGTGATTTCGTCCTGGCCAACGACCTGCAGGAGATCGGCGCAGATTTTCATAAAGGATATTTGATCCATAAAGACGGATCTTGTGATACAATGGAAACGAATGAAGAAATTGCAGACCGGATCGCGCAGCGCGTTATGACTGCCTGCCGGGAAAGGAGCAAGTAGATGAATATTGTACTGGGCGTAACAGGAAGCATCGCTGCCTATAAGGCGGCAGATATCATCAGTCGTTTAAAAAAACTGGGGCATAATATCGATGTGATCCTGACGGAGAGCGGCAGTAAGATCATTACACCGCTGACGCTGCAGACTCTCAGCAAGAATAAAGTATATATGGATATGTTCGAGGAGATCACTCCGCAAGAAGTGAAACACATTTCTCTGGCAGAAAAGGCTGATCTGGTGCTGATCGCACCGGCAACAGCCAATATCATCGGCAAGATCGCTCATGGGATCGCAGATGATTTTCTGTCAACGGTGGTCATGGCGGCTGCAAACCAGGCGCCGATCTATATCGCACCGGCTATGAATACCAACATGTATGAAAATCCGATCGTACAGGAGAACATCGAGAAGCTGAAGAGTCTTGGCTACCAGTTTATAGAACCAAAAGAATCCATGCTGGCATGCGGCACACTGGGGAAAGGTGCCCTGGCGGATGTGGATGTGATCGTAGATATAGTGGAAGGGAGTATGAAGTAAATGATACAGTATCAGAGCACGAGAGGCAGTAAAAATATCAAGACGGCAGCGCAGGCTGTTATTCAGGGAATTGCTGAAGATAAGGGACTTTATGTGCCGGATCAGATCCCGGCGCTTCCAAAGAAAATAGAAGAACTGGTCGGCAGACCATATAAAGAAGTGGCATTTGAGATCATCGGTGCATTTTTTACAGATTATACGAAGGAAGAAATGAAGCACTGCGTGGATGGAGCATATGACTCCAAGTTTGAGGAAGCAGAAATCGTTCCTGTGACCCATGCAGGCGGAGCGGATTTCCTGGAACTCTATCATGGCAAGACTGCTGCATTCAAGGATATGGCACTTTCCATTCTGCCATATCTGCTCACAACTGCTATGAAGAAGGAAAAAGAAGATAAAAAGATCTGTATCCTTACGGCAACTTCCGGAGATACCGGAAAAGCTGCCCTGGAAGGCTTTGCAGATGTACCGGGAACAGAAATAATCGTATTCTTCCCGAACCAGGGCGTCAGTCAGGTACAGGAACGCCAGATGGTAACGCAGGAAGGTGACAACACTCATGTGTTTGCGATCGAAGGAAACTTCGACGATGCGCAGACCGGCGTAAAAAAGATCTTTAACGACAGAGACTTTGCAGAAAAATTATCTGCCATGGGATGCAGGCTTTCTTCTGCAAATTCTATCAACATCGGTCGTCTGGTGCCTCAGGTGGCATACTACGTATACGGCTATGCAAAGCTGGTAGAACGTGGTCAGATCAAGGCCGGTGATCCTGTTAATATCGTGGTGCCGACCGGAAACTTTGGAAATATCCTGGCGGCTTATTACGCCGGCAAGATGGGAATTCCGGTGAAGAAATTCATCTGTGCATCCAATAAGAACAAGGTCTTGACGGACTTCTTCAATACGGGCGTTTACGATATCAATAGAGAATTCTATCTGACTAATTCGCCATCTATGGATATTCTGATCTCCAGTAATCTGGAACGTCTGCTGTACCATCTGTCCGGCAATGACGGTGAGGAGATCAGTCGCCTGATGACTGCTCTGGAACAGGAGAAAAAGTATGAAGTCAGTGACAAGATCCGCGAAGGCCTGAAGGATTTCTATGGTGGTTTTGCGACGGTGGAAGATACCAATGAAACCATTGGAAAAATGTATCGCGAAAACGGATATCTCATCGATACCCACACAGCAGTAGCATATAAAGTATACGAGGATTATGTAGAGGAAACAGGCGATGAAACGCCTGCGATCATAGCATCTACGGCCAGTGCTTATAAATTTGCAGACAGCGTAGCACATTCTATCGGACTGGGTGAAGAAAGCGATGGCTTCGCATATGTACGGGCACTGGAGAAAGAGACTGGTGTAAGAGTGCCGAAGGCTCTGAAGGATCTGGACAAAAAAGAAATCCGTCATAAAGGTGTGATCGAGATCAGTCAAATGCCGGAAGCGGTAGAAGAAAGTGTAAAATAACACTGAAACGGACTTTGAGAGAGCGTGCGGAAAGGTAAAGTCTGCACGCTTCTTTGTTAAATATATGTAAAAAGAGTCTCGATTTTCTGGACTTGCACCGAATATTCGATATAATAAAGTTGTCAAAAGGAAAATGACCAAATCAAAAGAACAATTTACAGAGAAAGGAGGAGCAGATATGGCACAGGTAGTAATGAATAAGCAGAAGACGATCGCATTGATTGCTCATGACCATCAGAAGGAAGATCTGGTAGAGTGGTGTGTGAGAAATCAGGAAGAACTCAAGAAACATTTCTTATGCGGAACTGGAACAACATCGAAGATGATCGCAGAGGCAACAGGCCTTCCGGTAAAGCCGTACAAGAGTGGACCGCTTGGCGGTGATCAGCAGATCGGCGCAAGGATCGCAGAAGGTGAGATCGATATGATGATCTTTTTCTGGGACCCGCTGGAAGCACAGCCTCATGATCCGGACATCCGTGCGCTGCTGCGAATCGCAGTTGTTTACGATATTCCGGTAGCGACCAACCGGGCAACAGCAGATTTTATGATCTCGTCCTGCTATATGGATCGGGAATACAGCCACGAACTTCTGGACTTCCAGACAACTTTGGCAGAAGAAACCGAGAAAATTTTAAAATCCGAACGGTAAAACACCTACAGATCTACAGGTTTGATTTTGATCCCCCTGCAGAACCTGACAGGGTGTTTTTTTTATGCCGAATTACTGCAGAAAGTTCTGCCATGAAATCTGTTTGTTCTTAAACTCATATATCACCCCATACAACGGATTCCTTAGAATACCCCATTCTTAAAGTACAGTTCAAAAGAAAATGTGTTTTGTGCTTCAACTGACCTCTATAAAAAAGAAAAAAGTATATCTTTTAAAAAGTATAGTTATGGTGTAGTCTAATATTGAAGCTGGCTTAACAAAAAAACAGGAGAAAAACAATGACTACAAATACGAATACCATCGAAAAAAGCAGGACTTATTATCTTGTCATCAATGCACTTTTTATCGCACTGACGCTGGTTGCTACCTGGCTGATCAATATTAGACTTCCTTTCATGGGCAGCGGCGGCCTGATCCATCTGGGCAATGTGCCTCTTTTCGTGGCGGCAATGCTGTTCGGCAGAAAGACAGGAGCTATCGCGGGAGCTTTCGGCATGGGGCTGTTCGACCTCATGAGCGGATGGACCGCATGGGCGCCATTCACGTTTATTATCGTAGGCTGCATGGGCTACGTGGTAGGTCTTCTGGCAGAAAAGAAGCCGTTTAAACACATGATGGTGACGAACGTTATCTCCATCATTCTGGCTCTGATCATCAAGGTGGCAGGCTACTACTTTGCAGAAGTGATTCTCTACGGCAACTGGATCGCTCCGCTGGGATCTATACCGGGCAACGTGGTCCAGGTAGGATTTGCTGGCATTATCGTATTGCTTTTCATCCAGCAGCTTCGCAAAATCGTAAAATAAGAGGAGAGGGCAGATATGTACAAAATCATGACAGCAGGGCCGGTGCAGGTAAGAGAAAACGTACTGGCGGCACGGAGTATCCCGTGCACTAATCCGGATCAGGATGTGGAATTTTATGAGTTCTATAAGGAAACTTGCGACTTGTTTTCTGAGGCGCTGCACACGGAAAACCGAGCGATCATCATGGGAGGTGAAGGCATTCTGGGACTGGAAGCAGCATGTGCTTCTTTGACAGAACCTGGTGATAGAGTTCTGGTGATCGACAATGGAATTTTTGGCAAGGGCTTTGTAGATTTCGTCAAGATCTACGGTGGTGAACCGGTGCTTTATACGACGGATTACAAGAATCCGGTAGATCCTGCTGGTCTGGAAGCATATCTGGAAAAAGACAGTGACTTCCGTTATGCGACATTAGTTCACTGCGATACCCCAAGCGGCGTCATCAACGACATTCCAGCGCTTACTAATATACTGGATAAGTTTGGTATCTTAAGCGTGGTGGATTCCGTAGCGGGCATGTTCGGGCAGCCTCTGGATTGTGCAAAGAGCAAGATTGACATTCTCTGCGGAGGCTCCCAGAAAGCTCTTTCGGCACCTCCGGGGCTGACAATGGTCTGGGTCAGCCAGAGAGCATTCGACTTTATGGAGCATCGTAAAACGCCGATCGCATCTTTTTATGCCAATATCATGACATTCAAGGATTACTACGAAAACAAGTGGTTCCCATATACCATGCCGATCAGTGACATCACAGGTTTGCGTCAGGCTCTGGATAATTTCATGGCGGATGACAGTGTTTACGATCGTCATGCGAAGATCGCAGCGGCAACACGTTATGCACTGGTCAAGGGTGGTCTGTCGCTATACCTGGAATCAGGATATTCCAATACAGTAACTGTTCTGGAAGTTCCGGAAGGCATCACTGACAAGGAGATCCTGGAAGGTATGATGCAGGACTATAATATCATGATTTCCGGTTGCTTCGACGTGCTGGCAGGCAAAGTGATCCGCATCGGTCACATGGGTGAAAACGCCAATGCAGAAGATGTAGCAGCTACACTGGCAGCTTTGCAGGGCACCCTGGAAAAACACGGTATCAAAGTGGCAGGCGACCTGGCGAAAGAGTTTAAAAACACATATGAAAACGGAGCTGCATAACAGATCACTTCGTAGTGATAAAAACAATTTGGTTCAATACACTGAAATAAGATATCGAGCAAGACCCTGATCATGCGCTTATCTACACTATGAATTCCCAGATCGAAAATTATCGGATCTAATTGGGAATTAATCTCTCGATTCGGATGTTTGCTCGCATCATGAATTCCCGGATTTGATTTTTTCGAAGCCATATGGGAAGCTCAATGCTGCAAATGTTTCAAGATCCATGGGCAGCACTCGTTATGATTCCTCAAAAGATATAAAAACTGTTTATCTGGGAACTGTTTTTCTCTGCGCTGTAAATATCTCGTGAAACAGTTCCCAGCCTGCTGTTTTATTTTGAAAAATGGGAATTCATGAACGAAGGTACAGCTCATAAGCAGTAAAAAATCCAAATCAAGGCTGTTTTTTTCGTAATCTGGGAATTCATGATTTCCCAGATGCCTCACCATTAAGAACAACCACTTTTTGCCTATAAAATTTCAATAAATTTCAATAAAAAAGAGACCTGAAACAGGTCTCTGAATTCTGGCGGAGGACATGGGACTCGAACCCACGGGGCTGTTACACCTTACTCGCTTTCCAGGCGAGCTCCTTAGCCACTCGGTCAATCCTCCGAATTTCTATTGGTACCTTTCGCAAGGCACCTCTATAATATAGCAAAAAAACGTGACAGATGCAAGCGTAATCTTTAAGAATTTTGCATATTGAAGGAACTATTTTTTGCGGAATCCATACAAAACTTAATAGAGGTGGGGTCTGGCGGCATATTTTATTCGGGATGGATGTTTTTTTTTACATAATTTTAAGATTTTTTCACAGTTTCAACATTGTTTTTTTTGAAAAAAAGGAATACTATTATATTGTGAAAGTTTGAAATAGCAAACTTTTATATACTATACAATGATAGAGGCGATAGATTTGAAATTTGATTTACATTGTCATACTAAGGAAGGATCCATTGATTCCAAGGTTTCTGTAGCAGAATTTGCAGATCGTTTTATGGAACTGGGATACGATGGATTTATGATCTCGGATCATAACAGCTATAAGGGCTGCAAGGCATGGGATGCCATAAAGAACGATCCGAAATACCGAAATTTTACCGTTATTCGCGGTATAGAATATGATACGAAAGACGCAGGACATATACTGGTGATCCTGCCGGATGGCATCTATCCCAGAGTACTGCGGATACGCGGACTGAAATGCAGCACGCTGATCAAGCTGGTACATTCTCTGGGAGGGATCCTGGGACCGGCTCATCCATTTGGAGTGGCGACATCCAGTGCTATGGGATTCAAGAAAATGAAGATGAGCTACATCAAGCACTTTGATTTCATAGAGACCTTCAATACCTGCGAATTTGTTAATTCCAACCGTCTGGCGAAAGATCTGGCAGATCGGTTTGATATGCCGTCATTTGCAGGGTCGGACGCACATGTCCCGGAATATATCGGAATGGCATGCACGGAGATCAATGCACAGATCCACTGCAATAACGATCTTATTGCAGCAGTAAAATTTGGCGCAGATATCAAAGCGTTTGGAACTGAAAGAGAGATCACGAAAAAAGCCAAGCGTAAGGAACACTGGATCGGACGTGTCGGCTATCAGATCTATAATCGTGGGATCGGGAAGATGGTATACCCATATCGTTCTTATCACCACAGAAAACTGGGCACCGTTTTTCACATCCATATGTAGGAGAACGTGAATACACGGTGGCAAAATCGTCAGCATTATAATTATAACAAAAAAGCAAAGCAGCACTTGAGCAAAACAAAAGTGCTGCTTTTTCTGTATAGAAGGTATGCTGGTACACGCTACAGCTTATGATCACAGCTGTGGTACAGTGAAATAACAAGAAGCTCCTCCCTTTTCAGAATATCGATCTGCTCCATGATCCGGCTTTTGTCAAACGGAGAAAGTGACTCGTAGAGGGGCAGCACATCCCGAAGAAGACTTTCATTTTTCTGATAGTGGATCTGCAGCATGATCAGCTCTTCCATAGATGCATAGACCAGATCCGATAACGAAACATGGTAGAGAGCAGAAAGCTTTTTGAGGGTATCAAGATCCGGCGTGCGAAGTCCTGATTCATAGGAGGCATATGTGCTGCGTGACAGATGGAGGCTTGCAGATGTCTGTTCCTGACTGCTGCCGGAAAAGATTCTCAGAGCTTTCATATTAGTGATCAGTGTATGGAAGTCATTTTTCATTTGTATTCCCTCCTTTCGCGGCAGTAGAGATCTGAAAGAGCTCCTCTGTGATACGGAGCTGGTTTTTAGAAGAGAGGACGAGAAATTTTTTCTGAAATTCACGGCTTTCTATAGAATGGATCTTTTTTTGCAGAAGATCTGTTGCTTCGACAGACAGATCAAATGAAATCATATACTCGAAGCTGATGTGATATAACAGGGATAATGCATAAAGCTGCGGGAATGTGGCTTCTTTTGTCCCGCTTTCCAGACAGGAATACTGCGAACGCGAAATATCGATCATTTTGCAGACTTCTTCCTGGCTCATAGTGTGAGCGATACGTAGAAACCGCAGATTTTTAGCGATCCGATGCTGAGCGTCAAGATTTGCATCGGGGTTTACAGCGTCATAATGATACATGTGTTGCTCCTTTCTTTGTCTCATAATGTAAAAAGGTTCTTTCTTTAATAGAATGTATTTGTAGAAAAATGTTGCATTTTTTGCGAAGGTTTTTTTGTTTTTTTGCAAAATCCCTTGAAAGTGTATGTATAATACACTGATAGTTAGATGACTTTTGAAGGGGAAACGTGTAAACTATAAGGAGTAGCCGCGAGAATGAGGAGGAATATGTATGGCAGAGTTTAAAGAATTGAACAAGTCAGCTATTGGAGCACGAATCCGAAAGCGGCGTGAACTCCTGGGGCTTTCCAGAGAGGAACTGGCAGAACAGCTGGGTGTTACGGCGAAATTTATTGGCGATATCGAATATGGAGAAAAAGGTGTTTCCATGAAAAATCTGTACCGGCTGAAACAGATCTTAGGAGTTGGTGCTGACTTTCTTTTAGAAGGTGCGGAAGACGGGATCTCAGAAGAAAAGGAGATCAAGATCCTGCAGGAAAATATCATGGGATCCTTGAGCGTGTGTTCTGCAAGGCAGCTTGGCGTCATGGAACAGATCGCACGACTGTATGTGGAAGGTATCGTCCTGGATGAACCGCTGGAATAAGACCGAAAATAAAATACACTGTGCCGATGGCAGGAAGATCTGAACCATGCAGCGCAGTGTATTTTTTATGTTAGATGTATTGATAGGCTATAAATGATATGCTTCTTCGTGATGCAAGGATGCATCCAGCCCAATTCGTTCTTCTTCCGGCGTAACACGTACCGGCAGGAATTTGTTGACTACTTTCAGAATCAGCATCGTGATCACAAATGCGTAAGCAGAAGCCAGCAGTGTTCCGAAAATCTGTATTCCGAACTGATGTACATCGCCTTCGATCAAACCGCTGATCCCGTTGACGTCTTTTGAAGCGAATATGCCCAGCAGGATTGTTCCGATGATACCGCCAACACCATGAACGCCCCAAACGTCAAGAGCATCATCCCAGTCGAGCTTTTTGCGGAACTGTACGGCGGCGTAGCAGATGATACCTGCCAGAACACCGATGATGATCGCAGCCCATGGCTTTACAAATCCAGCCCCAGGTGTGATCGTGGCAAGACCGGCAACAGCACCAGTCAGAACTCCAACGAAGCTTGGACTCTTTTCACGGATCCAGGAGATGATCAGCCAGGTAACCATAGCAGCCGATGCGCCCAGGTCGGTATTGATGAATGCAGTCGCAGCCAGGGAATTTGCACCTAAAGCTCCGCCGGCGTTGAAACCGAACCAGCCGAACCAAAGCAGAGCCGTTCCCAGAGCAACGTGTGTTACATTATGCGGCTCCATTTCCACTTTGCTGATAACAGTACGTTTTCCAACGAAGAAAACGGAAGCCAGAGCAGCCAGACCAGCACTTGCGTGAACAACGATCCCGCCTGCGAAGTCAACGACTCCCATCTGCTGCAGGAAACCGCCGCCCCATACCCAGTGTGCCAGCGGGATGTAGATCAGCAGACTCCATAAAACCAGGAATACCAGATAGCTTTTAAAGTTTACTCTGTCTGCGAAAGCACCTGTGATAAGAGCAGGTGTCAGGATCGCAAACATTTGCTGATAACTAAAGAAGGATATGCCGAAGGATGCGGCGAAGCAGATGCATGCTCCGATGATCTGTACCCCGAACTGTTCCAGCCGGCTGTCGGTCGGAAGTGCAGAAACCGGGATACAGAAGGGCAGTGTAAGGATCCCGGTCAGCCCGCCGATCAGATGCACCGGGATCACATTGACTACATCATCAATGCGGAGTTTTACCAGAATCACCGATGAGAGATCCGCCAGGATCCCGGCGATAAATCCCACGGCCAGCAGTCCGGCCAGTGCGACAAAACCGGCAGTCATATGTACTACACTGGCTCCGGCAAAGTCGAGGAATCCCAGTTTTTCCAGCCAGGAGGCGTTTCCGCTGAGATGACTGCCCCAGGCCAATCTGCCAAAGAGAGGATAGATCAGGGCGGCGCTGACGGCACCGGCGACAAGCAGCGGCGCCAGTTTTGTGCGCTCAGAGAGAGCCCCTGCGAATATAGTGACAGAAACTGCCGCGAACATGATCTGCAGGAATACAAATGCAGTTTCTGCAGAAGAATCGGCTGAAAAAATGGTTTCCCCGAACATCAGCGGGAACCCCACCAGGGAAAACAGTACGATCGAGATGGTCAGATTGAAGATGTTCTCAATGGCAACGGAAATCACATTTTTACTTTGTACAAGACCGGCTTCGTAGCAGGTGAATCCGGCCTGCATAAAAAAAACGAAGCAGGCACAGACCAGCATCCATAGAGTATCGGTCGCTGTGAATGACGCAAGGGTGTTCATATTGGGCTCCTTTTCTTTGATATTTCTATTTTACACCAAAATCTGCCGGGAAAGAAGATGTTTTGGCTGATGAATTCTTGACAGCGGCTTATGACAGGTAGTATAGTTGAATGGACTGAAGATTTGCCGGAAATCCAGGCAAATTCACTATATAAATTTGATATAGACACAGGAGGTAATAAGATGGCTTGTTTTTTAGCACCAGCAGCAGAAGCTGTTGTGACGACGGTGCTGCAGAAGAAACTGGATCAGAAAGAAAAGGAAGCGGAACACGGTTCTGTAGAACACATAGAGAATGCACAGAGCATACAGGAATCTACAAAACCGAAGCATAAGATTTCCTGGAGCCGCAAGTTAAAATGGCTCAACACCATGCTTTGGGGCGGTTCTGCACTTTTATGTGTAGAACATATCTGGCATGGGGAAGTTGTTCCGTGGCCGCCGTTCCTTACGGCGATGCAGACGCCGTCTGAAATCGTTCCGATGCTGAAAGAGATCGCACTTTATGGAACGACTATGGCGGTAGTCATCACCGGCGTATGGTTTGGGATGACTCTGATTGCAGAACGCCTTGCAGGGAAGCTGGACACGGAAGAACGTGCAGAACAGGAGGTATAGAGAATGTATTTGATTTTAACAGCTGCAGCAGCTATTGCGGCGACTCTCGTATGGTATGTGAAGCTGCCGGATCGCCGGTATCGCCTGGGATTTTTAAGTCTGATGTACTGGGGGGCAACACTGATGTGGACAGTGGATCATGTGATCGCTTATCTGCAGGAAGGCGGCCCGGTTTTCGATACATCTTCAGGAGCATTTCTTCTGGGGATCATCGTAGTTCTGTCCGGCCTGATCATCTGGCTGATCGCACTGCTGGCTTCTGATCCGAAAAAAGTTCTGCGCAAGGCTCTGCTGAAAGGATAGGATATGTTTTTAAACTGTATTGCGGTTGGCGCAGGCGGTTTTTTAGGAGCGGTATCCCGTTATCTGATGGGGATGATCCCGTTCCTGCAAAAGGGCAGTTTGCCGTATCATACGCTGCTGATCAATGTGTTAGGAGCGGTTCTGATCGGCATTGTCGTTAAAACGGCAGATTCCACCGAAATCCTGAATCCATCGACGGTACTCTTTTTAAAGGTAGGCATCTGCGGTGGATTCACGACATTTTCCACTTTTTCTCTGGAGTCGCTGGATCTTCTGCAAAGCGGCCGGCCAGCGGCCTTTGCAGTATATGTGATAGCAAGCGTTGTGCTGTGCGTCGCAGGCGTGCTGGGCGGAAAGTGGATTGCAGGCATTTTGCAGGCATAATAAAGAGAGCAGAAAGGGGAGGTTATATGAAGCGGGAAACATATGTATCTATGCTGTCAAAGATCCGAAAAAGTCCTGTTTTATATGGCTATGTGGTTTGGTCGGACCGGATCCTGACGAAGATCTCCTATATCATCTACCCGCTGTTTCTGCTGTATTTAATGGTAAATAAAAAGCCGGAACTGGGGAAAGCGATCCTCGTTCCGGCTGTTTCTTTTGTAGTATTAAGTATATTTCGGTATCTTCACAATGCACCGAGACCTTATGAAGTTTTTGATACCCCTTCCCTGATCAGAAAAGATACCAGGGGAAAATCTTTTCCCAGCAGGCATGTGTTTTCTGCTTTTGTAATAGCTGTGACCGTATTTTACACGTGTCATCCGCTGGGGATCTTTCTGGGGATCTGCAGTCTTTTGCTGGCCGTTTCCAGAGTGCTGGGCGGCGTTCATTTTACAAAAGATGTTCTGGCAGGTGCAGTATCTGGGATCCTGTGCGGGATGCTGTTGTTTATTTTATAGGTTCGGTTTCTGCTTCAGCTTCAGCCGGTTCCACTTCTGTGGGAGCTGGTTTTTTATTATCCTTTTGCGGACGGAATGCAATGAACAAAAGTACACTGACCAGCATCAGGATAGGATAGTACAGGTGAGGCAGAATGGCGAGCGGGGAGATCTTAACGATAGCCGCAGCAGTAAGAAGCTGTGCTCCGTAAGGAATCAGTCCCTGACCGACGGACGCGAAGATATCCAGAATGGATGCGACCCGTTTCGGCGCCACACCGAATTCATCTCCGATATCCTTGGCAACAGGTCCCGCGATCACGATGGCCACTGTGTTGTTGGCGGTGCAGAAGTCTACCAGCAGCACCAGGATACCGATACCAAGCTCTGCTCCACGTTTGCCTTTTACAGATTTCTTTATCACATCGATGATCAGTGATATTCCTCCGTTCTCCTTGATCAGTGCAATGATGCATGCGACGATGATAGAGATAATGGAGATCTCAAACAGACCTGTCATACCTTCTCCGATGACGCCGAAAGATTCCAGAAAAGAAAAGGAACCGTTATAGATCCCGACGATCATGGATAAAATGATGCCGGAGAATAATACGGCGAACACATTAAATCCGATCAGTGCGCCGATCAGGACCACCAGATAAGGGATCACTTCGAAGATGTTGTAATCGCCTACTTCTACCGTATAGCTCAGATGGCGGGTTGTAAGGAAGAAGATGATGATCGTCACGATAGCTGCCGGCAGTACGATAAAGAAATTCTGTTTGAATTTATCGTTCATCTTGCAGCCCTGTGTCCTTACAGCCGCGATCGTCGTATCAGAAATAAAGGAGAGGTTGTCTCCAAACATGGCGCCGCATACAACAGCTCCAACACAGATCGAAACAGGAAAGCTGGTCTGCTGTGATACGCCCAGTGCGATAGGAGCCAGTGCGGTGATGGTTCCCATGGAAGTTCCCATGGAAATGGATATAAAGCAGCCGATAATAAAAAGGCCAACTACCATAAACTGTGGCGGTATGATGGAAAGCCCCAGGTTTACTGTGCTTTCTACGCCTCCTGCAGCTGTGACGATCCCGGAAAACGCTCCGGCAACCAGAAAAATCAGCACCATGGTGATGATGTTCACATCTCCGGCTCCCTTGGCAACGACTTCAAGCTTGTCGTTAAAAGAGAGTTTTTTGTTTTGCAGAAATCCTATGAACAGAGCAATAAGAAAGGCAACATACGCAGGCATGCTGTAAAAGTCCTTGCTGATAATGCCGGCTCCGGCGAAGATCACAACAAAGACAAAGAACGGCAGCAGTGCGAAAATTCGATGTTTCATGATGGAATTTCCTCCTGAAAATAATAAAATTGTAAATAATAAATGATGATGAGTGCAGGCATTGATCCTGAGGATCAGTCTACCCGGTTTTTCATCCCGCCGGTAAGCCAGCTTTCCAGATTTTCTGCCAGGATGTCGATAACAGCCTGACGCATTTCCTTCGGTGACCACGCAATATGCGGGGTGATGATACAGTTGTCAAGTCCAATGAGAGGGCAGTCCTTCGCAGGGGGCTCCTGTTCCAGGACATCCAGCGCAGCTCCCGCTATGAATCCTGCTTTTATGGCATCCGCTAATGCGCGTTCATCCACAAGGCCTCCCCTTGCCGTGTTGATGAGAATGGCGCCGGGTTTCATATTGACCAGGAATTCAGTGTTGACCATATGCCGGTTTTCTCTTGTCAGCGGACAGTGAAGTGATACAAAATCGGATTTCATGGCGCCGGCTGGATCCTGGCTGAAAATATTGATTTCCATGCCAAGGGCGCGGGCGATCTGGGCAACCCGTTTGCCGATAGCGCCGTAACCTATGATACCAAGTGATTTCCCGGTGAGAAGGGTAACGGATTTTTTCCAGTAGCAGAAATACTCGTTGTCAGACCATTGTCCATCCTGCACAGACGCATTGTGCAGCCCCACATGATTAGAAAGCTCCAGCATGAGAGCGATGGTATGCTGTGCAACGGCATCTGTAGAATAAGCAGGGATGTTGGTAACAGCGATCCCCAGATCAGCAGCTGCTTCCACATCGATGTTGTTGTAGCCGGTCGCTGTGCAGCCGATGTATTTCAGCTGCGGGCTGTTTTCCATCAGTTCGCGTGTGATGGGGCATTTGCTGGTCATGAGGATCTCATTTCCCGTCAGGCGGGAAAGAGCCTTGTCTTCTGATGTGGAATCAAAGACGGTCAGTTTGTCGCACAGGGCGTCCAGCTTGTCCCAGCTAAGGTCGCCAGGATTGATGGTATAGCCGTCAAAAATTACGATGTTCATCTTTTTCACTACCTCCGCATCTTGCGATTTGACATTCATGAGAAACATTTTACACTATAAATTATGGAAAGTCTAGGAAATCCATGGTATAATTAGCACTAACTATACACATTGTACGGGAGAATATGAAATGAAGCATACGATTGTCGCAGCGACACAAAATAAACATAAAATCGTAGAAATCGAAGCCATCACAAAAGAATTCGGCATGGATATCATTTCTCGCGATGAAGCGGGCGTGCCGGATATTGAAATCGTAGAGGATGGAAATACATTTGAAGAGAATTCTTATAAGAAGGCATATGAGATCATGAAGCTTTGCGGGAAGATCACTATTGCTGATGACTCGGGGCTTGAGGTGGACTGCCTTGACGGCGCGCCGGGAGTTTACTCTGCACGCTTTGCAGGAGAAGACGGAGACGACGAAGCAAATAACCGGAAACTGATCGATCTGATCAAAGACGTACCGTATGAGAAGCGAACGGGTAGATTCGTCTCGGTTATCACTATGGTGTTCCCTGATGGAGAAAGCCTGGTGGCCAGAGGGGAAGTAGAAGGCCACCTCGTGCTGGAGGAGAAGGGAAATCATGGTTTTGGATACGATCCGCTGTTCGTTCCATTGGGCTACGAGAATACGTTTGGCGAGCTGGACTCGGAGCTGAAAAACAGGATCAGCCACAGAGCCCGTGCTTTGCAGAAGCTGCGTGAGGAACTGCAGAATCGAGAGGAGAACCGTTAAGTGGCGAGATTTGGAGTCAGACTTCGGAACATGTTCATACTGGGATTCAAGCAGCTGCAGGATCCATACTATCAGGGGTTTGCGGCGCAGATCGCATTTTATCTGCTGCTTTCCATCGTGCCGATCATCCTGCTGGTCACACAGATCCTGGGTGTGTTTGATATTTCTATCGCATCAGCATTGAGCCTGTTTGAATCTTATACAGGGCATAAGATCCCGACGATGATGGAAAAATTGTTTGAGTTTTCTTCGGCCGGATACGGGAATATCATTTTTCTGGTGATCGCTCTGTGGGCGGGATCACGGGCATCCTTTTCCATCATGCGGATCACTAATTATACGATGACCGGTGGACAGAGCACAGGAAGAAATTACTTCGTAGAGAGGATCCGTTCGATTCGTACTATGATCGTGACTATTATTACGGTCGTGTTTGCCATCGTGATCCTTGTTTATGGTGAATTGATTTTAGAAATGGTCCTTGGCCTGTTAAAGATAGATGCAGCGAAGTATGAGGACAGTATCTGGATGTGGATGCGGTGGCTCATCGGATTCGCATTGTATTTTCTGATGATCAGTTACAATTATTACATTCTGCCAACGGAGAAAGTGAAATTTCGGCAGATCATTCCGGGGAGCATCTTCGCGTCAGCCGGGATCTTAGTCGTTACAGCGTTTTATGCAAAGTATGCGACTTCGCTGGCAGACTATGATTTGCTCTATGGTGCACTCTCATCGGTCATAGCTATCCTGATCTGGTTTTTTCTGCTGGCCTGGGTGCTGCTTTTGGGTGTGTTGTGCAACAAGGTGTGGGCAGATACGAAAGGCGGCTGGACCGGCTATCCGGATTATTATCTTAGACGGTGAAAAAGAATTTGATATAGCGTATGAAGAATCCTGAGTCTGGGATTCTTTTTTGCAAAAAATATACAAAAAGGAACACATTTCCAGGAGTATCATACCGGGAAATTTTATCGTATTTGTTTGAGTGGAGAGTAGTATTCTGAAAACTATTTGATATTTTGGGGAAATCTGCTATAATATTATCACATATATGGGGGTAAGGGGGTTGTATCTTCTTTGCATACAAACTGTGGGAGGAGGACTTGACTATGGCAAACGGAAATGCGATAATCATTGTCAGCTCGGCTCGGCAGGAGCATAGTGCCGTTTTTTTAGCGTGTCAAGTCTTATTTCATACAATTTATAACGAATCGGTTGCCGGAGACAGGGCTCATCATGCCTTGGCTTCGGCTTTTTGCGTTTACCGGAAGGATGGTGGTTTGATATTGAAGTCCTAACCACGACCGGCAAATCGATCTTTTCCGGTTAAACCTTCTATCTTCTCCGGCGTGTCCGCTGTCGGAGGAAGAAAATAGCGGATAGAATTATTTTGGAGGAATAAAAATGAAGAAGAAACTTCTAAGCCTTCTGCTTGCGTTGTGCCTTGTGATGGCACTTGTTCCGATGACAGCGTTTGCTGAAGGAACTTCAGTAGATAATTGGGACGGTACGGCAGATACAAGCTGGTACACCGACCATAAGACGGATACTGAATACCATTTCACCACTGCCGAACAGTTGGCCGGTTTAGCGCAGTTAGTCAATGACAAAACTGCATCTGTATCATTTGAAGGGAAAACGATTTACTTAGATAATGACCTCGACTTATCCGGCACCCAGTGGACCCCCATTGGAAATGGTGACAACTTTGTCAGACATTTTGCTGGTACCTTTGATGGGCAACATCATAAAATCATGAATCTGTACCATCACTATACTGGGGACGAACTTGTTCGAAATGGACTTTTCGGAGTTGTTTCTGACGGTGGTACATTAAAGAATTTACTTGTTATAGACGCTGATATTGACTCAAATGATGGTTCATTAATTGCTGGCATTTTGGCGGATTGGGTCAATGGCGGCACCGTTGAAAACTGCTATACAAGCGGAAAAATAGAAAACAATGTTGGCAGCAAGTTCGTTGGTGGGCTGATTGGTCAATGCACTTGGAGTACACAGGTAAAAGGCTGTGGCTCAGATGCCAAGGTTATCAGTACAGAGTCCAATGAAGATGATGTTGATACCGTTGGCGGGCTGATTGGTCAGTGGGAAAACTCTGCGGACAGCTCGTCGATTACCGATTGCTGGTTTGGTGGTTCTGTTTCCTGCAATAATAAATACTCAGCTGTAGGTGGTATTCTCGGTGCAAACTTTGAAAACTTCTCTGGGAACAAGCCTGGCGTAATAATCAAAAATTGCATAGTTGCAACAAAAAACATCACTGGCGCTGAGCCTGGCAATATCACTTGGATTACAGCTGTTGTAAAGACCCATGTTACCGACTGCATTTGGCCGGATACCCCTCCTGATGGTGTAACGCTTGATGAAGAAACATATCCTGATAATAAAGGCAATTACTTAGCCGTTGCTAAGCTGGTGGTTGATTGGGATGCAGGTACTGCGGGTGCCGACCCGACCTTTGACCAGTCATCGTGCGGCACTGCTGTCTCCAACTTCACCTCCGCAGATGTCCTTGCTGGCTTGCAAACCAATGCCGGTGCGGGCGTTGAATGGGTTGCCGGAATCGGTCATCCAACTTTTGTGTGGGATGACAATAACATCCCCGCTGATTACACAGCTGTCGATGCAGCCATCGCAAGGGCAACGGCTCTTGATAGCAGCCTTTATACAAATTATTCTGCGGTAGAAGATTCCATTAACTCTGTTGACCGAGCAAAAAGCAAAGCCCGGCAAACAGAGGTTGATGCAATGGCAAAGGCTATTGAAGATGCCATTGCTGCCCTGCAATACAAGGATGCTGATTACACAAAGGTTGATGCAGCCATTGCCAAAGCAAATGCTTTGAAGAAGGATGACTACAAGGATTTCTCCGGTGTGGAAACCGCTGTCAAAGCTGTTGTCCGTGGTAAAAATATTACCGAGCAATCCGAAGTGGATAAGATGGCAAAGGGTATCGAGGATGCGATTGCAGCTCTTGAGAAAAAGCCAGCCAGCACCAAGCCGGGAACATCCGATAAGAGTTCGCAGACCGGCGATACAAGCAATCTTGCTTTGTGGATTGCCCTGCTGTTTGTTAGCGGCGCTGCAGCCATTGGCACAACGGTTGTCAGCAGAAAGAAAAAGTACAGCAAATAATTGAATAGCGTACCCTTGCTCAATCTTCCGAGCGAGACAAAAGCGTCGTAGCAATACGGACTAATCAAAGTTTCTTGAGGTCTGAAAAAACGGAATAACAAAACACAGCTGGAGATTCGATATTCGAATCTCCAGTTTTTTCGCTGAGAGAACAGAAAGCGATTCCTAAGATGGAGTCCGTCAGCATTCATCCTGACTCGCACCAGATATATCACTGGATCAAAAAATCAAGATGATCTTCCGGCAATAAATCGTCTTCATTGCATGACTCCTTTAGAATACAGGCGCTGCCTGCAAATCAAATCCGCATAAAAATATCTCCAACCATACAACTACGGCTGGAGATAGAAAAAATTTTATTATTTATTTCAAAATTCGTACGCGGATGATGCCTTCTCCTTCTAAAGCAGCAGCATCTACATCGCCGGAAGTTTCAGCAAGCGTGTAAGCGTAGTCGCCTCTCGTCTTGTTGATCACATCGCCGTCTGCGATAGCGGCAACCTTTTCCAGAGCACCGGCGTCAGCCTTGGAGATGACTGCGATCCTGGTTCCCTTCTTAGGTCCCAGCGTGCAGGCCGGCATGTTTACAGAATTCACGATATTGCCGTTTTCCAGGTAATCCATGATCTCATCAGCCGCCATAATAGCACAGTTGTCTTCTGCTTCTGCAGAGGATGCGCCAAGATGCGGAGTAGCAATCACGCCTTCTTTGCCGATAACTGCATCGTTCGGGAAGTCTGTTACATACTTCTTTACCTTGCCGCTTTCGAGGGCAGCCAGCATATCAGTATCATTAACCAGTTTGTCTCTGGCGAAGTTTAAGAATACAACGCCGTCCTTCATCTGAGCGATGGCTTCTGCATCGATCATACCTTTCGTATCGTCCATTACAGGAACGTGGATGGATATGTAATCACACTGCGGATACAGATCCTTCAAAGCATCCACGATATCGATGGTATTGGACAGGGAATGCGCGGCTTTAACGGACAGGAACGGATCATATCCGATGACTTTCATGCCAAGAGTTTCTGCAGCGTTGGCTACAAGAACGCCGATGGCACCCAGGCCGATCACCCCTAAAGTCTTGCCTTTGATTTCTGTTCCGGCAAACTGACCCTTGCCTTTTTCTACTGCTTTGCCGACACCTTCTGTTCCGGTCAGGGTGGAAGCCCATGCCAGACCAGCAGGAACGTTTCTTGCCGCCAGCAGCATGCCGGTCAGGCACAGTTCCTTTACTGCGTTGGCGTTAGCACCCGGAGCATTGAATACCACGATCCCCTGTTCTGCACATTTGTCCAGCGGAATGTTGTTTACACCAGCTCCGGCTCTTCCTACTGCCAGCAGATTGTCAGAAAGCTCCATCTCGTGCATGTCGTAGCTTCTGAGAATAATACCGTTTGCTTCTGCGACGTCTTCTACGACTGTATAGTCGTCTGTCAGACGTGCCAGACCAACCGGTGAGATTTTGTTAAGTGTTCCAATTTTGTACATATCTGTTCACCTCTCGACTTGGAATTATAAAGTAAAAACCGTGTTCCGAAGAACACATTTGAAAAACTTAATTTACTGAATAGTATACCACTTTACGCCAGTTGGGTAAAGTGGTATAATGGATTCCATTATAAAGGTTTTTTACTTATCAGCTTATACTCAAGAAAATGATGAATTAAAATATGGAGGTGACCTAATTGAGTAACGAAAGAGCTTATAATTTCTCGGCAGGTCCATCGATGCTGCCGTTACCGGTGATCGAAGATGTAGCTGCTAATCTGGCAAATTATAAAGGATGTGGGGAATCCGTAATGGAAATGAGCCACAGATCCGCTGAATTCAAGGCGATTCTGGCCGATGCAGAACAGAATCTGCGTGACATCATGAATATCCCGGACAATTACAAGGTAATGTTCATCCAGGGAGGCGGTACACTGCAGTTTGCCATGGTTCCGCTGAACCTGCTGCGCAAGTCCGGCAAGGCTGACTATGTCATCACAGGAACATGGGCCAAGAAAGCTGCCAAGGAAGCAGAAAAATTCGGCGATATCAAGATCGTAGCATCTTCTGAAGATTCTACTTTCTCCTATATTCCGAAGGTGAACAGAGAAGATTTCCGTCCGGATGCTGATTATGTACATATCACACTGAACAATACGATCTACGGAACGCACTATCCGTACATTCCGGACACAGGAGATATCCCTCTCGTAGCCGATATGTCCTCCTGTATTCTGTCTGAAGAGATCGATGTAACGAAATTCGGGCTGATCTATGCAGGCGTGCAGAAAAACGTGGCGCCTTCCGGTATCGCTGTTGCGATCATGAGAGAAGATCTCATCGGTTTTGCCAAGGAGAACGTACCGACTTATCTGGACTACAAGATCCATGCAGATAACGGATCCACATATAATACACCGAACTGCTTCTCCATCTATGTAGCAGGTGAAGTGTTCAAGTATATCAAGAACATGGGAGGCGTACCGGCAATGCATAAGCTGGACGTAGAGAAGGCTGATAAGCTTTACGATTATATCGATGCGAGCAGCCTGTACAACTGCCCTGTAAACAAGGAAGACAGATCGCTGATGAACGTAGTGTTCGTAACAGGGAATCCGGATCTGGATAAGAAATTCGTTGCGGAAGCCAAGGCTGCTAACCTGCACAACCTGGGCGGACACAGATCCATCGGAGGAATGCGTGCCAGCATTTACAACGCAATGCCGATGGAAGGTGTTGACGCACTGATCGATTTCATGAAGAAATTCGAGGAGGAAAATAAATAGTGAAAGCTTTTTCCAAGAAAAGCAGCTATCTATTAATAATCATGATGATCGCGGCACTGCTCCTGACGGGAACAGTGCCGTCTTTTGCTGCAAAGAACAAGAAAACCTATACGACTCCAGAAGGCACTGTGTATCCGCTGGAGAAAACGACGATTCTGGAAGGCATCCCGGAGGTAAAGGGAACCAGTGCTATTATGATCGACGGGGGAAGCGGCAGGATCCTTTATGAAAAGAATGCAGAAGAACCAAGGGATCCGGCCAGCATCACCAAGATCATCACCTGCCTTCTGACCCTGGAAAACATGGATCTGAATGACGAGGTGACGATCACCCATGATCCTGTGACGACGGGACAGAATATTGCGCTTAAAAAGGGAGAAACATTAAAGGTAAAGGATCTGCTTTATGCGCTCATGCTACACTCTTCTAATGATGCTGCTGAGGTGCTTGCTATTGCAGTAGGCGGGGATTTCGATACCTTTGCAGAAATGATGAACGAGCGAGCAAAGGAGTGCGGAGCAAAAAATACCACATTCCACAATCCTAATGGCTTGAATCCGGATGGACAGGAGCACAACTGGACGACAGCGTATGATATTTCCATGATGGCGCGGGAAGCTATGAAAAATCCAACCTTCCGCAAGCTGGTGACGACGACACATCACAAGATCCCGGCAACGAATCTGTCGAAAGAAAGAAAACTGAAGACGACCAATCCATGCCTTGGCGTATACGACGGCATTACCGGAGTGAAGACTGGGACCAGCAAGACGGCAGGCTTCTGCTTTTGCGGCAGCGCGAAACGAGGCAATACGGAACTGATCGCTGTTTCCCTGAATTCCGGAGAAGATCAGCGTTTTACAGATGTGACCAAACTGCTGGATTACGGTTTTGCCAACTACCGTACGTATACGGCTGAAAAAGGCGGAAAGGCTTTAAAAGAAGTGAAAGTCAGGCGTGGTGATCTGCACTCGGTCGAAGCAGGTCTGACACAGGATCTTGATCTGACTCTGGCTAAAAAAGACAAGGGCGAGGGCATCACAACAGAAGTCAAACTGTCAGAGGAGAAGCTGACGGCACCTGTCAAAAAAGGCGTACAGGTGGGAACGGTGACCGCCTATGATAAAAATCACAAAAAGCTTGCTGAAGCGAAGCTTGTCACCCTGGAATCTGCAAAGAAAGGCGGGATCCTTTCTTATATCGGTATCGCTGACGAGGATCGTGGCGTTTTCCTGGTGGGGCTGCTGATCGCAGTCGTCTTAGTGATCCTGATCCTTTTGATCCTCAGGCGGATGCGGCGAAAAAAACGGGCTCGCAGAAAGGCACAGCGTAACAGAGCTATCAGGAGAAGAGCACGGGAACGGGAGAAAGACCCGTTTAATCGCAATGTTTGATATAAAAGAAAATCTAAAAAATCTTCCGGATACGCCGGGAGTTTATCTGCACAAGGATCGCCTTGGAAATATAATATACGTCGGTAAGGCAGTGTCGCTGCGAAACCGGGTGCGCCAGTATTTTCAGTCCACGAAAAACATGGCCCCAAAAGTGCGGAGCATGGTGAGCCAGATCGCAGAGTTTGAATATATCACGGCGGGAAGCGAGACGGAGGCGCTGATTTTAGAGTGCAATCTGATCAAGAAATACCGTCCGAAATACAATATACTGCTGCGGGATGACAAAACATATCCGTATATCAAAATCACTAATGAAGAGTATCCGCGTATCATCAAGACCCGGATCGTTAAGAAGGATGGGAGCAGGTATTTCGGGCCTTACAGCGATGCGGGCGCAGTCAATAAGATCGTGGATCTTCTCAACGCCAGTTTCGCATTGAAGAGATGCTCCGCCACATCTTTTCCGCCAGGGTTCCGCCCGTGCCTGAACTATCACATAAATCAGTGCAAAGGTGTTTGCAGTGGTGAAGTGGATCGACAGACCTATATGGAAAGCATCGAGGGGGCAAGGGAATTCCTCAACGGAAAAAACAGTAAGATCCTTGGACGGCTGAAAGAGCGGATGCTGGAAGCTTCTGAAGCTCTCAATTTTGAGGAAGCTGCCCAGTATCGTGATTACATCGAGGCTGCGAAAGCTCTGTCGGCAACTCAGCGCGTCGTTATGCATCAGGCAGCGGACATCGACATCGTGATCCCGGCAAGGGGACAGGAAGAGGTCCATATGGTCATTTTCTTTGTCAGGGAAGGCAAGCTGGTGGGACGCGAGACTTATGAGATGGAGTCTTCCTGGGAAGAAAACAAGCAGGAACTCGTCGCAGCATTTCTCAATCAGCATTACAGCCAGATGCCCAATTTCCCGAAGGAGATCCTGTTGACACATACGCCTGAAGACTGTGCAGCGCTGGAAGAGTATCTCAGTGAACTTGCAGGGCATCACGTGAAGCTTTACCGTCCACAGAAAGGTGAGAAAAAAGCTCTGGTGGATATGGCGGCAAAGGATGTCATTGAAATGGTCAAGACCATCGATGAAAGGGCAGAGACGGCCCGGGAAAGAAAGCAGAGTCTGGGCAGCGAAGTATTCGCGGTTCTAAAGGAAATGAACGCAGCTTCTGGAGAATATGACGGAAGAGACTTTCGTGCGGAAGCATATGATATCTCTAATACCAACGGAGTCGATACTGTTGGCGCCATGGTGACATTTGATGGTTTGAAAGCAGATAAGAAAGGATACCGGAAGTTTAAGATCAGGACTATTGAAGGACAGGATGACTACGGCTCCATGCGAGAAGTATTATCTCGCCGATTCCGGCGTGTCATGGAAGGAGATGAAGCTTTCGAAGTGCTTCCGGATATCATCTTCATGGATGGCGGTAAAGGTCATGTGGCTGTGGCTTTGGAAGTTTTGGAGGCGGCTGGATTTGATATCCCGGTGGTCGGCATGGTAAAAGACGATAAGCATCGGACGCGAGCCCTGATCTACCGTAAAAACCTCTGCAAAGATCCTGCGGAGGCAGCTTTGCAGAAAGAAGAGCCTGTGTATGAAGAAATCCCGCTAAAGGGAAAACCGATGATTTTCCGTTACATCGGCAGGATGCAGGAAGAAGTGCATCGATTCGCCATCGAATACCACAGGACTTTGCGAAACAAGCATGCTTCCGGATCCGTTCTGGATGAGATCGAAGGGATAGGACCTGTGCGAAGGAAGGCTCTGCTGGAGCATTTTAAAAGTGTAGAGCGGATCAGGCAGGCCAGCCGTGAAGAGCTGGAAGCTGCTCCCGGAATGAATGCGCGGACGGCAGAAAACGTCTGGACATATTTTCGTATTGCGAAACCTCGCGCATAGTGGTATAGTAATGCTATAACAAAAAATATGAGAAAGTTGTATTTTCTTAATACGATGGAGGAACTAAATGGCTGAGAAAAAAGAACTGTACGGCTACGAAGAAGATGATATTCTGACGCTGGAATTTGACGATGGCGAAGAGGAAGAATGTGGGATCCTGGGCGTGTTTGATGCACTGGGCAAGGAGTATATCGCTCTGAATCCGCTGGGAACAGAAGATGTATATCTTTACGGATATAAAGAATACGAAGAGGATTATGAACTGATCGACATCGCTGATGAGGACGAATTCGCTAAAGTAGTAAAAGAGTTTGAACAATTGGCAGTAGAAGAAGCATAAATGAAATGACGGAAGAAAAAAGGGGTGCAGTTCGAAAGAACTGTGCCATTTTTTGAGTTGGAGGAAATTATGAAAAAATATGACATCATCATCGTAGGAGCAGGAGCCAGCGGCGTATTCATGTCTTACGAACTGGCGAAGCTGGACATCGATGCCAGTGTACTGATGCTAGACAAAGGTGCTCCGCTGGAAAAGCGGCAGTGTCCCATCAAAAAAGGAGCAGGCAACTGCCTTAAGTGTGAGCCGTGCCATATCATGAACGGCTATGGCGGAGCAGGAACTCTTTCCGATGGAAAATACAATATTACGACACAGTTTGGCGGAGATCTCCATAATTACGTTGGCACAGAGGAAGCGATGGATCTGATGGAATACGTGGATCAGGTGCTTTGCAGCATGGGGGGTGCAGATGCGAAACTCTATTCTACTGCAAGCTCGGAGCTGAAGACGACGGCACTGCGCAACAACCTGCATCTGCTGGAAGCCAAGGTGCGCCATCTGGGGACGGATAGAAATGTAAAGATCCTGGGGCGGATCTTCGATTACTGCAAGACTAAGGTGGAATCCCAGTTTTATACCACCATCAGCGGCGTAACGAGAGAAGACGATGGAACGTTCAATGTAATGACGGACAAGGGTGACGTGTTCAACTGCAAAGATCTGGTTTTGGCTACGGGACGTTCCGGATCCAAATGGATCTCGGATGTCTGTGATAAATTCGGGATCAAACAGAAGAAAAACCGGGTGGATATCGGTGTTAGAGTGGAACTCCCGGCAGAAATTTTCAAGCATATCACAGATGATGTATATGAGAGCAAGATCGTATATAAGACTGATAAATATAATGATATGGTGCGGACGTTCTGTATGAATCCATATGGAGAAGTGGTAGCGGAGAATACCAACGGTATCGTGACAGTAAACGGTCACAGCTATGCAGATCCTGCACTGCGGACGGAAAACACCAATTTCGCGCTGCTGGTATCAAATAAATTTACGGAGCCGTTCAAAGACAGTAATGAATACGGTGAGTCTATAGCCAGACTTTCCAACATGCTGGGCGGCGGTGTGCTGCTGCAGCGCTTTGGAGACCTGGTGAAAGGCAGACGAAGCAGTGACCGCAGAATGGAGAAGTGCTTCACACGACCGACGTTAAAAGCAACGCCGGGAGATCTTAGCCTGGTCATCCCGAAGCGCCAGCTTGATAATATCATCGAGATGATCTACGCACTGGATAAGATCGCACCGGGAACGGCCAACGAAGATACGCTGCTGTACGGCGTGGAGGTCAAATTCTACAATTCCAAGGTAGAAGTAGATGAAAATCTGGAGACAAAGGTGGAAGGACTATATGCTCTGGGAGATGGCTCCGGCGTGACACATTCTCTGTCGCAGGCTTCTGCCAGCGGGGTACATGTAGCTCGTATCCTGACGGAAAAATATAACGGAAAGGAAGCGAAGTAATATGGCAGATGAGGTAAGAAAAGCTTTGGAAAATCACAAGAAAGGTTACAACTGTGCACAGGCGGTGGCCTGTGCGTTCAGTGAGCAGCTGGGAATGGATGAAAAAGAGGTGTTCCGGCTGATGGAGCCTTTTGGGTTTGGAATGGGAACAATGGGAACCTGCGGAGCCGTGTCAGCAATGGCGGCTGTCGTGGGAATGAACGTTTCAGACGGCAATCTGGAAGTGCCGACCACGAAACGTCAGAGTTATAAGGATATGAAGGAACTGACGGAAAAATTTCAGAAAAAGAATGGATCCGTGATCTGTCGCGAGATCAAGGGCGTGGACACAGGAAAAGTGCTCCGCAGTTGTGACGGATGCATTGCGGATGCCGTGGAATTTTTGCAGGAGTACCTGAATCCGGACGAGGAGGCGTAATGCATGAACAGTAAAAAGTATAAGGATGTGCTCTATGAGGTGAGAGAGATCACAGATCTTCGGGATATGATCCGCTCCAGTGCAGAGCTTTTCAGCGATGATCCGGCATTTCTTGTCAAAGAAGTCCCGGCAGGAGAATATGTACCGATCACGTATCGTACCCTTAAGTCGGATATCGACTGCCTGGGAACATATTTTGCCAAGGTGGGGATGAAAGGCAAAAAGATAGCTGTTATTGGAGAAAACAGCTACCAGTGGGTCGTCGCGTATCTGGCAGCTGTCAACGGTATGAGTATCGCTGTGCCACTGGATAAAGAACTGCCATCTCATGAGATCCACAATCTTTTGGTGCGCGCGGAAGTGGATGCGATCCTGTTCTCTGCCAAGGTGGAAGACAAGACGCTGGATGCGCTGGAAGGAATCAGTGGCGTCGATCTGCGTATCCGAATGAATGGGGTAAGCATCGATTCGGATGTAAAAAGCTGGGAAACTGTCATGGAAGAAGGAAGAAATGCGCTTCTGGAGGGATGCCGCCAGTTCATGGATGTAGAAATCGATCCGGATGTAATGTGCGCATTGTTGTTTACCTCGGGAACGACTGGAAATTCCAAGGGCGTTATGCTGTCCCACAGAAATATTGCGGCTAACGTATATAATATGTCCAAGTATGTAAAGATCAGAAGACCGGGTGTAGGTCTGTCGGTTCTGCCGATGCACCATACTTACGAGCTGACCTGCCACGTGTTTACAGGGCTGTACCAGGGTATGTCTATCGCTATCTGTCAGGGCCTTCGTTATGTGCAGCAGAACCTGAAGGAATCGAAAGCCACAGTCATGGTGGGCGTTCCGGCAGTTTTTGAGATGATGCATAAAAAAGTCTGGAAGCAGGCGGAAAGCTCAGGTTCTGCAGGCAAGATGACGTTTATGATGAATCTGGCGAGAAAGACCCATATGTTTAACAATATCAAACGGATGCGAAAGATCTTTGAGCCGATCCATTCTGCTATCGGCAATCATATGGAACTGTTCATCGCTGGCGGTGCAGCCATAAACCCTCAGGTCATCCGCGATTATGAAGCGCTGGGGATCCCGATGATCCAGGGCTATGGTATGACAGAAAATGCGCCGATCATTGCGGTAAACAGAGATTATTACAGCAAAGCTGAGTCGGTAGGACCTCCAATGCCGGGGACAGAAGTACGGATCTTCGAACCGGATGAAGAAGGCGTAGGAGAGATCATCTGCAAAGGACCGTCTGTGATGCTGGGATATTACAAGGATCCGGAAGCAACGGCGGAAGTACTGAAAGACGGATGGCTCTATACTGGAGACTTTGGCCGGTTTGACGAGGACGGATTCCTTTATATCTGTGGCCGGAAGAAAAATGTTATCGTAACGAAGAATGGCAAGAATATTTTCCCGGAAGAAATCGAATATCTGCTTCTTGAGCAGCCATATATTGAAGAAGTGATCGTTTATGGCGTATTGGAAAAAAAGAGCGGCGATACGGTGGTGACTGCAGAGGTATATCCGAACTTTGATGCGATCCATGAGAAATTCGGTGCAGATCTGTCTCAGGAGCAGATCCACGATATCATCAAAGAAAATGTGGAAACAGTCAACGATAAGATGACGAATTACAAGCGTGTCAAGAGAATCAAGCTGCGTGACATCGAATTCGAAAAGACTACTACACGCAAGATCAGAAGAGTGAAAGGCGGCGTAAGAGCAGAAGAATAGACTGCAGAGCGTTGACTGGAAAAGGAGCAGACGATGACATCTAACATTGTTTTCAGCGAGAAAAAGCAGAAGGATATGGAGTGGGCGAAAGGGATTGTGTCTCGTATCGAAGCGGATCGCAGGGAGTTCGTAAAATATAAGGACAGCCGGCCGATCACGGACATCAAGCACATGATCGAAACGAGTGCGGAGCTATACGGAGACAACACGGCTTTTTATCAAAAGTATAAAGGTGATGAGACTTTTACAGCGATCTCCTACAGACAGATGATAGAAAAAGTCAACGGACTCGGTACGGCGTTGATCCATCACGGTCTGCAGGGGAAGCGCATTGCGGTGATAGGAGAAAACAGCAGTGAGTGGGCGATCTCTTATCTGGCGGTCATCTGCGGAACGGGGATCGTTGTCCCTCTGGACAAGGAACTTTCAAAGGAAGAATTGAAGCATCTTGTTCAGCGTGCGGAAGTTTCCTGCGTATTGTGCTCTTCCAAATACCGGAGCGTTTTCCAGGAGATCTCTGCGGAGTTGGATCAGTCTCTGATGCTGGTGGATTTTTTTGCTGAAAAGGAAACGGAAGGCGTTTTCTCGTTATCGGAACTGATCGATGAGGGAAAGGCGCTTCTGCAAAAGGGCGAGCGGCAGTTTGTGGAGGCAGAAATCGACAGCGACGCCATGAGCGTGATCCTGTTCACCTCCGGGACTACAGGAGCTTCCAAGGGCGTTATGCTGAATCATAAAAACCTGGCGGCGGATCTGATGGTGTCTCCGACGGTTCTGAAAGTAAATACGTGGGATATCTTCTTCTCAGTGCTGCCGCTGCACCATACGTATGAGTGTACATGCGGGTTCCTGATGCCGATTTATAAAGGCGCGGCCATCGGGTATTGTCAGGGATTGAAATACATCGTGAAAAATCTGCAGGAGGTTCGTCCGACCATGTTTCTCGGCGTTCCTGCCATCTTCGAAAATCTGTATCGAACCATATGGAAGAATATTCGTAAGCAGGGCAAGGAAAAACTGGTGAAGCGGATGATCGGGCTCAACCGGTTGACGAAGAAAATCGGTCTGGATCTGAGTGGGAAATTGTTCCGTCAGATCACCTCTGTGTTTGGAGGAAGACTCCGCCTGATGATCTGCGGCGGTGCGGCCATTAATCCGCAGGTGCTTAACGGGATCGGTGATTTCGGTATTCTGGCGCTGCAGGGATATGGTTTGACGGAGTGTTCTCCAATGGGAGCACTCAATCCGGACACTGCACCAAACCCGTCATCCATCGGTGTGTGCTTCCCGGGATTTGAGCTGAAGACGGTGGATCTGAACGAGGAAGGCATAGGAGAGATCTGCATTCGCGGCGACAACGTGATGATGGGGTATTACCAGATGCCGGAAGAAACAGCGGCCGTTATCGATGAAGATCAGTGGTTCCACACGGGCGACCTGGGATATATCGATGAAAATGGATATGCTTATATTACCGGAAGAAAAAAGAATGTTATCATTACGAAAAACGGCAAGAACGTTTATCCGGAGGAGCTGGAATATCAGCTTTCTCTGAGTCCATACATTGAGGAGTCGTTTGTGTTCAGCAGCACACAGCCGGGCGAATCCGATATTTCCATCGTGGCATCGATCCGGCCAGACATGGAATTTATCCGTGAAGAACTTCCGACAGAACCGACGGATCAGGATATCAAGACAATATTGTGGGAAGAAGTGGACAAGATCAACAAGACTGCACCGCTCTACCGCAGAATCAGGAAGCTGATCCTGCGAAAGAAGGAGTTTATCAAGAATACGTCCAATAAATTGGTGAGATTTGCGGAAGAGAATAAGGTGGAGTAATAAAAAAGCGTGGGCAGAGATATTTTGCTCACGCTTCTATTATCGGTGTGAATTCTTCAATGGGATCTACAGCAGTTCCTCGAAGCTTTCGATATACCGGTCGGAAAGTTCCTGGATCTCCGCTTTGTTCTGCTCTTCGTTTTTATCGGCAACGGCAATGACGTAAAAATCAGCTTCCTTAGCACCGCGGATGGCCAGCAGTCCGTCTTCGACCACTATGGTTTCATCCTTCGGTGTGCCCAGCTTTTTGTGTGCGTCCAGAAATACCTTTGGACTTTCCTTGTCGCCGCCTGCTTCCTCACAGGTCATGATGAATGTGAAGTAGTCGCGGATCCCCAGGCGTACCAGGATCTCGTTGGCGATAGCTTTATCGGTAGATGTCGTTATGCACATGGCAACACCTTTCTGCTTGAATTTTTCCAGAAGGATCGGCACATATTGCTTGATGTCGGCGCTTTCCAGATAATCTTCCCGAAGGATCGTATTGAAGCCTTTCGCTATCTTGGACTCCGTCGTTGCGATCCGGTATTCGTCCTTTAAATAGCTGCAAAGCATCGGCAGGGTCATTGCCTTGGTTTTCTCACGCAGACCCGGCTCTGGAGTCTTTCGCAGTGATGTGATGTATCGTGCGGCTACGCCTTCCCAGATTTCTGTTGTATCCAGAAGTGTTCCGTCTAAATCAAAAATTGCTCCGCTGATATTCATTCTTTATCGCCTCCCTGTGTATCATAAAATAAGACAAGCCTTATTCTCTTTAACAATACCATTGGAATCGCTGATTGTCAATATTTGAAAGCCTTGGAATCGTTGACAAACAGCCATTTTTACAGTATAATAATTCGATGCGACAATAGGTCGAAAAACGCATGGCGGGAAGCCTTGAAAGGAGAGTTACCAACATGGCAGAGATCATGAATGAAGAATTACTGTTAACCCAGGAAGGTTATGACAAAATAGTAAAGGAACACGAGGAGCTTGTCTCCGTAAAAAGAGCAGAAGTTGCAGAACGTTTGAAGGAAGCGATTTCATACGGAGATATTTCTGAAAATGCAGAGTATGATTCTGCGAAAAATGAACAGGCTGAACTGGAAGAAAAGATCCATAAGCTGGAAACGATGATCCGTAAGGCCAAGATCGTACAGGAAGAAGACGTAAAGGGCGATGTAGTAAATGTTGGCTTAAAAGTAACCGTTAAGGATCTGGATACTGGTGAAGAAGAAACTTTTGCCATCGTAGGAGCAACGGAATCGGATCCGTTTAATGGTAAAATTTCCACAGATTCTTCTGTAGGTAAAACCCTGATCGGACATAAGCAGGGTGATAAGGTGGTTGTTGAAATACCGGATGGGTTCATCAACTACGAAATTTTAGAGATTTCCAAGTAAGAAGAAAGAGGTGTAGCAATTGCATTGGGCAGAAAAGATAGCAGATAGGATCATCAAGAAGAATCCGGACAAAGAAGAATATGTTTGTGCGGCAGGGATCAGCCCGTCGGGTTCGATCCATATTGGCAATTTCCGTGATATAGCCACTAGTCTGTTTGTGGCGAAGGCTATTGAAAAGCGGGGAAAGAAGGCGAGACTTCTCTTCTCGTGGGATGAGTTTGACAGGTTTCGTAAAGTGCCGGCTAACGTAAAAGCCATAGATCCGGATAACAAGATGGAGCAGTATATTGGAAGACCGTATACATCTGTTCCGAATCCGTTTGATACGGAACACGAAAATTATGCGAAATACTTCGAAGATGAATTTATGAAATCCATTAAGAAATTCGGTATCGAAATGGATTATCGCTATCAGACAGATATGTACACTTCCGGTGCATACCGTGATGATATCATAGAGGCGATCCAGAAGAGAAAAGAGATCTTTGACATTCTGGACAGCTTCCGGACTCAGGATGCTCAGGAAGGGGAACGTGATGCATACTATCCAGTAAGCATTTTCTGTCCGGAATGCCATAAGGATATGACGAAGATCACATCCATTTCCGAGGATGGTACAGTGGCAGAATACGAATGCGAATGCGGACACAAGGGAACATTTGATTTTAAAAAGGATACCGGCTGCAAGCTGGCATGGAAAATCGACTGGCCGATGCGCTGGAGATATGAAGGCGTTGACTTCGAACCAGGCGGCAAGGATCATGCAAGTCCGGGCGGAAGCTATGAGACAAGCAGCGTGATCTCCAGAAAGATCTTCCATCACGAACCGCCGATGTTCCAGGGATATGAATTTATCGGGATCAAAGGCTCCACAGGTAAAATGTCCGGTTCTTCCGGTCTGAACCTGACGCCGGAAACTCTGCTGAAGATCTACGAGCCGGAGATCATACTCTGGCTGTATTCGAAGACAGATCCGAAGAAAGCCTTCGATTTCTGTTTCGATGACGGGATCCTTCGTCAGTACTTTGAGTTTGATAAAATGTATAATGATTATAAAGCCGGTAAAGCCAATGAACATAACCAGGCTGTTATGGAATTCTCACTGATCGGTGATAGAGAAATCAAGACAGTACCGATGAGTCTGCTGGTGCAGCTGGGATCCATCGTGGACTTCAACGTACCGATGATGGAAACCGTATTTGAAAAGATCGGAACTCCGTACAAGTATGAAGACTTTGATACGCGTCTGGAGCGTGCAAAGTATTGGCTCTACCAGTGTGCACCGGAATCTGCCAACAAGCTGCGGGGATGGAGAGATTTCGATCTGTACGAAACATTTACAGAGGAAGAAAAGAAGGAAATCGAGATCCTTTACAACTATATCAAGGCAGGTGAATATGACCTGGACTCTCTCAACACGAAACTGTATGATATCCCGAAGGAAGTATACGGTATGGATAGAGAGGATCTGAAGAAGCTGCAGGGTACATTCTTCAAGAATGTGTACAAGCTGCTGATCAGCAAGGAAAGAGGCCCGAGACTTTACCTCTTCCTCTATGCGATCGACAGAGAACGCTTCATGCACCTTCTGGATTTCAGCCATCCGGAAACGGAAGAAGAAATCGCTGCAAAGAAGGCTGCAGAGGAAGCTGAGAAAGAGCCGGAAATCGTCAAAGTTTACGGCGAACCTGATGAAGTAAAGCCGATCACAGAACCGGAGATCTCCATTGATCAGTTCTTTGAGATAGATCTGCGTGTCTGCAAAGTCCTTAAATGTCAGGAGATACGCAAGGCACACAGCAACTACAAGCTGACACTGTTCGATGGCATCAAGGAGCGCGTGATCGTATCCAGTATCAAGAATGATTATAAGCCGGAAGAACTTGTAGGAAAGAAGATCATTGTGGTAGCAAATCTGGCACCGGCCAGAATGACCGGCGTTATGAGTGAAGGAATGTTGCTGGCAGGAACGAATAATGCCTGCGGATGCCAGATCATTTTCGTAGATGATATCGTTCCGGAAGGAACCAGAATCTGTTAAGCAGAATCAAAACTATTGACAGGAGATAAAATACAGATGAAAGATGTAGTAGAAATCAAAAGTCTTTTTCGGGAAAGCGAAAAGTATGCAGATCAGGAAATCGTAGTAGAGGGTTGGGTCAGAACAAATCGCGGATCCAATAAATTTGGATTTATAGAACTGAATGACGGTACGTTTTTTAAATCCGTACAGGTCGTGTATGAAGCAGAATTTCTGGACAACTTCGAAGAAATTTCTAAAGCACCGGTGGCAGCAGCTCTGTGCGTGACGGGAACGTTTGTCCTGACGCCGGACGCGAAGCAGCCGTTTGAAATCAAAGCGAAGAACATCGTGATCGAAGCTGGATCTGAAGCAGATTATCCGCTTCAGAAGAAACGTCACAGCATGGAATTCCTGCGTGAGATCGCACACCTGCGTCCGCGGAGCAATACATTCTCCGCAGTATTCCGGGTGCGTTCTATCGTAGCCTATGCGATCCACAAGTTTTTCCAGGAGAATAACTTCGTATATGCTCATACGCCGATCATTACAGCAAGTGACTGTGAAGGAGCAGGTGAAATGTTCCAGATCACTACGCTGGATTTGGATAACCCGCCTCGTACAGAAGACGGGGAAATCGATTACAGTCAGGACTTTTTCGGCAAGAAAGCCAGTCTTACTGTAAGCGGACAGCTTGAAGCAGAGATCTTCGCGCTGGCCTTTAAAAACGTTTACACGTTTGGCCCGACCTTCCGTGCGGAGAACTCCAACACGGCGAGACACGCCTCTGAGTTCTGGATGATCGAACCGGAGATGGCCTTCGCAGATCTGACAGACGATATGGATGTAGCAGAAGCTATGATCAAATACATCATCAACTATGTGCTGGAAAATGCACCGGAAGAAATGGAGTTTTTCAACAAGTTTATGGACAAGGGGCTCATCGAGCGTCTGCAGAATATCGTAAATTCAGATTTTGAGCGTGTGACTTATACTGAGGCAGTTGAGATTCTGCAGAAGTCAGGTGAAGACTTCCAGTATCCGGTAGAGTGGGGTATCGACCTGCAGACGGAGCACGAACGTTATCTGACAGAAAAAGTGTATAAGAAACCAATTTTCGTAATAGATTATCCGAAGGAAATCAAGGCGTTCTATATGCGTCTCAACGATGACGGCAAGACGGTCGCAGCCTGCGACCTGCTGGTACCGGGCGTTGGAGAGATCATCGGCGGAAGCCAGAGAGAAGAACGCTATGACGTCCTCAAAGCTCGTATCGAAGAAACCGGTATGACAGAGGAAGATTACTGGTGGTACATGGATCTGAGAAAGTATGGCGGTGTAAAACACTCCGGTTACGGCCTTGGATTCGAACGGATCATCATGTACATCACCGGCATGAGTAACATCCGCGACGTGCTGCCGTTCCCGAGAACGCCGAAGACAGCAGAATTCTAGCATGTAGCACTCTACGACCGAAGAAACCTAAAGATTAAAAAAGCCGAAACTGCATAGAATTGTAGCTTCGGCTTTTTGATTGCTTTTATTCCAGCGGTTTTCTGATATAGGCATCGGAGTCAAAGATGCTTATTTGCAGTGATTCCCGTCAGTTTGGGGAAAACAGATCGAAAAACTGATGGAAATCGCCAAATAAGAATGCAATAATCCATATAAAAAATCCTGAAAAAATCCCGAAAAATCCTAAAATGTCCTGGAATATTCCGCATTGCGAATGAATTCAGAATATTGTAATTTAATTGTGTTGTAATACGTTTCTTACGATGGTATAATATATCCATGTTACAAATTTTTTAGGGAGGACTCAATAATGAAAGGCTACACAAGCGAAACTATCAGAAACGTTGCACTGGTTGGACACGGCGGATGTGGTAAGACCACATTTTTAGAATCTGCACTTCTGGCTACAGGTGTTATCGACAGACTGGGTAAAGTTGAAGATGGAAATACCGTTTCCGATTATGATAAGATGGAGATTGAAAAAGGCTTTTCCATTAACACATCTATCGTTCCGGTAGAATGGAAAGACAGCAAGATCAATTTTATCGATACTCCGGGATATTTTGACTTTATCGGAGAAGTAAATGCAGCACTGAGAGCTTCGGAAGCTGCAGTGATCCTGGTGGATGCCGGTGCTGGAATCCAGGTGGGGACGGAACAGGCATGGAAGGCCTGCGAGCGCTATAAGATGCCTAGATTTATCGTAATAAATAAAAGAGATAAAGACGAATTCGACTTCTATAAAACCTTTAATAAACTGAAGGCTAAGTTCGGTGAAACGCTGATCCCGTTCAGCTGGCCGCTGACTGCAGAAATTGATGAAGAACTGAAAGAAGCGATCGCTATGACAGATGATCTGCTGATGGAAAAATACTTCAATGGAGACGACTTCAGCGATGAAGAAATCAAGAAAGGACTGGTAAAAGGTATTTCCGAGGGTGGTATCGTGCCGGTATGTTCCTCTGCATTTTCACTGGGACACGGTATTGAAGGTCTGCTGGATCTGCTGGTGACTTATGTACCGACACCGCTGCAGCACGGAGCATATAAAGGCTTTAACGACAACAATGAACAGGTGGAGAAAATGTGTGTCGTAGATGCAACTCCTTCTGCTTTTGTATTTAAGACTATCGTTGACCCGTTCGTAGGCAAGATCTCTATCATGAAAGTGGTAACAGGCAAGCTGACGTCCGGTATGGAAATTTTGAATGAGAGAACCGGCAAAACCGAAAAGCTGGGCAAGCTCTTCTTCCTGAGAGGAAAAGAACAGCAGGAACTCAATTACGCAGAGGCCGGTGACATCGTGGCCGTTGCGAAACTGCAGCACACGGTATCCGGAGATACTCTTTGTGACAAGAACGATATCATCCGTTATCTGCCGCTGGATTATCCGTCTCCATCTTTATACGTGGCCATCGAAGCTGTTGACAAAAAGGATGAAGACAAGATTTTCTCTGGATTAACCAGATTGAGAGAAGAAGATCCATCCTTCGTTGTAGAAAGAAATGACGAAACGCATCAGACTCTTCTGGGTGGTCAGGGTGAAATGCAGCTGAACATTGTAATGGCCAAGCTGAAAGACCGTTTTGGCGTAGAAGTCAAGACCGTTCCTCAGAAGATCGCATATAGAGAAACCATTAAGGGAACTTCAGATGTACAGGGAAAACATAAGAAGCAGTCCGGTGGTGCAGGGCAGTATGGAGACGTACATATCAGATTCTCTCCGTCGCAGGAAGAATTTGAATTCTCAGAAGAACTGTTCGGTGGATCGATTCCTAAGAACTACGTTCCGGCAGTTGAAAAGGGCTTGAAAGAGTCCATGGAAAAAGGACCGCTCGCAGGATGCAAGGTAGTTAATATCAAGGCTGTTCTCTATGATGGTTCTTATCACGATGTAGACTCCAACGAAATGGCATTCAAGATCGCTGCTTCCCTGGCGTTCAAGAAGGGCATCGCAGAAGCAAAGCCGTGCCTGCTTGAGCCGGTAATGAGGCTGGAGATCATCGTTCCAGATGACTATGTGGGCGATGTTATGGGCGACATGAACAAGAGAAGAGGAAAGATCCTTGGTATGGAACCTCTGGCAGAAGGCGGACAGAAGCTGATGGCGGAAGCTCCACAGGCAGAACTCTTTGACTATGCGATCGTGCTCCGCTCCATGACGCAGGCAAGAGGAAACTTCTCCATGCACTTTGAAAGATATGAAGAAGTTCCAGCTCAGATCGCGCAGAAGATTATTGCAGCTCATCAGGCAGAGCAGGAGAAATAGAGGCTCTGAAGTGAATATCGAAACCAGCAGGTTTTTATAGAGAAAGTTTGATCCAGAGGGTGTCGCAGAAATGCGGTACCCTCTGTTCCTATTTTAGTATGGTGGAACGACCATTTTGATGTTTTCATGAAGTTGACATTGACTTTAAAGGAGATATGTACTATTCTTAAGGGAACAAATGTTTGCAAAACAGCTGATGACTAGGAAGGATAAGAAGATGGCGAAGAAAGGGAAGACTATATTCGTCTGCCAGGAATGCGGATATGAGAGTACGAAGTGGATGGGACGATGTATTTGCGGTGCGTGGAACTCCATGGTGGAAGAAAAACAGATAGATTTGAATACAGACGACAAGAGAAGGCGAACTGGGACTGCTGTGTCCGTGAAAGGTACAACGGAAGGTGGCGGCAGAGCAGCAGGAAAACCTTCCCGCCTTTCACAGGTCACTTCTGGTGAAACCAGCCGGATCGATACCGGGATAGGTGAATTGAACCGAGTTTTAGGCGGGGGTCTGGTGCCGGGATCTCTGACTTTGATTTCCGGGGAACCTGGAATCGGGAAATCAACTATCATCATCCAGGCAGCAGCTCATATCGCAGCTTCAAAGGGTACGGTGCTGTATGTTTCCGGAGAGGAATCGGAAGAGCAGATCAAGATCAGAGCTGACCGGGTATGTGATAAACTCCCGGAAGATCTTTATATTCTGGCTGAGACTAATATCGATGTGATCGCAGAAGCCTGCCAGCAACTGAATCCTGTGTTTCTCATCATTGACTCGATCCAGACCATGTATACCTCGGATATAGAATCAGCGCCAGGCAGTGTTTCTCAGGTGCGAACCTGCGGCAATGAGCTGATGCGGATCGGCAAGATGCACGGAATACCGGTATTCATCGTAGCACATGTGACCAAGAGCGGTGATCTGGCAGGACCGAGGATAGTAGAGCATATGGTGGACTGTGTGCTCAGCTTTACAGGTGACAGAAGCCATGAGATGCGGATATTGCGGGCACAGAAAAACCGTTTTGGGACGACGAGCGAGATCGGTGCATTTGAGATGGCGCAGCAGGGACTGATGGAGATCGAAAACCTGTCGGGAACTTTGCTGGAAGAAATGGAGAAGGATAGTGAAGGCGCCGTTGTGACAGCTGTTTATGAAGGAACCCGGCCTCTTGTTTTAGAAGTGCAGGCGCTAACATCCCAGGCCAATATCGGATTTGCGCGGCGTACAGCGCTGGGAGTGGACAATTCCAGGCTCAGTATGATCCTGGCAGTTCTGGAAAAGAAAATGGGGTTATCTCTGATCAACCAGGATGTATACGTCAATATAGTCGGTGGAATCCGTCCGGAAGGGACATATACGGACCTGGCGGTTGCACTGGCTGTGTATTCTTCTTATAGAGGTAAGGCGCTGGGAAGTAGTACACTGGCTTTTGGTGAGATCGGACTGACGGGAGATCTGAGAGCGGTGCAGAATGGAGAGAAGATCCTGCGGGAAGCCGGACATCTGGGATTTGAGCGGGTGGTCCTGCCGATCCGGAATGCAGAACGGCTGAAAAAAACTTTGGCGTCCATCAATAAGGAAAGACAGGAGAAGGGTCTGCAGCCTCTTAAAATGGTAGGGATCAAGAACATCTCTGAAGTACAGAAGCTGTTTTAGCTCCAGGGAGGCGGAGTGCGGCAGCTGGAGCCCAGGAAATACCGGTGAAACGATTTCAGATCAATATAAAAAGCGGATGCATGAAGCACCCGCTTTTATATTGTCATTTTGAAAAGTTAAGAGCGATTGTCATTTTGATATCATTTCAAAGAACTCTTTGAATGTGATCGGCTCCTGAAATGCATTCTGCATGACATAAGCCGCAAGACCGGCCGTCGATAAAATCAGCAGAAATATGAATAATATCGTTCCTATAAATTTTCTCATGATTAGATCCTCTTAATTTGTTTGTACTAAACGATCCATGCGATTACGAACAGCAGAACGCCTGCGATAGCAGCGCAGTAAGCGCCGATTCTCCAAGCCTTGTACTGCTTGTCGAGCTTAGCCTTTTCTTCAGCACTCGGTTCAGCAACAGCAAGTGTCAGTGCTTCTACATCTACAGCTTCCTGCGGGATCGGTCTCTTGCGAACGAAGATTACGAAGTACAGGATAGCCAGTACGTCCCAAACGATGTTGTACCAGATAGCAACTGGATCGTATGCCAGGATCAGCAGGATCGCAAACATGATGATACTGAACCAAGCTCCAAAAGTACCAGCAGGGCACTTCCAAGGTCTCTTGAGATCCGGTTCTTTCTTACGCAGTCCCAGGAAGGATGCGAATCCGATGATGTATGCCTGGATCTGGTTGTAAGCACACATCATTGCAACGATCTTGATGGAACCGGACAGGATGAAGAATACACCTAAGATTCCGCAAAGAACGATTGCACGGTAAGGGCTCTTGAATTTCGGATGAACTTTACCGAAGTATTTCGGGAAGTTTCCGTCTTCTGCCATGATGTACATGTAGCGGGCAGGACCTGCGATACATGGGTTCATGGTGGAGAAGTCTCCGCCCAATGTAATACCCAGACACAGGATTACAAGAGGCAAGCCTACAATGCCTGCATACTGCATTGCTTCTGCATAAGGTGCAGCAGCTGTGTACAGATCAGGAACGTGCTGAGCCGGAGTCAGTGCGCACAGGAACCACTGGAATAACAGGTTAACTGCCAGTACGCAGAACGGCGAGATCAGCAGAGCTCTAGGAATAGTCAGCTGCGGGAACTTAACTTCGGAACCCATACCAACGATAGTTTCATATCCGAAGAAGCACCACAGTACGAGCAGTACAGCCTGAGCGAATGCATTAACGCCAGCAGGGATTCCTACGCCGGCAACCATTTCGGTAACGCCGGAGAAGTCTGCCTTGGCGATAACTGTTGCAAACCATACCAGGGAGCATGCCCAGAAGAAGAACATGAAGAAGTTCTGTGTTTTACCGTTCATTTCGATTCCTCTGTAGGAAATTACCGTGAAGAGGATGAACAGACCGATTGCCGGGAGAACCTTCCACAGGAATACATCTGTAGGAACAGCTCCCTGGAAGTAATCGATCAGGGAATAGTCATTGTTGTCGATAGGAACATTCAGACCCAGAGCGTTCAGCAGTCTTACGAAGTAGTTGGAGAAAGCCATTGCTTCGGAAGCACCGATACCAACCTGAGCCAGAGTGTAGTTCCAGCTTTCAAATACAGCTACCGGGTAGTTGAGACCTCTCTTAGCAAAAGAGTATGTACCTCCTGCCAGCGGCAGCGCAGCACCCATTTCACCATACATAGCGCATGGGAACAGGATGAGAACGAATGAGATCAGGGATGCGACGATTACAGTACCGCCCATCAGACCAACGATCTGCGAACCAACTGTGAACAGACCTACGCCGATAACAGCACCAGCTGTCGTAGTGACGCATTCTGCCAGCCCTAACGATCTGTTTAGCGTTTGGGCTTTTGCATTGTTTTCCATGAAAAAAACCTCCTTTTAAAAATAGTAAAATAATAATGAATATAAATAAATTAATAGTAATTAAATTAATTATATTGTCTTAAATCTTGTTTTTTGAAGTTTCTTCGGAATCGTGCAGTTCTTCCTGCAAAGCTTCTTCTGGTGCTTCGGATGTTTCCGCTGCGTCTGATGCGTTCACGGGACCTTTGGCTTCTGCCCTCGCAGCTTCCGCAGCTGCTCGCATCATACGACGCTGTCTATAATAAGGAAATAAAAATACAAGCGTCGCGATGTTAAAGGTCAGCCACATTCTGAGACAGAAGATGCCCAGCCCTTCATACTGACCGGCGTCCGCAACCAGCAGTGGCCGGAATGCCAGGATCGTCGCTGCAATAAAGCAGATCACAGGAAGTATCAGTCCGATCAGCGGATTCTGCTTCTCACACAGCGATTTCTGCAGGCTTACGATGAAGTACATTGCCAGCAGTGCTGTTGGAAGCACGATAACCATTTTATCAGGATCCATGTTCTGTAATATCTGCATAAAAATTAACCCTCCTGTATCCTTCCTTATTGTATACTTTTAAAAACACGAAAACTAGGAAAAAACAGAAGTTGACAGAACGAATCTCAAGGGATATGATTAAAGAGACAAAAGTTAAGGTTCTGATTTTTACCAAAAGGAAACGAAGATGTCATTTGTCATCAGCAGAAAACAATACTTGGCCCCCAACGAGCCGAGAGCACAATATGAACCGTTGATTCTTGAAGAAGAAGATTTTGAAATCAAGAAAATCGACGTGACGTTTGGACATCCACTGTATACAACGGTTGCGGATATTTTTTATATTCGATCCAATGCGGATACAGCGCGGGTGCTGCCTATAATTCCGGACGGCTGCATGGCACTGGTTTTTTGCGGAAATCGGGAAAAGGAAAATATACGGGCCTACATATGCGGGGTCACGGATGAAATAAAAAAGCTGAAGATTGAACCGGATGAATATTATATTTTCATTCGATTTTTGCCTGGCATCGGATACTCCCTTCTGGATCAGCCTGCCAACAAGCTTACCAATAAGGCGATCCCTTTAAAGGGACACATGGCAGGAGGCGAGCAGATCCTTTCCATCTTAGAGCGTGAAACCCATCTGGTGGAGCGGATCCGGCTGATCTCCAAGGTGATTCGTGTGAATCTGCACAGCGAATCCAACAAGTATTTGATAAAGTACTGCACGGAGCGGATTTTGCAGACTCAGGGGAATATAAAAGTAGAAGAACTGGCAGAGGAGAGCGGATTCACTGCGCGGCACATTGGTAAAATGTTTGAACGCTGTGTAGGTATTTCACCGAAGCTGTATTCGCAGATCATCAGGCTGCAGCTTTCTATGACGAGGATTTTAGAGGATCGAAACATGCTCCTGGTAGATATCGCTATCGATAGTGGTTTTTTCGATCATGCACATATGAACCGGATGTATAAAAAGCTTATACACTGTTCTTCCGGTGAGTTCAGAAAGAATTTTTTCAACAGACTGGACTACAGCACAATAGATGATTACATTTCCATTTAGTTAAAAAATAATAAAAGAGAGAGGAAATGATTATGAAAAAGAAATACTATATTGGACTCGATCAGGGAACGACAGGAACAACGACGCTGCTTTTGGACGAAACGTGGAATGTCGTAGCCAGAGGCTACAAGGAACACACACAGTACTATCCGAAACCGGGCTGGGTAGAGCACGATCCGCTGGAACTCTGGCAGAGAGTGATGGAATCCATGTCCATGGCATTGTCTGAGGGCGGTGTTTCTGCAGAAGATGTGGCGTGCATCGGTATTGACAACCAGGGCGAAACGGTAATGCTTTGGGACAAGATCACAGGTGCTCCGGTGTACAATGCTATCGTATGGCAGGACAGAAGAATGGCTCGCTATGCAGATGAACTGACGACAGAGTATGGGGAGCTGATCCGGGAAAAGACCGGTCTGATGGCCGACTCTTATTTCAGCGGTCCGAAGATCAAATGGATCATCGACAATGTAGATGGTGTAAAGGAAAAAATCAAGGAAGGTCGTGTCCTGGCCGGTACTCTGGATTCCTGGCTCATCTGGAAGATGACACATGGTAAAGTGCATGTAACGGACTGTTCGACAGCTTCCAGAACGATGATGTTCAATATACATACAGGCAAATGGGATGATGAGATCCTGGACATCCTGGGGATCAGCAGATCGATCCTGCCGGAAATCTGCGACAGCTCCATGGTGTACGGATACACAGATCCTCTGGATTTCTTTGGTGCAAAGATACCGATTTCCGGTTCAGTAGTAGACCAGCAGGCTGCACTGTTTGGACAGGCATGCTTCGCTCCGGGAACCATCAAATGCACTTATGGAACCGGATGCTTTATGCTGATGAATACAGGCGAAAAGCCGATTTACTCCAGTAACGGACTTTTAACGACTGTTGCGTGGAGACTCAATAAAAAGATGACGTTTGCGCTGGATGGCGGGATTTATATCACGGGCGCTGCTACTCAGTGGCTGAGAGATGGTATCAAGATCATCGATTCCGCTGCACAGACGGAACAGATGGCTTACGATGCCAAGTCCAACGGAGGTGTGTACTTCGTACCGGCTTTTGCAGGACTTGCTGCACCTCACTGGGATTCCTACGCCAGAGGAACTATGGTAGGGATCACAGGAGGTACAACGAGAGAGCACATCGTAAGAGCAACTCTGGAATCCACAGCATATCAGGTCAAGGACAATTTAGACGTTATGAATATGGACGCCAGCATGCCGATCTCTATTCTGAGAACAGACGGAGGAGCAGTTGCGAACAAATTCCTCATGCAGTTCCAGGCTGATATTCTGGGCATCCCGGTAGATGTTCCGGTGATCAAAGACACGACGCCGCTGGGTGCTGCACAGCTGGCTGCTCTGGGAATCGGTGAGTTTGATTCTATTGAAGATCTGGCAAGCCACTGGAAACTGGCGAAACGCTATGAGCCGAAGATGAGCGTGGACGAAAGAGAATCCTTGCTGTATAACTGGCACAGAGCAGTAGAACGGGCTAAGAACTGGTCCGAAGAATAAGCAAAGCACCTGCGCAGCAGGCTTTGCAGAAAAAAAGTGAAATACGGCAGCAGCCGTTTCAATAAGTAAAGTAAGTAAAGTAATAAGTTGAACGCACAAAGCATCGAATATTTGAAAGGAAGTGTAGAGATGAGTGCACCAAAATTATTCAGTCCAGGACCGATCATGGTCAAAGACAACGTTAGACAGGCATTAACTCACTATGATATCTGCCACAGAGGAGCAGAATTCGAAGAACTGTTTGCACGTGCAACAGCTAAGATCAACAAGCTGTTCAAGGCAGACGATACATACAGATCCATGATTATTTCCGGTTCTGGTACTTCTTCCAACGAAACCGTTCTGTCCTCCATCTTCAACGAAGGAGAACAGGTTCTGCTGATCAGAAACGGCGTATTTGGAGAAAGACTGCTGGAGATCATCGAAAAGCACAACATTCCGCTCGTAGACTGCGAATTCCCATGGGCTGAAGAACCGGATCTCGCTAAGGTAGAAGAAATGATCAAGGCTAACCCGGCTGTTAAGGTGATCGCTATGGTATTCCACGAAACATCCACTGGTATGGTTAACCCGGTTAAGGCTGTCGGCGAACTGGCTAAGAAATATGACAAGTGGTTCTTCGTTGACTGCGTATCCGCAGCTGCTGGCGAAGAAATCGATATCGTTGACATGAACATCACATTCGCTACTTCCGTTGGCGGCAAGTGCCTGGGTGCTTATCCTGGTTCCGCTTACGTATGCGGCAAGATCGATGCTCTGGAAACACTGACTCCGGAAATGGGCAAGACAGTTTACCTGAATCTGGCAAAGCACTACATCTCTGCTAAGACTAAGAACCAGACTCCGAACACACCAAACGTAAACCTGTTCTGGGCTCTGGACGTTGCTCTTGACAATGCACTGGCTGACGGCGGCGTAGAAGCAAGAGTAGCTAGATACAAGGAATGTGCTGGAATCCTGAGACAGGGAATGAAGGACATGGGTCTGAAGTTCCTGCTGGATGATGAAAGCAAGATGTCCAACACTGTAACATCCGTATTCCTGCCGGAAGGAAGAGACCTGAAAGGATTCCTGAAGGATATGGAAGACAAGGGATACGTTGTTTACAGCGGCAAGGGCAAGTACGAAGAAATGGGAATGTTCCAGGTTGCTAACATGGGTGAGATCTACCCGGATGACTGCAAAGAATTCCTGAACGTTCTGAAGAGCTGTCTGTAAAATAGCAGATAGCGCCGCCGCCTCATGCGGCGAAAAGGATCGACTCCTTTTAACACACGGCTGAAGAGCCAGTAAGTAAAAAATAAGTAAAAATAAGTATAAGTAAAAACCAAATAAAAAACACTTTCGTGGATGCTCCTCATCTTCCCTCTCGCAGGAGACCGAAAGTGTTTTTTATTTGACTGATACTATGGAAGCTTGCAGAATTCCGGCTTTCTCTGATGGAATTTGCAGTAGTACCGGAATCCGATGGAACGGGCGAATTCCACCGCATCATTAAAGTGATACTGGTAGTAAAATGGATCGTGCGCATCTGATCCAAACGTCAGGATCTCGCCGCCCAGGTTAAGATAGCGACTCAGGATCGAACGACGAGGCAGCCATGTGCCTGTGCCGTATTTGAAACTGGATGTATTGATTTCAAGTCCTTTGCCGTTATTGATCAGAAGCTTCAGGATCTCATCGATCTGATCTTCTACTGCGCCGTAATCGTAAAGAGTCCCGATGTAGCGGTCCAGAATACTGAAGTGACCGGCAATATCAAAATCCTGAAATTCCTTGAGGCATTCGTACATATATGTGTAGAAATCTTCTAATTCGGCAGGGCCGTCTGCGTGGGCGAAATCGTATCGGTACATGTCATCGTTTCTAGTGCAGTGAAAGGATCCGATGATCACGTCAAAAGGATAACTGTCCACTGCGCGGCGCGCCTCTTCAAAATGGCCTTTTAAGATGCCGATTTCCATACCGGCCAGGATTTCGATTTTATCGCGGTATTTTGTCTGTGCTGCCTGGAGTGCCGGAAGATACCGGCTAAAATCCAGCTGGAACGGGAATTCCGGATCGGGATAACCCGGATCATAGTGATCGGTTATGGCCAGTGTTTCGATGCCATGAGCGATCGCGCCTTCCAGCATCTGCTCCATGGGAACATCGCAGTCATCGGAAAATCCTGTGTGAGTGTGAAAATCACATGGGAGCACGCATGCTCCCGATTGTTTTTTTGTCTTGCTGTTTCTGTCATTCATCTTTATCATCTCATGTTCTATTGATTATAATGCTTTGTTTTTAGTTTGGGATCATCGTCCGTTGATCCTGATGCCGGATCTGTAAGCGCTGGTGCAGCCGGTTTTTCTTTTTCGGTCTTTACGTAATTCAGTTCGAACCAGAACGTGGTTCCGGAACCAAGCGTGCTTTCCACGCCATAGTTGACTTTATGCAGAGTCAGGATCTCTTTGACGATGGAAAGCCCCAGACCAGAGCCCTCCGTGGCACGAACCATATTGGAACTTGCTTTATAATAGCGATCCCATACATGATCCAGTTCTTCCGCAGCGATACCGACGCCGTGATCCTCAACGCGGCACACGACGAATCTGCCGCGCTTCTTGAGAGTGATGACGACGGTTTTGTCCTCACCGCAGAATTTGATGGCATTGGTGAACAGGTTGGAAATCACCTGTTTGATCTTGTCCTCGTCGCCGTTGACGATGAAGTTTGCAGGAGCATTCAGTTGGAACGTATAGCCTTCCTCTTCCTCCATGATCCGGTAGGTATTGAGGATCATTTGCGCTGCTTCTGTAATGTTGAAATCATGACGATGCAGAGTCATTTTACCGGATTGCATGCGGGAAATGGTCAGAAGATCGTTGACCAGCCCGTTCAAACGGTCTGCTTCATCGATGATCACCTGCAGGTGTTCGTCACGCTTTTGAGGGTTGTTGCCGGAGATATCCTTGATCATTTCTGCATAGGATTTGATCATAGTCAGCGGCGTTCTGAGATCATGTGATACGTTGGCGATCAGGTCTTTTTGCAGCATATCAGACTTCTCCAGCTCGATGGATGCCCGCGTCAGAGTATCCGCAAGATTATTGATCTCTGTGTAATGTCCACCCTTGAATACGATCCCGTATTCTCCATCTGCAAGGCGTTCTGCAGAGTGAGCGATCTTTCGGATCGGTCGAGTGATCCTGCCGGAAAGATAGAAGGAGATACAGCAGGCCAGCAGCAGGGATATGAAGGTAACATAAACCAGCTGGTTGGTCAGGATCTGGATCGTGGAAGACACCGGCCAAAGCGGAGAAAAGGTATAGACGATCAGCGGTGTTTTATTTTTCGCGATCAGGACATTGCCATATGCCAGGATTTTTTTAGAGTCATCCGTCCCATCGATGGTAAAGGAAACAGAATCCTCCTGAGATTCCAGCAGCTTTTCATTGACCGTTGCGATCTGATTGGCGTAATATCGGGAACTGGTATTATCGCCGGATGGTTTGAAATACATCGTACTTCCGTCGAACGAGGCAATGTAAATATAGATATCATGTGTATCGGAGATTTCTTCGATATTGGCGAGAAATCGTTCGCTGTTTTTGACTTTGTAGGCTTTTTTGATGTTTTTTACGACAGCATCGGTCTGTTCTTTTTTCATTACCTCATAAAAGTTGTTGAGGAACAAAACCTGCAGGAACCACAGGATGATCATGAGGAAGGTGGTGAACAGAATAAAATAAAGCCATGTTTTAAATGTGATACTGCGGTAGTCCAGTCTATGCTTCAAATTTGTAGCCCACTCCTCTCAGGGTCACGATATAGTCTCTGTACTTTCCAAGATTGTTCCTGAGATTCTTGATATGGGTGTCGATCGTTCTGTCGTCTCCGAAGAAGTCGTACCCCCAGATATCCGAAAGAAGCTTGTCTCTGGAAAGGGCAATGTTTTTATTCTCGACCAGATAGAAGAGAAGATCGTATTCTTTTGGCGTCAGCTCTACTTTTTCGCCGTCCACGGTTACGGTACGGGCGGGGATATTGATTTCAAGCCCATCGAATTTCATGATTTTTTCTACTGGTTTTTCGACGCTGCTGTTTCTGGAAAGAACTGCGTTGACACGAGCCATCAGTTCTTTCGGACTGAAAGGTTTCACGACATAGTCGTCAATACCCAGTTCAAAGCCAAAGAGCTTGTCGTATTCTTCACTTCTGGCAGAAAGCATTATGATCGGGATATCCTTGATTTTCCGAATTTCCTTGCAGGCGGAAAATCCATCCAGTTTCGGCATCATGATATCCATTATGATCAAGTCGTAATCGTTGAGTTTACAAAGTCCTACGGCAGTCATGCCATCTGCGGCCTCGGTAACTTCGTGACCGTTAAATTCTGAGTATTCCCGGATGACTTCCCGGATTTTCTGTTCGTCATCCGCAACAAGTATTTTAGCCATTATACAGCCTCCTTTTGCTTTTATGATTAAAGGATAAAAGTCTAATGTGTCTCCTTTGTGAAGCTTATGTAGTGATTGTACCACAATTCCTTTGCCAGGTACAGAAATTGTGGTATAATGAACGCGATTATGATACCACTGGTATGCCATGGTATCATCAAAATATGCGATCAGGAAGGAGGTGAAGAGAAAATGCTGAGAAAACTTGTGAGAGCTGTCTTTACGATCGTGGGAGCCGTACTTGGTTATGGCGCATTTCTGCTGGTAAAGTTTTTAGCTCGGTTCTTTGGTCATGACGACTGGGTCAACTTTACAAACATGCAGGAGTTTTATATTTCTGTATCATTCGCACTTATTTTTGGATTAATATTCTTCCAATTGACCCCGACGATCAAGAAACAGGGCAATAAGATGGCGGACAACATCGAATCGGATCTGAAAAAAGTTTCGACTAATGATATCGTGATGGGGACTGCAGGTCTTATCGCAGGATTGATCATCGCATTTCTGATCAGTCAGATCTATGCGGGGATCAAGATCCCGTATCTGAGTGTTATCCTTAATATTATTACATACATTCTGCTGGGATACCTGGGGATTACGATCGCAACGAAAAAAAGTTCGGATATCAAAGCGTTCTGGCTTACTTCGCGAAGGATTTCTTCAGTGGGAGGCAAAAACAGCAAACAGAAAATGGATGCAACGCCTAAGATATTTGACACCAGTGTTATCATTGACGGTCGTATTTCCGATATCATGAAGACCGGGTTCATTGAAGGACCTATCGTTATTCCGGAATTTGTGCTGGTCGAACTGCGTCATATTGCGGATTCTTCCGATGCGCTGAAACGAAACAGAGGAAGACGCGGACTGGATATCTTAAATAAGATCCAGAGCGATTACGGCATCGAGATCTACAATACTACAGCAGAAAAAGCTCTGGATGAGATCCCGGAAGTGGATGTCAAGCTTTTAAAGCTGGCGCAGATCATGAACGGAAAAGTTGTGACCAACGACTTCAATCTCAATAAAGTGGCAGCTATCAAGGGTGTGGAGGTTCTGAACATCAATGAGCTTGCAAATACACTCAAGCCAGTCGTGCTGCCGGGAGAAATCATGACATTGTCTCTTGTCAAAGAAGGAAAGGAAAACAATCAGGCGGTTGCGTACCTGGATGATGGAACGATGATCGTGGTAGAAGAAGGCAAGAGGTTTATCGGTAAAAAAATCAAGGTGCTGGTTACCAGCGTACTTCAGACTTCAGCAGGAAGGATGATTTTCGGAAAGCCTGCAGGAGGAAGACAGGATCGAGGATAGTTATGTATGAGAATAAGAAAATCGCAGTCATCATTGCAGCAGCCGGTAAGGGGACCCGGGTCGGCGGCCCCGTTCCGAAGCAGTATTTGAAGATCGGCGGAGAACCCGTAATACTCAAAACGCTGAAGGCTTTTGCTGCGCTGGATGAAGTAGATCACATTTTTATCGTAACAAATGAAGAGTATATGGATCGCTGCCAGGAAATCGTGCGAGATAACGGTCTGGATAAAGTGAAGGGAATCGTAAAAGGCGGTGCAGAACGACAGGAGTCGGTCTACAACGCTTTGCAGGAGGTCAACCGCATTTGCCCTGGGGTATCCTATGTACTGATCCACGATGCAGCAAGACCGTTCGTCAGTGAACAGGTCGTAAGAAATGTAATCAAAGCTACGGCAGAAAAAGGTGCTGCCGTAGCTTGTGTTGCTATGAAAAACAGTATCCGCCGTATGAATGGAGCGGGAAGCCAGGGAGTGGATCGTTCCGAGTACTGCTCAGTACAGACGCCGCAGGGTTTTCGCAAAGCTGACCTGATGGAGGCTCACGATAAGGCACTACGGGAAGGCATCCAGGCAACGGACGATGCTATGCTGGTGGAACTGGCCGGATTTCCTGTAGAAGTGGTCGATGGGGATTATCAAAATATCAAGATCACGACCAGAGAGGATCTTCCGATAGAGAATCGTACAGGAATAGGATTTGATGTCCACGCTCTGACGGAAGGGCGCAGATTGATTTTAGGCGGAGTGGATATACCGTTTGAGAGGGGGCTGGATGGCCACTCTGATGCAGATGTTCTGGTGCATGCGCTGATGGATGCACTGTTAGGTGCTGCAACATTGGGCGATATCGGACGTCATTTTCCAGATACAGATGATGCATATAAGGGAATTTCCAGTATGCTGCTTTTGCAAAAAGTGCGTGATCTGCTGTCGGAGAACTTCTTTTCCATCGCCAATGTGGATATGACCATTATGGCGCAGCGACCCAGGATCGGTCCTCATATTGAAGCGATGAGGGAAAACATCGCAGAAGTACTGGGGATTGGTAAGAGTCGGATCAATATTAAAGCGACAACAACCGAACGGCTGGGATTTGTCGGACGCGAGGAAGGCATCGCGGCAGAAGCCATCTGTTCGATATACAGATAACAAGACAGAAAAACAGAAGGAGAAGATTGACAATGAAATTATCGAAAATGCATTTAAAGACGCTTCGTGAAGTTCCAAATGAAGCGGAAATCCCGAGCCATGTGCTCCTGCTGCGGGCAGGCATGATCCGCAAGCTGGTTTCCGGCGTATACGGCTTTATGCCGCTGGGATGGCGATCCGTGCGTAAGATCGAGGACATCGTTCGTCAGGAAATGGATGCTGCAGGCGGTCAGGAGATCCATATGTCTGCAGTACAGCCGGCAGAATTGTGGCAGGAATCAGGCAGATGGAATGCTTATGGCCCGGAACTTTGGAGATTAAAGGACAGAAATGGCAGAGAGTTTTGCCTGGGTCCAACACACGAAGAAATCTTTACAGATATCGTTCGCAACGACATTTCTTCCTATCGTCAGCTTCCGATGAATCTTTATCAGATCCAGACAAAGTACAGAGATGAAGCAAGACCTCGCTTTGGATTGATGAGAAGTCGTGAATTTATTATGAAAGACGCTTATTCCTTCGACAGAGATTATGAAGGTCTGGATAAGAGCTATCAGGAAATGTACAATGCGTATGACAAGATCTTTACAAGATGCGGGCTGACATTTCGTCCTGTAGAAGCGGATACAGGCGCTATCGGAGGAAGCAATTCTCACGAGTTCACAGCTATTTCTGAGGTGGGTGAGAGTGAGATCGCATATTGTACATCCTGCGATATGGCAGCGACGGTAGAACGGGCAGAATGCAAAGATGCTGCACCGCAGACCGAGGTAGAAGCATTGCCGCTGGAAGAAGTGGAGACGCCGGGAACAAAGACCATCGAAGACGTTGCCGCTTTCCTGAAGCTGGATAAAACGCAGACGATGAAAGCGTTGCTGTTTGTAACATATGATATGGAAGGCAATGAAAACGGATATGTAGCCGCGTTTGTAAGAGGCGACAGAGAACTCAACATGACGAAACTGGTCAATGCCCTTGACATTCCAGAACATGCCATAGAATTTGCAGATGAGGACAAAATGTCTGCTGCAACGGGATGCGTAGGCGGATTCACAGGCCCTGTAGGACTCCATGACTGTAAGATCGTTGTGGACAGTGAACTGCCGGGACTGAAAAATCTCTGTGCAGGAGCATGCAAGGAGGATCATCATCTCCTCAACGTAAACTACGGCAGAGATTACGAAGGCGATATAGTAACGGATATCAAGACCCTGGCTGAAGGCGATCCTTGTCCGGTATGCGGAGCTCCTGTAAAGCACGCCCGCGGTATCGAGGTGGGTCAGGTATTCAAGCTGGGAACCAAGTACAGTGATGCTATGGGTGCTGTTTACAAAGATGAGAATATGCAGTCTCATCCGATCGTGATGGGATGTTACGGAATCGGAGTCACGAGGACTCTGGCTGCTGTTGTAGAACAGCACCACGATGATAACGGCATTATCTGGCCGATGTCAGTAGCACCGTATCATGTGATCATTACCGTGATGAAGCCGGATGATGAGATCCAGGCGAAAGTGGCAGAAGATCTGTATGAAGATCTTTGCAGCGCCGGAGCAGAAGTTCTGCTTGATGATAGAAAAGAACGTCCTGGCGTCAAGTTTAAGGATGCCGATCTTCTTGGTATTCCGATCCGCATCACCGTAGGACGCGGTGCGGCAGATGGAGTAGTAGAATACAAGATGCGCCGTGATGCAGATAAGACTGAAATGACAGTAGAAGAAAGCAAAGCGCTGGCACTGAAGACGATCCAGGAAGAAAAGTAAATGTCGGAAAAAAGTAAAAAAACTTACAATAGAAATCTATTCTGGGAGTTTTTTAAGATCGGCATTTTTACCATTGGAGGCGGGATGGCTATGATCCCGCAGATCCAGCAGGTAGTCGTAAAGGATAAGGGATGGCTGTCTGAGGAGGAAATGGTGGACTGCATTGCAGTAAGCCAGTCTATGCCGGGAGTCATTGCCATCAACAGCGCAACTTATATTGGCAGGAAGACGAATGGGTTTTCTGGCGCGGCAGCTGCGACGACCGGAGTGATCGCGCCATCGTTTCTCATCATTATTCTCATTGTTTCATTCCTGGGGATGGTGGGAGAAAATCATTATATCCAGGGTGCGTTTGTTGGGATAAAAGCAGCGGTTTGCGGATTGATCCTGATTTCTGCGGTCAAGCTGGGCAAACAGATCCTGAAAGGACCGTTTCAATGGATCCTGGCTGTTGCAGCCTTTCTTGCCATAGGCGTGTTTGGGATCACTGCTGTATGGACAGTCCTGGCCGGTGCTGTGGTCGGTATTTTATATAATACTTTATGGCTGGAACGAAAAAACAGGAAGAAGGAGGAAGAGAAATGATCTATGTAACTCTTTTCGTAATGTTTTTTCGTATTGGGCTGTTCAGCTTTGGCGGCGGTCTGGCTATGCTCCCTCTGATTTTTCAGAGTGTGAAGGATTTTGGCATGATGACCGCATCTGAGTTTTCGGATCTGGTTGCTCTGTCGCAGGTGACACCTGGTCCGATCGCAGTAAATGCAGCTACGTATGTGGGGTTTAACGGAGCCGGGATACCGGGCGCACTGGCGGCAACGCTTGGTGTGGCACTTCCGTCCTTTATACTGATCCTGATCGTAGTGCAGTTCCTGGAGCGGTTTCAGGAGAGCAGAGGTATTCAGGGTGCATTCCTGGGAATCCGCCCGGTAACAGTTGGTCTGATTGCGGCAGCAGTCCTTTTCGTGGGAGAAACAGTGCTGGTCAATGGTCCGATCATTTCTGCAAAACTCTTTACAGAAGGCGTAAGTTATTTTAACGCGATACCTGTCATGCTTTGCGCGGTAACGCTGCTGCTGTCAGGTGTCTTTAAAGTGAAACCCATTACGCTTATGATCGTTATGGGTGCTGCGGGAGCATTGTTATGTGGATAGGCGGAGTAAGAGTCATCGTGATGGATGATAAGAACCGTATGCTGATGGTATGTCAGCATCATGAAGACCGGGATATCTGGATGGTTCCCGGAGGTGGAATCGAAGAAGGTGAGAGCTCGCTGGAAGCGGCGGTCCGGGAAGTGGATGAGGAGACTGGTCTGGATGTGCAGATCGAAAAGCTGCTGTGGCATGTAGAAGAAGTTTCGGAGCGCGGACAGCGGTTTGTGAATTTTTTTCTGGGAAGGATGACCGGCGGCACGCTGGAACTGGGGGAAGATCCTGAATTTGATGAAGCCCATCAGGTACTTCGGGATGTAAGATTTCTTTCCCGGCAGGAGATCCAGGCTCTGGATCATGTATATCCGGAGTATCTGCGTGATGAAGTATGGCATGTGCTGTCCGGAGAAGATCTGGGATATGATGTGTTTAAAGAACGTGAAAAACGTTAGAAATAAGTAGGAGGAATTGAAAATGCAGTATGTAATAATTGAAATGGAAAACGGAGATATCATGAAGGGTGAACTGTATCCTGAAAAGGCTCCGAAAACAGTAGAAAATTTTGTAAAGCTGGTAAATGAAGGCTTTTACGATGGATTGATCTTCCACAGAGTGATTCCGGGATTCATGATACAGGGCGGTTGTCCGGATGGAAACGGAATGGGAGGCCCTGGATACAGCATCGAAGGAGAATTCGCTATGAACGGATTCAATAACGATCTGAAACATGAAAGAGGCGTGCTTTCTATGGCAAGATCCATGAATCCGAATTCTGCAGGATCCCAGTTCTTTATCATGGTCGATGCTGCTCCGCATTTAGACGGACAGTACGCTGCTTTTGGTAAAATCATCGAAGGAATGGATGCAGCAGATAAAATCGTGGCTCAGCCTACCAATGCAATGGATAAGCCGGATGAGCCGCAGGTAATGAAGAAGGTAACGATCGTAGAAGAATAGCCCATAGAAGAGAAGGAGAAGAACATGAAAAGAAAGAGTATTGCGGTGATCGCTGCAGCACTGATGGTAATGGTAGCCGTTATGGCTGGCTTTACCGGATGCGGTGATAAATCCGCTAAGAGCGATAAGGTGATCAAAATCGGCCTGGTGCAGCTGGTAGAACATACTTCCCTGGATCAGATCAGAGAATCTATCATTGATGAGCTGGAAGAAGAAGGATATGTTGATGGTGAAAATATTGAAATCGACTATCAGAATGCACAGAATGAACAGTCCAATCTGAAGACCATATGCCAGGGATTCGTAGCAGATGATGTGGATCTGATCATTTCTATCACAACGCCGGCAACACAGGTGGCAATGAGCGAAACGAGTGACATTCCTATCGTATTTTCTGCAGTAACTGATCCGGTAGCTTCGGAAGTCGTAAAAGATCTGGACAACCCGGGCGGAAACGTAACAGGAACATCTGATGCTATTTCAGTCGATCAGATCATGGAACTGGCAGAAGAAGCAACGCCGGGATATAAGACGATCGGTGCACTGTACAATTCCAGTGAAACCAATTCCGTATCGGTAGTAGACGAACTGAAAGCATACGCCAAGGAAAAAGGATATAAGGTAGAAGATGCAGCTATCACAAGCGCTAACGAGATCCAGCCGGCAGCACAGAGCCTGGCTAAGAAGTGCGACATCGTATTCTCGCCGATTGACAACACAGTGGCATCATCCATCGCAACGGCAAACGATGTATTCATCAAGAACAAGATTCCGTTCTATGTTGCTGCAGATTCCATGGTAAAGGACGGTGCACTGGCAACATGCGGCATCAACTACGAGGACCTGGGCAAGGAAACCGCTAAGATGGCAGTAGAGATCATCAAGGGTGGAGATCCTGCCAAGATGCCGGTAAAGACTATGACAGACTGTGACGTATATATCAACAGCGATACGGCAAAGAGCCTGGGGATCACTATTCCAGATGATGTGCTGAAGAAGGCTGTAGATTTAGCAAAGGAAGATTTATAGAATGTTAATTGTAACGTTATTAGAGGCCCTGGAACTGGGATTGATCTATTCCATACTGGCTCTGGGGGTGTTTTTATCATTTCGAACGTTGAACACGCCGGATCTGACTGTAGATGGCAGCATCGTAACTGGTGCTGCTATTTCTGCTGTTGTATGTACTGCGGCAGCAGATCTTGATCCAGCTGTGCAGGGAGTGGTCTGTATTTTAGGACTGGTGCTTTCGTTTCTGTTCGGAATGGGAGCCGGTGCGATCACCGCACTGCTGAATACGAAACTGAAGATCCAGCCGCTTCTGGCCGGGATCCTTGTGATGCTGGGGATATACTCCATCAACCTGCGGATCCAGGGCAAAGCCAATATCAATCTGTCTTCCCGCAAGACCATCTACTCCATGATGGATGATGCTACGGGCGGATTCCGGTGGAGCGCTATCGTGCTGGGCGTTTTGATCGCAGCCGTTGTGATCATCCTGATGTATGGATTTTTAAAGACGCGTCTTGGCTTTGCACTGAGAGCGACCGGAGATAATGAAGATATGGTGCGGGCAGCAGGGATCAGCAGTGACCGGATGAAACTGCTTGGGCTTTCTGTTTCAAACGGACTGGTAGGGCTGGCTGGCGGCATGCTGGCGCAGTATCAGGGATATTCCGATGTAGGTATGGGTACCGGTATGGTCGTTATCGGTCTGGCATCGGTCATTATCGGCGAAGTCCTGTTCGGCACCCGCAGTCTGATGCAGCGTCTTATTGCTGTTGCACTGGGTGCAGTCGTATACCGTATGGTCATTGGTGTGGCTCTCTATCTGGGCATGCCGCCGACAGATCTCAAGCTGGTATCCGCTGTGATCGTAACGATCGCACTGGCAATGGGAATGCTGGGAGAGAATTTCTCCTTATGGAAAAAGAAATCCCGGGGAGGTGATAAGAATGCTTAAAATCGAACATCTCACCAAGATTTTCGGAAAGGGTACCATCAATGAAATGACCGCACTCAACGATGTCAATTTTCATGGCAGTGCCGGTGACTTCATTACCATTATTGGCAGTAACGGCGCCGGTAAATCTACGCTGATGAACTGCATCGCCGGCGTATTTCCGGCTGAAAGCGGAACGATCACGCTGGACGGCATCGATATCACGAAGATGCCGGAGCACAAACGTGCGAAATATATTGGAAGAGTGTTTCAGGATCCGATGAAAGGGACTGCCTTTGATATGACTATCGAAGAGAACCTTTCCATCGCTTATAACAAGATCCGCAAACGCGGCCTGCAGGCAGGTATCAGTAAAGCAGACAGGGAACTGTTTCAGGAAAAACTGAGCCTGCTGGGCATGGGACTGGAAGATCGCATGAAAGAAAAAGTTCGTCTCCTGTCCGGAGGACAGCGTCAGGCACTGACTCTCTTTATGGCGGTTATTGCAAAGCCTAAGCTTTTGCTTCTGGATGAGCATACGGCGGCACTGGATCCTTCGGCGGCCAGAAAGGTCCTGGAGCAGACCGATTATTTTGCAAAGGATGAGAAACTGTGCACAATGATGATCACCCACAACATGAAAGCGGCTCTGGAACACGGAAATCGGACGATCCTCATGCAGGGAGGACAGATCAAGATGGATATAAGAGGAAAAGAGCGGGAAGAAATGACCGTTGAAAAGCTTATTGAAAAATTCGAGATCGATAATGACAGGATGCTGCTTTAATCACGGATACGGAGCAAGCGGACAGAGAGGAAAACATGACTTCCTGCTCGGTCCGCTTTTCTTTTGCTTTTTCATAACAATTCGTATCCGGTAAACACAGAATTATGGTATACTCATATGATGATGTGCGTATAGATACGAGAATACTGAAATAAACTGAAGGAGGAATTGATTCATGAGACGAAACTGGGATCTTTCCATGATGGTATTGATTATTATATTGGCGTTTTCTTCATTTCGAAGCGGAGCATTCAGCAGCCCGATGGAATGGCTTATGAACAAATTGATGTTTTTGCCGGCGATCATTATAGGACTGTCTTTACATGAATACGCTCACGCGAAAGTGGCATACAAGCTGGGAGATCCGACGCCGAAGATGCAGGGACGTGTTTCCATCAATCCATTGGCACATATCGACTGGGTGGGATTCGCATCCCTTATTTTTGTAGGATTTGGATGGGGAAGACCGGTAGAGATCAACCCTGCTAACTTTAAAAAAAGGAGAAGAGATGAACTGCTGGTATCCCTTGCAGGAGTTGTAATGAATCTGATCATTGCTGTGATCTTCGCATTTGTTGCCAAGATCCTGCTGGCAGTGCTGGGCTACAGTTTCCTTTCCGGCACTTTTGGCAATATCCTGTGGACCATGGTGATCGATATCGTCATCATCAATCTGGCATTGATGATCTTCAACCTGATACCGTGCCCGCCATTAGATGGATTCTCTGTGATCACAGAGATCTTCAATCTGAAAACGACGGAACTCTACTGGAGACTGTATCAGTACGGTAACTGGATCCTCATTGCGTTGATCATTTTTGGTGTTACCAGCAAGATCCTGTCCCCATGTTTGAATTTCCTGTACAGTCTTCTGGCCAGCTACATTATTTATTAAAGCCCCGGACTGTGGAAAGGACAAAATAAGTGACTGAAATGACGACAGCAAATCCATTATTAAGCAAATTAAACAAACAGCAGCAGGAAGCTGCCATGTATACGGAAGGGCCGCTTCTGATCCTGGCAGGAGCAGGAAGCGGCAAGACCAGCACCATGACACACCGCATCGCTTACATGATAGAAGAGCTACATATAAATCCGTATCAGATCCTGGCTGTGACCTTTACCAACAAGGCGGCCGGCGAGATGCGGGACCGTGTTGAAGCACTGGTGGGAGAGGGTCTAAACATGTGGATCCTCACATTTCACTCGGCGTGCCTTCGGATCCTGCGCAAGCATGCGGAAGTCCTGGGCTACGGCACCGACTTTGCAGTGTATGACCCGACAGACCAGAAAACGGTAGTAAAAAACATAATCAAGGAACTGGGGCTGGATCCTAAGAAATTTAAACCGGCATACTTCCTGGGGGCAATAAGCAAGTGTAAGGAACAGAAAATTTCGCCGGCAGAATACCAGCTGGAAAACGGGGATGACTATAAGGAAAAGTGCATCTACGAAGTGTATTTTCGCTATGAAAAAACGTTGAAAAAAAACAACGCCATGGACTTCGATGATCTGCTCCTCAACGCAGTACGGCTTTTTGAAAAAGATGAAGCTGTGCTGTTGGAATATCAGAATCGTTTTCGCTATATCATGGTGGACGAGTATCAGGATACCAATATGCTGCAGTACCAGTTTGTAAAAATGCTGGCGGAAGCTCACGATAATATCTGCGTAGTCGGAGATGACGACCAGTGTATTTATCAGTGGCGGGGTGCCGATATTCGCAATATTTTAGAATTTGAAAAAGATTTTAAGAATGCTAAGGTGATCAAGCTGGAACAAAATTATCGTTCCACTTCAAACATTCTGGATGCTGCTCATTCTGTCATCGCCCACAACAGGGGGCGGAAACCAAAAAAACTGTGGACAGAGCATGAAGCAGGGAATAAAATCACCTATTTCAGGGCAGAAAATGAACGGGACGAAGCATATTTCGTGGCCGCGGAAATAAATCGTATAAAAACGATAGACCGCAAATACAGTGATTTTGCCATTTTGTACCGTACGAATGCTCAGTCGCGGACCTTCGAGGAAGCTTTGTCCAACAGGGGCATCCCGTACCGGGTGCTGGGCGGCTTGAGATACTACGATCGCAAGGAAATCAAGGACATGCTGTGCTACATGAGACTGGTACAGAACCATGCAGACGATCTGGCGTTGACTCGGATCATCAACGAGCCGAAACGGGGGATCGGAGGCAAGACCCTGGAAAAGCTGACAGCACTGGCTTCGGTGCGTCAGGAGAGCCTCTTTGAAACCCTTTTAGATGAAGAAGTAGTATCCTCTTTTTCTGCAAAGGCTTCGGCCAACATTGAGAAGCTGGCAGAGCTGATCGCAATGCTCAGCATCGAACAAAGCAATATGCGGATCTCTGATTTATACGATGAGCTGCTGATCAAGACAGGTTATCTAAAAGATCTGGAAGAACAAAACACTTTAGAGGCGGAAAGCCGGATCGAAAACCTGATGGAATTTAAATCGGTAATTTACGATTATGAGAAAAACGATCCGAACATCACGCTTCCTGAGTTCATGGAGCGGATCGCACTGCTGGCGGAGGTAGACAATCACGACGCCGATGAAAACGCTGTAGTGCTTATGACTATGCACAGTGCCAAGGGTCTGGAATTCCCATTTGTATTCCTGCCGGGTCTGGAGGATGGACTCTTTCCGGGATGGCGCGCCTTCGACAGAGAAGACGGTCTGGAAGAAGAACGCAGATTGTGCTATGTGGGGATCACGCGTGCCAAGGAGCGACTGTGGCTGACCAGTGCCGAAATGCGAACCATGTATGGTAAAACCGATTATACGAGGGAATCTCAATTCCTGCGTGAAATGGATAAAAAACTGCTGGAAGGCGATGCCGTATTTGAAAAGAAACGCAAGGATCCGGCAGAAGGTGCGTTTTCAGACGGCATTAGCAGAGAAAAGCCGTTTCAGCCGTTTGATCAGCTGAAATATGCACGGCAGCAGACGAAGCAGAAGGTGGAAGCACTTTCTGGAAGTTTCCTGCCGGGAGATCGGGTCAGCCATCCGAAATTTGGGGAAGGTACTGTACAGGCGTCAGATGCACGCACAGTCACGGTTGCCTTTGCTGATGGTACGAAAAAGCTGGCCATCGGCTTTGCACCGATCAAAAAAATATAATGAAACTTGATCAAGGAGTAAAATCATGGAGGATAAGCGAAAGCGCATGGAAGAACTGGTAGCGCGTTTAAATCGGGCGGGCAGAGCTTACTATCAGGAGAGCCGTGAGCTGATTTCAAACCAGGAATACGATGAATTATACGATGAACTGCAGAGGTTGGAAACTGAAACCGGCATTGTACTGGCCAATAGTCCGACGGTTCATGTGGGGTATGAAGTCATAAGCAATCTGCCTAAGGAGCAGCATCCGTCGCCTATGCTTTCTCTGGACAAAACGAAAGAAGTAGGAGCATTGGAAAGCTGGCTGGGCGATAAGGAAGGACTGTTGTCCTGGAAGCTGGACGGTCTGACGATCGTGCTGACGTATCAGGACGGTAAACTTTCTAAAGCGGTCACCCGGGGTGACGGCATCACAGGTGAAGTCATTACCAGCAATGCGCGGGTGTTCGATAATATCCCTCTGCAGATCCCGCAGAAGGATGAGCTGGTAGTTCGCGGTGAAGCGGTCATCACGTATGCGGACTTTGAAGAAATCAACAAGACTATCGGAGATGCCGATGCGAAATACAAAAACCCGAGAAACCTTTGCAGTGGAACGGTGCGGCAGCTCAACAATGAGATCACGGCTCAGCGCCACGTGAAGTTCTACGCTTTTTCGCTGGCAGCTGGCGGGGAAGAGTGTCAGAAACGTCATGAGCAGCTGGAACTTTTGCAGCAGCGGGGGTTTGAAACGGTAGAATATGTGAAGGTGACGCGGGAGAACATCGCAGATGCTGTAGCGGATTTTGAAAAAAAGATCGCAGATTTTCCTGTGCCGTCTGATGGACTGGTACTGATATACGATGATATCGCATATGGACGATCCCTTGGGAGTACGTCTAAATTTCCGCGAGATTCTATCGCTTTCAAATGGATGGATGAACAGCGTGAAACGACGCTGAAAGATGTTTTATGGAATGTTTCGCGAACAGGACTGATCAATCCTATCGCTGTGTTCGATCCGGTGGAGCTGGAGGGAACGACGGTTAGCCGTGCTTCCGTGCACAACTTGAGCATCGTGCGGGAGCTGGCACTGGGAACCGGCGACACAATAAAGGTCTACAAAGCCAATATGATCATCCCGCAAATCGCGGAAAACTTGACCAGAAGCGGGAGCATCCGGCCACCGGAACACTGTCCGGTATGCGGGAGCACGACAGAGATCAAGGATGATAATGGTGTGGAAACGCTCCATTGCCCTGATCCGGATTGCCCGGCGAAACGAATCAAGTCGTTCACCCATTTTGTAAGCCGTAATGCCTTGAACATCGAGGGATTATCAGAAGCAACTCTTGAGAAGTTTATCGACGAAGCGATGATCCGTGAATTTGCAGACATTTTTAAGCTGGAACAGTTTCAGAATCAGATCGTTGAAATGGAGGGATTCGGAGAAAAATCCTTCGAGAATCTCATCGCGGCGGCAAAAGCGGCGAGCTATACGACACCGTCAAGGCTTCTGTATGGGCTGGGTATCCCTAATATCGGGGCTGCCAATGCCCGTATGATCGCAGAAGCCTGTGAAAATAAGTGGGCGGTCATCCAAAACCTGAATGAAGAGGATCTGGTGGCCATAGACGGAATCGGAGACGTGATGGCGAAGGCCTATACCGCTTTTTTTGCAGAAGAAGAAAACGCGCGGATCATCGAAGACTTGCTGCAGGTGCTGACCCTGGATGAAAGCTTTGCAGCCAAGAGCGGTGGGGCGCTGGCGGGACTGACTTTCGTCATCACCGGCAAGGTGCATCATTTTGAAAACAGAGATAAAGTAAAGGAAGCGATTGTGGCAGCGGGAGGCAAGGCGGCAGGCTCAGTCAGCAGCAAGACTGATTACCTCATCAACAACGACAGCACATCGGCTTCGTCAAAGAATAAAAAAGCCAAAGAACTGGGCGTGTCAATTATCACAGAAGAAGACTTTATAAAAATGCTGGAAGAGGTGTAGCAATGAAACTGGAAACGGGAAAGTTGGACAGTGAACTGTTAAAGAAAATCGTATTTGGGAAGATCACGTACCGCAGCGAGGATGTAAGCGTGCGGCCAGGGATCGGGGAAGATTGTGCGGTCATGGATTTTGGGGATTACGACTGTATCATGTCGACGGACCCTATTTCATCGGCGGTAAGCGATATCGGCCGTTTGGCGATCCATATCACGTGCAACGATATTGCTTCCAACGGTGTTCAGCCGCTGGGGATCATGCTGGCTGTCATGCTTCCGGAGGGGACGACGGATGAAGATGTGGATCATATCATGGGACAGGCTGCGCAGACGGCTGCAGAGGTCAAGGTGGAGATCATCGGCGGTCATACGGAGATCACTCCGGCTGTAAAGCAGCCAGTCATAGTTTCAACAGCCATCGGCAAGGCGTTAAAAGGTGTTTCTCAGAGCGGCAATGACATGGTGCCGGGAGATTTTATCATGATGACCAAGGCGGTCGGTCTGGAGGGTTCCGGGATCATTGCCAGTGATTACGAAGAGCAGCTTTCTTCTGTTCTTTCTGCAAAGGAGCTGGCGCGGGCCAAATCCTTTTTAGAACTGGTAAGCGTCGTGCCGGAGGGTATTACGGCAGGTTCGATAGGAACTCATGGTATGCACGATATCACGGAAGGCGGGATCCTGGGGGCTGTCTGGGAAATGTGCCAGATCTCCGGCCGGGGAGCACAGGTTTGGGAGCACGAGATCCCGATAGAACCGGAAACGGTGAAGATCTGTGATCATTATGAGATAGATCCGCTGCGTCTGATCTCCAGTGGATCCATGGTGATCATCGTTCCGAAGGAAAAGAAAGAACAGATGGAGAAAGCCATGGCAGAAGCAGGCGTTGCCTGCAGTGTCATCGGCAGGATCGAAGAAGCTGACTTCGGCATTCGCCTCTTGAAAAATGGAGCACCAGAGGCGGGAGCACCTGATTCGTCGGAAGAGCTGGTAGAAATCGATCCTCCGTACATGGATGAATTGTATAAGGTGGTTGGGAAAGAGTAGCCTGCAGGATCTTTTTCTGGCATAAAACTTGCTTTTTATTACTGTGAGAAAATAGTTTTACCAGGAGGATATAGTTATGATAGAAGAAAAGGTAAAAAAGGTATTGCAGGAGAACGTAGATCCTATTCTTTCGGAGCATTATGGAGGCTCGGTACTGACTAAGATTGAAGATGATGTGGCATATGTTCGCTTAACTGGCTCTTGTGCGACATGTCCTGCGGCACAGGATACCATCAAAGATGTGGTAAGGAATGCGATTTTGGGAAATGTGGAAGGTATCAGGGATGTGATACTGGATGACTCTGTAAGTGATGAACTGCTGGATTTCGCCAGAAAGATCCTGCAGGAGAAACGGTAGGGCGTCTATGGATACTATTTTTCAGAGAAGAAGTGTTCGCAAGTTTTTAGAGAAGAAAACAAGCGAAGAAGATATCAAAAGAATCTTAAAGGCTGGTATGGCGGCACCCAGCTGCAAGGCTAGCTGCGAGTGGGTGTTCGTCGTGATGCGGGACAGAGAGCGGTTTCAGAAGTTTCTGGAAGTTCATCCTTATGCTACGGCTTTAAAGACAGCAGATACCGTGATTCTCGTATGCGCTGACCTGAATTTGGAAAAGGAGCCTGGAGAGGGCTGGTGGATCCAGGATTGCTCGGCGGCGATGCAGAATATGCTGCTGGAGGCGACAGATCTCAGTATTGGAAGCCTTTGGCTGGGTGTTCATCCGAAGCAGGAGCGTATCGATTTTATCAAGGAGCTGTGCTGCCTGCCGGATCATGTAGAGCCGCTGGGCATGGTGGTGTTGGGAACAGCTGCGAAAGAAAAATCTCCTATTGATCGGTATTTAGAGGATCAGGTGTTTTATGAAACATATCAAGGGGAAGAGTGATTCGAATATGAATTGACGCGCCCCTAAAACGAATTAGAAACAAATTATAGAGAGAAGAACGATTCGCATATGAATTAAAAAGGCGGATCGTTTTTTATTGCTTTTGTTGCTGTTTTAGTTTTTTAGAAAAGAAATAGCATTGATGAATCCACTGTTTTCAAAGGGTTTCGGAATTGATAAGAAATTTGTAGAATATTGTTGAACTTTGGCATGTGCATTGCAATATAATATGACCGTAGTAAGAAAAGAATGAGAATTCGGAAAAATAACTCGATATTCATATGTGAATCGCACTATTTAAATATGAATAGCAAGACCACCTGGCGGTCGTCTTTACTAAGGAGGAAAGGTTATGGTACAAGCTTATTTAGAGTTATTAAAAAGCTGGAAAGATGTGAGAGGACGAATGCGGAGAGATAAATTCTGGGAGGCATTCACATGTAATGTGTTTATTGTAGTATTGCTGGTGATGTTTACGATGCGGATCGGTGGAGTATTTGAATATATTCAAATGATTTATCAAATCGTGACGACAGTTCCGTTTGTAACAGGAGCTATTCGCAGGCTGCATGACATGGGGAAAACGGGATGGTTTATGCTTCTGGCTTTCATTCCATTTATCGGCTGGGTGGCATTGGCAATGATGCTGTGTACCGCCAGCAATCCAGAAGCAAATCGCTTTGGCGAAAATCCTTATGAAGAAGGGTACTATCATTTATAAGTACTTTGGTGGTGGTAGGAAAAGGTTTTGGTTTTATCATGATCTCATTGTAATAAAGGTCTGATGAAATATAGTTACATGTAACAGAAGTTGTTGTTATTATTAGTACGTTTTAAATCGGAGAGGTAAAGAGATGGAAAAACAAAAGGATGTAATCATCACTTTAAATGATAAGGAAGTAAAGCTTCCGAAAACATTTAAAGAAAAGATTCTGTGGCTCGGGCCAAGTTTGGTTCTTTGCTCGATCGCTATCGGATCCGGAGAAGCAATTATCACCCCTTACTTCGCAGCGATGTATGGACTGGGATTATTATGGGTTCCAGTAATGTCCGCTTTATGTAAAGTATTTGTTACAGAGCGTTTAGCCAGATACACACTGGCAACCGGAGAAACGTTTGTGCATGGTTTGTACAATCTTCCAGGCCCTAAGGGGTGGGCTATCGTTATCACTTTTATTCCGTGGATCTTCATTGCATTCTTCCTGGCTGTAGGCTGGCCGCTTGGAGTAGGTGCTGCAGCATATGGTGCACTGAACTACGCAGGAGTTACGTTTGACGATGGTGGGCATTTGATGGTCAAGATCGTAGCGTTGATCGTTATCTTGATTTCAATGTATCTGCCTATCAGTAAGAAAGGGTACTCGGCAGTAGAACTGGTTTGTAAAATTTTGATCGCAATCGTAGTTATCTCTGTATTCATCTGTGGTATCATGATGTTCCCACCGATCGGAGAATTCGTGTCCAACATCGTTCCGTGGAACGTTGTTGATTATAAGCCGTCTGAAATTGCTAATATTACAACTGCAATCGGATATTCCGGCGGTGGCGTTATGGCGATTTCGTCTTACTCTTACTG
>ERZ824978.35-NODE-35-length-194310-cov-47.164253_pt1 | contig 194310 bp, 148 predicted proteins | sample MGYA00519860_ERZ824978 | MGnify/ENA primary metagenome ERZ824978 (study PRJEB31778, sample SAMEA3449184) | human gut metagenome | biome: human gut; feature: human-associated habitat; material: faeces | place: United Kingdom | collected 2010/2012 ... | reverse complement strand
TCCCATCGCTGAACAGGGAGGATGGAATCTTTATGCGTTCCTCGGGAACAGCCCTATTGATAAGTTTGATGCTTTGGGGTTAAAAAAGGGGTTTATAAAAACAGGGGATCCATGTTCAAAATGTTGCAAAGAATGCAAAAGATCACAGGAACGTCCGATCATTCAGGATGCAGGAACAAAAGGAATTAATGTTAAAGCATCGGTTAAAAGTCCTAATTTCACATCTGAATGTGATCATAATAATATATGTAAAGAAAATTGTTGTTATGTAGTTTATACTTGGTTTGATTGTTATAACAAAACATGTTATAGTCAAACAGGCGATACTTTCAACAGAAAAATCCGACCTTTGAGAGGAGAAGGCAGATCTCAGAGCGCATTAGGGGTAAGTGTTCAGGCTTATAAATGGTGTTCCTGTAATAGGGGAAAATGGAAATGCCACAGCGTAATAAAGAAAAGCAATATAATATTATATAAAGTCGATAATCCTCAAAACCCGAAATCATGGGTTCTCACAACACCTCCCAAAAATTAAAAAATGAATAAAATATTATATTTAGTGTTCATGTTATTATACACAAGTTGCTCCAACATTGAGCAGAAAAACATTAACAGAAAAGAAAACAATGAATCAAATATTAATACAAATTTAGCTCTCATTTATACAGAATGGTTTGTAAATCAAGCATGTTCTTTAAGAAACCTTGCACCAGGAAAATATATTTTTTCTAAATTTGATGTCACTCCAAATGATATTATAAAATTTCAAAAACTAGAAATTATAAATTTATACCTCAAGAAAGACGATCCACAAAGAAAAGAAAAAATAGATACTTGGATAGAAGATCAAAGAGACGCAGCTAAAGCGTTAAATATGAAAGATCAGATAAAATCAGAAAGATCAGATATTCATTATTTAATAAATATACTTGATGAGCAAGCAAAATATGTCAATAAATTGTACCTACAAATGTCAACTCTAGATTGACTTCATGAGAGCATGATCTACTCATAAACTATGATTTTTTAGACGCCGGGCCGCACTAGGGAACGGAGTCTGTTCACAGCAACAACTTTAGCTACAACGGCAGAAACGAACTCATCGCTACCACCCTGGGCGACGCCCCCTACGGTTACAGTTACGACAAACATCGGCAACCGCAAGACGGCACGGGAACCGGCCGAAGAACTCTCCTATGTGACCAACGAATTCAACCAGCACACCGCCATCGAAGAAGAAAACGGACCCCTCCTTTGCGCCTCAATACAACTCCTCGGGCAACCAGACACTCATCAAGACGTCAACGGGCATTTGGACGGCCGTGTACAACGCGGCCAACCGCGCGGTGAGCTTCACCAGCCGGGACGGCGCGACAGTCGTGGAATGCGGCTACGACTATCAGGGACGCCGCTACATGAAGAAAGTGACCCAAAACGGAACGGTCACCAGCCATGAACGGTACCTGTACCGAGGCTATTTGCAGATAGCCGCCCTGGATATGCTGGACAACCGTAACGTGCTTCGGACACTGCTGTGGGACCCTCTGGAACCGGTGGCCACCCGCCCCCTGGCCCTCGTGCAGGGCGCTTCCCTGTACTGCTATGGAACGGACTTCAACAAGAATGTGACGGAGGTCTTCGACGCACAGGGAACGATCGCGGCGGCTTACGACTACTCGCCCTATGGGATAGTTGGCAGCACAGGCAACCTCGTCCAACCCGTACAGTGGTCCAGCGAGATGAACGACTACGAATTGGCCTTGGTCTATTACAATTACCGTTATTACCATCCCGCCGATGGAAGGTGGATCAATCGCGATCCCATCGCTGAAGAAGGGGGATGGAATCTTTATGCGTTCCTCGGGAACAGCCCTATTGATAGTTTTGATATTAATGGTCAAAATGCTATGGCAAGAGCTGTTCCTTTTGCCGCAGGAGCTGCAGCCGTAGATGGGCCTCTTCCAATTGGCGATGTAATAGGAGCAATTGTAATAGTTTCTGCAGGTGCTTATGATTTATCACAGCCAGGTCCAGGAACTGGAAATTGTACCCGTTTATTTCATGGGATGTTACAAAGTGCTGTTAATGCAGCCAAAATAGAGACAGCATTACTGGGTAAATGTAAGGACGCAGATTGTTGTTGGCTGTTGAAAATCAAGGCCGCAGCTTGGCTAAAAAATGCAATTGCTCGAGATACTATTAACTCCAAATGTTACCAAGGATGAGATTCAGGACACCGGAAAGCATCTGAACAAGCTTGGACAAACGTAATCAATTGTCAAAGAAAAATAAAAATAAAGTGTAATGGATGATTTTTTTAAAGAAGTAAAAGCCGCATTTCCTATATACCCTATTCCTTCCTTTGATTTGGTATATGGTTATAAAATATCTAGCGAAGAATCATATGAAGAACTTATTCTGTTGGAAGGTAAGGAATGGACGTTAATAGAATCGAATTATCTACAAAATCATTACACATTTCCTTTCTGGCTTTCCATATCCGGATTACATTATTATCTACCGGCTATCATGATTTTTTCCTGGAATGAATATATGAATAAAAAAGATGTTGTTTTAGTTGCTGATTCGGCTGCATTGGCTCTAGAAAAATTTAATGATTATAGCATATATACAAACTCACAGTTGGATGTACTAATAAAATGGGCATATATTTTAAATTTTGAAATTTAATTACAAAAAAATCAAGAATTTTATTTGGCTATTTTATTAAAATGAATTTATAAAATTTGCCATGTTAGTAATAAAATCTGTATTAGGTTTATTATTGAATCTTATTTTACCAATAATTTCTTTTGAAAAATAATCGGCATTATTTACTTTAGTCTTGTTTCGTTGATCTTTCCGATTTTTTATCAGAGAAATTTGCTAAATATCAATATCTAAGATATTCTGAAAATCTTGCGCCAAGACTATTCTACATAATTCCGAAAATAATTAACATTAAACAAATGACATTATGAATTATATATTATATTTCTTAATTAGTATTATATGTATAAATTATTCTTTAGGAAATATTCAAGAAATAAAAAATATTCCTGAAATTCAAGTAAAATATAGCGATCTAAAATTTTATCAAAATACATCAGAAATTACAATAGATATTACAGATTCAGAAAAGAGTCGAAAAATGTTTAGTCTTGGAAAAGAAATCATACTTTTCAATCACCAAGAGCAAGATCCATGTAATGCTATTGGTTCATTTTCTTTTCTATTTTCTGAAGATGGCAGTATAGGTCGAGTAAAGTTATTTTTTAAAACAGAATTGGAAAAAGTATTAAATGGAACTTTAACTGTATTAACATCACAAAAAACAGTTCCATTAAAAGAAAAAATAATAAAAATTAAAAAAGATGAAGAATTTAATTTAGATGGAACTTTAGTAAAAATAACATCAGTAAAAAAATCAAAAGATGGCTACAACATTTCTTTTTCTTTTAAAGATTCAATTGGAATTGCTAAATTTGAATTTAAATCATTAGATGGCGTGCAACTCAAATCAGAACAAGAACGTTTGATAAGTTTTGGGTTAGGTGGAACACAAGTATCTTCATATTATGTATTTACTACAAAAGAAAGCAAACAATTAGAATTAATTATTACGCCTTATAAATGGATTGAAATAAAATGCCTCCATATTCCTTTATTCATTAATCTACCCATTTTAAATAAATAAAAGATGCTGTTGTGGGATCCTCTGGAACCGGTGGCCACCCGCCCCCTGGCCCTCGCGCAGGGCGCTTCCCTGTACTGCTACGGCGTGGACTTCAACAAGAATGTGTCGGAGGTCTTCGACGCACAGGGAACGATCGCGGCGGCTTACGATTACTCCCCCTATGGAACAGCCACCCGCACCGGAAGACTCGTCCAGCCCGTCCAGTGGAGCAGCGAGATGCACGACGAAGAACCCGCCCTGGCCTATTATAATTACCGCTTTTACAACCCCAAAGACGGCAGGTGGATCAACAGGGATCCCATCGCTGAACAGGGAGGATGGAATCTTTATGCGTTCCTCGGTAACAGTTTGAATATTGATAATCTAGGGTTATCATCTAATGATGGCAGCGGTATAATCATTCCAAACACAGAAACAGAGGGTAATTGTATTGGAAATGCGTGTGGAACGACAAAACCATTATCTCCAGATCCAGAGAAGATACCTAAAAATTTAGATTTAAACACATTTCTTGATGTTATTCGAGAAATTCTTATTGGAGATTGTACTCGAATGGAGAAAAACAGTACACAAAATGAGACTCAATGCCAAGAATGTGAAAGAGAAATCATTTGCTTAGCATACTTTTATCATGAAGCAGAGCAAATTGGTATTGAAGTTCATTGCGTGGGACGTACAATTCCATTAGGAATTCCAAAACAATTACCTCCTTTTGAATCTAAATTAGGCCTAGATGGGAATCGTGTCATAGGTATAACCAACATTCAAAACCATATGATAAAATATATTATTAACCCAGGGATAGATAAAATATTCCGTAAAGATGGAAAGATATTAGGAAAATGGGGGACGTATTGTTGTAAAGAACAAAAATAAAAATCAACAAAATGAATACAATGATAATAATTTTAAGTTTACTGTGCGGAAGTTTTATTGAAGGTAATATAATTTACAATAAAATGGAAAAAATCAAAATAACAAAATCTTTACCAATATTTATAAAAGGCAATTTAGATAGTAACTTATCAGCCAATAAACACAATATTACTACTTTAAAGGATTTTCTCAAATATAAAATTTTTAAAACATTCGATTCCAAGTCTATTTTACCGCCATTAAATTAACTATTAAAAGTAATATAATTTCTATTCGGATGAAATTTAAGAATTTAATAAAATTCCAAACTAACGCGAAAGCAACTGGACGATTACTTCACAGTCGGAACAGCAGTATGGTATAGTAGAGTGCGGCTACGACTATCAGGGACGCCGCTACATGAAGAAAGTGACCCAAAACGGCACGGTCGCCAGCCACGAACGGTATCTGTACCGAGGCTATTTGCAGATAGCCGCCTTGGACATGCTGGACAACCGTAACGTGCTCCGCACGCTGTTGTGGGATCCTCTGGAACCGGTGGCCTCCCGCCCCCTGGCCCTCGCGCAGGACGCTTCCCTGTACTGCTACGGCATGGACTTCAACAAGAATGTGTCGGAGGTCCTCGACGCACAGGGCGCTGTTGCGGCGGCTTACGATTACTCTCCCTATGGACAGGCGGCTGCTACGGAAAATTTCGTCCAGCCAGTAGAACTCCGGCCTTAGCTATTTCAGGGCCAAGTTCGGATCTGTGCAGACGTAATATTCCTCCTTTCTCAAGGACAGATTTTCAGGAGGAGCAACAGATCTATCGGCAATATTTTTCTATGTTTATATGGAGATAGAGAGAAAGCAGGAAACCGGGGCAAAGTTAAATATATAAGATCCTTTCTCTCATTCCCTTTTCCTGGAATCCATGAAAATAGTCACCGGGCCGTCGTTAATCAGGGAAACCTGCATATCCGCGCCGAATTCGCCGCTTTCCACCCTGCCTTCCAGCAAAGACGCCAATTCCTTCTTAAACAGCTCATACAGGGGAATGGCCCGCTCAGGCCTCGCGGCGCGGATGAAAGAGGGCCTGTTCCCTTTCCGGGTGGAGGCATGCAGCGTAAACTGGCTCACCACCAACACGCTTCCACTCACTTCCCTTACGGAAAGATTCATCTTTCCGTCCGCGTCGGAAAAAATGCGCATGGCCGCCGCCTTGTTGGCGAGCCAGCGCACATCTTCTTCCGTATCCGCCTCTTCAATGCCCGCCAGAATCAGCAGACCGGGCCCCACGGCCCCCGCACAAACACCGCCGATATGAACGGCGGCCTTACTGACACGCTGAATAACCAGTCTCACGGTTCCTCTCCTTTCCCCCTCAGGATAGTCACCTTCGTTCCCGGCCTGGTCAGCATGGCCAGTTCATTGCAGTCCTGCCGGCTCAGATAAAACCCAGGCGAGCGGGGCGTACCGCGGGCAGCGTCAATGACATAGCCTCCCGCCGCCAGCACCAGCGTCTTATCCGCAGAAGGAAACTGCCTGCTGTAGATGGACACGGGGGCCTGCTCATCCTTTACGGTCGTTTCCACATTCTTTTTCCCCCCGTCCTTCATGGAGAGGATGGGGTATCCCTTGACAAAATCCGTCCCGTCGTAAAGGCAGATTTCCTTTTCCGGCACGTTCACCACCACATGGAAATCCAGAGGCCGGTACTTGAATACATCTCCCGCATGAAGAGCGGGAATATCCATCAAACCGTTCAGGTGAACCACCATGGCCTGAGAGCAACCCAGTTTTCTGACCATGCGTATCCAGGAATCTCCCTTCCGTACGGTATATTTTTTCACGTCCGGTCCGTTGGGATCCAGCAACTGGCGGATGCGCAGCCTTCCGATGAGTTCCTTCGCCTCTTTCCCTACCACGCCTCCCTGTTCCGCCAGAGGCTGCAACAGTTCCAGAGCTTTCGGCAGACTGCCGCGGTCCATCAGGCAGCGGGCTTCAGCAAGGGCCTCCGGACGGCGCGGCCAGAGGGAATAATTTTCTCCGTCCGCCAAAACTCCCTGGGCACAGAAAGCCGCCGCCAAAAGGCTAAAGAAGACCTTTGCGCTTGAAGTCAAAGATATTGATTTCATGGGATTTTTGTATCATTTCCACCGTGAATTTCAAGAGGGAGACCTCCCATGCGTCATCCACTCCCTCAATGAGAGCCATGAATGTATCTTCTCCATTGCGCACCTGGTCCAGCAGCCGGCCGCGCACGGAATCAAGCGGTTCATGCAGAATTTCCTCGCTCACCTCCGACCGTTTGAACCTGAACCCGTATTCCAGCAGCGTCAAAAAGCCTGGCCCGTTTTTGGAGAGCCAGTCAAAAAAGCGCTTGGCTTCTCCGGAAAACCCCTCCGTACTGATTTCATTGTAAATGGAAGGCCGTATGATTTTCGGTTTCTCCGCTTCCACCCAGCCGCTGCGCACGCGCACCACGTTCACCTCATCCATCAGTTCGCTGAGGAGAAGAAAATTAAACCTGGTATCGCCAAAAGTATCAATGCGGCGGTCCGGTTCATACACCACCCGTGTCATCTCCGCCGCATAGCGGATATCGTCACGGGAAAAGGAAGGCAGGTCGCTCATGGAAGAAAAGGCGGAAAGGCTTTCCATGAAAAAGCGGCTTCCTTGCCTTGGACAGGGAAGCCGCTTTTGTAATAAAGGATTTTTAGCAGTTTAACTTAACCCTGAACCTTTTCGATGTAAGCAACGACGTCGGCAACAGACTGAAGCTTTTCAGCTTCTTCGTCGGGCACTTCGATGTCAAAGTTTTCTTCGAAAGCCATCACGAGTTCAACGGTATCCAGCGAATCAGCACCGAGATCCTCGATGAATTTCGCATCAGCAGTCACTTTATCGGATTCAACGCCAAGTTGGTCGACGATGATACTTCTTACTTTTTCTTCGATGCTGTTGTCAGACATGATATTTATTGTTAAGGTTCATTGATACTACATGGGGTATGCGCCATTTGCAACACCTATTTATGAGTTTTTATGCGTCATCCGGCCACGGAGCCGGAAGCAGCAGGTTTCCAGCCGATTTTGGCCGTTCTTTAAAGATTCAGTCCGGCGGCTATGCGCAAGCCGTTCAACGTAATGTCAGGGTCCACATGGTCAATGCGCTCCACTCCCCTGGCGATCAGAGCTGCATCCCCTCCCGTAGCAACCACGGCCGGACGCACGCCCAGCTCACCTTCCAGCCGGGCCAGAATTTCCTTCACCAGCCCCCGGTAACCGTACACGGCGCCGGATTGCATGGCCTCTACTGTGCTGGTTCCAATGACACGGGACGGCTCCTGGGGGTCAATGGCGGGAAGAAGCGCCGTATTGCGCTCCAGGTAATCCCCCATGCTGGCAAGCCCCGGCGCAATAACGCCGCCCATGTAGGTGCATTGGGGCCCGATCACGTCAAAAGTCACGGCGGTGCCAAAGTCCACCACAACGCAAGGATACCCGTAATAGGCCGCGGCTCCTACGGCATTCGCCAGCCTGTCGGCCCCTATCTGGCGCGGGTGGGGATAGTCGATGCCCACGCCCAGCCGGGAATCGCAGGAAAGGAAATGGCACGGTTTGACGATCCAGTTTTTCAGTTCTTCCGCCACGCGCGGCACGACGGAACACACCACGGCGGCATCATAACGAACGCCGGCCAGCACCTCGTCCAGCCGTTCCCCGCTCACCTCCCGGGTGGGAACCATATACCGTTCCGGCAACAGGGCTTCCGGCGAAGAGAGCACGAATTTGGTGCGTGTGTTGGAATTGTCAATCAGAAGATAGGTCACGGGAATCAGTTAGTATGTTCCTCCGCCAGTTTCAAGGCCAAATCCGCTATTCTGCCGCTTCCTCCGGTCATCCCGGCCCGCAGCAGGTTTTCATGCATGCGCCTCCACTGTGCGCCACCGTCCGCCATCATTTCCTGAAGAGCGGAAGCCAGGGCACGGGCGTCCGGCACATGGCTGCCGCCTCCCAGTTTTTCCAGGAGGCGGGTATTGCCCTCCTCCTGGCCCGGAAGAAGAAAGTTCACCAGCATGGGACGTGCGGCCGCAAGCACCTCGTGTACGGTGGCTCCTCCCGCTTTCCCGACCACTACGTGACTGGCGGCAAGATAAGAAGGCACGCGGCGCGTCCAGCCGCGCACCGTCAGCCTGCGTCCGTATCTGGCGCGCAAATCCCGGATGCGGGGATAAATGCGCCGGAACCGGCGCCCCAGAATACAGGTTACATGCAGGGCGGGATTCGCATCCAGCATACCCGCCAGCTCCGCCCGCGCATGCCGTGCGGAACGCTGGGCAAAGTAAAGCACCCGGAACGGCTCCCCTTCTTTCCAGGAAAGGGGATGTTCCTCCGCCAGCGCTCCCAGCACGGGATTGACGGGAAATCCCGTAACGCGCAGCCTGTCCTGCGGCAGCCCCTTTTCCTCCATAATTGCCCTCGTCCAGGGGTCCGTTACGGCCCAGAGGGGGGACTTGGAACACAGCCATGATTTATTGATGACGAAGGAATCCGTCACGACGGTCAGGTAAGGAACCGCCCTGCCCGTGCGGGAGGCCAGGGAATCCAGCATGTAGGGATATACCATGTAGGTGCAGACCACGGCATCCGGCTTCCATTCCCGCAGCAAACGTTCCAGCAGGCGTTCCACGGGGGCAATTCCCCTGACGGGCTTCTCCGCCATATTGCGCCTGTCGCTCACCTCGTACATCCATTTCCAGAGGCGGGGCATGCGGGAGATCGTCCACAGGTAGGCGGCGCGCGTCAGGCGGAACATCCGGGGCATCGCCTCCGCGCACAGGTCCGTAACGCGGACTTCCGCGCGCCCTGCAAGAGCATCCCTCACGCCCCTGGCTGCGGAATTGTGCCCTTCCCCGTATCCTGCGGTCACAATCAGAATGCGCGGCAGCCGTCCTTTCTGCATGGAACAGGGTATACCAATATTCCGCTCCGTCGAAAAGAACTTCTTGCAGGAGGGAGGACATGAGGGGAAGCGGCCGGAAAAAACATTATCCTCCGGTATTCCCTCCGGACGGAAAGGAACGGGAAAAAACGGCCTTTCTTCCCTATTATTCCCTTCTCAAAACCGGATTTAACATTGACCTGCGCAAGCCGTCAGGGCAAGCTTCCAGCCATGCGCATCGTCTTCATGGGCACAGGCGACATTGCCATTCCCGCCTTCCGCAGCCTGATCCGTCACTCGGACCTGGCAGGCCTAGTCACGCAGCCCGACCGCCCTGTCGGCAGGCACCAGGTGCTTACAGCCCCGGCCATCAAAAATATTGCCAGGGAAGCGGGCATTCCCGTGCTCCAGCCGCATTCCCTGCGCAGCCCGGATGCGCTGAGCAACCTCAGGAGACTGAATCCGGATCTGATCGTCGTCATGGCGTACGGGCAGATTCTGAGCCAGGAAGTGATTGATATGGCGCCCATGGGCTGCATCAACGCACATGCCTCCCTCCTGCCGCGCCACCGTGGAGCGGCCTGCATCCAGTCCGCCATCAAATCCGGCGATGCAGAAACGGGCATCACCATCATGCACATTGTCAGGAAGCTGGATGCCGGAGACATCATCGCCCAGATCAGCACCCCCCTGGAAGGCTCGGAAACCGGAGGCACCCTGCATGACAAGCTGGCCAGGATGACGCCTGATGTGCTGCTGCCCGTCATCCATTCCATTGAAAAAGGGACGGCCACGCGCATCCGCCAGCAGGAAATCCTGGCAACATACGCCCCCAAGCTCCTGCGGGCGGACGGAAAAATCGACTGGACGCGCCCCGCAGAAGAAATCGGCCGCATGATCCGGGCGTACGACCCGTGGCCCGGTACCTTCACCAACTACTGGAACCGCAAGAAACGCATCCGCAACATGAAAATTTTCCCCGGCTTTTCCATCCTCCCGGAAGCGGAGGGAAAACCGGGCCAGGTGCTCTCCGCCGGGGAACAGGGGCTTTTGATCGCCTGCGGAAGCGGAGGATTGCTGGTGACAGACGTCCAGCTTGAAGGCAGCACGCGCATGAATATCTCCCAGCTCATTGCCGGCCACCCGAATTTGAAAGATATCCATTTTGACGTATAAATGGCCAAGTCCTTTTCCATGGAGAGCCTGAACGCGGCCCAGAGGAAGGCCGTGCAGACCCTGCAGGGGCCTGTGCTGATCCTGGCCGGGGCCGGAACGGGCAAAACGCGCACCGTCACCTGCCGCATCGCCCATATGGTGGACCGTGGCATCAGCCCCAAAAGCATCCTGGCCGTGACGTTCACCAACAAGGCCGCTCTGGAAATGCGGGAACGCGTAGGCCAGATGGTGGAACGCAAGGCGGCGCGCCAAATAATGGTGAGCACTTTCCATTCCCTCTGCGTGCGCATCCTGAGAGAGGATATAGGGCGCCTGGGGTACAAGACCAATTTCACCATTTACAGCGGTTCCGAGCAAAGCGGCCTGATCCGGCGACTGATTGTGCGCCACGGCGGCATTACGGAGAAAATCACGCCCAAAGATGTGCTTTCTTCCATGAGCCGGATGAAAAACAGCGGTCTGGGCTTTGACTCCATTGAAGACAACCTGACAGCCAACATCGCCGCCTCCTACCAGCGGGAACTTCAGGCGCAGAATTCCGTGGACTTTGACGACCTGCTGATTCTGGCGGACAAATTGCTGAAGGAGCACCGGGACGTCAGGGAGGCGTGGCAACAGCGCTTCCGCTATATCACCGTGGATGAATTCCAGGATACCAACAGCCTCCAAATGAGCCTGCTGGGCCATCTGGTAGGTCCGGAACACAATGTCTGCGTAGTGGGAGACGACGACCAGTCCATCTACGGCTGGCGAGGCGCCCAGATCAGCAATATCCTGGAATTCGAACGTTTTTTCCCAAATCCCTCCGTCATCAAACTGGAAGAAAATTACCGCTGCACCGCCCCCATCCTGGACACGGCCAATGCCCTGATCCACCACAACCTGGGCCGGAGGGACAAGACGCTGCGCGCCCACAAAGGCGGAGGAGAAGCCGTCCGGCTCATTTCCATGCCCGGAGACGCGGAAGAGGCGGAATTCATCATTACGGACATTGAAAACGTCCGCAGGCAGGAAGGCCGGCCCTGGGAGGATTTCGCCATTCTGTTCCGGGCCAATACCCAGAGCCGCATCATTGAACAAACGCTCCGGGAACACAAAATTCCCTACCGCATGGTGGGCGCGCAAAGTTTTTTCGACCGCAAGGAGGTGAAAGACCTCATTTCCTATCTGGCGACTATCGAAAACCCGCAGGCTGACGAATACCTGCTGCGCATCCTCAACACGCCGCCGCGCGGCATCAGCGAGCTGACCAGCCATCTGGCCATCGACTGGAGCCGGGAGCACGGCAACAGCGTCTGGGCAGCCCTCCAGGACGAAGAATTCCTGGCGGCCCTTTCCACCCGCGCCCGCAACAGCGTGCAGGCATTCAATGAACTGATTGCAAAATACATTGACCTTTTCCAGGATAAGGAAACCGACTTCGGAGACATCCTGGAGCAGCTTATTGAGGAAACCGGATTCAGCGAATACGTCACGCGCCTGTGCAAAACGGAAGCTGAAATCCAGAAACGGCTGGTGTCTATCGGGGACGTGAAAGCCTCCCTCCGCAACTTCTGGCAACCCGGAAAAACCCTCCGGGACTACCTGGCCCAGGTCACCCTGGACAAGGAGGATAATGATGACGACGTGGAAAACAAGCCAGGCGTATGCCTGATTACCATGCACGCCGCCAAGGGACTGGAATTTCCGGTAGTGTACCTCGTGGGGCTGGAGGAAGGCATTCTTCCCCACAAGCGTTCCCTGGAAGACGGCAATTGCGACGAAGAACGCCGCCTGCTTTACGTAGGCATCACGCGCGCCCAGGAGAAACTCATGCTTACTTATTGCGCCACGCGCCTGCGCTACGGGGACCGCATGCCTTGCCAGCGCTCCTCCTTCCTTAGTGAAATTCCTCCCCACCTGATGGAATATTCCAAATGGGAGGATCTCATGAACGCGGAAGCGACGGAAGAGGAATCCGGAAACTTTTTCGATTCCCTGCGCAGCATGCTTCTGGAAGAGGAATAAGAGGCGGTATGGCGTTTTGCCGGCCTCTTTTCAACCATGTATTTTTTCAGAGAACAAGGCGCCGTTTCCGTCCGGAAACGCCAGCCTGCCGGCTTTCCGCCTCCAAAATATTCAGCCGCGCCAGCTGCATGGTCTGTTCCGGACGTGAAAAATCCTCCCGGCCTGAACCGGGAGGATTGAAAATACGGGACTGGAGGTCTTCCCTGAATTACCAGAAGATAATGTACAGGGCGACCGTCGCGGCAACCACGAGCCATCCGAAGATTTTAGCCCGTGAAGAGGACTGAAGGGCAACCACGCCCCTGTCGGGCAGCACGATAGGCTGTCCGCCGCGGGCGGCGTTCACCGCCGTGAAGATGAAGCCGATGACCACTACCGTGATGAAACACACGGCCATGCGGTTCAGGAAGGCCATTTCCGGCTGCCATACCTTCAGGATTCCGTACAGGAGGGCATTAATGACGATACCCAACCAACCGAAGATGCGCGGGCACTTGGGCACAAAGAAGCCGAAGAGGAACACGCACAGGGCGCCCGGGCTCAGGAAGCCCTGGAATTCCTGAATGAAGTTGAAGATGCCGCCAAAGGCCGGGCTGTCCAGGAACGGAGCAATGGTCAGGGCGATCACGGCGCACACCAGCAAACCAATCTTGCCGACGGTAACCAGCTCCGTGGGCCCCGCATTTTTGCGCAGCTTGTTGTAAATATCCATCGTAAAGATGGTGGAAGCGGAATTCAGCATGGATGCCAGGGAAGACACCACCGCGCCAAAGAGGGCCGCAAGCACAAACCATGTCCAGCCCGTGCCGGGAAGCAGCTTCCTGATCAGCGTGCCGAAGGCGGAGTCATAGTCAAAGCCTACCAGCGTATCCGTCAGATAGTAGTTATCCGAGTTGTCCACGGCCGGCTTGATGATTTTGTTGTTAAGGGAAGCGATTTTTTCCACGAACGGGGCGCGTTCCGCCAGCGTAGTCTGGTCGTTGGCGGCATCCGCCTTCAAATCGGCGCAGGCCTGTTTCAGATTGGCCATAACATCTTCGCCCACCTTCATTACTTCCGCGTTATGAATGGCATGGGCACAGCCTTCCTCCACGTTTTCCACCAGGAAGCTGTCCGTAAGCTTGTAGATGACGGGGCGGCCCTTGACTGCGGCGGGATCTTCCGTCTTACGGATTTCCGCCGCGTATTTTACTTCCGCCTGTTCCTTCAGGTCATTGCGGTACAGGTTATAGGCCAAGATGCCGGGAACCACCACCACGAATGGGATGATGAGCTTGAGGAATGCGGCGAACACAATGCCCATCTGGCCTTCCGCCAGGGATTTGGAAGCCAGCGTACGCTGCATGATGTACTGGTTGAGGCCCCAGTAAAAGAAGTTGGGGATCCACAGGCCCAGACAAAGAGCCGTCCACGGGATTTCCGCATCATCCGCAGGACGGATCATGTGCAGCTTGCCGCCCACGGTATTTACGCCGCTGGCCGCGTCACCGGAGTTCAGCTCAAAAAAGCGCGTCACCCCATGCCAGAGGCTGTCCGAAGGATTCCCTAGGGAAGCGACCGTCGCGCCGGAATTGGCGGCGGCGGATTGAATCAAATGGTTCGGGTCTGCGCCGCTGAGCTCCGTCAGGGCAAAATAGGCCACCACGCCGCCGCCCACAATCAGGGCGGCGCCCCAGAACAGGTCCGTCCAGGCGCAGGCTTTCAACCCGCCCACGAACACGTATACCGTGGCGCAGAAGGCAATGATAACGCAGCCGACGGTGATGTTGCCGAAGTCAATGCCCATGGCAGAGTATCCCGTGAAGAACACGGAAATCACCTTGGCACCGGCGTAAATCACGCCCGCAGTCGGCACGCCTACCAGAATCAGCAGCGTGGCAATGGCCATCAGGGAACGGGCCAGCGTGTTATACCGGTATTCCAGGAATTCGGGAATCGTATATACGCCGCCTTTCAACAGCTTGGGGAGGAAGCAGAAGGCTACAACCACCAGCGTGATAGCGGCCAGCCATTCATACCCGGCAATGGCCATGCCCACCCAGTTGGCCGATTTGCCGGACATCCCCACAAACTGTTCCGTGGAAATGTTGGCGGCAATCAGGGAGAAACCCACCAGCCACCAGGTCAAACCGCGGCCGGCAAGGAAATAGTCTGAAGCGCCCTTGGCCTTCTTTTCCTCTTCCGTTTCTTCGGGGTCACGGCTCTTCCAGATGCCCAAGGCGATCACGCCCACCACGACCACGCAGAAGAGAATGACTTCCACCATGGAAAGAGGGGCCGTTTTAGGCTCAGCAGAGGCGGTCTGTTCAGCCTGTACAGCCTCTGCGGCGGGAGCCGCCGGCTGAATTTCCGCTGCCGGCTGGACTTCAACAGCGGGAATCGCGGCCGGAGCGGCCAGGGCGGGCTGCACATCAGCCGCCGTTGCAGGTACGGGACCCTCCTGGGCAGCTGCGCCCCACGTCATCAGGGCGAGCGCCCCGAATATGGTTGCTAGTGTTTTCATCATCAGTATGGATTAAGCTTGGTACAGAACACGGGCGCCTTCTCCGGCACGGGTTACAAGATACGTAGTTTCAATGCCCGTTTCCTGGCAGTAGCCGTCCAGAAGCTCCTGGGCCACCTTTTCCACGTCCTCCGTCTTCACCAGGGCCACAATGCATCCGCCAAACCCGCCGCCCGTCATGCGCGCGCCGTAAATGGAGGATGCGGAGGGAATGCGGTCACAAAGTGAAACAAGGGTATCCACCTCAGCACAGGAAACTTCATAGTCGTCCCGCAGGGAAGCATGGCTGCCGCGCATGGCTACGCCGGCCTCATCCCAATCGCCGCGGGAAAGGGCGTTCGCAAAAGCGTTCACACGCGCATTTTCTCCAATGACGTGGCGGGCGCGGCGATAGCGCACATCGCCAAGCTGTTCCCTGAAGGATTCCAGCAGCTCCAGCGTAGCTTCCCGCAGGGAGGGTACGCCCATGATGGAAGAAGCTTCCTCACACTGCTTGCGGCGCTGTCCATAAGCTCCGTCCGCCAGGGAATGCTTCACAGCGCTGTCCAGAACCAGCACGGATACGGACTCATTATTCATCGGAACCAGCTCATATTCCAGCGTGGCGCAATCCAGCTTGAGAGCCATGCCCTTCTTGCCGTTGGCGGAAATAAACTGGTCCATGATGCCGCAGGGAACGTTCACGAATTCATGTTCCACGGCCTGCCCAATGAGGGCTACTTCCTTGGGATCTATTTCAACGCCGGCAAAAGCGGCGAGCGCCGTACAGACGGCAACTTCAAGAGCGGCACTGGAGGAGAGGCCGCCGCCGCGGGGCACATTGCTGTCAATCAGCATATCCACAGGCCCGATTTCTATGCCGCGCCTGTGCAGGTTGGCCAAAACGCCGCGGACATAATTGGACCAGAACGGTTCGCCGGGAACCAAGGCGTCTTCCACTGCAATTTCATGGATCTGGTCACCCAGGGAACCGCAAAAGCGGTGTTTGCCCACGGGGGAGGGAGCCACAGCCACAACACAATGGTTATCAAGCGCCATAGGCATCACAAAACCGTTATTATAATCCGTGTGCTCACCAATAAGGTTCACACGTCCCGGTGCCGCTGCCACATGAGTAGGCGCCTGACCGAAATACTCGATGAAATACGGAGTCACCGTTTCTTTAGAGATTTCTCGCTGAACTAAATCCATAGTAGATTGATTCTGCCCCATCCCTTTCCGCACCTCAAGATTAAAGTCTCTGTCCGGCAATAATTTTCTTCATTTCCCACAAAATACACCAATTCCATCCCTCTCCCGAATTGCAGTATTCTTAAAACAGGCCTGTTCCACCGGACAGAGAACCCCAGCCGGATTCCAAATTCCCGGCAATAACGGCTGACGGCCTGCAATCCAGGGAGACCAGGAAGCTACTTTGCCCCACGGGCGAAAAGCACTGCCGGGACGGTTTTCAGAAGCAGTTTGATATCCAGCCACAGGGACCAGTTGTCAATATACTTCATATCCAATTCCACCAGCTTTTCAAATTCCCGGATGTTGCTGCGTCCGGCAATCTGCCAGTACCCCGTCACGCCGGGCAGCACGCTCAACCTGCGGCGGTGGGCATCGCTGGTAAAGGCTTCCGTTTCATAAACGGGCAGCGGGCGCGGGCCAACCAGGCTCATTTCCCCCTTCAGCACATTGATGAGCTGGGGAAGCTCGTCGATGCTGAATTTGCGCAGGAAGCGCCCGAAGGAGAAAATGCGAGGGTCGTGCTCCAGCTTAAAGATGGGGCCGTCCATGTCATTGCCGTACTTGGCTTTCACTTCATCCAGCCTTTTATCCGCGTCCCGGTACATGGTGCGGAATTTCCACATGCCAAACTCCCGTCCGTACAGCCCGGAACGTTTCTGGCGGTAAAAGACCGGACCGCGATCCGACAGCTTGATTCCCACAGCCGCCAGCACCCACAGGGGTGACGTTCCCACCAGAAGCGCCAGCGCTCCCGTCCAGTCCAGCATTTTCTTCAACTGCCAGGAGGTGGTATAGGGAATGGGGGTGGATTTGTACACCAGCATTCTTGTTCCTCCAATCACGCCGAAATAGGTTTTATGCACGGCGGGCATGCTTACCACCATGCTCGCGTAAAAATCGACTCCCATCTTGCCGCACAGTTCCACCAGGCACCGCGCCACGGAAGAATCCACCTCCTCCGGCAAAAACACCACCTTGCTGACGCAGTTCTTAATCAGCAAATTCCTGACTACCGCACTGTCCACCTCTTCAGGCGCCATGACCAGCAACCCATTCCTGAAGTCCACATGATTGCTCTCCAACGTCCTGCGGAATTCTTTCACATGATCCGGAGTTCCCACCACCAGCGTAGGGGCTTCCTCCACCAGCCTTTTTTCCGCCCGGAACCGGCTGATACGCAGCCAGAGGGAACCCAGGAAGGTAAGCAGATACGCCAGGGACTGGACACCGACATCCGCGGAAAAGGGAACAAAGAACTTCCATATCATCACGCTTAACGCCACAAAACAGGCATATGCCACCACAAACCGCCGGATGCTTTCCCAGAGCGTCTGGCAGCGGTAGTAAACGCCGAACTGGTCACAGCACACATACAGCAGCAGAGACATCGTCAGCGGCGTCAGCACCAGCGTCCGCAGACGCCACGGTTCCGGAGCGACCCCATCCCATTGCCAGGACACAAATCCGACAACGAAGAAAACGACGAACGCAAGGACGAAAACAACAATCTTATTAATCCCGTAGGTAGTACGGTCTGCATTTTGAATCAGCATCGAGAGAATATGTAGATTAGTCGGCACTTAAAATGCTCCGTCCTCGTCTTTTTGTCAAATTGTTTGCTCACGCTGAGCCATGCCCGGCACGGAAGCCTGCCTCCCGGACGGCCTTCCCGCCTCCGGGCGGTCGGAAAGCCTAAAATGACGAGATACCGGCTTGCAAGAATCCGGCTCCCTGTGCATTGGTATACGCGTCAATCGACCGGACTGGTCACGCGCCTAGCCTGATCGCCCCCCTATCAGACCATGCATGGACCGTTGATCGGGGCATGGGGCCCCCTTACTCCTGGCTTTTCTCATGGCAGCGGAACGTCCCGGCGATCCTCCGGATGGAATTTACTGCACACAGCGATAAATCCGGCATGACACCAACATAATCACCAACTTAGCATATAAGTATGTCACAACACAACACACAGGGAAGACAGGGCCAGGGAGCCCGCCGCCGCTACAACAAGGGCGGACGCTCCTATGGCAATGACCGCCGCGATTCCAGCGGTTACCGTCCCAAGTACAGAAAAGAAGCGCCCGCCAAACTCTCCTTGTGGCAGCGTTTCCTGGGCCTCTTCGGCATTCGTCCGTCCAAGAATAACAAGCATGCGGCCAGGGATAAAGCCGCCGCCAAAACCAACACCCGCGTAGCCCGCAACAGGCAGGATCGCGTTTCCGCACCCAAACAGCCCGTCTCCAACCGCCGGCTTTATGTGGGCAATCTTTCCTATGAAGCTACGGAAAGCGACCTGGAGGACGTGTTCAAGGGCATCGGGGAAGTCAATTCCGTGGAAATCATTTACAACCCCCGCACCCACAAATCCAAGGGGTATGCTTTTGTGGAAATGAAGAAGATGGAAGACGCCATCCGTTCCGTGGACATTCTCCACAACCAGCCTTTCATGGGCCGCAATCTGCTGGTCAGCGGAGCCAATGAACGCCAGGAACAACCCCGGCAGCCCCGCGAAGACCGCGCGCCCAGGGAAGAACAGGATTCCATGGCGGAAGTGAAGGAAACCTCCACTCCCCTGCTCCAGCCGGAAGCTCCCGCTCCCCAGTCCCAGGAACAATAACCGTTTTACCATGCGGAAGCCGGCCTTTCTTCAAAGGCCGGCTTCCTGCATTTACGGGAAAGGGAACTCCAGGCAGCAACGAACGTGCAGCACGGCACGGGAGCCGCACCATCCAACAGCCCTTCCATCCGTAGGGTTTAAACCACTCCCCTGTCCGTCCCGGGGCGGCGGAACAGGCGTGCCTGCAAAGGCGGATTCTGAAAATATCACGGCAGCCCCCAGGCTCTGCGCAGGCGCAAATATTCCCTGGCGGGGAGCAGAATATAAAGGGGGTGTCTGGAAGGATCCAGCCATGCAATCATGGCCCTCAAATTTTCCTCGCTCATTGCGGTGCATCCGGCCGTAGGGGATCCTCCGTCCCGGCGCCAGATATGGAAAAAAATGGAGGAACCCGCACCCGGCACGGGTTTCTGCCGTCCGTCTGCGGCATTATGCCGGATAAACAGTTTCAGACTGTGGGCGTAATCATTCAGCTTCATCTGCTGCTTGAACTCCCAAGGCGTGACGGGATCATGCTTCAGCACAAAGTGCTGGTTATACAGGGGAGAAGCAGGGTCATCCACCCACATGTCCCGCGGCGTAATGCGGCGGTACGGCATGGAACGCTTTTTCTGCGGCGCGGGAACAGTTCCATATACGCCCCCCAGTTCAAAAATTCCCGCGGGAGAGCGCAAGTCCCCCTCCTTCTTCACCGGCCCTCCGGCGGGAGGGAGGCTGACGCCCCTGCCCCAGACCAGACCGGATTTTCCCAGACGCGCCGGAAACGGCCCCTTCACCATCACCCAGCCCCGCGGCCCCTTCTCCAAAAGGCTCAACTGCACATGGGAACTATTCCACCCGTCCGCGGAACCTACAATCACCTGGCTGCAATCCGCAGGGAGCGCCGCGGCCGGAAAACAGAATGCCGCCAGCATGCACAAACACAGGTATACTGCCTTCATGAGCCGTAGCATAACGGCACCGTTCCGGAAGAAAAGCAATTACTCCGTCTCCGCAGGCGCGCCGTCCGGCGGAATCCACCCGCCTAGTTCAACGGAAGAACTTCTTCCAGCAGGGACTCAATTCCCTCCTTGGCAAACCGGGAATACAGATACAGCCTTTTGGCTTCCATGTATTTGCCCAGGGCAGACCCTACTTCTCCCGCATTCCTGCATTTTTCCGCATCATTCAGCAGATTCACCAGTGTGCTTGCCTTTGTCGTCAGGTCCAGATACCGGGCATTCAGCTCCTGGTCATTGATGAACAGTTCCTGGTCCTTGGAACGCAGCTGTTGAAGCTCCTCCCAGGCGCCGTATACGTCCTGCATGGCTTCACGCTGGCGCGCTGCGCCCAGGGCACGCTCAATAACGGCCATTTTGCCCAGATCTTCCACAAACTGCTTCTGGAGCTCCGGATCATCCTTCACCAGAACGGCAAATTCATGCTGGTTGTCAAAAATGCGGCGATAATTCTTATTCTTGTGGAAACGCTTGAAATCCTCCAGAGCGTGGGATTGCTGACCTGCGGCCATCATGGCGTTCCGCAGCGGAAGAAGACGGGGATTCTTCGGCCAGATTTCAATGGCGCTTTTCAGGCATTCCTCCAATTTGGCGCGGTCCCCCCTGGCCAGGGCTTCCTGCCCCTGGGAAATATAGGCGTCACTGGCGAATACGGCGGCGCTGATAGCGGACTCCGCACGGCCCGTACTGAAATCCCTGGAAGTCTTCTTAAGGTTCTCCACCAGGGAAAGGGCTTCTTCGTAATCTTTGCCGTTCATCAACTCGAACAACTTTTCCACGTCCCGTTTGAAGGCATACAGTTTTTGCTTCTTCTCATACGGAAACGTATTCACGGCGGGCATGAATTCCCCGATCAGGAGAGCTTCGTTCAGCCGTTCCAGCGCATCCACGTAATGATGGGAATCCACCAGGTTGTTCACGGCCTTCATGTGCCGGTCGGAGTCACGGGCCAGCTCCCGGGAAAGGTTGTCCAGGATAGCGACGGTGGGAGGAGCGCCCAGCGTACCGCTGAACATCTTGGCGGCATCGGAATTCTTATCCAGCCGCAGCTTGGTATCCCCGTCATTGAACAGGCGGCTGTAAACGCCGCAGCCTATGGAAACATGGTCAAAACGCCGCTGGGCAAACAATTGAACCAGCGTAGACTGAAAAACAATCTTCGCTTCCGTCACCGTCAGAACCTGCTCACTTTCCAGCTTCAGCTTGCGGGCTTCCATCTCCACCACACGCTTTTCCAGATATTTGTAACGGGGGTTATTTTTGGCCGGATGATTGGTGGATGTTCCCTTTTTCCCGCCCTTCTGGCCGGAGGGCGCACCGGAAATCGTCGTCACGCCGCTTTCCATCAGGCTCATCTTCTGGGCGTTGCTGCGGATTTCCCTTTCCACCGCCTCAAGCATCTTCCCCTTGTTTTTTCCATTGCTCCTGGCCTGCCACGCGGTGTAAATGGCCTGGCAGAGAGCGTCGGAAACGCCTCCGTCCAGCGGGTTGCTGGAAGCGGCGGTCAACAGGTCCACTACCTGCCGCACCACATTATCCGCCACCAGTTTTTCCTTGCGCATGGAGAGCGTTTCGTGGAGCTTTTCAAAAATTTTCTGATATTCCTTCGCATCTTCCGTACTTTCCTCCGGCTGGCTCAGGTACTTGTTGAAACGCGCTTCAATCTCCCGGAAACTGCCCATATTCAACGTCGTTCCGTTGATGGTCACCGTGCCGTCCTGAGGGTTCAGGAAAGGAAGCTCATTGCCGTACAGGGACTTGGCGTCCCCCTGCCTGGAAGGCTGGTAGGCATTCGGCTGAACGGCGGGAGGGGAGGCAGGGGATGCGGCAGGCGCACCGCCGGCTGCAGGAGGGTTGTACATCATCTGCCCCAGCGCGGGAACCGCGCAGGCCAGGGTCATCAAAAAACAGCATTTCATAGGATGAGGGTGATTGTTTATTTAGGCTGAATGGATGTAGCTACGCACACGCCGCGCACCTTCGGATTGATATCTTTCACCTGGAACTCTATCCTGTATTGCTGGTCCCGGTTGATGTTCAGTCCGTTCCTGGCCTCAGCGGAAACACAGACGGGAATAATGTACTCACGCCCGGAGGCGTCTTTGTACAAGAAGGCAATAAGCTCGGACTCGCCGCGCGGAAAACGGTCAATCACCGTTCCGTCCAGTGCATAGTTGTTATTGGAAAGCTGGGAGGCGTTCGCCGCCAGAATGTCCAGAGGTATATCCGACCCGGCCTGCGGTTTCTCCCCGGCTCGGAACATGACAATCCCCACAATAACGGCCAGCACAAAAACCGCCGCCCCGACCGTCAAAACCAGTGCGGATGATGAGGAACTTTTCTTTTTTGCTGCACGCCGTCTCGCCATAATTTCTGATGGAAAAAGTATATAACGGACTTCCCGCAAGCGCACGCATTAAATTAAAGCTCCCAGCGCGAACGGCGGATTCCCGCGTAGGCGGCCGCAATGCCGCACGCAACATGCACGCCCAGAACAATATAGCAAACCAGGGAGGGAGTCAGGTCCGTATCCAGCACATTCTTGACGGCGTAATATACGTCGTCCTTCAGGGCGGAGATGCTGCCGGACCACGCCCAGTACGCGGAAATGAAGGGCCGTATGAAACCCTCCGCATATTCCGGAAGCGCCAGCACCGCTCCAGAGAGAGGAAGCTGGAAACCCACCAGATAAATGCTCAGCAGGGAAGCCTGGTCCGCACTCCGGGCCAGGGCGGAAATGCCCAGGCATACAAAAGTCATGGCGGCGTTCGCCAAAATCAGAAACAGCAGATGCGTCAGGCCGCCGCCACGGTCCCAGAAAAAATCCACAAAGGCAAACATCCAGACGGATTGCACCAGCACCAGAACGCTCAGATAGGACAGCTTGCTCGCCAGGTAGGCGGAAGGCCTCATGCCCGCATACTTTTCCTTTTCCATGACGGCGCGTTCACCGGCCACCTCGCGGGCGGCATTGTTGGACCCCATCAGCCCCAGCAGAATCACCTCAAACATGATGATGCCGGAGACGGCGGACCCCGTTTTCATATTCAGCTGCTGGGCTTCCATATCCTTCTGGACAGTCTGGACATCCTGCGTGGCGGAAAGCCCCACGATTTGCCCGGAGCCCTTGTCCGTAAACATGGCTACCAGCACGGGAAACAGCAGCACCATGACCAATTGAAGAACCAACTGGGAACGGTCGCGGAAAAAGATGCGCCAGCGCCGCCCCAGCAGGCAAAAGAACTGGGTGAAGAATCCGGGAACTTCCGGAATGTTTTCCTCCACGGCCTTTTCCCGTTCCGTTCCGGATTCTCCGGAGGCCCCCTCCTTCTCCGCCGCCGCAAGACGGACGGCATCCGGATCCGGCAGTTCCCCGGAAAGAATTTTCTTTTCCCTTTCCTGTTCCAGACGGGAATAATAGGAATCCCGGTGCTTGCTCCAGGACCGGCTCCAGGAAGGGCCTTCACGATCCTGGAGCTTCGGGTAAATCTCCTCCAGCGAGGAAACGCCGAAGTAATGCAGCATGGTTTTCGGGGAACCGTGGTAAGCCACGCAACCCTGGTGCATGACCAGGATGGAATCATACCTGTCCAGATGGGAAAGGCTGTGCGTGACGGAAATGACGATGCGGCCTTCCGAACGGGAGATTTCATGCAGGAGGAACACGATATCGTGCTCCGACCTGGGATCCAGTCCGGACGTCACCTCATCGCAAATCAGCAGCCGGGGATTGGATACCAGTTCCATGGCCAGCGCCAGGCGCCTTTTCTGGCCGCCGGAAAGAATTTTCACATCCCGGTCCGTAATCCCCTCCATTCCCGTTACCTCCAGGGCATTGTCAATGCTGTCGTCCAAATCGTCCACGGAATTGAACCGGCAACGGAGCCTGGCGGCGCTCTCCACATTCTCATCCACGCTCAGCTGGTCATAGGCAATGCTGAACTGGGGAACGAACCCGATTTCCGAAGGTTCAAAGTCTTCTTCAGCCAAATCATGGCCATTCCAGAAAAAACGCCCGCCCGTTTCCGCAATCATGCCCGCAATCGCCTTCAATAAGGTCGTCTTTCCGCAGCCGGAAGGACCAACGACCGCCATAAAATGACCGCGAGGGACATTAAAACTGACATTGTCCAATAATTTCAAAGGACCATCCGGTGTTTCTATCTCATACGTAATGCCGTCCGCCTGCAACATGGTTCTTTTACTTTAACGTATCAACTTCCGCATCATCAAGGAAAATCGGGCATTTGCACTCTATCCCGCCAGCAACGGAGAACATGCTCTCCGGAAACCTTCCCTGCCAGCCGCGGGAACGCTCCCGCGGTCAGGCTCCTCCTGCCCCCGCTCATCTCGGCATCCCCCGCGACCGTATCCGTGCCGCAAACCGGGCTGCACGGAATTCCCCCGAAAAACCGGATGGACAGACACAGCCCTCCCGAAAGGGAGGTTTGAAGCCTCCGGGAGCGTTTATTTCATCATCTTCCAAACCGCCAGCCGTTTTCAAAACGGAAAATCCGCATCCCCCACCGGATCCACAGCTTTGTCCTCAAACTTTTTAACAGCTTTCTGCTGGGGATTTACGGCACGGACCACCAACGCCCGGGGGGGCATTTCCCGCCGCCTTCCGAACTCGCATTTTTCCTCGCACAGATCGCAGGAGTTCCGGCGTTCGCGTTCCTCAGGCCGTTCCGCGGTAACGGGACAGGCGTGTTCGCACGCGCCGCAGCCGATGCACAGGGAAGGATCCAGCCTGGGCAGGCGGTGCTCCTGGCCGTCACGCCCGATATAGGGCACCGTGTAAAGGGCCTTGGTGGGGCAATGCTCCGTACAGGCTCCGCAATCCATGTCCTCCCGGGCAACCAGGCAGCGGCAGACGTAAAACCGGGCCACGGCAATGCGCGTAGTATCTTTTGTTATTCCCTCAGTATCCCTTTCCGCGGTAACAGGCATCCTGCGTATGGCCCCCGTGGGGCAGACTTCCGCACACCGGTGGCAATCATAAAGGCAGTATTTGGTGGCAAAATCCATCCGGGGTTTCATGAATCCCTTCAGGCCAAGCTGCAGGTATGAAGGCTGAAGCACATGGGTAGGGCAGTTGGCAACGCACATCTGGCAGCCGGTGCAGATATCCAGAAAACGTTCCAGGGAACCGGCTCCGGGAGGAAGAACGCACTGGGTGGGGTCCAGCTTCCGGGCGGCATCTCCCCGGCATCCGGAAAGGGCGGCCGTGGCCAGCCCGGCCGCAGTAGCCTCCAGGAACTGGCGGCGGGAACTCCCGGCAATGGAGGGAACCGCGGCGGAAGAAGAGGGAGCGGGAGCCGGGGGAGCCTTCTTTTTTTGGGCCGGAATCAGTTGGCGGGCCCTGGTAAACCAGCGGTAGCGTATTCCCCCCTCACTGCAGGAGCGCACGCAATCGTAGCACGCCACGCAGCGTGAGGAGTCTATTTTGTATTCCTTCAGGTTCAGGCATTGCGCCTTGCAGGATTTGACGCATTTGCCGCATTTTTTGCAGGAGGCGGGATCAAAGCCCAGCCGGAAAAGGGAGATACGGGAAAGCAGGCCAAGCAGCGTGCCGACGGGGCATACCGTATTGCAATACAGGCGTCCCTTCCAGGCACTCATGACGGCCACCAGGCCGAGCATGCCGGCGGAAGCCAGCAGAACCGGGAAAGCCGCGGGGAAATAATCCATCTGAACCAGGTCCGCAGAAGAACTGTCCGCCGCCAGCAGGTTATTGCTCCAAATGGCGGCCGGCCATGCCAGCACATACATGATGCGCCCGAAAATGCTGTAAGGGTCCAGCCAATTCAGAGACAGACCGGCCAGCCCCGTCACGCAGCAGGCGGCCAGCAATGCCAGCACCCCATACCGCACCCACGGCACAGGCCGGGAGAATTTCAGGAAACGCTTCGGCGCCAGCCAGCGGCGGATTCTGAAAACAATATCCTGGAGAATCCCCAGCGGGCAGATGAAGGAACAGTATACGCGGCCGAACAGCAGCGTAAGCAGCAGCAAAACCCCCAGAATCACGGCGGAAACGGCTGCCCCGCTCAGGGTCCCCAGCACGGACGGCACAAATTGCCACCGCGCCAGGGAAAAGGAATCTTCCATCCCCTCTCCGCCCCCCGTCATGTTCGGCACGTTCCACGCGGGAATGTGGTGCAGAAAAGCGTATGCAATCCCAATAAAGAAAATGACGGCCACCGTCACGCGGAGCCACTTCAGAGGACTGACGAGAAAGGCTTTGATGACTGACATATTTATCATAAACCCGCCGGAGGCGGAAAGTTGACCCCCCACCGCGTCATCCGCAGACGGGAGAAGGAGCCGCCGCGTCAGGCCATGCTGATACGGCGGATATTAAGCCTGGAAAGGTCGGCGACGCCCAGCCCCATTTCCTCCCCAAGCTGCACATGGCGAATTTTTCCGGCCTTGTTCAGCAGGGCGGCGCCCGCAGCGTCAATGGCCACGATGTCACGGGAAGCCAGAAGGGTTTTGCGCTCCACCAGGTCATTCGTATCCTTCCCCACGGGGCCATTGCGCACCATGGGCATATAGGCGTCCAGCACGCACAGGTCCGGCTTGCGGAAATACACGGCGTCCGCGATGCACTGGTGCAGGTCGTTCTTATGCATGGCCCCGCGGTCCCAGACGGTGCCCATGACATTCTTCATGCAGGCGGTCATCTCGGAACCGCTGTGGTGCTTGAGGGGCGGGCAGGTGATATAAACATCCGCTTCCAGCACGGCCTTATGCACCTTGGCGGAGGTGAATTTCCGGGCTTTCGGGTTTTCCGTCCGCACGTACTGGCTCTCATTGCCGCCGTCCACCATCACACCGCCAGCCTTCTCTACGGCCTCTTTCACGCCGCTGCCCTCATAAGCGCCGTTGTGGCAGCAGTGGTCAAACACCCTTACTTCCTTCGCCCCGGCCTGCCTGCACAGCTCCACCAGCGTGGCGACGGTTTCAGGATGAGTGTTGGCACCGAATTCCGGAGCCTTGTTCCAGCCGATGTTCGGCTTGATGACGACGGTCTGGCCCGGCTTGACGAAAGCCTGCATGCCGCCCAGCGTCTCCACGGCCTTCCTGACCATCTCCGCACGGGTTCCGTTGCGGACGGCCACCAGATCCGGGATGCCGGAAGCCGCCGGGGCTCCGGCCTCCTGGGCGAACAGGGAATCCATGTCCGATATGGCCGCCAGCGCCCCTGCGGCGGCAGTCCTTTTCAAAAAAGTGCGTCTGTCAGTCATCTTCATGGCAACGTCTGTGGTTTATCCCCGCATGCGGGAACACGCAGAAGGTGTTATGCCTCTTCCTAACACACGCCCTGCCAAAAAACAACCTGTCATTCTTCCCGCACCGGAATTTCATAAACGAATTGTCATACAGGCAAGGCTTCTGTACAACCCGGTCATGAAATGTTCCCTGCTCAGCCGCCCCATGACCTGCGCTCATGACTGGATCAGCCGCGTCGTCTCCCCCGGGGACGCAGTCGTGGACGCCACGGCGGGCAACGGGCACGATACGGTTTTCCTGGCCCGGCTGGTTGGCCCTTCCGGCCAGGTGCACGCCTTTGACGTGCAGGAAGAAGCCATCCGCGCCACCAGGGAGCGTCTGGAGAAGGAAGGGCTGCTCACCCCTTCCGTCCGGCTCCATCTTGCCAGCCATGACCGCCTGGCGGAACTGGTCGGAGGCCCCGTGAAGGCCATCGTTTTCAACCTGGGCTATCTGCCGGGCGGGGACAAAAAAACGGTCACCAGGACGGAATGCACCCTGGCGGCGCTGGAACAGGCCGCCGCCCTCATTGCCCCGAACGGGCTTCTCAGCGTCATGTGCTATCCCGGCCACGAAGGAGGAAAGGAAGAAGCGGAAGCCGTGGAAGCCTTCCTGTCCCGCCTGCCCCATCATTCCTGGCGCGCCGGCAAATACCAGCTCCTGAACACCGGAACACCGGCACCCTTCCAGATATGCGCCTTCAGGCTGGACTGACCTCCCCGCCGCCAGGCGTCCGGGAAAAACCTCAGACCCGGCGTTCCTTCATCCACTCCACCACCTGCGCCAGAGCGCGGGCGCGGTGCGATATGGAATTTTTCACTTCCATGGGAAGCTGGGCGAAACTCCGGTCATACCCTTCCGGGACAAACAGCGGATCATAGCCGAATCCTCCTTCTCCGGCCGGCTCCGTCAACATGTAGCCTTCCACGGAACCGGAAAACTCCGCCAGCACGCGGCCGTTCCCGGCAAGCACCATGACGCAGCGGAACCGCGCGGAAGGCCTGTCCCCCGGCTTCACGCCGGCGCGCCGCAGTTCCTCCATCATGCGGAGGTTATTCCGCGCATGGTTCCCTTCCTCCCCGCCGAAGGAGGAGGACCAGACTCCGGGGCGCCCGTCCAGCACATCCACCTCCAGCCCGGAATCATCCGCCAGCAGGACGCCGGGGATGCATCTGGAAGCGGAAAGCGCCTTGAGCGTGGCGTTCTCCGTAAACGTGACTCCCGTTTCATCCACGGGCGGAGCCTGGGGATAGTCGGAAAGATCCTTCACTTCCCATTTCCCGGCCAGCATGGCGCGGATTTCCCCGGTCTTGTGGGCGTTGCGCGTGGCAACCACCAGCAGCGGCAATTCCTGTTCCATAATCATCAATCTTTTACAGTTGAAAATCATCTGAAAGACCGCGCTCAGCAGTCAATCTCCAGGCTGACGGGGCAATGGTCGGACCCCGTCACATCCGGATGGATGGCGGCATCCTTCACCCTGGAAGCCAGCGGATTGGAAACGCAGAAATAGTCAATGCGCCATCCGATATTCCGGGCGCGGGCGCCCGCGCGGTAGGACCACCAGCTGTACCAGCCCGGCTCCTCCGGATGCAGGGCGCGGAACGTATCCGTAAAACCGGCCTCAAGCAGCAGCGTGAACCCGGCGCGCTCCTGGTCGCTGAACCCGGCGGAAAAACGGTTCTCTTTGGGACGTGCAATGTCAATCTCCTCATGGGCCACGTTCAAGTCTCCGCAGAAAACGACCGGCTTGGTTTCCGCCAGTCCCGCCACATACTCGCGGAACGCGGCGTCCCACTGCTCCCGGTACGGAAGGCGCACCAGTTCATTCTGTGAATTGGGCGTATAGCAGTTGACCAGGTAAAACCCCTCGAATTCCATCGTGCAGACGCGCCCTTCCCGGTCATGCTCCGGCCAGCCGATTCCGACGGACGTGGAAAGAGGCCGCACCCGGCTGAGGATCAGCACGCCGGAATAGCCGGCCTTCTCCGCCGGATTCCAGAGCTGGTGCGGCCAGGAGGAAATCCACAGGTCTTTCACCTGTTCCGGACGCGCCTTGATCTCCTGAAGGCAGAGGACGTCCGGCTCCAGGGCATCCACGGCGTCCGCCATTCCCTTGCCCAGAACCGCCCGCAATCCGTTCACGTTCCATGAGACGAGTTTCATGCGCGCATACTTCCCGTTTTTCACGGGTCCGTCAAGCCCTCAAACACCGTTGTCCCGCCCCCTCCCGGAGGGCTCCGGAAAATTCTTCTTCCGGAATCATCCCCAGTCTTTTGCATGCCGCATAGAACAAGCGTTTTTTCTTGCCAGAACCTCCCCCTCGTGCTTACTTAGATAGGCAAACACCCCGAGAGGCACTCGAGAGTGGGTCTGTCGACCCGCTCTTTTTTGTCTATCCATCACACTCCTCCACACTCATGACAAACGATATTAAAGCTTTGATTGACTACTACGAGAGGGAAAAAGGGCTCTCCCGTGAAAAAATTCTCCTCGCTCTGGAGTCCGCCTTTCTCTCCGCCTACCGCAAAATGGTTCCCGGTTCCGGCAGCATCAACTACCTGAGGGCCGAAATCAACGTGGACAAGGGCAAGGTGCGTATTTTTGCGGACCTGGAAGTGGTGCCGGATGAAGAATATTCCGACAAATTCAACCAGATCCCCCTTTCCCTGGCCGTCAAGCTGGACAAAAACGCCGTGCTTCACGACCTGCTCCCCACCAACATCACGCCCAAGGGCTTCGGCCGCATCGCGGTGCAGACCGCCCGCCAGACCATGCTCCAGAAACTGTTGGATGCGGAAAAGGAAATGCTCTACGACGAGTTCAAGGACCGCGCCGGAGATCTGGTAACGGGCACCATCCGCCGTTTTGAAAAGGGGGATATTTTTGTGGACCTCGGCAAATTCGAAGGCGTCATGACCTCCCGCGAACGCGTGCCGAATGAAGACTACAGCGTCGGCGACCGCATGCGCTTCTACGTGGTGGAAGTGCGCACGGAAGCACGCGGCCCGGAAGTCATCCTTTCCCGCAGCCATCCGAACCTGGTGCGCCGCCTCTTTGAATCGGAAGTGGTGGAAATAGGCGACCAGACCGTGGAAATCCACGGCATCGCCCGCGAAGCCGGCTACCGCACCAAAGTGGCCGTCATCAGCCATGACGACAAAGTAGATCCGGTAGGGGCATGCGTAGGCATGCGCGGCGCCCGCGTCAAAAACATCGTCCGGGAGCTCAACAATGAAAAAGTGGACATCCTGGAATGGACGGAAGACCCCGTCACCTTCGTCCGGGAAGCTCTCAGCCCCGTGGAACCGCGGGAAATCACCGTGGACGAGGAAGCCAGAAAAATCTTCGTTATCGTCCAGGACGACAAAGACCTCTCCAAGGCCATCGGCCGCAGGGGCCAGAATGCCCGCCTCACCTCCCGCCTGATGGGCTGGGATGTCCAGGTGCGCGTCTTTGACGTTCAGGAAGCGGAAAAACGCCAAAGCCAGGCTGCGGCCGAAGAAGTCATGCGCCAATGCCAGGCTGCGGCCAAAACCCTCAGCGAACAATTGGAAATCCCGGAAGAAACCGCCATGGGCCTGGTGACCATGGGCGGAACGGACTTGGTGGCCCTCACCGGATTTGAAGCTTCCGACATCGCGGAAAGCATGGGCATTCCCGCAGAGGAAGCCGCCCAAATTCTGGACAAGGCCCGGGACCTTATCTCCCAATAACCGTTGAGCGCGGCGCTCAACATCTAACAACCTTAAATCAAGATGCCTAATAAACAAGAAGAGAAAGAACCCAAAAAGGAAGTATTGGATCTGATCGGCGGATCTTCCAAAAAGAAACGCGCACCCCAGCCGGCCCCCGCACCGGCGCCCTCCCGCCCTGCTCCAGTCAAGAAAGAAGCTCTCGACTTGCTTTCCGGCAACAAGAAAAAAGCGTCGCGCGCCGCTGACGCCGCTCCGGCGCCCGCCGCTGCCCCGGCCGCCGCAGAACCCGCCGCGCCCGCACCCCAGGAAGAACCCTCCGCAGACGATAAAATCATCAACCTCAAGCCGCCCGTCTCCGTTTCCGAGCTGGCGGGCATGCTGAAAGCCAAGCCCTTCCAAATCATCAAGGATCTGATGGGCATGGGCATCTTCGCCAACCCGAACACGCCGCTGGATGCGGACGCCGTCAGTTCCATCTGCGACCTCCACGGCTACACATTCGCCCGTGAAAAACGGGAAAAGGGCGGCGGCGTGAAAGCCCAGCAGGAACCCGTCAAGGAACCGGAACCCGTGCCGGTGGTGGAAGAACCCAAAGCCACCCTCATCACGCGCACGCCCATCATCACCGTCATGGGCCATGTGGACCACGGCAAAACATCCCTGCTGGACTACATCCGCAAAACGCGCGTGGCCAAGGGGGAAGCCGGGGGCATTACCCAGCACATCGGCGCCTATACGGTTGACTACAACGGCAGCACGCTCACCTTCCTGGATACGCCAGGCCATGCCATCTTCACGGAAATGCGCGCCCGCGGCGCGGACGTCACGGACATCGTGGTTCTGGTGGTGGCCGCCAATGACGGCATCATGCCCCAGACGCGGGAAGCCATCGCCCACTCCAAGGCAGCCGGCAAAACCATCATCGTCGCCATCAACAAATGCGACCTTCCGGCCGCAGACCCCGTCAAGACCAAGAGCGGCCTGATGGAAGAAGGGCTGGTTCCCACGGACTTCGGAGGCGATGTGGAATGCGTGGAAGTCTCCGCCCTGACCGGGGCCGGCATTGACGACCTTCTCGGCCTTCTCGTCCTCCAGTCAGAAGTGCTGGAACTCCAGGCCAACCCCAAGGCCAACTGCCGCGCCTCCATCATTGAGGCCCGCGTGGAACCCGGCACGGGCAGCTCCGCCACGGCCATCGTGGAAAGCGGCACCATCCGCGTCGGGATGCCCTTCATCTGCGGCCCTTACGCCGGCAAGGTGCGCGCCCTGGTCAACGACCACGGCGAACGCGTCAAAAAGGTAGGGCCCGGCATGCCCGTGGAAATCACCGGCTTCTCTGAAACCCCGAACGTGGGGGACGAACTGGTGGAAATGGAAAACGAACGCGCCGCCAAAAAGCTTGGGGAAGAACGCCAGGAGGAACTGCGCAAGCAGCGCCTGGCCCAGCCCCGCAAGGCACGCATGGAAGAACTGCTCGCCATGATGGGGGACGGCACCCAGAAAGCCCAGCTCAAAATACTCCTGAAGGGGGATGTGCAGGGTTCCGTGGAAGCCATCAGGAAAGCTGTTCTGGACATCCAGTCGGACAAAGTGGAATGCGTCTTCCTGAACGCCTCCGCCGGCCCCATCTCGGAATCGGACGTTCTGCTGGCCTCCTCCTCGGACGCCGTCATCCTGGGCTTCAACGTCAAGGTGGAAGCCAACGCCGTCAAACTGCTCAAGCGGGAAGGCGTGCAGGTAAAACTGTATTCCATCGTTTACGAACTCATTGACCAGGTGCGGGATGCCATGCTGGGCCTTCTGGAACCGGAAACGCGCGAAACCATCATCGGCCACGCCAAAGTGCTCCAGGTCTTCAAGCTCAACAAGGGCCGTGCGGCAGGCTGCATGGTGGAGGACGGGAAAATCCTCCGCAGCTGCGAGGCACGCGTCATCCGCGACAAGACGCCCGTCTTTGACGGTAAAATGTCCACCCTCCGCCGCTTCCAGGATGAAGTGGAAGAAGTCAAGGCAGGTCTGGAATGCGGCATCCGCCTCGGAGACTTCAACGAATACGAAACGGGCGACATCATCGAATGCTACACGCTGGAAAAAATCCAGCAAACGCTGTAACCCCCAAAACAAAAATCATCCAACAGGGACGGAGCTCCTTGCACGCTCCTCCGGGCGTCCGGGAAACCTCCGTCCCTGTCCTTTCCCTTATTCCTCCTTCTCCGATTGAACCAATCGGTCCCTTCATCACTCTATCCCTTCATATGAGCAGACGCACTGACAAGGTAAACGAACTCCTGCGCCGGGAAATAGGCACCACCATTCAGCGGGATTTTGAATTTCCCGGAACAATCGTCACCGTGATTGAAGTGGAAGTGACGGACGATCTGAAAGAGGGGAAAGTATGGGTGGGCGTCGTAGGGAAAATGGCTCCCTCCCAGGTGCTGGAAAAACTGAACTCCCGTCACGGCCTTATCCAGTCCGCCGTGGCCAGGCGCGTGGTGCTGCGCAATACGCCGCGCCTGACCTTCCGTCTGGACGACTCCGCCCAACGCGGCGTTGACCTGGTCAACCTTCTGGAAGACATTGACAAGAACCTGCCCAAAGCTCCCCCTGCCGATGCGGAAAATGACGGGGAGTAATATTCTTCCCCTGGCTAAGGCACGGTGTCCCCGGCCGTACCGCGCTGGATGCGCCGGGACAGCGGAGGGCCGGAACACGCAGAATCACGCTTCCGGAAAAAATCCGTAACGGGCGGCAAGGCAGCAGGGCCGGAAGGTCCCTGTTCCCGTAAGGAATCATCATCGGGAAACGGAAAGAGAAACCGGTGATTCCCTATCTCGTCACCTTTAATCTCAGAAACCGGCGCTCCGGAGAGCCTTTTCCCAGCGCGACCGTATCGCGGAATTCCCCGCAGGCCCCGTCCGGAGTGACGGCCCCTTCGTCAGCCCATTCCTCCAGGTCGGAAGAACTTTCCACATGGAACGTCACATCCGTCGCCTCCGGATTCACAGACCAGGAAAGCACGAGGTATTTCCCGCCCGCTTCCTCGCGGACAGCCAGCTTCGTCACGCTCCCGCAGGGCTGGTTGGGATCCATGCCCGTAGCATATTTCATCAGATTGGAAATTCCGTCTCCGGCGGGGCAGGCATCCGGGGCCATTTGCTCATCCGGCGTCCCATCCGCAAAATGGTCCTGCTTCCACTTGTCGTACCCTGCCGGGGCAGGAGCAGCTTCCTGGCGCAGCGTGAATGTCCTCTGCTCCCCGCCGCATACGACGGTGACAACGGCTTCCCGCTCCGTTTGCAGCCCGTTTGCTTCCACGGCAATATCCAGCACTGAGGTTCCGGAACCGGAAACGGGGGAAACCGTAACCCATGGCTGGTCGCAGGAAACTGTCCAGGGAAGATGCGTCTGCACGGTCAGCCCCGTACCGGAGGCGGCGCATCCTACCGTTTCCTCCGTCTTTTCCAGATTGAAGGGATTCACGTATTCATAGGAAAACGCGCTGGCGGGAATGGGTTCCCTGCCGCTGGTTTCCGGCCCCTCCCATTGCAGGGAAAGGGAGGAGGAAGCCGCCTTCCCCACATAGCCGATGCGGATGGGATGCAGCCCCGCAGTAAGCTTCACCGTCTGAACGGCATTGGGCTGCACATCGCCGGAAACGCCTTCCCGCGCGTTGGAGGCAGCCTGCGTTCCGGGAGTATAGGCATAATCCGCATCAATGAGCTGCATATCGTGCAAATGGACAAAAGCCCTGGAGCCTTCATTGGAATCCGTCTGAAGGTAAAATTGATATTCCCCGGTGACAGGCACCCTGAGATAGCCCGTCAATTCCACCCCCTTCTGACCGGAAAGCCCCGCCTTGACGCTGAGCACGTCGGAAACATCCGTCGCTCCCGTAGAACAGGGCCCCTCCTCCAGCTGCCGGAAATCCGGCACCCAGTCAAAAGAGCGGTTCCACGCGCGCCAGCGCAGCCTTCCCTCCCGCAGGCCAGCGGGGGCGGAAACGGGCGCGATATAACCGGCGTCAAAACTGGTGGAGGCAATGGGGGAGGAACGGCGGGAGCGCAGCGCCTGCGCCTTCATCTTCTCCTGCAGATCCGGACGGGATGCCGCCAGATTCGCCGCTTCCTGCGGGTCTTTTTCCGTATCGTAGATTTCAAAATCCGTAGTGGGGGCGGCATTCCCCATCCGAATCCCCTTGAAGCCGTCCACAAATATAATCTGCTGCTGCTGCCGCCCTCTCCCCCTGTGTTGCTGAAGGAAATCGCTGTAATTCGGAGTGCTCCCGCTATAGGCATATTCCGCATAAATAACGCCCGTTTTCTGGCGTTCCGGCACCCCTGCCAGCGTAGGCAGCAGGGAAACGCCGTCACAACGGGACGGCACGGGCACTCCGGCCACGTCCGCAAAAGTAGCCATCCAGTCCTGGAACTGGCTGGCATTCAAACTGATTCCGCTGGGAACCACACCGGGCCAGCGTACCACGGCCGGCACACGCATGCCGCCTTCCCAGCAATCGCGCTTAATGCCGTCCATCATCCCGTAGCTCATGAAATACGCGGGATCCTGCGCGCCGTTGCCGTAATTGCCGGAACCGGGTTCATTATGGGGGCCATTGTCGGACGTGAAGACAATCATCGTATTGTCATCAATGCCCAAATCCTTAAGCAGCTGGATCATGTCCTTCAGGACGTCATCCACCCGGCGGATCATCGTGGCGTGGCGGGATTCCGTTCTTCCAAAAACCTCATGTTCCGGGTAGATATAGGTATCCGGAGAAAAATCCCCCTCCACCCCCGACCATCCGTCCGCAGCGGTATTGCAGGCTTCATAGCCGTCTTTTTTCTCCCACTGGAGGCCGCCGTCCCTTCCCAGCCCCGCCGGATAGGCACAGGCGGGAGCGGACAGACTGCCGTGGGGAGCCGGGAAAGCCAGATACAGGAAGAAAGGCCGGGCAGGAGTTTTCTCATGGTGGTCCACAATCCACTGTTTGGCGCGGGCCCCGAACAAATCCGTATCATAGGCGGTGCCCGGAACTTTCGCGCTGACGCTCTCCCACGCCGGAGCCGCGGCCTGGTCATTATATTCGTAAATATCCTGGGAACCCGCCGTCAAATAATGGTAATGCCCCGCCAAATGCTTGATGATTCCGTAAAAATAATCAAACCCGCGCATGTGGGGAGCCGCGGTCAGAGCCTTGCCACTCTGTCCGCCTCCGCCCACGCCCCATTTCCCGATGGCCGCCGTATGGTAACCCGCGCTTTTCAGCAGCGTTCCCAGCGTATGGGAATTCTCGATAGGGTAATCAAACGTATTGTTGCGCACCACCCGGGAATGCCCCTGGTGAACGCCCAGCAGCAGGGAAGCGCGGGCCGGAGCGCATACCGGAGCCGCACTGTAATGGCGCCTCAGTTGCATGCCCTCCGCCGCCATCGTGTCCAGCGTAGGCGTCTTGAATTCATTCCTGCGGGTCACCTGCCTGCCGTTTTTATCCTGCTGCGTCCAGTTGACGCTCATATCCCCCCAGCCCATGTCATCCACCAGGACAAAAATAATATTGGGCCTGGCTCCGGAAACATGCGCCGGCATGTCCGGCTTTTCCGCTACATCCGTCTGCAGCGTCAGCCAGCCGGATGCGGCATCATAATTCCATGAAACCGCCCCTTCAGGCAGTTCCTTTACGGTGACGGGGGCGCCCATATCCGGCCGGAACTGCACGCCCAGCGTATGCCTGCCCGGCCATTCGGAAATCAAATCCTCAAAGGAGGAATCAAACAAAACCACATATTCCCTTGCCTGCTGGGCAGGGGTTTCCGGCCGGACGGCGGAGTTTTGCGGCACGCCGTCCAGCGTAGCCACATGGAGACGCCCCAGCGTCAGGGATGAACTGGGCAGGGAAATATCCCCATCCACAGTCAGGGTGCCTCCCGGCGCATAAGTAATCGTTCCTGAAAAGGCGCCGCTGCCGCCCAGCGTGCAGCTGCCCTGCACCACCAGGTCCACCGCCGGTATTTCTCCGTCAAAATGCATGGAGGAGTTATTCAGCGTTATCGTCACATTGCTGCCTGCGCTCCGGATTTCCCCCGCCTTGACATTCCTGTCCGTATAAGTCACCCGGGCATCATCCAGAAGCGTCTGCCGCAGCGTTCCCTTATCCCCGGTAATGCCGGAAGAGCCGGAAAGAATCACGTCGCCGTCCACACCCGCCTCCGTCAGGTCCAGCGTGGCATTTTCCAGCGCCAACTCCGTGTCCGCGCCAATGTTCCATTGTCCGGACGCCTTGGCCTCCGTTCCGGAAAAAGTCACGGACGCGTTTTCCCGCGTCACCAGGGCCCCCTGGTACAAAGACATGCCTTCCAGGCGGGCAGCGTCTTCCACCGTCACCGTATTGCCCATGCCCCGGTCCGCCAGATCCAGCGTCGGAATTCCCTTTCCGGCGTTCAGCACAAAACCGATGAGGCCGGAAATATTGTTCAGCAGCATCCCTTCCCCGATGCGCACGGCGCCTCCGCCCGTCACTGTCACGCGCCGCGGAACATCGCCTTCCGAAGTCAGGGAATACAATCCCCCGGACGGAGCGTCATCGTCATGCCCCACATACAGGCTGCGCCCTTCAGCCACATGCCACTCCTGGTCCGCGGCTACGCGCAGCTGGGCGACCCCGAAATCCGCAGAATAACCTCCTTCTCCGGCATTTTCCACAGTAATGCCGCCCTTCTCCACGCGCAAATATACATCCTTGTTCGTGTTTTTAATGAACAATGGGATTTTGCCTTCCGGCTGGCTGTTAAGCCCCGCAATCCTGACGCCCTTCAAATAGCGGCCCCCCGCGCCCAATCCGCCGACATCCGTCCTTCCCGCGGAATCCGTTCCATTGGTTACCATCCAATGTTCATAGGCGGAAGCGGCGGCCCCTGGCGCGGAAGAGGCGGCAACGCTTCCGACACTCCAGTTGGACAGGGAACCCCACTGGTAATCGGCGCCCCTCCAGACATATTCAACATCAGCCGACCTAGCTGGAGCAAGGAACAGAAGAAAAAAGAGGAGAACGGTAAAAAAACAGTGTGGAAACATGGCTGGCTGGCGAAACGATGACCCGGAGGACATCACGCCGAAGAACGGACTGCCTGGGGAATCATACCGGTTATTGATGTTAAATGTTAAAAAATGCCGAATTTTGTTGGCTGAAAATGAACAAGCCGCCAGTTTCAAAGAAAAAACGGACGGCTTGAACAAGTGTATCAGGGACATGGGCTTCAACGTCTGCGGCGGCGCATCATTAGTGCAGCCATGCCCAGAATACTGAGAGAGGCGGTCGCCGGTTCAGGGATCGTATTCAGTTCAATGGCGCCCAATCCGACAAAGTAACCCTGCGTTTCCTGTCCCCTGTTCAGGGAAAGCTCAAGGGTATAAGTATTGCCGGCAGACAGGGTTACTGCCTGGTTCAGCGTTCCTTCCTCATGGATGCCGGAAGACCCTCCGAGTTGCCCCAGCGTTCCCACGCTGGCCTGTTGGGAACTGCCGGCATTAACATCACCCGTACCCAGATAAGTCAGGTTAGAATTGCTGCAACTAGCCAAAACATTGTCACCCAGCTTCAAATCAAAGGTATAAGCGCCTCTCCGGTCACTATTCTGAACCGCATTGGCACCACTGAATGTAAAAAGATTCAGAGCTATGGAATCAACGGTGACGGCTTCCGTTACGGTAAAGGACAAAGAGACGCTCCACGCATTCCCGTTGCCGACATTTATATTGGGACTCAAAAAGGAGTCAACGTAGTTGGAACCCGTCTTCTGGTTTGAAACCCCAGTGAATGTCTGACTGGTCAGGGAAGCTCCGGTGGTTTCAGGCTGGTAAAAGCTCGTTGTTGCTTGAGGATTTGCCTGATAATCAAACACAATAGCCGAATGGGCGGAACCAGCAAGAGCAAGGATGGAGACAATGACAGGGAATGTTTTCTTCATGATTCTGGCAACTTTAGATTATCTGAATTTCTGGAACAGAAACTCGGTTTTTCTCTACCGGATTAAGAATCCTGAAAATGTTTTTTACGCTGGATAAGAATATAATCCTTTGATAATAAATTGTATAAATCGTTAAAATTTAAAAAGAGGCAATTCCTGCCTTCTCTTTTCAGAGAAGGCAGGAGGGATAAAGTGGTTTCTTTTTAAAATTTTACGTTGACACCGGATTCTTAATTCGCTTTCCATGCATTATTCTGTTACAGAATGCCATGCACCGGGCCCGTTCCAAAAATCCGGTCTTGGAACGGGCCCGGTTGAAAAAAGATGCTTAGAGCCTGCGGCGGCGCATCATCAATGCGGCCAGCCCCAAAAGCCCCAGGGAGGCCGTGGCGGGTTCGGGAACCACTTCCCCATTAATCTGAATTCCCGTAAGACCGATAAAACAGCCGTTGCCGTAGGCCTCGTTTTTGGAAGCCGTAACAGTTAACGTCATGGATTCCCCGGCTTTCAACAACACATCGCTATATTCATAGCTTCCCGTACGAACGCCATCCCAGGATCCCGTAGATGTATTTGTACTGGTGGCGCCATTATAGGCCAGCGTCTGATCGTCCTGCCCGCTCATGCCAAGGGTGATATTGACAGGTTTGTTCAGATTGCCGTCGGCTCCCCCAACATAATTGTTATTGGCCACACCGCCTCCGGCATTCTGCGCGGCGCCCGCTCCAGTGAACCCTATCATGGAAAGATCAATGGAAGAAATCAGCATATCCTGGGAACCGTCGTTGGTAAACGTGAAAGAAACGCTCCATGTATTATTCTGATTATTACCCACATTGGCATTAGGAGAAAATACGGAGGCCGGAATAGTGCCGTTAGCCAGCAGGTCATTGCCCGAAGTATTTTTGCTGAAATTATCGGAGCTAATCGAGGTGGAAGTGGAGAGTCCCGCATCGGAGACCGTACTCACAGTGACGGAATCCAGGGAAGTCCCGGTCCGGTTAAACGTAGTGGTGCACAGCACCGCGGCCTGGGAGGCTGCCGCGCCAAGAGCCAGGGACGCAATGATTATCAATGTTTTCTTCATAACTGGGGAAGGTTGAATGGTGTCAACCTTTTCCGTTTAGCGGATTACAAATCCGAAGTCAACACTAAACGATAGAAACGAGATGTTTATACAAATATAGGAACAGAGGCGTCCTATAATCAGAAGCTTCCCTGCGGGAGATTTGAAACTATCATAAAATTTACAACACCAATTATTTATGCATAATAAAGAGGCGTGGATTTACTTTTCGGATTTGTAATCCGTTCCCTATTCCCCTCCTTTCACTAACAGCTTGCCAGAAGGCGGGAGAAAAGTTAAGTTCCATGAACGGACAGCCTGTCCATGAGATGGCTGGCCCTTTTTCCAACATGAACGGTTACTGCTATTTCATTCTGGGGATATTGGTCCTGGCGGCCGGTTATTTCACTTACGGGCGGGTGCTGGAAAGGATTTTCCGTCCGGACGCCTCCAGGCAAACTCCCGCCGTGGCCTGTACGGACGGCGTGGATTATGTGGTCATGCCGCGCTGGCGCGTTTTTCTCATCCAGCTGCTGAACATTGCAGGGCTGGGGCCCATTTTCGGCGCCGTCATGGGCGTGCTGTACGGGCCGGCCGCGCTTCTGTGGATCGTTTTCGGCTGCATTCTGGGCGGAATGGCGCACGACTACTTCTCCGGCATGATTTCCCTGCGGCACAAGGGGGAAAACCTGCCGGAAATCCTGGGGCGCTACCTGGGCAGCCAGGCCCAGTGGATCAGCCGCGCCGTCTGCATCGTATTCAGCGTGCTGGTGGGCGTCGTCTTCGCCGTGGGGCCCGCCGCCATCCTGTCCCCCATGACGGGCTGGAGCGTTTCGGCATGGGTTTGGATGATCTTCGGCTATTATTTTCTGGCGACCATTCTTCCCATCCAGGCTATCATGGGAAAGGTCTATCCTCTTTTTTCCGTCGCCCTGATCATCATGGTCATGGGCATTCTGGGCGTAATGCTCCTGGCTCCCTTTGCGGATTTCATGCCGGCCTGGATGCACCTGCCCCGCATGGAAGTGCTTCCGGATCTGGACTTTTTCCATAACCGCCATCCGGCGGATTTCCCGCTTTTCCCCGTGATGTTCATCACCATCGCCTGCGGAGCCGTGAGCGGCTTCCATGCCACACAGTCCCCGCTGATGGCGCGGTGTCTGAAAACGGAGCGGGAAGGGCTGCCCGTCTTTGGAGGGGCGATGATTACAGAAGGCATCATCGCTTTCATATGGGCCGCCGCCGCGCTGACCTTCTACGGCTCTCCGGAAGCCCTGGGAGGGGCTACCGCCAACGGAAAGGCTCCGGCGCTGGCCATTCAGACGATTTCCGAATCCTGGATGGGGAGCGTCGGCTCCATCCTGGTCATGATCGGCGTGGTCATCCTCCCCATCAGCACGGGGGACGGCGCCCTGCGGGTCACGCGCCTGATGATTGCGGACTGCTTCAAGCTGAGCCAGGAGCAGCTGAGCCGCCGCCTGATGATCGCCATCCCTCTCTTCGCCGCGGCCATTGCCGTCAGCAGCATGGACTATGCCGTCATCTGGCAGTACTTCGGCTGGGCCAACCAGCTGCTGGCCGCCGCCACGCTCTGGGCCGTTTCCATTTACCTGCGCAGCAAAAACCGCTGCTGCTGGCCGGCGGCGGCCCCCGCCGCCTTCCTGAGCCTGGTAGTATTCCAATATCTGTTCTCCAGCCCGGAAATGTGCGGTTTCAGTGAAGAAGCCTCCCTGATTGCCGGCGCCCTGCTGACCGCCGTCATCGGCGTGCTGTGCCTGTTCCGCGGCTCCGGCCTGGAAAAAGCGGAGGAGCCCAGCCTGTAACTTCATGAATTCCAGCGCCCATACGCCAGGACACGCCCGCAAAGTTCCATGGGGAGCTTTCTGGCGGCTCGTGCTGATTCAGGCGCAGAACTCCTTTAATGAAAAAGGGGCTCAATTCCTGCTGATTCCCCTGGGCGTCTGGCTGTACGGCGCAGAGGGGGACCTGGAATATCCGCTGGGGGCCATCATCGTGCTGCCCTTCATCCTGTTCTCCCCATTCGTCGGCTGGCTTTCGGACCGTTTCTGCAAGGCGCGCATCATCCAATTCATGGCCCTGCTCCAGATATGCGTGCTGGCGGGCATGTACTGGAGCCTGCGCGTCCACAATCTGAACGGGGCCATCCTGTGGTTCTGCGTCTTTGCCGTGCAGGCCACCGTCTTCAGCCCGGCCAAAAAGGGAATCGTCAAGGACATCGTGGGGACCTCCCGCATGGGGTTCGCCAGCGGCATCGTGGAAATGGCTTCCATCCTCAGCCTGCTCATCGGCCAGATCGGCGTCTTCATCTGGTTCCGCTACCTGCTGGAGCCTTCCACGGATACCATCTGGCACCTCTGGCTGGGGGAGGGCTTCTTCCAGTGGTTTGACGCATGGCTGAAACCCTCCGGCATCAATGACGGATGGTATGCCGCCTCTTTCCCATGCCTGGTGTTTCTGCTCCTGGCCGTTCCGGTGGCGGCCTCCAGCTTCCGCCTGCCCCGGTACGCTCCCGGGGGGGGCCGCCCCTTCTCCTGGTCCCTGTTTTACGAACACTTCCACCAGCTGGGCAAGCTGTGGAAAAACCGCAATCTGCGCGTCAGCGAGATGGGCATCGGCTATTTCTGGTTCTTCGGCGGCACGGTCATGCTGATGACCATCCAGATGGCCAAGGAAATCTCCGGTGGCGGGGATGACTTCAGCTCCGTGGGAGCCGTGCTGATGGCCTGGATGAGCGGGGGAACGGTGCTGGGGGGCATTCTCGCCTCCGTGATTTGCCGCCGCCACATCCGGATGAATGTTTCCGTGGCGGGAGGCGTGCTGATGGCGGCTAGCTGCGCGGCCCTGGCCGCAGTCTCCATGGCTTCCCCGGTCTTTAATGCCCTGCTGATGGCGGCGGGCATTTCCGCCGCCCTGTTCCTGGTGCCTCTGAATGCCTTTTTCCAGGACCGGGCGGACAATGACAAACGCGGGGACATGATTGCCGCCGGCAACCTGGTGGACTGCGCGCTCGGGTTGCTGGCCGTCGGGTTCCAATACGCCATGATGCTGGTCATCCCCCCCTCCTGGCAATTCGTCGTCATGGGAATCCTCAGCCTCTTCATGGCGTGGGCGGTCTTCCGTTTTTCCCGCGCGGCTTCCGGCTCAAGGTAGTCCTGGGCCGGCAACCGGGCGCCCATCCTTAAAAATCCCTCTTCAGAGAAAAACCTTCCCGCATTGGCGCGCCCCGCGCCATTCTCCCGTCAGGGCGCGCGATTTACTTGCAACCCTGCTTTTATTCGGGCAACATAGGGGGGGAAAACAAAAAGCCATGAAAAAATATCTCACCCTTCTGTTGTGTTCCCTGTGCGCCCTGGCGTGCTTCAGCGCCTCCGCGGAATCCACAGCCGGCCTCAAGGACGTCAATGTCGTCATCTCCACTACCAAAGGGGATATTGAACTGGCCCTTTACCCCTCCAAGGCGCCCGTCACCGTAGCCAACTTCCTGAACCTCGCCAGCAGAGGGTACTACAAGGGCATCACCTTCCACCGCGTGATTCCGAATTTCATGATCCAGGGCGGCGATCCCACCGGCACGGGCATGGGAGGCCCCGGCTACAGTTTTGAAGACGAGTTTTCCCCGGACCTCAGGCATGACGGCCCCGGCGTGCTTTCCATGGCGAACGCGGGCCCCGGCACCAACGGCTCCCAATTTTTCATCACCCATGTGGCCACGCCCCATCTGGACGGCCGCCATACGGTCTTCGGGAAGGTGCTGAAAGGGCAGGACGTCGTCAACTCCATTGTCCGGGGGGACAAAATCAAGGACATCCGCATTCTGGACAAGAACGCCGCGGCTGCCGTGCTGAAAGCGGAAGCCACCCGCGTAGCCCGGTGGAACAAGGCCCTGGACGCCGCCAGATAACCAGGAAGCTGCCAGCGGCATGAACGATCTCCGGTGCGCCGCCGCCCATTCCCGGTTTTCCGCAGGAAGCGGAGGCCAGGCGGGAAGACGCGGACGAACGGAGAAAAACGACGATAAACATCCATCCAACAACCATTCATTTTTATGAAGACACTCATTAAAAACGCACGCATCATCTCCCCCGGCATTGATATGCCCGGGGCTGCCGTGGAAATGGAAGGCAAAACCATTACCGCCGTCTATCCCGCCGGGAGCGAACTTCCCGCCGCAGACAAGGTCGTGGATGCGGAAGGCCGCATGCTCCTTCCCGGCTTCATTGACATCCACAGCCACGGCGCCGGCGGCTGCGACACCTGCGACGCCAAGCTGGAAAGCCTCCGCACCATTGCGGAATGCAAAATGAAGGAAGGCGTCACTTCCTGGCTGCCGACCACCCTCACCCTGTCCCCCAAGGTGCTGGAAGACGTATGCGCCTCCGTGGCGGAATACATGAAGAACCAGGAATTCGCCAAGACTCCCGGCGTCCACCTGGAAGGGCCGTTCATCAACCCCAAATGCTGCGGCGCGCAGAATCCCGCCTTTGTCCGCCAGCCGGATTACGATGAAGTAGCCAACCTGAACTCCATCGCCAAGGTGCTGCTGGTCTCCCTGGCGCCGGAAATGCCCGGAGCCATTGAATTCATTGAGAAAGCCACGGCCAACGGCATCCGCTGCTCCGCCGGGCACAGCGCCGCCACCCATGAGGACTTCAACAGGGCGAAGTCCGCGGGGCTGGCGCACCTGACCCACTATTGCAACCAGATGTCCCCCCTGCACCACCGTGAAATCGGCCTGGTGGGGTCCGGCCTGCTGGACAGGGAAATCAAGATTGAAATCATCTGCGACACCATCCACCTCTGCGCGGACATGCTCAAAACCGTGTTCAAAAACAAGGATTCTGACCAGATGCTGATGATTACGGACTCCCTGGCCTGCTCCTGGATGCCGGACGGCCCCGGAGACCTGGGCGGCCTACCCATCATCGTGAAGGACGGCGTGGCCCGTCTGCAGGAATCCGGCGCCCTGGCCGGCAGCACCCTCAAATACGCCCACGGCCTGAAAAACGTGCACCGCCTGACCGGGAAACCCCTCAGCGACCTGGTGAAAGCCACCTCCTGGAACCAGGCGCAGTCCCTGGGCCTGGAAGGCCTGGGCAAAATCGCCCCCGGCTTCACGGCGGACATGGTTCTGCTGGACGATGACTTCAATACCTGCAAGGTATTCATCGACGGCGTGGAAAAATACAGCGCGTAACCGCGTTTCCGCGCGCCGGAAGGAGACGTCCCGCCCCTTCCGGCGCGCCTTCCTCCTTTTTACCATATTTCAACATTCACCTCCATGGCTATTACCATTGAAATGCCCCGCCTGTCCGACTCCATGCACGAAGGCACCGTCCTGAGATGGTTCAAAAAAACAGGGGACTTCGTAAAAGTCGGCGACCATCTGGCCGATATTGAGACGGACAAGGCCCATGTGGAGCTCCAGGCCTGCGAGGACGGCACCCTGACGGAAATCCTGGTGCCGGAGGGAGGTTCCGCCGCGGCGGGAGCGCCCATTGCGCTGCTTCAGCCGGAATTCGGCGCAGCCGTCTGCGGCTGCCCCCCGCGCCCGTCCGCAATATGCAGCCCGCTGGCCGCCAGGCTGGCGGCGGAAGCCGGCCTGAACCCCGCCACGCTGCGCGGCACCGGCCCCCGGGGCAAAATCATGGCCGCGGATGTACGGGCCGCCCTGCGCCCCGCGGACGGCCCCGCCCGCCGGGTGCAGACCCCGCTGGCGCCCCGGGACACGCGCCACGCCACGCGCGTAGACAATTTTTACCTGTATTCCCTGGAGGCGAACATGGCTTACCTGGCCGCCATCAGCACGCCCATCGCCGTCCAGTGCGAAAAACTCATCGGCGGCCGCTACAGCCTCTTTGACTACGTGGTGCGCGCGGCGGTGAAAGCATGCGCCAGCGAGCCAGAATGGCTGGCCGGAGACGCCGCCGCGGAACTGCTCATGGTGCTGGACAAGGGGGAAAAATACGTCTTCATTGAAAACGCCTCCGGCAAGACGATTTACAACATCGCCATGGAACGCCTGGCCGCCCCTGCGGCAGGCCCGCTCCCCGCGGGCAGCGTCGCGCCCAACATCCTTCTTTGCGACAGCGGCGTGAACGTGGCAGCCCAGCGCGCCGTGCTGCCGGAAATGCCCCACAGCATCATCAGCATAGGAGGCACCACGCCGAAAACGGGCATTGAAGCGGGGCGCCCCGTGTCCAAACTCATCCTGCCCGTCACCCTGTACGTGAACGCCGGCATTCTGCCGGAATGCAAGGCTTCCAACATTGCCGCCGAATTCAAAACCCTGCTGGAAAACCCGGTTCTTCTCCTCCTGTAGGGCTACCGGAACATGCTGCTTTTTTCCTTGAACGTTCCTCTTCCTCCCCCTGTCTTACCAACCATGAAAAAAGTCGCCATACTTGCCGCCCCCGGATTTGAAGAAATCGAACTCATGGCTCCGCTGGACATCCTGCGGCGCCTGAACATGGACGTAGTGCTTGCCGGCGTCCAGTCCGACAAGGTGGTCAGCACCCATGAAGTAACCGTCAGCACGGACACCATGCTGGATAAACTCCATGCTGACAAGCTGGACGCCCTGATCCTGCCCGGCGGCGCGGGCTCCTGGGTACTCCGCGACACGCCGGAAGTCATCCATCTGGTCAAAAAAATGCATGAAGCGGGCAAGCTGGTGGCCGCCATCTGCGCCGCCCCCATCGTGCTGGCCAAAGCGGGCCTAGTCAGGGACAGGAACGTCACGGCCTACCCGGCCCAGGACGTTTACCGGGAACTCAACGAAGCCGGCGCCCATATTGTGAAAGATGAAAATGTGGTGCTGGACGGCAACATGCTCACCGCCAACGGCCCCGGCGCCGCCATGCTCTTCGGCTACTCCATCGGGGAATATCTGGGGGAAGACCTCCAGGTGGCCCAGCTCAAAGAGCAGATGTGCTACACGGGCCTGTAGGATGCCGGCAGGCATTCCGCCTTTCCGCAACCCCATGCGGCGCCGGAACAGCAGGGAAAGGGGGGGAATCTCCCCCTTTTCACTTCATCAGGTGCCTTTTCAGGGTATAGTAAGCCCCCCGGCGCCCCTTGCGGGACGACATCAGGCGGGAATGCAGGGCAGAGAAAAAATTGCTCCGGAGGGGGCAATCCAGCAGAAGGCGGCAAAAAGCCCGGTCCCACCGGTCCAGACTGGGAAGGACGTTCTCCGCGCCCACCAGCTCCAGCCACTTTTTCCAGCCGGAAAGCAGAACTTCCCGGTCTTCCGGAGACGCTTTGAAAAAAGCTCCCTCTTTCATGATGAAATGCCTGCGCATCAACTCCATGCAGTAGTCCACCAGACCGAAGGCGGCGGGTGAATCAAGCAGCCCCCGCTCCCCCCAGAAACGCGCCAGAGATTCCATGCCCATCAAATCCATGCGGAAATCCCCCAGGCGGGGATCCCGCCCGCAGGAGGCGGAACCGGGGCGTTCCCTCCGGTAATGGTACAAACGGTCGGGAAGGATCAGGAGCCGCGGAGCAACAGTCAACAGCATCAAACAGAAATACAAATCCTCCCCCTGGCGCAATCCGGGAACGAAACGCACACCGTTTTCTTCCAGCAGCTTCCTGCGGATCAGCTTATTCCACACCGTTCCCGCGCACCGGCTCCAGGGCGTCCCCCGCCGGAACCGCTCCGCTTTTTCTTCCGGGAAAAACCCGGCTGACGGCGACCAGCCGCTTTCAGGCATATCCATGCCTCCGCAGTCGCAGAACTCATGGTATCCGCACACCGCTACGTCCGCATCTTTTTCCACGGCCGCATCAAACAGGCGCCGGAACATATTCCGCTCCACCACGTCGTCCGGGTCCACAAAACCGATATACTTTCCCGCAGCCGCTTCCATGCCGCTGTTCCTCGCCGCGGAAACACCGCTGTTTTTCCGGTCAATCACCCGGACGCGGCCGTCCCTGTCCCGCCATTCGCGCAATATCTCCGCCGTACGGTCGGAAGAACCGTCATTGACGCAAATGATTTCGATATCTTCCATGCTCTGGCCGGCCAGGCTTTCCATACACTGGTCCAAATAAGCGGCAACATTATAACAGGGAACAATGATAGAAACGGATACGCTCATGGCGGAAGCATCCTTTTTTATCCGGATTGAAAATTCACATCAAGAAAAAACAGCAACGCCATCTGTTGAAAAACGGAACAACCGGAAGAGGGAAACTGTTTCCGGAAAGAAATGCAAAGGCTGCCTCCCGAAGGAAGTTCCCGGGAATAACGGAAACGGAGGGCTGTGGTACGGCTGCAATACGGCGGAAAATTCAAACCGTCAGGAATACTCCGGCATCATGCGCCAAGGAGTTTTTTGATATTGCTTTTCAGTATGAATTTATTAAGTATTCAGCCCTCGTCACACAACGTATTCTTTTTTACCCGGCAGGCGAAAAACCGCCCGGAACGGTAACAAGGGCCATTCATCATCCGCGTCAGGCGATATTCATTATATTTCCTGCAATTTTTCACCATGAAACCAATGACACATACGCAGACAGTCATGCTCCGATTGCTGACCATGTGTATTCCGTTTCGGAACCTGCGTAAAAAATGGCGCACTTTCCTGCGCGATTTTCTGTCCGACTATGACCGGGACGCCCGCCGAAGCATGCGCGCATGGCGCAGGCATCCAGTGGCCGGTCGCACCATCCTTATTCTGGAACCCAACTATTGCCACGGGGAAGTCATCCCCGGTTTCTGCCGCCACCTGCTCGACATGGGATACCGCGTTGATGTCCTGATGCATCACAGCCTGGCCAGGCAATCGCCCCTGTGTTGTTTCAAGGAAGGCGATATCCATATTTTCACGGCCATGTGCACTTCATGGAAGCGCCTGGCCAAAGCGCGCGTCCTCACCCGGTACGAAGCCATCCTGATATCAACATCCGCCTTTTATGACATTCCGGGCTGGGCAAGTTTCCTTCATATGACGGGGCTTGACAAATTCGCCAATCTTCTGGCCGTCGAACATGAATTAAAGGACATCCCCCGGTTCGGGGAAGAAGAACTTGACCGCCAGGGACGGCTGCTGACGCTGGGCTCCTTTCCCAGGGGCATGATGGTTAATCCGCACTTTTTCGGGGAAATCCCGCCTGCGCCCCGGAACCGCGAACCCGTGTTCATCACCGTAGGTTCCCTCTCCGCACAGCGGAAAAACCACGAACTCCTGGTTGAGGCGCTGGAAACCGTCTGCAATGAAGGGTACAGGAACTTTTCCGTCATCATCGTGGGGGAAGGAGAGCTGGGAAAAATCCCCGGCCATCTGCGCCCCTTCCTGCATGTGGCCGGAAAGCTCGACTTCCCCGCCATGTACGAGGCCATGAGGCGGGCGGACTATTTCCTGCCCCTGCTTGATCCCGGCAATCCGGCGCATAACCGCTACATTACCACCGGCGTCACCGGTTCCGCCCAGCTTGTTTACGGATTCGCGAAAATCCCGGTTATCCATGAGAAATTCGCTTCCTTCTACGGCTTCAACGACAGGAACGCACTCCTTTACAGGGAAGAAACGCTTGGCGGCGCCATGCTCCGCGCCATCAGGCAGACGGAAGAGGAATACGCAGAAATGCAGCAGGCGCTTCTCCAACTGGGCAGGGATATTGACAGGGAATCCCGTTCCAATCTGGAGCGGGCCCTTGCCGCATGCTCCCCCTCCGAACCTCAACAGGCCCGCCCATGACCCGAACCCGCCCGCCACAGCCCCAGGTTTCCGTCATCGTTCCCGTTTACAATCAGGAACAATATCTTGAAGAGTGCATCAGCAGCATCCGCCGGCAAACCCTTGCGGAGTGGGAATGCATCATCGTCAACGACGGGTCCTCCGACTCGTCAGGGGAAATCGCCCGGCGCTTTTCAGAGGAGGACTCAAGAATCCGCTGCTTCGAACAGGAAAACAGGGGCGTTTCCTCCGCCCGCAATCTGGGCATGCGGCACGCTTCCGGGCGCTATTTGTGTTTTGTTGACGGTGACGATTTCATCGACGCGGCCTTTCTCAAACATCTTCTGGACGCCTCGGACCGCGGAGCAAGCGATTTGACCGTAGCGGGAAAGCTGTTCTGCGACAGGTTTCCGCCGGACAAAATCCCCGCCCTGCCCACCTGCGGCATATTTCTGCGCCGGGAGTTCCCCTTGAAAAACAATCTGGAATTCCCGGAAGGCATTCACCCCTGTGAAGACGGCCTCTTCTCGCATTTCGTGCTCGCGCTGACAGAAAAAATTTCCTTCTGTCCGGAGGCCGTTTACCATTACCGCCAGCATGAACAGGGCAACCACCACCAGATACGGAAAAGAACCGCCGACATCCTGCCCATGATCCCCCGGTGGCTTTCCCTGATTGAAGAGTTTTATGAACAACGCCATCTCTGGAAAAGAAAAGCCGGCCATCTCGTCCGCTTTATTGAGCATGAACCATTTGAACTGAGGCTGCTTGGCATGCCTTTCTCCCCGCCGGAGCAGGAAATACTTTACAGCATCATCCGGGACTTCCTGAACGCCCATTGCACGGCCGCCGAGTGCCGGAGGGCCTCCCTGCATCTTCCTTTCCGCCTGTTGTTGCAATCCTCCGGCTTTTCAGATTTCGGAAGAAGGCTCCGGAGGGCCGGCAAAAACACCGGAATCCGCCGGAAGCTCCTCCATTTCTGCCCTGTCCCCTCATGGAGGAGGAATGGCAGGGCACAGCTGCGGCAAGTACGCGAACAGCTGGAGGAAATACGCAGGAATATCACGTTTTAACCCCTTCCCCTGCTTGAACATGGCAAAAGGAAAAATAATAGTCATGCGTCTTTTCGGAGGGCTGGGAAACCAGCTGTTCCAATACGCCTTCCTCTTCGCGCTCTCCCGGCAAGGGGGAAAAGCAAGACTGGAAACCTCATCATATGAACATGATGATAAGAGGGTCTGCGAACTCCATCACTTCCGGGTTTCCCTTCCCATTGAAGGAGGCCCTCCCCCCTGGGCTTTCCGCAAGTCCCGTATTCCCGCCTGCCTGCGTTCCCTGTTCGCCGCTCCCAAATATCCTCATTTCCGGGAGGAAAAACGGCACGGGTTCGATCCCGGTCTCGCGGCTCCTCCCCGCCGCCATACCTATTTCAAGGGATATTTTCAGACGGAACAATACTTCCTCCACTGCCGGGAACAGCTTTGCAGGGAATTCCGTCTGAAAACTCCCCTGACTCCGGAAAACGCCCGCATTCTTGAAGATATCCGTTCATGCTGCTCCATTTCCCTGCACATCCGCAGAACGGATTACCTCTCCAACCCCTACCTTTCTCCGCCGCCTCTGGAATACTACCTCCGGAGCATGGCTGAAATGGAAGGAAGGCTGCGGGCGGCAGGCGCTCCGCAGGAATCCCTGCGTTACTTCATCTTCTCGGACGACATAGAATGGGCCCGGGAAAACCTGAGGCCCGCCCTGCCCCATGTCCATGTGGATATCAATGACGGCGGCACCGGCTACTTCGATCTGGAACTGATGCGAAACTGCCGCCACCACATCATCGCCAACAGCACTTTCTCCTGGTGGGCGGCCTGGCTCAACGAACACGCGGAGAAAATCGTCATCGCGCCGCGCATCTGGTTCAACAGGGAGGAAGGCGACCGGTACCATACGGATGACGCGCTCATCCCCGGCTCATGGCTCCGGATATAACCCTGTTTCCTATACAGCAGACCATGCCCTCTCCCCTCATTTCCGTCATCGTCCCCATCTACAACATGGAGTCCCTTCTTCCGCGCTGTCTGGACAGCCTGGCGGCACAAACCCTCCGCGACCTGGAAATCATCTGCGTGGACGACGGTTCAACCGACGGGTCCGGAGGCATCGTCCGGAAATATGCTTCCGGAGACAGTCGTTTCCGCCTGATTACACAGGAAAATTCCGGCAGGGCGGAAGCCCGTAACGCGGGAATCAGGGCAGCTGCGGCGCCTTACCTGGGTTTTGCGGATCCGGATGACTACGTTGAGCCGGACATGTACGAACGGCTCTACCGGCTCGCGGAAGAAAGCGGGGCGGACATGGTCCAATGTTCCTATTCCCCCTTCCTTCCGGCTGAAAGCGGAGAATCGCGCGGAATGGCTGAGGAAAAACTCCTTTATATTGAAAACACCGCCTGCGACGGCGTCTTTACGGAGAAAGGAGAAATATTCAGGCTCTTTCTGGAAGACAGGATCACCGGCGTCGTCTGGAGCAAATTGTTCAGGCGGATACTCCCCGGCTGTTCCGCCCCCCTGGAAGTCCGCCTGCCTTCTTCCTTCACCAGCGGAGAAGACACCCTTTACGTTTCCCGGGCCATCGCCCGCTGCCGCAGCGTCGCCCTCACCTCTGAAAAACTCTACCACTACGGGCTGGGCGGTCCCCAATCCGTTTCTTCTCGCAACCGGAAAGCGGAAACCCGGCCCGCAAGTTATTACGCCGTATTCGAGATGCTCACCAGGGAAAAACTCCGGGAAGGGGTTCTGGGCAGCAACCGCACGGCCTACATGAATTATATTGTCCCCCTGCTTTTTCCGGACAATGAAATGCCGGCCGGGCGGCTCAGGCATTGGGCGGAACTCTGGCGGGAGGCGGACATCACTTCCGAACACGTTTGCGGGATGCCCAGGGAACAGAGGGCTTATCTTGAGGCCGCCCTGGCCGGACGGTGGATTTACCTGCGCCTCCTTCAATGCTTCTGGAAGTTCAAGACCGCCAGAAGGAAAATGTTCCGGCTGAGGTTTTCCAAAAACGGAATAGACACGCTCCAAATCCTCGGATACACTCTTTATTCTGCAAAGAAGCTCCCCCGATCATCCCTGTAACTGCTGTTTTTCCCGTGTTCATCTATTCCTACCAGCAACACGACCACCTCCTGCCCGGCAATGACAGAATGCTGGTGATCGGCAGTTCCGCTCTGGCAAAAAACCATGGCCATCTGAAATCGTCCCGACTGGCCGCCGACACGCTCATCTTCAATTTCCCGCTCAACCATCCCTGCCTGTGGCGGCAAATGGAGCACAGCCTTTCCGGCGCCCGCTACAGCATCATTCTTTTCATGTGGCCGCCCCTGCATCTTTCCCCGGCCAACGGAAGGCTCATGGAAAAGCCCCCGGAAGGGGGCGGGCCCATGGAAAGCGCCGAAGATATGCTTTGCAGGCTTTTCGCCTTTCTGCGGAAACAGACGCGCCGCCTAATCCTCCTGTCATCCCCGCCCTCCGACTACGGCAGCGCCCGGCACCCCTACGCGGAAGAACCGGGCGTCCTTGAAGCCTGGAACGCCCTTCTTCGCACGCTGGCAGGCAAGCTGAACCTTCCATTCATTGACTTTTGCGGCGATATGCTGCAATGCCGCCCCCTACCCGGCTCCGGGGAAAAAGATTTTCCGGAAGCTTACCGGAATCTGGGAAAACAGGTCCTCCACCGGCTGCCTTTCGGCCAAACGTGGGTGAGAAGGCGTTCCGGGAAAATACACCGCCTGCTGGAGAAAAGAAGAAAACGCCGGAAGGAACGCATGCTTGCCCGCTGGAGGACATTGGCGGCCCCTCCCCATTACCATGAGGAAACCGACTGGATTACGGCCATTCATTCAGAAAAAGGGCAGGCGCGCATACTGCTCATTGGCGGTTCCGTCATGCGGCATTTGTGGCGGCCCCTTGCCTCAGAACTTCAGGAAGACATTGACTTGTTCTCCTCCACGCTGATTCCCGGAGATCCGGACTATCTCCCCACCCTTGCAGGATATTTTCCCTCCGCCGGATACGAAGCCGTCATTGTTTCCTTCGGTTCCCACGTCACCAATACCGTGGATGACTTCCGCAAAAATTACATGGCATTCGTCTCCCAGCTCAGCAAACGCTGCCGTTTCCTCATCCTGGCAACCAGTACGTCCATCATGGATGGGCCGGACGGCACGCTGAATGAAGAAAAAGAGAAAATCATCACCGCCTTTAATGCCATTGTCCGTGAGACGGCATCTTCCCTGCCCGGCGCGGTTCTTTCAGACCACCATGACTTCATGCAGGGGCGCAGATATATAGATCCCTTCCATTTCTCCCCTCCGGACCGCGCGTACCAGGCAGGGAAAACAGCCGGACTGCTCCTGCCCCTTCTCTCCGCCCGGCAGGAACCGCCAAAGGAACAGGAATGCCCGCAAAGCCGCCCCGAACCATGAAACGGACAAATGAACGAAAACCGCCAAATTATTTTCCATGCGGGGAAAAACGGTTACCCCCCGCAAAAATCCCGGCCCCGGCATTTAAAGACTTCAGACGCCCCCTTCTTCAAATAACAGACATCCCTTTTCCGGCCTGAACGGAGCCTCCATGCTCTTTCCCTCCCCGGCCTATTCCTTCCCGCAGCCCCTTCTTCAAGACCCTTCCCATGAAATTCCCCGATGCCATGACAACCCCGCCCGTTCCCGCATCCCCGGAGAAATCACGCATCCCCGTCATGTTTTCCGCCACCGGCGGCTGGGGCCTGCCCCTGGGCGTAGCCATTCACACCCTTTGCCTTCACGCCAGTTCCGGACGCTTTTATGACATTCACATCGTTCACGACGGAATGGACGCGCGAATAATACAGGAGCTGAACCAGGTTGCCGCCCCCTTTCCGCAGGTTTCCCTTTCTTTCCTGCAACTTCCGGAAGAATTCCGCCATCTCTTTCAAAACGGCAACAAGGACCGCTACTCCCCCCTTGCGTATGCCCGCCTGATGGCCGGCAGCCTGTTCCCGCAGTACGGCAGGATCGTTTATCTGGACGCAGATGTCCTGCTGGCCGGAGACGTAGCCGAACTGTATTTTTCCGATTTGCGGGGAGCTTCCGTAGCGGCGGCCGGAGACGGCCTGGCCCTCTGGAGCATTGAAAAAGGAACGATGCACCCCCATCTGGAATATATGGGCAACTACCTTTCCTCCCCCCTTTCCTACTGCAATTCCGGCGTCCTGGTGCTGGATCTGGACCAGATGCGCCGCCGCAACCTGGAACACCGGCTACTCCAACAGCTCCGGAGCCGCCCGGAACCCTTCCCCTACCCGGACCAGGACATCTTAAATATCGCCCTGCACGGAGACATGACGCCGCTGCCTCCGGAATGGAACTTCCAATTCCTGTCCTGGACCTGGGATGAAGAAAAAACACGGCTCCTGCGCGGAACCGAATTTGAAAACGTTCCGTCCATATCCTGCGGGCGTTCATGGAAACTGCTGCACATGGTAGGCCCGGAAAAACCATGGCGGCTTCCTGACACCCCCGGAACCATGGGGCAGTTCCACTGGATCCTGTACTCCTTTTTCTGGTGGCCGGAAGCAAAGAGGCTTCCCGCGTTCCGGGAGGAACTGGATGCGATTTCCCAGGGGCTGGCCCCGCTCCTCCAGCGCCATATCCGCGGCCAGCAATGGAAACTGTTCTTCTCCCGGGGCCATATTTTCCGGAAACGCCGGGACAAAATCAGGTGGCTGAAAAAATTGCTGTCCATTCTTGACGGCAGAAAACCGTAACAGGCTTCCCCCCCCTCTCCGGGAAACATGGGCAGCCTCCGCAGACGGCCGGAAAACCGGCGTACTCCGGAGACTGTTCCCGGCGGACCTTCAAACGCCCGTGACGAGCGCCTTTAATGCGGCGTGTGCGGTTCCAGCATCTGCTGGCGTTCCCGTTCCTTGTCCTTGGCCAGGCGGCGCGCCTCCTTGGTCAGGTACTGCTGCAAACGGAAGGCTTTCTGACCCTTTTTCCGGACGACATGTTCGGAAGTGCCGTCCGGCAGAATATTGCAGGCCTGGACATTGTCTCTGAAGCAGGCGTCCAGAATGGATTTCAGGCGGCGCGCCAGCTTCCCGTTGGTGACGGGCACCATAAGCTCCACCCTTTTATCCAGATTCCGGGTCATCCAGTCCGCACTGGCGATGAAAAGCTGGTGGTTGCCGCCGTGGTGGAAAAAGAAAATGCGCGCGTGCTCCAGATACCTGTCCACGATACTGACCACGCGGATTACCTTGCCGTTGGGCCGGGGGCCCGTTTTCAGGCAGCAAATGCCGCGCACGTTCAGTTCAATGTCCACCCCGGCGTCCGCGGCCCTGTACAGGGCGTCAATGATTTCCACGTCCTGGAGGCTGTTCATCTTGGCGGAAATGCGGGCGGGTTCCCCCTGCCGCGCGCGTTCCGCTTCCCCTTCAATAAGTTCAATAAGGCGCGCCTTCATCAACACCGGGGAGGGATACAGCTTTCGGAAGCGCATGAGCTTGGTGCGCCCCGTCACGGAATTGAAGAACTGGGAAGCGTCCGCTCCCAGCTGGTCGTCGCAGGTAAGGTAGGAAATATCCGTGTAAATCTTGGCAGTGGTCTCATTGTAGTTCCCCGTGCCGAAATGGCAGTAACGCCGCAGCATGCCCTGTTCCCGGCGCACCACCAGGCAAATCTTGGCATGGGTCTTCAACCCCTTGACGCCGTAAACAACCTGCACGCCGGAACGCTGAAGCTCCTCCGCCTTTTCCAGATTGCGGGCTTCGTCAAAACGGGCTTTCAACTCCACCAGCGCCGTCACCTGCTTGCCGCTCTCCGCCGCTTTTTTCAGGGCGGCCACGATGCGGGAGTTCCTGGCGGTACGGTACAGCACCTGCTTGATGGCGATGACGTCCGGATCTTCCGCTGCCTCCTCCACCAGGCGCAGGACGGGTTCAAAACTTTCATAGGGATGATTGAGCAGAATGTCCCCGCCGGCAATGTTTTCAAAAATGCTGACGGCCGGATTCACGGAAGGGGACGGCTGCGGGGACCACTGCTCCACCTTCAACTGGTCATTGCCGGGGGCAAAAGCCATTTCCATGAAGTCGGAAAGCATCAGGGGTCCCTTGAGGTCATAAGTCTCCTCCTTCCCGGCGCCTACAATCCGCATGATCTTGTCATGCAGGAGGGCGGGCGCGGAGGACTCTACTTCCAGCCTCACGCATTCGGAAAATTTCCGGGCTACGAGCACTTCCTCCATCTCATCCGCCAGATCCAGGGCGTCTTCCTCCTGCACGGCAATGTCCCCATTGCGCGTAACGCGGAATACCGCTGCGGAAAGAACGGTTTCACCGGGAAAAACGGTGCCGATGCACTCCCGGACCAGGTCCTCCAGCATCACGTAGCGCTCCGCCTCCGCGGAAGGGACGGGAACGCGCCGCGGCAGGCCGTCCGGAAGGGCCACCACGGCGGAGCGCACCTCCCCGGTCTCATTGTCGCGCAGTTCCACGCCCATCAGCAGCTTGAGGGATGGCAGCGCGGGAGCTTCCGGAGCATCCATGTCCAGCGGCGTCAGAAGCGGGAATATCTGGTTGTTGAAATACTGCTCCAGCGTCAGTTTCTGGGAAGTGCTGAGATCCTCCATCGCCAGGGGATTGATGCCGTTGATTTCCATCCACGGCAGAATTTCCTCATGGAACAGGCGGTATTGGTCCTCAATCATGCGGCCCACGCGGGAGCGGATAGCTTTCAGCTGGCGGGTGGGCGTCAGCCCGGAAATATCCTTCACGCGGGAACCGGAATGCCGCAGCATCTGAAGGCCGCCCACGCGCACCATGAAAAACTCATCCAGGTTGGAGGCGGTAATAGCCAGAAACTTCAGGCGTTCCAGGAGGGGAAGATCCGTTCTTACGGCCTGGTCCAGCACACGCTGGTTGAATTCCAGCCAGGAAAGTTCTCTGTTGATATATTCGTCAGACATGGGAAAAATGGAAAATGGAAATTTTTTAAATCAGCCTACCGCTGGGGCGCCAGCACGACGTCATAACCGAAGATATCCGCAAACAGGTCGCCCTTCAGCCGCAGGGCCAGGTCTTCCACGGCGGTTTCACGCACGCCCTGAAGCTCCAGCTCCAGCATGCGCCCGCGGATGTGCGCCCGGACGCCGTTCACGCGCTGGGCATGGCCGCGTTCCAGGGCATCCGCCACGCGCAGGATGGCGGCCATCTTGGCTACGCGCATGCGGTCCCTCAATTCCAGCTCCCCGTACATGGGATCGGAATTGGCGGGAACCTCATGCCGGTGGTAGCGGGCCAGCAGGGCGATCGTTTCCACATCATCCCGGGAAAGGCCGAAGATTTCACTGTTGAGAATGATATACTGGGAATGGAGCTGGTGATTCTGCTGGTTGATGAAAGAGCCAACCTCATGCAGAATGGAGGCCACTTCCAGCAGCAGCCGGTCATGTTCGGAAAGGCGGTGCAGGTCCTGAAGCTGGTCAAACATTTCCATGCACAGGCGCGCCACATGCTCGCGGTGTCCTTTGTCCGCCTTGTACCTGTCCGCCAGAATCCCGGCGAAATGGAGAACCTCCGCCTCCAGATCCCCCGGATGCTGTTCCGCACGTATCAGGCTGCTTGAAAACTCCTCGTCATAACCGCTCGCGGGAATGATGACGTCATCCAGGTTCAGGCTGCGGGCAATCATTTCCGTCATCAAAACGGCGGGCAGCAGGGAGTCCACCCCGGCAAAATCCGCACCGTAAACATTCATGCGCTGTTCCAGAGTGGTGCGGGACATCCGCTCCGCCTCCGCCGCCAGGGAGGAACACGCCACCTTGCCTTCCGGCGTGGGGGCCAGGCGGTCCCGGAGCTGCTGCATTTCCTGGCCGATGACGATAAGGCCCGCCAGGCCCTTCACGCCCCCATAATCCAGGCAAATCTGGTCCACCTGCCCGCGCATGTGCTCCCGCAGAATGGAAAGCTCCGCCACATCGTCTCCGTACTCGATTTCCCCGACGGCCTCTCCCGTGCGGTGCGTTCCCAGCCTGTAGCAGGAATAACGCACGATGCGCCCCTTCTGGAACAGAAGCACGCGGGTATTGCCCGGCCCCGTATGGACCACAAGCACCTTTTTCTTGCTGAATCCCGGATACTGGGCCAGAGCCTCCTGCACCTTCACGTAAATGAGGCGCGTCATCTTGCCGTCGTCAATGCGGCGCCCCCGCAAGCCGTGGGCCACGTGCATGCGGTTCACGAACACGTCCACATTATCCGCCTCGGAAATGATGTTGGAAATCATGAACCGGACGGAAAGCTTGCTGCCGGCTCCGTATTCCTTGAGAATTTCCAGATAGTCGCCGATGATTTGCACGCAGCGGTCCATGGTATGCCGGGAAATGCGGTGGAACCGGAAAATATCACGCGCCATCGGAACGGGCTGCTGAAGGAAATCCAGCAGGCGAATCCTGTCCCGGACAGCCTCAGCCACCATCAGGCTCATGGAGCTCGGGCCCAGATAGATCACCGCCTGAGTTGATAATTCCGAATCCTGAACCTGCTCGCCTTGAATCATTGCCATACCATGTATTGTTTCCCGGCCGTGGAGCAAGAACGGCAACGTGACAAAAAAGCCGCTTCCGCCCCTTCCAGCAAAGGAAAGAATAAAGAATTTGCCTTTTGACGGCAAGAGATAAGCGCGGCTCCCTTCCCGTCCCGGCGGAACGGCTCTTCAAGACGGCTATTTCCCATAGGCCCCCAGCAGGGGAACCAGCCGCGGGGCAAATCTTTTCATGCAGAAAAAAAGCCCCGCCAGCACGGCGAAAATGACCGGAACCAGAAAGAGCCAGAGCATGTCCCAGGCCGCCCCTTTCCATGTAATCCAGCCGCTTTCACGCAGCAGGATAATGACGATGTAATGCGTTCCAAAAATGAAAAAACATGCCGGAGCCAGCTCCGCCACCCACCTGGCCGCGCGCGGGAACCATTCCGTGAACAGAATGGCCAGGGACATCAGCCCCAGCATGCCCAGGGCGATGAGCATGGAGTTGTGCTGGTCCCGGTGGCCTGCCAGCCACCAGGTAAGCGCAAGCGTGGCGACCAGGAAGGGCACCGCGTACCGGCGCACGGATTCCGTCAGGAACGGGAGGGAATACCGGGAAACATACATTCCCAGCAGGAAAAATCCCAGGCTGTTGGCGATGGGATAATCATGATCCGCCAGATCCAGCGCAAAATAGTTCAGGGACAGCATGACCATGCCCGCCCAGAGCAGATAGTCCCCCAAACGGTAAAGAAGGGGGGCCGCAGCGGTATAGATGATGATATCGCGCAGAAACCACATGGGAGCGTCCACCGGATGCCCGGCAATGCCCAGGCAGCGGCCGAACGCCGCGAGAGCAGGCCAGAACCCGGCTCCCTTTTCCCCTCCCAGCCATTCATACATAGGCCGGTAAGACGCGTAATATTCGTGCAGGGGGGACCAGCCGATCAGAACGGCCGCAGCCAGTCCCCACACCAGGTACGGACGAAGAAGAAACCAGCTCCGCCGCCAGAGGAAAAGGCTCCCGCCATCCAGAGGGCCAAACGACCCTCTTCCCACAAAATAGCCCGCCGCCAGCAGAAAAAAGGGCGTGCGCGCCGCCAGGAACTCCGCCCATATCCACCGGTACAGCTCCGCCGAATAGAAAGCCATGTGATTCGCAATAATCAGGATGCAGGCGGCCACGCGGGCCACATCCACCCACACCATCCGGCGGGCGGCGGTCTTCTCCAGAATCACGGGAACGGAGGCTTCCGGCGGCGTCATTCCCTGGAAGGGCTGAAGTTACAAAGGAGCAATGCCGAGCTGCTCCGGCAACGCGATGCGGGGGCGGTCCGTCACAATCAGGGGCGCGCCGTCCGTTACGATAACCGTGTGCTCAAAGTGGGCGGAAGGCTTGCCGTCCGCCGTGACGACCGTCCAGCCGTCATCCAGAATTTTAACGGAAGGCCTGCCCGCATTCACCATCGGCTCAATGGCCAGGGCCATCCCCTTTTTCAGGCGCGGAAGCTTGTAATGGGGGCGGTAATTGGGAATCTGGGGTTCTTCATGCAGGTGGCGGCCTATGCCGTGCCCCACAAAATCCCGAACCACAGTAAAACCGCGGGGACGCACGAAACCCTCCACCGCCGCGCAGACGTCCGCCAGCAAGGCGCCCGGCCTTACCAGTTCAATGGCGCGGAACAGGGATTCCTCCGTCACGGCCAGCAGCCGCAGTTTTTCCGGATCCACCATGCCCACCGGAACGGTCATGGCGTTGTCTCCATGCCAGCCGTCCACAATGGCGCCCACGTCCAGGCTCACAATGTCCCCGTTCTGGATGCGGCGGGGGCCGCCGCTGCCGTGCACCACCTCTTCATTGATGGAAATGCAGAGCTGGCCGGGAAACCCGCGGTACCGGTAAAAGGAATTGCCTACCTTGTGCTTTTTAAAAATTTCACGCGCGATATCATCTATTTCCCGCGTGGTGCGTCCCACCTGGACTTCGGCACCGATCTCCATCAAGATTTCTGCCGTTACAGCCCCGGCTTTCTGCATCTTGGCTACCTCGCCGGGAGACTTGATGTGGATTCGTTCTGCCATGGGATTTATTCTTTCTATTGCCGGTACTCTTCCAGCTTGCGGGCCAGATCCCGGGAAACATCGGCAGGTTCCCGTTCTTCGGACACCGTCATTTTAACGACCAGGCCGCGGGCCTCGTAGTACCTGGCTACGGGCAGCGTCATGGCTTCAAAATCCTTCCAGCGGCGGGCGAAAGCTTCCATGTTGTCATCCTTGCGGGAAACCATTTTCCCTCCGCACTTGGAACATTCCTCTTCCGGCGTCTGCACCACGTAACCGCATGTGGAACATTCCCGGCGGCGCATGATGCGCTGTTCAATGAGTTCCCTGGACACATCCATCCAGACGACTACATCCACGGAAGTTCCCCGCTGGTTTAGAAAATGGTCCAGCGCTTCCGCCTGCGCAACCGTGCGGGGATAGCCGTCCAGCAGCCACGCGCCATGGTCCATCTCCGACAGCCAGCCGCGCACCATGTCGTTGACAATTTCGTCCGGAACCAGCATGGCCCTGTCCATATAGCTCAAGGCTTTCCGGCCCAGTTCCGTGCAGGATTCCACTTCCCTCCGCAACAGGGAGCCGGTGCTCAGGGAGTGGAGGCCGAAGGTATCAGCCAAAAACCGGCCCTGGGTCCCTTTGCCGGATGCGGGAGCCCCAACCAGAATGAAATGCTTGAGTTCCTTCATATCTTTACTTTCAGTAAAAAAGGGGGAGGCTTACTGCATGGCGTTGTAGGCGATGGCTCCGGCCAGCACAAGCAGGGCGATAACAATCCACATGACGGTAACGGTGCGGCTGCTCGCGGCGGCGCCGGTACCCTGGAGATGCCCGTATTTGCCCTTGAGCTTGCCTTTTTTCAGGAAGCCGTCGTAATTGCGGGAAAGAAGGGTCGTTTCCACCTGGCGCATCATGTCAAGCAGTACGCCCACCAGAATGAGAAGGCTGGTGCCTCCGAAGAACTGGGTAACCAGGTAGGGGATATTGCCCCCGATATTCAGCAGGGAAGGCAGGAAGTAAATGAGGGTCAGGAATGCGGACCCGGCAAAGGTCAGCCTTTGCATGGTCTGGTCCAGGAAGAGGGCGGTGGGGGGGCCGGGACGGATGCCGGGAATATAGCCGCCGTTGCGCTTCAGGTCTTCCGCGATCTGGGAGGGCTGGAACATGGTCGCCACCCAGAAGTAGGAGAAGAAGAAAATCATGAGGCCGGAAATAATGTAATAGCCGGAAGAAGCGGGATTCAGCCAGTCATTCATCTTGGTCGCGATCCACTGCAGCGTAGTGTTGTAGTGGGCGATCTGGGAGAAGAGAACCTGCGGAAGGGAGAGGATGGCCGTAGCGAAAATGACGGGCATCACGCCAGAGTAATTAAGCTTGAGAGGCAGGTACTGCGTGGCACCGTTGAACATTTTATTGCCCATGACCCGTTTGGCGTACTGCACGGGAATGCGCCGCTGGGCCTGCGTCACCGTCACGACGAGCGCCACCACGACAATCAGGAAGGCAATCAGGGCCACGAGCAGCATGGCTCCCATGGGGACAACCGCGCCGTCCTTGTACACCAGGGTTTTCCAGGCCAGGGTAACTGCACCCGGAAGGGCGTGAATAATGTTGACGGAAATGATGAGGGAAACGCCGTTGCCGACGCCGCGTTCCGTAATCTGGTCGCCTATCCACATCAGGAACATGGTGCCCGCCACCATAATGAGCACCGTCATGAGGGCGAACTGGATGCCGGGGTCAATGACAAGCTGGCAGTCCGCAGGAATGTTGAGACCCACGGCCTGCAGGCGTTCCGGGTGTTCCAGCGTGCCGACCAGGAACCAGCCCTGCACAAGGGCAATGACGATGGCGATGGCGCGCGTCCACTTGGTCATTTTCTGGCGGCCGCCTTCTTCCCGCACCATCTTGGCCCACTGGGGAACCACCGCGGAAAGAAGCTGGGTCATGATGGAAGCGGAAATGTAGGGCATGATGCCCAAAGCAAAAATGCCGCACTGCTGGAGGCCGCCGCCGGAGAAAATGGTCAGCACGGTAGCCAGACCCGCTCCGGGACCGCTGGCGTTCGCGGAGGCCTCAATCACTTTCTGCAGCTCCATGACGTCAATGCCCGGCAGGGGAATCTGTACCCCCAGGCGGACGACGACAATCATCGCCAGTGTGAACAAAATCCGGCGCCTGAGCTCCGGTACTTTCATGGAGTTTGCAAATGCGGATATCATGGTCCTGTAATATAAAAGTTGGCGCGCAGCTTGGCTTGCATGTCGCGGCGGTTTGCACCCGGGGCATCCATGGGAACCGCAACAGTAAACACAATGATGCGAACCGGGTCAAGCTGCATGACCCGGTTCGCCAAATGTGATTAGGCTTCGCTAAGCACGGTGACGGTGCCACCGGCCTGGGTCACCTTCTCGCGGGCGCTGGCGCTCACGAAGTCCACGACTACGTTCAGGTTCTTGGTCAGGGTGCCGTTGCCAAGAAGCTTCACGGCATCGCAGGGACCTTGGACGAGCTTGGCCGCACGCAGGGTGTTTTCATCAACCGTAGCACCGGCTTCAAACACGCGTTCAAGCTGGGAAAGGTTGACGATAAGGATTTTATCCTGGAAGCGGGTGTTGTTGAACCCCTTCTTGGGCAGACGGCGGTGAAGGGGCATCTGGCCGCCTTCAAAACCCGGCCGGATCGTGCCGCCGGAACGGGCCTTCTGGCCTTTGTTGCCTTTGCCGCAGGTCTTGCCGAGACCGGAGCTTTCCCCGTTGCCGAGGCGCTTCTTGCGGTGCTTGGCTCCGGGATTGGGCTTAATCGTATGAAGCTGTAACATGTTATTTACAATGGTTGGATTTCTTGGAGGCGGCGGCGCCGGGCTGCCGCCTCCGGATCAGATTAGATGGCCTTTTCCTTCTTCTTGCCGCGGTCGGCAAGAACCTGGTCGCTCGTGCGCAGGGAAGCGAGAGCCTGCAGGGTAGCCTTCACCACGTTGGCGTGGTTGGAGGAACCGAGGGATTTGGCAACAATGTCACGCACGCCCGCTGCTTCCAGCACGGCACGGATGGTGTTGCCGGCAATCAGGCCGGTACCGGGGGAGGCGGGCTTCAGGAGCACCTTGCCGCCGCCGAATTCGGAGTAGACTTCATGCGGAATCGTGCCGTTGGCGATGGAGACCGGGCGAAGCTGGCGCTTGGCGGCTTCCGTAGCCTTGCGGATGGCGTCTGCCACTTCATTAGCCTTGCCGAAGCCGAAGCCTACGCGGCCTTCCATGTCTCCGCTCACGACGAGGGCGGAGAAGGAGAAGCGGCGGCCACCCTTGACGACCTTGGCGCAACGGTTGATGAACACAACCTTTTCAGCGAGCTGGGGGCCTTCTTCCACGGGAGCTTCAGCCTGAGGGCCACGGCGTCCGTCACGGCGGGGTCCACGGGGACCGCGGCCATTCTGGCCGTCACGGCGGGGTCCGCGGGGTCCGCGGCCGCCCGTTGCGGGTTGCTGCGCTTGAGCGGGAGCGGCGGCTTCCGTAGCAGGAGCAGTGTTTTCCGTTTCGTTATTCATTTAAGGAATCTTTCAATTAGAATTTCAAACCAGTTTCGCGGGCGGCATCGGCCAGGGCCTTCACCTTGCCGCAGAACTTGAATCCACCGCGGTCGAAAACGACTTCAGTGACATTGGCGGCCTTCGCACGTTCGCCGATCAGATTGCCCACCTTGGTAGCGGTAGCGCAGTTGGCGAGTTTGGAAGGATCGGCGATGGAAGCATCGGCCGTGGAAGCGGAGCAGATAGTCCTGCCCACCGTATCGTCGATGATCTGGGCATAGACGTGGCGGTTGGAGAAATAGACAGCCAGGCGGGGACGGGAAGCCGTTCCGGAAACCTTTCTGCGGATGCGGCGGCGAACCTTGGCGCGGATGGCTTTGCGATTGATAGTACTCATCGTGTATAAATATGTTGTAATAGTTATTACCTGAATTACTTACCGACGCTCTTGCCTTCCTTGCGGCGGATAACTTCACCGACGAAACGCACACCCTTGCCCTTGTAGGGTTCCGGGGGATAGTACGCACGGACTTCAGCGGCAAACTGGCCTACGACCTGCTTGTCGATGCCTTCGACCGTCACTTTCGTGTTTTCAGTCACGGTTACCTTGAGGCCTTCCGGGATTACCTGGTTGATCGGATGGGACTTGCCCAGGTTCAGATCCAGAATGTTGCCCTTGACGGCGGCACGGAAACCGACGCCGACGATTTCAAGGTTCTTGACGAAGCCTTCGGAAACACCGATGACCATGTTGTTCAACAGGGAACGGTTCGTACCGTGCAAGGCGCGAAGCTGGCGGCTTTCGCCGGCGCGGTCAACGGAGAGCTGATTGCCTTCAACGGTAGCGGTGATGCCTTCCGGAAGCGTCCAGGAAAGCTTGCCTTTGGGGCCTTCCACCTGAACGGAAGAGCCGTTAACCTTTACCGTTACCTTGTCCGGCAATGTGATGGATTTTTTACCAACTCGGGACATATGTTTAGGAAATGTTAATGGTTACCATACAAGGGCGAGAAGTTCGCCGCCGATGCTCTGCTTGCGCGCCTGCGCACCGGTCATCACACCGCGGGAGGTGGAGACGATGGCAATGCCAAGCCCGCTGAGAACGCGGGGAATGTCCTCGGAAGAAACGTACTGGCGGCGGCCCGGCTTGGAGCTGCGCTTCACATCGGTAACGACCGGCTTGCCCTGCGGGGTAAACTTGATCTTCACCTTGATTTGCTTCTTGGAGCCTTCTCCGGTCACTTCATAGTTCCAGATGTAGCCTTCTTCCTGCAGAATCCGGGCGATTTCCACCTTGATGTTGGAGCAGGGAGCGGTAAATTCCTCGTTGCCGGCCAGGCTGGCGTTTTTCAGGCGAGTGAGGAAGTCGGAAATGGGATCACTTAATACGGCCATGGTAAGAAATAGTTAGGCGTTGGCGGTTTGGGTTTCTTCGGCCTTCTTCGGTTCGCGCATGGGGACGCCCAGAGCGCGAAGCAGGTCGCGGCCTTCATCGTCCGTAGGAGCGGAAGTCACGAAAATGATATCGAAGCCGATCTGACGCTTGATCTGGTCAAGTTCGATTTCGGGGAAGATGGACTGGTCGGAGATGCCGACGGCATAGTTTCCGTTGCCGTCAAAGGACTTGTAGGGAAGACCGCGGAAGTCGCGAATGTTCGGAGCCGTAATATTGATGAAGCGGTCCAGGAATTCCCACATGCGGGCGCCGCGCAGCGTTACGCGGGCTCCCAGAGGTTCGCCTTCACGCACCTTGAAGTTGGCCACGCTCTTGCGGGCATAGGTGACGGAGGGCTTTTGTCCGGTGATTTTGGCGATTTCATTAACGGCATCTTCCACGGCCTGCTTGCGGTCCGGGTGCTTGCCCATGCAGGAGGTGACAACAATCTTCTCCAGGCGGGGAATCTGATGCACGTTCTTGTATGCATGCTTCGCTTGAAGGCCGGGAACGACCTTTTCACGGTAGTATGTTTGCAGTGTTGGTGTACTCATTGTTTTAGCGGGTCAGCTCTTTATTAATGATTGATATGGCTTAAGCGCAGGGTCAGACCGGATGGCCTAGCCTACTTTTTTCACGTTGGAGATGTGAATCGGGCCGTTGATTTCCTGAATGCCGCCTTCCGGGTTCTGTTCGGTCGGGCGCACAGCCTTTTTCAGGGTGCGGGCGCCTTCTACGATGACAGTACCTTTGGAAGCATTCACGGCGAGAACGGTGCCGCGCTTGCCCTTGTGGTTACGTCCGGCGATGATTTCCACTTCATCACCTTTTTTCACGTGGGTCTTCATATATGACTATTTCTTACGCGTTTATGCGATTAAGATCTACCACCCCCTTGGTGGCAGGGCAGGAAGAGTATTATAGGATAGGCCTTTTCGTCAAGCCCGCATCCTAAAAAAAATCGTTTTACCGCCCCTGCGCCAATGCGGAACGATAAATGGGAAACCGTTCCCGGATGCAGGAATTCCGCAGTGAGGGGACAGCCCGCCGGAGGCCGGGCTTCCGCAACGGCCTATTCATCGTCCGAGGGGATTTCCGCCCCCTGCCACCGCAGCTTGGCCCTCAGCAGGGCGCCGAAATTCTGCTTCCGGAGATGAACCAGGGAAAGCGTTTCCGGCGCCTTCCGGATTACCAGGCTTTCTCCCACTTCGATGGGATAGGCGGAACGGCCGTCCAGGGAATAGACCATGGAGTCAAAGCGGCCGCGGCGCTCGCGGGGCCGCAGGCGTATGGTCATGTTGTCAGGAAGCACCACGGAACGATTGGTCAGGCTGTGCGGGCAGATGGGGGTGACGCATACGACACGGGACATGGGCCAGACCAGAGGCCCCCCGGCGGAAAGGGAGTATGCCGTGGAGCCGGTGGGGGTGGAAACCAGAACGCCGTCCGCATGGTAGCGGTTCAGCAATTCTCCGTCTATCTCCGCATCCAGGTCCACCATCTTGCCGGACTGGGCGCGGATCAGGGAAACTTCATTCAAGGCCAGCTTGCGCGGAGGTGCCGCAACGCCGTCTTCCCCCACCCGGACCACTTCAAGCATGGAACGTTCATCCGTCAGGTAGGAACCTTCCTGAAGGGCATACGCCAGAAGCGGCAGTTCCTGCACGGAACAGGTGGTCATGAACCCCAGCCGGCCCAGGTTCACTCCCGCCAGGGGAACGCGGTGCATGGCCGCCAGAGAAGAGACGGTCAGCATGGTACCGTCCCCTCCGAAGGTCACCAGCATGCCGCACCGTCCGATAGCCCGTTCCAGAGCATCCGGCGTTTCAATGACGCAGGAGCCCAGCCCGTGGCGGGAAAGTTCCCGGCGCATGATGCGCAACGCTTCCCCCAGTCCCGGTTTTTCCGCCAGAGCGACCAGGCCGATTACCTTGGAAGGATTCATGCGGGAGATCATACTGCATTTTTCCGGGCCACTCAACTGGTAAACCGCAACCGGGAAAAGATTGTTCCGCCCTGCTCTATTCCTTAAATTTCAACTCTTGTTCCTTTTTTGTTATACAAAACCATCAATATGTGTTAAACGTAAAAAGCGTGAAACGGTTCCTCCCCGTCCTGTTGCTTTTTCTGATGCCGGGCTGCTCCACTACGGAGAAGTGCGCTCAGAAAACGGAGCCATCCGTTCAGGAGGCAGAGGCGCATGTCAAAAATGCGCCCTACCGGGTGCGTGGAAAAAGGTATACTCCCATGAGCGTGGCGGATGCCCTGCAATACCATGAGACCGGCTATGCCTCCTGGTATGGCGGCAAAGCGCGCCGCCTGAAGACATCTTCCGGAGAATACATCAATCCCCAGCGTTCCATGACGGCGGCCCACAAAACCCTGCCGATGCCGTGCAAGGTGAAAGTCACCTGCCTGGAAACCGGCAAATCAACCGTCGTCAGGATCAACAACCGCGGGCCTTTTCACAGCAACCGCTTGATAGACCTCACCACCGCCGCCGCAAGCCGCATCGGCCTGCATAGACGCGGCGTATCCAGGGTCCGTCTGGAAGTCATCTCCGTGGGTGACGGCCCGCATGAGGTTTCCGCCCGTTAATCCCATCTCATCCTTTTCCGTATATTTATCATTTTACCCTGCATGATTCCGCTCCGCATTGTTCTTGCCTCCCTGGCATGCCTGTACCCGTTCTCTCTGGCTCAGGAGCCTAAATCGGATCCCGATAAAACGCTGATTATCATTTCTACCAGCGATATCCACGGCAATCTGGACAATTTCCCAAGACTGGCCACACTGGTAAAGCAATACCGCGCTAAATATCCGCACGTGCTGCTGGTGGATTCAGGTGATTATTTCATAGGCAATCCCTATGTGGACGACTGTGAAAAACGGGGCGAACCCCTTACTATCCTGATGAACAAGCTGGGGTATGATGTAGTGACCATCGGAAACCATGATCTGGATTACGGGCAGGAGGCCCTGCGCGACCATATCAAGGGAATGCCCTCCACCAAGTTTGTCATTACCAACGCCAGCCTTTCCCCAACTCTGGAAAACTGTTTTTCTCCGTATGTCAGCATCCCGATTAAAGGAACGTCCATTTCCGTAGGGGTCATAGGACTGGCAGACCTTCAAACCACGGATGTGAGGAGGATGACCGGCATCTCATGGAAGCTGCCGGATGAAGAAGACTACAAGGGAATCACGGACAGGTTCCGGCTCCACCATAATACCATCAACGTCATCCTCAGCCATCTGGGATACGGCAATGATCTGAAAATGATGAAGTATTCTCCGAATATCGACGTCATTCTTGGAGGCCATACCCATGTCATGCTGCCCAGCGGTCATCTCAGAACCGGAACCCTGCTCAGCCACACGGGACACAGCCTGAGCCATGTAGGCGTTACGGAAATTATTTTCTCCACGGAACATCCCGTCTCCATCCTTTCCAAATCAACCAGGGCCGTTTCTTTGAATGAGGAAATTCCCGATGACCCGGAAGTAAAGGAAATTGTCCGCCGATTTTCCGGAAATCCGCTTTTCAACCAGCAAGTGGGCGTCGCCGGAGAAGAAATCACGCACGTCACCATAGGCACCCTTTTCTGCAAGGCCATTCAGCAGGCCTCCCATTCGGATATTGCCATTTACAACCGCGGCGGAGTACGGTCCAAAAACCATCTTAACAAAGGACCCGTTACCATCAGGGACATTTACGAGCTGGAACCCTTCCGGGAAAAGATCGTCACCTGCTCCATGAGTAAAGCGGACATTGAACAACTGATCCTGTCCAAATTCATGTCTCCGACCGATGACGAAGGAGGCGTTCTGGAAGTGTACTGCTCCGGATTCTCCTACCAGATCATGGACGGTGTTACGCCCAGCATTACCAGCACCTTGAAAAACGGGGTCATTTACACTGTCGCGATGGGAGACTACCTGTGCAGCAATTTCATATTCCCCCAACGGGGGAACGGCAAACCGACGGGAATAGATGTCCGCAAAGCCCTGATTGATTACCTGAAACAAATCAAGGAGCTGCTCAATCCTCCGCCGTCCAAGCTACCTATCATCAAAGATACGACGTTCGCCCTGTGAACTACGGCTGCAAGCACACGCTACATTCCCGCCAGCCATGCAGCCGGATCCCTATCATGCAGTACCGGAAGAGAAACGGAATATCAATGGTTTCCGCATCCTCCCCTCCGGTGCTTTGGTGACGGACACACCGCCTTTCGACCGTCTGTTTGAAGAAGGAACCGGAAACGGGCTGTATGCCCTGGCGGTATCCAACTGGGAAACCGTTTCGGATCCGGGCGCCTTCTTTATCAAGAACATGGCGCGCCAGGCGCTTACCCGCATGGCGCACGCTGCCGCAGAAAGGCCGGACGAGGTAGATGCCGTTCTGGACCACCTGCTGGCCTCCGCTACGGAAAAAGCCTTTCTGGCGGAGCAATTTCCCCCCGTACCGGGCGCGGAATATGCCACTCCGGACATCATTGCCGGATGGTTTGAAGATTTGCGGAAGGCAATAGCAAAGGAAATCCGCGCCCGAGGCATTACCCCCGCCGAATGGTTGAACGGCCTGGGCGCGCCCTGGAACCAGATAGGCAAGGTATTTTTCCACCTTGCGGAAAACCGGGATGACGCCACAGGCTCCCGCCCCTTTGCTTTCATGGCTACCTTTGCGCATCAAAGCGCTGCGGACAACCAGGTGCGCCACCTCCCCCTTGCCACCGCCCTGAAACTTCATGAAGGGAATTACACCGCCTTGCTGGCCGTACTCCAGCCCTTAAAAGAAGCGGCGCAGGAAAGCCCCCTGCTGAAGCGCCTGCTGGATAACGGAAAAATTTATACGCCGATGGCCTGGAGCGCTCCGGAGGCCCGGGATTTTCTGCAGGACACGCCGCTCTACGAACGCGCAGGCATCATTGTGCGCATGGTGAACCTATGGAAAAAACCCCCTCCCAAACTACAGGTAAAAGTTACGGCAGACGCATCCGGAAGTGAAAAAACGGTTCATTCTTCCGGGCTTTCCGTCCGCAGTCTGCTGAAATTTTCCGTATCCGCCACTCTGGGAGGCAAAGACTTGACCCCGGAGGAGCTGGGGGAATTGCTCAGCAACGGAGACGGCCTGATCCGCTTCAAGGGGGAATGGGTACGTGTGGACGCCCGAAAGGTCCGGGACTTAATGGACCGGTGGAATCAAGCAGCACGTATGATGAGCTCCCTCGGCATCCCTCTGGTCCAGGGTCTGAGAATGCTGGTTAACGGCCCTTCCGGCCAGCTTGTACAGATTCCGGAACCGGACGAAGACTGTGTCATGGCACCGGGGCAAAACCTCCGGCAGACCCTGGACATCCTGGCGGGGAAAGTCCCAGTCTCCATACCGGAGCTTCCTTCCCGGCTGGACGCCCTGATGCGCCCTTACCAGAAAGAAGGGTTCTCTTTCCTTTACCGGATTACGGAACGGGGTTTCGGCGCCTGCCTGGCGGATGATATGGGGCTGGGAAAAACCCTTCAGGCTATTGCGTGGCTGGACGCATTGCGGAGAAAAGGCCGGCTGGAGGGCCTGCCGGCTCTGATTGTGGCTCCGGCCTCCCTCCTGTCCAACTGGAAAGAGGAAGCGCAACGCTTCGCTCCGGAGCTTATCCTGCGCATCATGCACCCTTCCTCCCCGGACCCGTGGCAGCCGGAAAATACCCTGCGCCGGAAAGACTGCCACGCCGTCATCACTACGTATGGCATGGCTGCACGCACGTCCGCCCTGGCCGAACTGCATTTCCCGGCCATTATTCTGGATGAAGCCCAGGCTATTAAAAACGCAGGCTCCGCCCGTTCCCGCGCCATCCGTTCCCTGCATGGGGAACGACGCATAGCCCTGTCCGGCACGCCGGTGGAAAATAACCTGAATGAACTCTGGAGCCTGATGGAATTTCTGAATCCGGGGCTGCTGGGCAGCAGAAAAAGCTTCGAATCCTTCACCCGTTCCCTGGAACGCGGCTATGCCCCGCTGCGACGCCTGGTGCGCCCCTTCATCCTGCGCAGAATGAAAACGGATCCGGCGCTGGTTCCCGACCTGCCGGACAAAACGGAAATACCGGCCTATTGCTCCCTCACGCCGGAACAGGCCGCCCTGTACCAGACACAGATAGACATGCTGCATGCCGTACTGGACGAACCGGACCCGGCTGCCCGCCTGATGCTGATTTTACCCATTCTGGCACGCCTCAAGCAGATCTGCAACCACCCCGCCCAGTTCCAGGGCACGGGCGATTATGCGCCGGAACGCTCCGGAAAGTTCCGGCGGCTTCAGGAACTGTGCGCCTCCATTGCCGCCAGGCAGGAAAAAACCATTCTCTTTACCCAGTTCCGCTCCATCATTCCCCATCTGCACGATCTCCTGTCCGGAGTCTTCGGCCGTTCCGGGCTTACCCTGCACGGGGGAACGCCTATTCCGGAACGCCAGAACATCGTCACCGCCTTCCAGAAGGAATCCGGCCCTCCCTTCTGCATCCTGTCCCTGAAAGCCGCCGGCACCGGCCTGACGCTGACCCAGGCATCCCACGTCATCCATGTGGACCGCTGGTGGAACCCCGCTGTAGAAAACCAGGCCACGGACCGGGCCTACCGCATCGGGCAGCACCGGAACGTACTCGTGCACCGCCTGATCTGCCGGGGCACCATTGAGGACCGCATTGACGCCATGCTCAAGGACAAGCGCCGCATGGCGGACGACCTGTTCTCCGGAGGCCCCGAACAATGGCTCATGAACATGAGCGCGGAAGAATTAAACAATCTGTTTTCCGGCAGTCCCTGCTGAGCACTCTGGGTAAGAACGGATTCCTTCCTGAACTCTCCGGAAGAGGACAGCGCCCCTTCATCCCCGGCGTTATTCATGAAACCACGGCCAGAGGCATGGTGGTTTTCCAGTCTCCGCGGGTAAAATCCGGAAATTCCACGGGCATCCCGCCCTGGGCGATGGAACGGGCTGTCAACGGCAGCAGGGAAGACCAGGAAGCTCCTTCGTAAACGTTCTGATCCATTGGCTCTCCGTTCCGGAGGCATTCCACGATGCGGGAAAGCATCACAAAGTCCATACCGCCGTGACCGCCCATTTTCGTGGCCAGCTCCCCGATGCGTTTCCAGAGGGGATGATCGTATTTTTCATAAATAGCGGCCAGTTTTTCCCTGCCTTCAATCCATTCATGATAATTGCCGTTGCCCAGCTTTTCACCCGCCACGCGGGTTGGGAAACCGGCCAGCGTGCCCTCCGTTCCCTGGATCAGGTTGGCGCGGGAGTAAGGCCGGGGGGATGTCTCATCCAGCTGGACAAGAATGGTCCGCCCCAGCTGCGTCTTGACAACAGCCGTATTCATGTCACCGCAGATGAATGGAGTATTGTTCCAGCGGTGATCAGCGGGAAGATGCTTTTTAGCGTAGGCATTGCGCCCGAGAGCAGGAGAAGCGAATGCCGCCACACGGCAGAAACGGTCCTCTCCACGCTCCAAATTCATATATTGAGCTACCGGCCCCAACCCGTGGGTGGGGTACAGGTTGCCATTGATTCTGGTATGATATTCCGGCCGCCAGGCCCCTTCCCCGCGCGTGTCCCCCAGCTGCGTCACCAGGCAATGGATATACGCGGCCTCCCCGTGAAGCAAATCGCCGATGACGCCCTGCCGGACCATGTTCAGGAACATGAGTTCATCCCGCCCATAGTTGACGTTTTCCATCATCATGCAATGTTTCCTGGTGGCCTCGCTGGTATCCACCAGGCTCCAGAGCTCCTCCAGAGAGACGGCCAGAGGAACTTCCACAAAGGCGTGAGCGCCGTGCTTCATGCTGTCGCAGGCGATTCTGGCATGCGAACTCCAATCCGTACTGATGATGACGGCATCCGGCTTCAGCTCCTTCAGCATGGTCAGGTATTCCATATCGCCGCCGGAATAGCCCAAAGGGCTTTTCCCCATTCTGGAGAGCACGCGATCCACGCCGCGTTTCGTCAACTCTTCCTTCAAATCACATATGCCCACGATTTCCACTCCATCCATCACGCACATTTGCGCCAGGTGGGAGAACCCGCGCCCTCCCACGCCGATGAAGGCCAGCCTGATGCGACCCAGCCGGGGAGCCTTGAACCCTCCCATGTATGTGGAACCGGAAGGCCTCGGAGCCGCCGGAGAGGCGGATTTCCAGAGATGGTCTCCGGCAGGGATTTCCACAGCCTTCCCGGGGAGGGCATTTCCGGCGGCAGCCGCTCCGGCCGCAAGCCCCAAAGATTTGAGAAATTGTCTGCGTGATGAGAAAATAGACATGGCTTGAAAGTATGGCTTCAAGGAAAACTACGCCCCCTCCGGAGTGAATTTATCATCATTCTCCCTGCTGAGGGGAAAAGCTCCGGATGGCTGATTTTAGAGTTTGCAAAATCCGGCGGAACTCCCACTATGAGATTTACGTCTGACTCTACCTTTTTTCATTGATGCGTTACCTACTTCTCATCCTGTTGCTCGCCGGGGGATACTACGGCTGGGATTATTATCAAAACGGCCTTGCACCCAGGCATGAAGCCCTCAAAGCCATGGAGCAGGAACCCTGCCCGGAGCTGGATACGGCCCAAGCCCGTTTTGATGAAGCCGCGGAACTTCACGAACAGCAGGCGGCGCGTCTCCAGAAAGCTATTCAACGGAAGGAAGAAGCCGTCCGCAAATACTGGGATGCTCGAATAAAGCAAGCCGGCCAGGAAAAAGACGGGAAAAAGACGCCCTCTCCCGTAAGCGGAAAGCCCAATGCCCGAAGCGCGGAAGCCCGAATAGCCCATCTGCTGGAACAATATGACCGGCGCGTTGCGGAAGTGGAAGAACTCAAAAGCAGGAGGGACGCCACCAGACAACAATTGGACAGCGCCCGAAACCGGCTTCAGGAACAAATACGCCAGGTGGAAACCCGTCTGGACATCAACCGCATCCAGCTCGCGGAGGCGTCCAACACAAAAAGCAGGAATTTTAAAGTGACGGAGAACAGGACGGATCTGCTCAAACTTCAGGCCAGTCTTCCGCAGGAACTGGAGCGCATTACCGACCAGGGGGAAGCCGCTCTGCGCGACCAGACGGAAGCTTACGAAAAGGCCAAAAGAGAGTTGGGCCTGTTCCAAAACAATGTGGACAGGCAGATCGCCAGTCTTCGGAACACCATGAACTCCCCTCTGGCGGAAGATTATGATGAGACGGAAATACTTTCGGAAGACCCCGAATTCCGCACGATGATTGCTCCTTACGACCAGGCCGTCAGCCATGAGGAAACGATTGTCATGCGAACGGAGGCGGATGTGGAGGAACAGGCCAAAGCCCTGCACGGGCTGCAACGCGTCAGAGACGCGAAACTCGAAGAGGAGCGCAGCCGGCTCAGACAGGAAGAAGAAATTTTCTTCACGGCGGCAGTCGTTATCGGCGTAATATTGCTGATCTCCATTCTGCTCTCTTTCGCCAGAAGGAGATGATGTCTTTGAAGGTTGACACTGCACTGCAAACCTAGTTTACTGGGTGAGCCGCCGGGAACCCCGTGGAGGCACGACTGGCAAACCCCGCCAGGACCGAGAGGTAGCAACGGTAGCTTGTTCGTGTTTGCCGCGTCCGTTCCCGGCGGCATTTTACAGTCCCCACGCCATACCGGAGTTGAACGGGAGTTTTCCCGTGGTAAAATACCGCCCATGAATGTATCCGCAGCCCTTGACTGGCTCTTTTCCACCCAATTTTTCGGGATCAAGCTGGGGCTTGATAATACCAGGAAGCTGCTGGCGGCAGCCGGGGCGGACCGGATAAACGCCACCGTGGTCCACGTGGCCGGCACCAATGGGAAAGGCTCCACCTGCGCCATGATTGAGGCCCTGGCCAGGGCGCAGGGTTATGTCACGGGCCTGTTCACTTCCCCCCATCTGGTAGATTTTTCTGAACGCATCCGCGTCAATGGGGACATGATCACTCCGGATGCCCTGGCAGAGGAAATTTCCTTCCTGAAACAGCTGGCGGAAGGCTGGGAACAGCCGCCCACCTTTTTCGAGCTGGCTCTGGCCGTCGCTCTGCGCCACTTCCGGAAAAACAGCGTGAACTTCATCATTCTGGAAACAGGGCTGGGCGGAAGGCTGGACGCCACTAACGCCGTGCCCAAGGATATCGCCGTACTGGCCCCCATCGGCCTGGACCACCAGCAGTATCTGGGAGATACCCTGGAAGAGATCGCTGCGGAAAAAGCGGCCATCATCGCCCCCGGAAAACCGTCCGTAACTGCCGTGCAGCACCCGGGTGTCATGGCCGTTATCGAACGGACGGCGCAAAACCGCCGTTCTCCCCTCACGATTGCCCGGGCGGACCGGAAAACGCCCATCCCATCCCTGCCCGGAGCCCATCAGCGGGAAAACGCAGCCCTGGCGCTGGAAACCATGAGACGGCTCCATTCCCTCCCCTCCCCATCCGAAGCCGCCGCAGTCTTGGCCAGGGTACAGTGGCCCGGACGGTTCGAACGCCTTGAGACGCCCCCCCTGGTGTTGGACGGCGCTCATAACGAACATGCGGCGCGCGTGCTCGCGTCCACGTGGAAAGAGGAATTCCCGGGACGGAAGGCGGCACTGGTTTTTGCCGCATCCGCAGATAAGCACATCCGGGAAATGATTCCGGTTTTGCGGGAAATTACCGGAGAATGGCATCTGGTTCCCTGCACTTCCCCCCGCATCATGCCGGCGGAAAAAATGGCTGCCCTGCTGGGCGAGCAGGAAACCGGCCCCGTTTTCATCCATTCCTCGCTTCTGGATGGGCTGCAGGCTGCACTGGCCTCCCCGCTCCCGGTCCTGGCGGCAGGTTCCCTGTTCCTTCTGGGAGATTTGAAAGCTCTGCTCCGCCATGCGGAAAAACGCAGCACCGCCCAATAACCCCTACCGTCCTTTTTGCTTTTCTCCGTGACTTCCGACGACATAACCCTTTCCGCCCTCCGGCCCGGAGACATGCGCCCCGAACTGCTGGCCCCCGCCGGGGACATGGACTGCGCCCGCGCCGCCGTAGCCAATGGCGCAGACGCCATTTATTTCGGCCTGGACCGTTTCAACGCCCGTCTGCGCGCAGACAACTTCACGCTGGATTCCCTTCCGGAACTGATGCGTTTCCTTCACGCACACGGCGTGAAGGGGTACGTGACCATGAATACGCTCATTTTTACCTCCGAACTGGCGGACGCCCTCTCCTACCTGGGCCACCTGAATGCCGCCGGCGCGGACGGGGTCATCGTGCAGGATATCGGGCTTGCCCGCTGCCTGACGGAATGGGGAAGGCAGGTTCCCGGCATGAAGCTGGAACTGCACGCCTCCACCCAGATGACACTTTCCTCCCCGGACGGGCTGGAATTCGCCTCCGGATTCCTGGACCTGAAGCAGGCCGTCCTGGCCCGGGAACTGAGCCTGAAGGAAATCGGGCAATGTGTACGGCATACGGACATTCCCCTGGAAGTATTTGTACACGGAGCGCTCTGCGTGGCCTATTCCGGCCAGTGCCTTACATCGGAAAGCTTGGGACAGCGCAGCGCCAACAGGGGAGAATGCGCGCAGGCCTGCCGCCTGCCCTATTCCCTGGTTGTAGACGGCAAAACCGTTCCTCTGGGAGAACGGCGCTACCTGCTCAGCCCGCAGGACCTGTGCGCCCTTGACCGCATCCCGGACCTGGTCCGCATGGGCGTGAAAAGCTACAAGATAGAGGGACGTCTGAAAAGCCCGGAATACGTTGCGGCGGTAACGGCGGCCTATAGAAAAGCTCTGGACGCCGCCTGCGCTGGAATACCTGTGGATGAAATGGTGACCGCACGCGACCGTTATGCACTGCAAATGGTATTTTCACGCGGCTTCTCCACCGGCTGGCTGGACGGGACGGACCACCCGCGTCTGACCCACGGCCGCTACGGTAAAAAGAGGGGCGCCTACGCAGGCGTCATTATGAACAGCGGTCAGGGCTGGCTGGATATCAGGCCGGAAGGGGGCATTCCGCTCGCGCCCGGGGACGGCTTCGTCATTGATGCAGGGGAAGACCGCAATGAAGAACAGGGCGGACGTATCTGGAAAGTGCAGAGAAACCGCCTTTTTTTCCACGGAAAGGCATCCCGTATTGACTGGAGCAGGGTTAAACCCGGGCAAAAACTCTGGAAAACGGATGATCCGGCCCTGAACGCGGAGTTGAAAAAAATGCGGGAACACTTGCAGGAATCCACCATTCCCCTCCGTCTGACATGTGCCGGGTCCGTCGGGAAACCCCTGACGATTGCCTGTCCGGAATACGGATGTTCCGTGCAATCTCCCCAGCCCCTTCAGACGGCAGAAAAACGCCCTCTGACTCCCGAAGTGCTGAAACAACAGCTCGGCAGGCTGGGGGGAACGGGATTCCGCCTGGCCTCCTGCGACTGCCGGCTGCCGGAGGGCCTGATGCTTCCGCTCAGCATCCTCAACCAGACAAGGCGTGCCCTGGTGGAACGAATTCAAACGGCCCGGAAGGCAAAAGAATCCTCCGTTCCCTCTCATCCTCCGGCCTCCTTCACCCTTCCTCCGCTGCCGAAGGGAACAGCCGTTCCGGACATGCCTCCCCATTTGTCTGTTCTGTGCCGCAAAACGGAGCAAATACCCGCCGCGCTGGATGCCGGAGCAAATGCCGTTTATCTGGACTTTGAAGACCTCCGGGACTATGCGGAAGGCATAAAAACCGTCCGGGAACACGGAAAAAGCATTCCCGTCTTCCTGGCGACGCCCCGCATCCAGAAACCCTCGGAAGTCGGATACTTCAAACTTATGGAACGGGCGGAACCTGACGGCATTCTCATTCGCAACCTGGGTGCGGCGCAATATTTCCGCCAGTCCCCCCTGCACCGCATCGGAGATTTTTCCCTGAACGTCGCCAATCCGTACAGCGCGGCTATCCTGAAGAAACGGGGGAATCTGGCTCATCTCACCATCTCTTACGACCTGAACGCGGAACAGGTGGCGGACCTGCTCCGCGCCGCGCCGCCGGAATGGTTTGAACTGACGCTGCACCAGCACATGCCCATGTTTCATATGGAGCATTGCGTGTTCTGCACCTTCCTGTCGAACGGCACCAGTTATAAGAACTGCGGCCGCCCCTGCGAACGGCATCATGTGCAGCTGCGTGACCGCGTAGGACAGCTTCATCCCCTGCTGGCGGACGCCGGGTGCCGGAACACGCTGTTCAACGGACGCGCCCAGACGGGAGCCGGCTTCCTCCAGGACTTCCGCCGTCTGGGCCTTTCCCGTTTCCGGCTGGAACTGCTGGATGATCCCCCGGAAAAAGTACGCCTTCTGGTGTCCCGCTACCGGGAGCTGCTGGACGGTTCCTGCACTGCGGCCCGGCTTATCCGGGAATTGGACGTCGCAGAACAGCTCGGCACTACGGAGGGCACGCTCCGGCCGGGATAATCTCCACCTGAACAATGGTCAATCTCCATTCAAATTCCGGGGTTTTGATCATACATTTTCAATATTTTATCACTCTTTAAAAGGATACCCATTCCTCTCTCCATGCCGGCCACCCCCTTTTTCACCGCGTCGCTGGTAATGTCTCTTAAACGGTCCTGCACAAATTCATGGGCCTGCATCATATATTTCCCATCATTCCACATGATGAGAAACCGTCGGCAGCTTCTCATCATTTTAATGAAAGTTTTTTCCTTGCCGGTCAAAGCCAGCAACGTCCGTTGAAAAGCCTTGCTGGTTTTATTCTTCATTTTGGAATTCCATTTGACATTTTTTATTTCTCCAGCCACAGGTTGAAGAAACCAACGGCAGCCCCTTCCTTATAAACAGCATGGTTTTTTCATCCCAAATACGTTATACGCTGAAAAATCAAAGCCCGTCTTGCGGATAAAGTCCGTAAAAACGGCAGGTGCGCCAGCAGGCCAAAAGCCGCTGACGAACGCGGCATGCACCGCCCGCGCCTTGAAGCGGCGCGAAAACCTTCTTATGATGGCATCCATGGGAATGGAAAACTCCTTTTCCCGGAACTTCCGCAAAATGAATAATTCCCTTAAAGACCGCCTGATCCGTCACATGGAAGACGGACATTACGAACCCCAGAGCAAATCCGAACTGGCCCGCGCCCTGAACGTGGATTCCCGGCAGAAGCTGGATTTCCGCGCCCTGGTGGACCAGATGGAGGAGGAAGGAAAACTCGTGCGTCTGCAAAAGGGCAGGTACGCTTTAAAACGGGAACGCCGGAATCTGGTGCATGGCATGATCCGCATCCTGCGCTCCGGCAAGATTCTTTTTCTCCCCAGAAAAGGGGATCCCGCCGCTGCGGCTCTGGGATGGGACACGGAAGCCGTTCCGGAACTGGAACTTAAACCCAACCATCTGGGCACCGCCCTGGACGGGGACCGAGTGGCCGTGCGCGTGGAACGCAAGGCAGCCAAGGGACGGAGGAATATCCGCAGAAATCGCTTTTCTTCCCCGGATGCCGACATGAAAGCCCGCGTGGAGGAAGTGACGGAACGCGCGCGCTCCCGATGGCTTGGCGTCTTCCGCACCGGAAAAAACAAGCCGGGCCGCGTGCTGGGGGACGGCGTAAGCTCTCCGTCATCCATTGAACTGGCGGAAAAACCCGCCATGGAGGTGCTTCCCGGCCAACTGGTTTCCGTGGAGCCCATAACCTGCGGTGAGGAAAAGAAAGCCCCGCGCGGGAAAATCGTGGAGGTGCTCGGCTATCCGGACGAGCCTCACGTGGACATGGAAGCCGTTATCAGAAAATATGGCCTTTCCGTGGAATTCCCCGCCTCCGTGCTCCGGGAGCTGGAAACGCTGCCTCAAACACCTTCCCCCGGGGAACTCGCCCGCCGGGAAGACTGGACGGACCGTACCGTCATCACCATTGACCCGGCAAGCGCCAGGGATTTTGACGACGCCATTTCCATCACGGCCACTCCGTCCGGCTGGACGCTGGCCGTTCACATTGCGGACGTCTCCCATTTCGTCAAGCCCGGCGGCTCGCTGGATGGGGAAGCCCTGCGCCGCGGCAACTCCACCTACCTGCCGGACCGCGTTCTTCCGATGCTCCCGCCCCGCCTTTCCGACGATTTGTGCAGCCTGCGGCCGGATGTCGTGCGCCTGACAAAAGTATGCGAAATGAAATTTGATAAAAAGGGGAAGATGCTCCGTGCCCGCTTTGCTGACGCTTTCATCCGCAGCAAGGCGCGCCTGACCTACCAGGAGGCCTTCGCCATGCTGAAAGGAAACGACAAAGGGGAAGTTCCCTCCACGGTGCGGGAAGCCTGGAATCTGGCCTCCATTCTGCGCCGCAACCGCTACGCCAAGGGAGCCCTGGATCTGGACTTCCCGGAAGTGAGAGCCGTTATGGACAAGGACGGCCGCGTGACGGGCATCATCACGGAAGAGTACGATGAAAGCCATCAGCTCATTGAAGAGTGCATGCTGGCCGCCAACGAAGCCGTGGCCCTGGCCCTGAAAAACGGGAACCGTCCCACCATCTACCGTGTCCACGAAGAACCGGATTCCGCCAAACTTTTTGAATTCGGCCAGTTGTGCAGACTGTACGGGCATCCCGTGCACGATATCGACCAACACCAGTACCTGAATGAACTGATGAAATCCATCAAGGGTTCCCCGGACGAGCAATTGCTTAAGCTGGCGCTCCTGAAAAGCTTGATGAGGGCCAGGTACGACACGGAGCCCCTGGGCCACTACGGCCTGGCCACCCCCAATTACTGCCACTTCACCAGCCCCATCCGCCGTTACGCGGATCTGGTGGTACACCGCTCCCTGAATCCCCTGCTGGCCAACCCTCCCAAAGGAGCTAAAGGAGCAGGCAGTACAGGCAGGCTGGAGGAAGACGCGGAACACATTTCAGAAACGGAACGCATTTCCGCCAGCGCGGAAAAGGACGCGAACCGGATGAAGCTCTTCGAATGGCTGGAAGGCCAGTGCTACGCGGATCATCCGGAAGTGCACGAAGCTCTGGTTACGGAAACGCGCCACTTCGGCGTTTTGCTGGAAATCCCGCGTCTCCAGATTAAGGGGCTGGTCAAACCGGACAAGCTTCCCGGCGGCCGCTGGGTGTATGAGGCGTTTGCCAGCCGCTGGAAAAACGACCACGGTTCCGTGCTGTGCGCAGGGCTGCGCGTTCCCGTCATTCCCGTGAAAGTGGACAGGGAGCAGCAGTGGGCGGATTTCGCCATCGTCTCACGGGAGAAACCGCGGCAAACGGGAAAAACGGCCTTCCCCACCAAACAGGAGAAGGGCATATCCGGCCGCGGGCGGCGGAACCGCTGACGGCAATACGCCCGTATATGGAAACAATCCCATCCGGAAATCAAATCCGATTCTCCCTGCAACAGAATCAAATCTACATTTTCCTACACAATTTTTCTTGAAGTAAATTGTATTTTTCATGTATAGAATGACCGTTGTTTACTTGTGAATCCGACCTCACGCCTATGAATTCAGGACGCTGACTCCGTAAGTAAGCACCATATGAATGCTGAATGCCAAGGTCCGCTCCCGGGTCTGGAGCGGACCTTTTTCCCGGAAGCCTGTCATGAAGAAACGGGAAGGGCCAACAAGGGTGTCCAATTTACATGACAGCCATTCAGCACATCCCCGAACGCACTCCCTTTAATTACGCCGACCTGACTGATTACCGCGAAGGGCAAATCACCAGTCTGGCCCTTGTACGCTCCAAAGGAGTCAACATGACCATTCTGGCCTTTGACAGCGAGCAACTCCTCCCTACCCACCAGACGCCCGGTCCTGCGCTGATACAGATTCTGGACGGGACGGCCTACTTCACCGTAGGCAATGAAGAAGTTAATCTGCCCCAAGGAAAGAGCCTCCTGATTCCCGCCGGAGTACCTCATTCCGTCATTGCCCGGGAACGATTCAAAATGCTGGTTACTTCCATCCTGCCGCTGGACTAACCGGAAAGCCGTCCCCAGGAAACAACGGAGAACTATTCCGGGGAATTGCCACCCGGACATGGATCTGCGGCAAAACCATTCTTTCACGAGATTCTCCCGACACGGGAATCGCGCAGATACGCAACATGCCGGAACAGGAGGACGGGCGGAAACGGCCTGCTCAGGCCTGGATCTTTTCCCCTGCGGCCAGCGCCTCAAAACGGGCCAGCACCCAGCAGAGATCGGAAAGGCGGTTCAGGAACAGGGCCGTGTTCACGTTGCTCAGGGCATGATCCAGCCTCAATGCCACCACACGGCGTTCCGCACGGCGGCAGACGGAACGGGCCAGGTCCAAATATGCGGATCCCAGCGATCCTTCCTTGCCCGGGCGGGCCCAGCCTTTGAAACGGATGTCGCATTCCTTTTCCAGCAAATGGGCCTGTTCCTCCAGCCAAGCCACATCCTCCGCCTTAATGCGGGCGTACCCCTTGGCGTCATATTTGGGCAAATCCTCCTCCATCGTGGCCAGTTCCCCCATGGCACCCACCAGGCGAGCCTGGACGCCGTCCAGCATCTCCACCGTCCGGGAGCTTACCCCGGAATGGCGCACCACGCCAATCAGGGAATTTAATTCATCCACCGTTCCGTAAGCTTCAATGCGCGGCGCTGTCTTGGGACTACGCCTGCCGAACATCAGGTCCGTTTCTCCGCTGTCTCCACGCTTGGTGATTACGCTCATACCATGTACCCTACCATGCCCGCGCCGTCCTGCACGCAAAAAAGAAGGCATATTCCGGAGCGGGAGACAGCGCCATCTTTCCCGGCATGTACCGCACTCTCTATTCTTTTGACATGCAATAAAACTATATAAGAAGAATGAATAAATGCTTCTTCTTCGTCTTCCTGCCGTTTTCCTCCCTCTCTTCATCAGCTTCCTTTTCGGGGCATGCTCTAAAAAGGAAAGCGCCTTGCTGCCCGGAGAAATAATCGTGAACGCATCGGAACTGCCCGGCCCCATACAGGAATGGAAGACGGATTCGGCCTGTGAAAGATGCCTGACCATCAATCTGGACAATCCGTCCCTTCCCTGGTTCCGCATCGCTGAGGGCATATCGGAGGCTTATGCGCATGGCGTGAATAATCTCCGTTTGAAAAGAGGGGATGCCATCGCGTCCGCCTTTGAAAATGGAATTTGCTGGGATCTTCCCGTCTCCACGGATATGGCCCCGGAATCTGATCCAGAATCTGAAAAAGACATGAACCCGGACATTCCCTGCCTTCCCGACGATGCCGTTCTGGAACATCCTTTCCGTGAAGATGACTTTCTTGTTTTCAACAAAACACCTTCCCGGAAACCCGTTTATCCCATCGTGAAATTCATCCGGTCCCCTTACCCGGAAAGAGGGAACTACCAGCTTGTTTACTGGCGTATCCAGAAAAAACCATCCGGTCCATCCCGGAAAAACGACCTTCAGGCTTTCGCCAATATGGCAAATGAACATATCAACCAGCGCAGAGCATTCATTTTCTTCATTGAGAATGAAACACCCTGCGGAGAAGTATTCGATTATCTGAATGCCATTGACGGGAGAGATACGCTGGTGGGCGTAACCTTTTCCCGTGAAAATGAATAACTTCTCCCAACAAGGATTCATCAGGGCCTTCTTCCCCCCGTTCATCATCATGACACGTCAGGCCGTTTGAAACTTTTCCCAACGGCTGTACAACCCCTGCATGACTCGGACAAGAGATGAATTGGCGGCGGAAACCGCACCATCCGTCAAAGCGCCTCTCTGGACGCGAGACTACATCCTGGCCTGTTGCGCCAACTTAATGACGGGGCTGGCCTTCTATGAACTGGTGCCCGTCCTCCCACTGTACCTGACAGGACAATTGCAGGCCTCCTCCGGCTGGCTGGGCTGGATCATGTCCATTTATGTTCTGGCCGCCATTATCTCCCGCCCCTGGTTCGCGCACCGGGTGGATACCGGAGACCGCAAGAAGATTTACATCACGGTTTACATTATGCTGGCCCTGTCCTTTTCAGGGTATGCTGCGGCCGCCACCGCCCTGGCGTTTTTCCTGACGCGCTTCATACAGGGCCTGATCTGGGGAGGCATGACCACCTCCGGCCCGACAATGGCGGTGGATATCATCCCCCCTGCCCGCCGCGGGGAAGGCCTGGGCTTCTTCGGCATGACAATGACGCTGGGCATGTGCCTGGGCCCCGTCATCGGCCTTCAGGTATACCAGCAGTACGGCTTTTACGTGATTACCTGGAGCTCCCTGCTCCTGTGCCTGGCCGGAGCGGGCATTGCATCTCTCATCCGCGTTCCCAGGAGCCCTGTTCAGGAGCCCGTGTATGAAACGCCTAAAAAGGTACTGGACCGTCTTGTGCTGCGCGTGGGCATTCCGCTGGCGGTGAACGTGATGATCGCCACCTTCTCTTATGGCGTGGTGGCCGTGTATTCCGCCCTGTACGGGGAAATGCACGGGTTCAAATACGCCGGGCTGTTTTACGCGCTGATGGGGCTGGGCATGCTGGTCTCCAGGTTCATGGTAGGCAGGCAAATCGACCGCGGACGCGTGGCGGAGCTTTCCGTCATCTCCCTGAGCATCCTGACCGTCAGTTTCGGCGCGCTGGCGCTGGCGCCGCTGGAATGGATCTATTACGCTTCCGCCATCCTCATCGGCTTTGGCTTCGGCATTTTCATCCCCACGTTCCAAACCATGAAACTGAACATGGCGGACCGCGGCCACCGGGGAGCCGTCAATTCCACATTTTTCACCGCTTTTGACATCGGGGTGGGAACAGGCATGTTCCTGGGAGGCAAAATTTACGCGTACCTGAACCTGAACTGGGCCTTCGGAACGGGAGCCCTGCTGAATTTGCTGGCGATCGTATATTTTTACCGCATCTCCCTGGACCACTACCGTAAAAATAAATTGGGCGTGGATTCTGATTGATTTTCCTTCCATCACTCCCGTTCCGGGATGGAAAAAACATCAATTACCCGTTTGGCTGAAGGCCTCACGCGCAACAACCGCGGATTCCAGGCCAGGGAAATACTGCGGGACAGCCCGTCCAGCGCCGGATGAGTAACCTTGACAAATCCTTCCCCCAGTTCTTTTTCCGCCATGCAGGGCAGGATTGCCATGAACGCTCCGCTCTTCAACATGCGGGCCGCAAAAGGAAAAGATTGCGTTTCACACTGCACCCGCAGCCTGATGCCGAACTCAGCGCAATTCCTTTTCAGCAACGCATGAAACCCGGAACCGCTCCCCAGCGTTGCCAGGGGGAACATTTCCAGCAGGCGGAGAAAATCCTCCTTCTTCCCCCGCGCCTTTTTCCCGGCCAGGGCTGCAGGAACGTACAGCGCATAATCCATGGAGCAAATGACCCGGCTTTCCAACCCTTCCGCCTCCAGCGCGCTGGTACGCACAATGCCGAAGTCTATATCCATATTCTGGAGCTTAGAGGGAATCTCACTGTTGCGGAGGTTCTCCAGCGCGAAAAGCCACGGCAGCCCCCGTTTCTGGATACTCGCCAGCACGGGAGCCACCACCCAAGCATGCAGGCTGTCCCCGGCTCCGATAGTGAACCGGTAGGGCAGATTCCGGCTCCGGCTTTTAAAATCATCCAGCAGGCACAGGCTTTCACTGGCCAGCCTCACCAGCTCCCACCCGGCTCCGGTAAGAGCCAGCACTTTCCCGCGGCGGCTCGCCAGTTCCACACCGAAGAATTCCTCCAATTCCTTAATCTGCCGGGAATACAGGCTCTGCCGCGCACTATCCCCCCGGGCGGCAGCGGCAATGCTCCCGGCCTTGGCCACTTCTATCAAGGTTTTCAATCGGTCCAGGGACAGTCCCCGTTCTGCGAAAAGATGCTCAAACATAACTTTATAGTTATATAATATGAATACTTATATAATGCAAGAGTCAACAAATGCGTTATGGTGACAAGGTCACAGGGCGCGAAGGCGCTTTCCGCATATCTCCGCGCCCCTCAACCAAAAGAATAAAACCATGATCACCATTGACGGAAAATACACGGAAGCCCGCGTGTTCACGGATGAACTGGAAGACCTGGCCCGCACCCAGATCAGGGACGTCTGCAACCACCCCGCCTTTGAAGGAAGCCGGGTGCGCATCATGCCGGACGTGCACGCCGGAGCCGGCTGCGTCATCGGGTTCACGGCGGAATTGAAAACGGATAAGGTAATTCCCAACCTGATCGGCGTGGATATCGGCTGCGGAGTGCTTACCGCCAGACTGTCCGGACTGCCGGATTTTTCCAGCTTTGACGCACGCCTGCGCGAGCGCGTCCCGTCCGGGATGCATGCCCGTCCCTCCGTTCATCAAGCCTTGCTGGACGACCCGGAACTGGATGAAGAAATCTCCCGCATCTGCATGGACGTGCTGAGAACGGACAAAGACAGGCACCGCCGCTCCGTAGGGTCTCTGGGAGGAGGCAACCACTTCATTGAAATAGCGCAAGGGAAAGAGCACGCTTTCCTGTGCATCCACTCCGGTTCCCGCAATTTCGGTCTGAAGATTGCGGAACGCTACCAGAAAATCGCCGTGGATACTTGTCCGGACGCCTATCTTAAAGAACGCAAGAAAGGACTCTGCTACCTTCAGGGAGAAAATACGCTGAACTACATGCGGGATATGAAGGTGGCTCAGCGCTTCGCAGCCCTGAACCGCCGCGTGATACTGCATGAACTGCTAGATGATGCAGCTGATCTGGAAAGTTTCGACACCGTGCACAACTACATTGCGGAAGACCAAATCATCCGCAAGGGAGCCGTCCGGGCCGGACGCGGAGAAAAACTCATCGTTCCCCTGAATATGCGTGACGGCTCCGTCATCTGCATCGGCAAAGGAAATGAAGAATTTAATTCCTCATCTCCGCACGGCGCAGGCCGCAGCATGTCCCGCAAAAAGGCTAAAGCCAATCTTTCCCTGGAGGAATTCGAGGCTTCCATGCAGGGTATTTTCTCCACCTGCGTTTCCCGCGCTACGCTGGATGAAGCGCCAATGGCCTACAAGGATGGCGAGAGCGTGCTGGACAACATCCATGAAACGGCGGAAATCGTGGAACGCATCAGGCCCGTATATAACTTCAAAGCACCCGAATAGCAGGCGTCCCAATACCCGCCCCTCCCGGAATATGATTTTCCGGGAGGCTTTTCCCAAACCTCCAAAACACGGTCAGGAACGCCCGGCAGCATAAATCAATTTATAAGGTTCCGCCGTCTGAATCGGGATGGCGTACACTTTAGAGGTATCATTCCATTCCACGCCGGAAACGTCAAACTTCTGACGGTCATAATAACCTACCACCTTTCCATTAGTCACTACACAGAAAGCGGCTGCATTTTCCCCATTCCGCACAATAATCATGTTATCCTTTTTGGAGGCGCTTACAGACGGGCTGAGTTTTGCGTTCTGCTTGTATTTGGTCCAATAGCCGTTGAGCTGGGACCCATGCAGATTCTGCCCCCACAAATTGACCGTCTTTCCATGCTGATGCAGGAAGGCAATGCGGAATTTCGGTTTGGGGTACCGTTTGGCGGCAATGCGGGCCTTGGATGCCCGGGCCATTTCCTCTGTCATTTTAAAACTGTAATCCCCATATTGATGCCCCTTGCGGTCAATCGGGACAAACCAATTAAAAATTTCAAAGTCATCGGTAAAGTCCGTCCTGCTGATATTGCAAATGCGTTCATACAAGGCCAAATGGGCTTCGGAAACCTCATACGCCTGCCTGGAAAGCGGCTTGCGCCGCAATGATTCAAACAGCCTAGGATAAAATTCGGGATTGATTCCCAGCTTATGGAAATACAGATAGAAGGAATATTGAGCAAAACCCCATTTGGCCCAGCCGTTCAAATCATGGAACGGCATGCCCTTTACCGCTTCTGAAAGCAGGTATTTGCACGGGTTTTCCATATCGGAGGCCTGCTCATTGCCATTAATGGCATTGGTCACCTGGTCCAGAATCAGCTGGGCAAAAAAATTATTGGAACTTTCCGACATGCTGCGCCAGTTGAACGGATGCTGGTAGCAATGACCGATTTCATGCCCGATTCCCCAAAGGCGGTTTCCCTGAAGAACTCCAGGAGCGAGCACTTCATTTTTCAGCGTATTTCCCTGATCTCCAATACTGTAGCCGCAGTAATACCAGGTTGCAAACATATGGGCTCCTCCTTCTACGGAAACGCCAAGCTGCCGGTTATTGTGCGGCTGGGGATACTTGTCAAATCCCATGATTTTCCACATGGCCTTGACGCTTTCATCCCATACCCTGACGGATTTCGTAATGGAATCCGGACTGTAATCTTTCAGGTACTTTGTGTGAAGAATCATCATGGAATTCCGCCCAACGATATCGAACATGCTATGCGGGGCGTTGCTGATCATACGCTTCCAGTCCTTATCCGTGTGCCTCGTCACGTCAAAATATCCATTCACTATGCCGCTTCCCACAGGAATATGCACCGTTATCGGCTTCTTGGGCGTGCTGATATCGGTGTGATACATTACGTAAAGCAATCCCGAACGGTTGATTCTAATTTTGTTTACCCCTTCATTCAAAGGATAGGAGGAAGACTCTATTCCCGCTGGAGAAACGGAGGCCAGCCCAATATCTTCTCCATGGGTAGGTCCTACGAACACAAGAATTTCATCTCCTTTCTCCGCGACAATTCCGGTAGGATTGTCAAATTTGTTCAGGGCGTTGATATTTCTCACCTTCGCAGCAAACTCCGGATGGCTGTAAGCCTTATAGGAAGCAATGCGGAATTCTTTGTCTTCATAATCGCCGGATTTTATTTTCTTCGCAATCATCTGCAAAAACTCCGGAAGAGCCTTGAGGTCCGTCAGGGTACACCTGGGATTGATGGAGGAGCAGCTCGTGTCCTTAAATACTTTCAGCAATTTCCGGTTAAGTGCGGACTCCACCCTTTTGTAAAAGCTGATTTCCCGTACGGTAAAAGACGGAGAGGAACCTTCGGGATAATCAACCGTCAACCTGATTTTCCGAACCTTTTGAAGAGGCTTTTTAAATCTGATCATCCTGGAGCCGCTGATATCGAATTTTCCAAGGTCCTTCCAAGACGAGCCGGACATGGCGGACACGGCAATTTCATTGAAATTGGCTCCGGAAAAAATGATGTAATGAATGGTCTCCGGCACTTCAAACACAAATTCCCCCTCCACATGATGCACTCCGGGAACATGCCAGTTGGCGGATTCCATAGAGCCGTCCACAGCCTGCTTTACGGAATGATTGCCGGAATAGGGGGACTGAGAGGAAGCAGCTTCTTTCACGTGGAGCAAAATGTCTTCCGGAACATCCAGCGAAGGATATTTTTCCGCGAGGGATTTATTTACGGAGATTGTCAGAAAAAGGAAAAATAAAAAAATGGAAAGAAAAATGGAATCTTTTCTCATACACTACATTAATATTTAATGATACTATACATGATTTCCAGCGTTTTTTTTCATGCTTTTCATGTTATAGTACAAAAATTCCCTCATGCGGGGACGGGAATTCCCATCTGCTTCCTGGCAAATTCTTTCATGGATCACCATGGAATATTATGCCATGCTTCTCTCCATGAACGAAGGCCGGCCCTGTCATCAATCAGTAAACAAACGGGTCAAATGGCTTGGCGCCCTGGCCGTCCTTCTTTTTCTCCTGGGCACGGGGCTGTTTTCCTTTTTATGGAATGTTCCGCTGAATACGTTAAGGCCCGCCCACGCCATCGCAGCTCCTTCCGCCATTCTTGTCAGGGAAAATTCTTCTCCGGAACGCTGCCGCATGGCTCTGGAACCCTCCTTCCTGGCCAGCATCCAGCCTTTCCTGAAACACTATGTGGAAACCGTCACCAATGCCGGACGCCTCGACTTCTCCAGCCATGTCCCGCAAGAGGTGGAAATACGGATGGAGGGGCTTTCCATCGGCCTGAGCCCTTCTCTGGCCGTTTTCAACTTCCGAACCAAATACGGATTCAGCATGCAGACAAGCAGAAAACCGGATGCCTCCGACCGGGCTATTTACCAGTGGCTGAAAAACAGGATGAAGACGGAAAAACGGGAGAAATAAGGAAATATGGACACAGGTATCGAACGGAATGAACCCGCTGTTGTCTAATCATTTACCTTTCCGGAAAAGCCGGGGGACAGCAGTTCCCCGGCCCAGGGAGCCGCTGCTCCCGCACCGGAAGGCGACTCCATACAGCGTTTATGAAGCGTATTTACCACGGACCATGGACACTGGCCGGACTGGCATGCGCCATTTTGGCCGCAGTCGCCATGCTCTCCTTTTTTTCCTGCGGGGAAAAAGGCCAGTCAAGCAGTAATGACAAACCTCATATGGACAACAAGGATTTAAAAACGATTTACCTGGCGGGAGGCTGTTTCTGGGGAGTGGAAAAGTACTTCTCCCTGATGCCCGGCGTTAAGGAAACGGAAGCGGGATATGCCAACGGCTCCACGGCTTCTCCCACGTATGAAGAAGTATGCAGCGGGAAAACGGGCCATGCGGAAACGGTAAAAGTAGTATTTGACCCGGAAGAACTCAGTCTGCCCTTTCTTCTGGAACGGTATTACTCCATTATTGATCCTGTTTCCGTCAACAAACAGGGAAACGACAGGGGAATTCAATACCGCACGGGCATCTATTACGCGGATGAGAAGGACAAACCTGTTATAGAAACGTCCCTGAAAAGGCTCCAGCAGCACTTCAGGCAGCCTCTGGCAATTGAAGTTCAGCCCCTCCGCCAATTTTCACGGGCGGAAAAATATCATCAGCGCTATCTGGATAAAAACCCTGGCGGATACTGCCATATTCCACCCGCCAAATTCCGGGAAGCGTCCCAGGCCCGCGAAAACGAACCTGTTTACCGGAAAAAATCGGACGAAGAGCTGCGCCGCGTCCTGACACGCGAGCAATTTGCCGTCACGCGGAATAATGCGACGGAACCTCCCTTCCGCAATGAATATTTCAATAACGACAGACCTGGCATTTATGTGGACGTCACGACAGGCGAACCTTTATTCCTGTCCACAGACAAGTTTGATTCAGGCTGCGGCTGGCCCAGCTTCTCCCGCCCCATCAAAGAAGAACTGATTCAGGAAAAACAGGATTTCTCCCACGGCATGAGGCGCACGGAAGTCCGCAGCAAAACGGGAGACGCCCACCTGGGCCACGTTTTCACAGACGGCCCGAAGGAACAGGGCGGACTGCGCTACTGCATCAACAGCGCCTCCCTGAAATTCATTCCTGAACAGGACATGGAAGCACAGGGTTATGGAAAATACCTTCCCCTGCTGCACCGGGGAGGAACAGACAGGAAAGCTGCGGAAAAATAATCCGGAGAAAAAGCAGGGGAGGCCAATCCTTCTTCTCCATTAATCTTTTACAACACGGAGGGACAAATGCGGCCCCGGGAGAACAAGCACCATGTCCTCTTCACGAAATACGGGCATCCCGGTTCATTCCCCAAGTTCTGCGGTCAAGCAGACGGCTTCCCTCCATGCCGCTGCCGACTGTATCGTATTCATTCATCGGCAGCGGCATGGAGGGTTCGGGTTGCTGAGGCAATGCGACTTGCGGCAAGTACCGTTTATCTACATGCCGTTTATCAAAATAGCGGCGGGCGGCGTTTTTTTGTTTAAAAAAATGAGTTTTTAAAAAACGCGGGAAACTTTTCTTCCGGAAAAGCGCCCGGAAATTTTCCGGGCATTACTGTACAATCGTAACGGGCGTGCCTACCTTAACGGTTTTGAAAAGCGGCACGCAGGAAGAACGGGTCATGCGGATGCACCCATGGGACTGCGGCGTCTGGAAAACAGGGCCTACGTGCATCCCAATGCCGCTGTCCGTCAGCCGCATGAAGTAAGGCATGGAGGCATCATACAAATTGGAAACATGATGCACTGCCTTTTCCGTAATGCGGAAATGGCCCACGGGCGTGCGGTGGGAAGCCTTACCCACGCAAACGGGAAAATCCATGGCTACCTCATCCCCCACCATCAACTGGCCCCTTTGGCGTCCGCGGCTGATCACCACGCGCGTATTGCCCGGGGTAGCCTTTTTCATGATATCGGGATTCATCCATTCGTCGTGCACCTCCGTATAATCAATTCCTGCTACGACCACCCTCGCGTGCGGTCCGTAGGAGGTCATGGGTACGGTTGCAGGCACGGTCAGGGGCACCATGCGCAAATTCTCTTCCTGCGGGCCAGAACAGGCAGCCAGCGCCAACGCTCCCGCTATGATTGATAAGATGTTTTTTGCGTTCATCATCTTGAAACCTTTCACAGGGTTGGACAATACTGCGAACTCATTTTCAATGTTCCATGACGCACTCCATGATTCCTGCGGCGTGCATGGAGAAAAAATGCCGGAAAAAGCGGCAGCCCCGGTTCAGAGAAAAATTTCCCCGGCTTCGGAAGGGGGGAAAAATCCGCCCTCCGTCACACAGAGTCCTTGCCTTATCACATTTGGCCTGTATAGTACCCGCGACTGCCAGGAGGGCAGCCGCCTGTTTACAGTTAACCCTCTATTCCGCATCATGACCAAGATTGCCAAGAGTACGTTCATCACGGGAGCCGGAACCCCGGGACAGTTTTATTCACTGCCAGCCTTGGCGGAAAACGGCTATCCCCGCCTGAACCGCCTTCCCGTTTCCATCCGGATCGTTCTGGAATCCCTGCTCCGCAATTGCGACGGCCTGAAAGTGACTGAAAAGGACGTGGACAACCTGGCCTCCTGGAATGCCAACAATCCCGGTTCCTATGAAATCCCGTTTACGGTAGCCCGCATTGTCCTGCAGGACCTGACAGGCGTCCCTCTTCTGGTGGACCTGGCGGCCATGCGCTCCGCCGTAGCAGGATTGGGAAAAGACGCCTCCGTCATTGAACCTCTGGTCCCCGTGGACCTGGTGGTGGACCACTCCGTCCAGGTGGACTGGGCAGGATGCACGGATGCTCTGGAAAAGAACCTAGACATTGAATTCCAGCGCAATGCGGAACGCTACGAATTCCTCAAATGGGGCCAGCAGGCCTTTCAGACTTTTTCCGTGGTTCCTCCGTCCGTGGGCATTGTCCACCAGGTCAATCTGGAATACCTGGCGCAGGGCGTGATGGAAAAGGATGGCGTTTACTTCCCGGATACCCTGGTGGGAACGGATTCCCATACCACGATGATTAACGGCATAGGCGTTGTGGGCTGGGGTGTTGGCGGCATTGAGGCGGAAGCCGGGATGCTCGGCCAGCCCGTCACGTTCCTGGTGCCGGAAGTAGTGGGCGTCCATATGACGGGAGAACTCCGCGAAGGAGTGACCGCCACGGACCTGGCGCTGCATGTCACCCAGATGCTGCGCAGCCACGGCGTCGTAGGCAAATTTGTGGAATTCTTCGGAGACGGGGCGGCGGCCCTGCCTCTGGCAGACCGGGCTACCGTAGCAAACATGGCCCCGGAATACGGCGCCACCATGGGCTTTTTCCCCATGGATGAACGCTGCTCCGACTATCTGCGCCAGACAGGCAGGAGCGAAGAAGCCATCACTACGTACGAAAACTACTTCAAGGCACAGAACCTGTGGGGAATGCCCCGTAACGGAGATCTGGACTACACGGACCAGCTGGAACTGGACCTGTCTGCCGTGGAACCAGCCGTCTCCGGCCCCAGACGCCCGCAGGACCACATTCGCCTGAACTCTATCAGGGACAGTTTCCGCAAGCTTGTCAGCATGCCCGTGGCGGAAGGAGGTTACGGCAAGAAGGAATCTCCGGAGGTCACGGTTTCCATGCACTCCCCGGCGGGCGTCCCCGTTCCGGTGGACGGCTTCAGCCAGGAAGCGAAGCTGAAAGACGGCAGCATCCTCATCGCCGCCATCACCTCCTGCACCAACACATCCAACCCGGGGCTGATGCTTGCCGCCGGGCTGCTCGCCAAAAAAGCGGTTGAACGGGGGCTGAACGTGCCTCCGCACGTGAAAACGTCCATTGCTCCGGGTTCCCGTATCGCCTCCGATTACTTTGCAACCAACAGCCTCCAGGAATCCCTGGACGCTCTGGGCTTTGAAACCGTCGGCTACGGCTGCACCACCTGCATCGGCAACTCCGGGCCGTTAAATCCGGAACTGGAACAGGCCGTCCGGGACAATGACATTGTAGCGGCTTCCGTCCTGTCCGGCAACCGCAACTTTGAAGCCCGCATCCATGCCTCCATCAAGACCAACTTCCTGATGTCCCCTCCCCTGGTCGTCGCCTTTGCGCTGGCCGGCCGCGTGGACATCGACTTCCAGACGGAACCGCTGGGCACGGACCGCAGCGGGAACCCCGTATTTCTGAAGGACATCTGGCCCAGCTCCGGGGAAATTGCGGAAGCCGTTGCCAAATCCCGCAACCCGGAAGCATACCGGGAGCTTTACACCATCACGCCGGACAAGAATCCCCGCTGGGCGGCCGTATACGCGCCGGAAGGCTCTGTCTTCCAGTGGAATGAACAATCCACCTACATTCAGGACCCTCCTTTCTTCAGCGGCTTCAACGGCCAGCCCCGCACACTGGCGGATATCACGGATGCCCGCCCCCTGGGCATTTTCGGCGATTCCGTAACCACGGACCACATCTCCCCTGCCGGAGCCATCCGGGAAACAGGGCCCGCAGGGCTGTACCTGCAGGGCATGGGAGTGGACAGAAAAGATTTCAACTCCTTCGGCTCCCGCCGCGGAAACGACCGCGTGATGACCCGCGGCACCTTCGCCAATGTCCGCATTAAAAACCTGATGGTAAACGGCACGGAAGGCGGTTACACGCTGTATTTCGGCAACCGCGCCGTTCCCGCCCCGGACAAGGAAATAATCCCTGCCGCGGGAACGCCCGCCTTCATCTATGATGCGGCCATGGCCTACGCTCAGGACGGCGTTCCGCTCATCGTCATCGGCGGAGAAGACTACGGCATGGGTTCTTCCCGCGACTGGGCGGCCAAGGGCACGAATTTGCTGGGCGTCAAAGCCGTCATCACCAAGAGTTTTGAGCGTATCCACCGCTCCAACCTTATCGGCATGGGCGTCCTGCCCCTCAACTTCGCCGACAAGGCGGATTATGACCGCATCACTCCGTTGAAGGACGCCACCTTCTCCATCCTGGGCCTGAACAACGGCATCGCTCCGCGCCAGCAGGTCACCCTGCGCGTACAGCCCGCGGATGCGGAAGCATTTGACGTGCCTGTCATCGTCCGCATTGATACGCCTATTGAAAAAGAATACTATCTGGCGGGCGGCATCCTGCAATATGTCCTTACCCAAATCCTCAGATAACGGGATATGTGCCGGGCGTTCCCGGTACGGCTTCCCCTCGCGGACGGGCCCCTTCCTCCCGAAGGCGCGGCCCGTCCGCCTCATCCGCACCGGATATACCTGCAACTTCACGGCACGGCCTGATTAGTTCATCCGAACTAATTCCAAATTCTTCTTGCAATCCTTCCAGGCTGTTCCTAGAACAAACGCATGGAATATAGATTTGTCTGGACGGGCTTTTTTGCCGTATTCGCCGCCCTGACGTTCTGCAGCTGTTCGCAGAACGACAAAATGAGGCCGCCGGCCGTCTCCTTTAAAATTCAAAAGGCGCCGGTAGTTCCCCGCACACCCGGCCAGATGGGCCGTGAAGTAGGCATTAAAGTTTCCTACATGCCCAAAAACACGTATGCCCGCAAGCGCGCATCCTCCATGCGCCCCCGCTTCATCACCATCCACAGCACCGCCAACCCCAAAGGAGACGCCAATGCCCACTCCCGTTACCTGAACAGCGGCAAATCCCGCAGCCTGAACTGGCACTTCACTGTGGACCAATTCGGCGCCTACCAGCACATCCCCACTACGGAAACCGGCCACCATGCGGACCATTCCGGACCGGGAGACCAATACTCCGTAGCCATTGAAATGTGTGAATGCACCACGCATAACCCTGTCGTCATCTACAACAAGACGGCCAAGCTGGCTGCGCTGCTGATGATGCGCTACAACGTCCCCCTGCGCAACGTAGTGCCTCACAACTACTGGTCCGGCAAGAATTGCCCCGCCCCGCTGATGACTAATGGGCGCCCCGGGTACAAATGGAGCTGGTTCATTTCCCGCGTGGATTATTACTACCGCTGCCTCCAGGCAGGAAGATAATACTGCCGCATATGCCGCACGCCCCTTTGCCGCTTCCGGCATAAAGAAGGCAGGAAATGTTTCAGGAAAGAACAGGAATCACTTCTTTCCCTGAAAATATGCATTGGCTGAACACCGGGAATTCAGCGCATCTCCGGCTCGCGGAAAGCAGGATCCGCCTCCATTGATACGGCTAATGTACACGGCCGTAAAAGACGGCAAATAACACCCGTCCGGGAACAATCTTCATCAACATCAAAATCCGGAACACGGACCGGGAATAAGAAATAGTGCTGAAAGCTTTTGATGCCTCCTGAACCACCCCGGAACAGGTTATTTGACCTGAATCCGATTCACCGGTCCCATCCTCTCCGGATGGATCGAAAAAGACTGCGGGAGACTCAACATCAACAGGGAAACTTGAAAACCATGAAGCGCTTTCACAGGATGCTCAGATGCGGACCATCGAAGCCAGCAGCTTCTTACCCGCCATATGGAAGCATTGAGGGAACAATCCGGCACCATGTTCATGGAAAACCAGCAGGAACTCAAACTGAAAGGCTCCAGAGAAAACAGCCTCCTCATGCCAGAAACATGGCATTTTAGTGGAATCCCGGCCCCTCGGCATACCAGAATCTCCCATTTTATCCCGTATGGCGGATAAATATAAAGGGCCCGCAGCTCAACTGTGCCTTTGCTGAACGCCGCAGCATGGCGGCATGCCCCCGGTAAAATCCACGCCTTCGGGCGGAATTAAAGCCAATCCGGGCATTTTCAACTTCTCCCGAGATGCGAAGGCGTTGTTTCTCCGTTGGAACGCCGGACACTCCTATTCAGCGCCTCATCCTCCCCGGGGTCTTTCCCGGATAATCATTATTTTGTTAGATATTTTTGTAACTATCTATCAAGCAATCATTATATAAAACATATTAAAAATATGTTTACATATATCAAAATTGTCCCATAATTTTAGGATGAAAAAGATATTGCAGTTATTGGGCATTTTGACCTTTGTTATTTGCAATTATGGGAATGCAAAGGAATTAAAATGTGAATACGAATTAAAAAATTTAAACATAGAGCCAGTCAGGGTAGCCAACGCCAAACGCACTTACACAGTCTATATATCCTGTAAGTATACAAGTGTTCATCACACGGGTGAGACAGGGGGGCCAATACCGCTGCGAAAGACAATTACCCCGGTAGTAACCGGTACAGATGATGAAAAAGAGGGCAAAGCCGAGGCATATGCAGAAGGAGAAAGCACAGTCATCGCAATGGCCCGGCTGCGTTTGACAGAAGAATGCGGTTTGCAATGCGGCAACTGCAACGAAGCAGGCTGCACCTGCGTCGGCTGCAATGACAACATAAATAAATAAAACTGATTAATAAATAAACTGATATGAAACCATTACTGAAAATTGCCTTTTTGTCGATAGCCTGCTTTCCCTGTTTTTGCATTAATAATGCCGCCGGTTCGGAGGATGTAATTCCCGGCAGTCAGAAAATTGACAGGGAAAATTCAATCATCAATCCTATTATTCTTACAGGAATCAAGAAAACAGACGATATCAGGGAATCTCAGAAGGAATATATCAGGAAACACTATGAGGGATATGGCATACTAGGGTACATATATACCATGCATGATGGCAAATATATTCAGATTATTTCTATTAGAAATGATCAGGGTCAGGAAAAATTAATCTACTTTGACATGACCGATATTTACAGAAAGCTAGGAAAATCGAGAGATAAAAAAACAAGAAAAGATATCAAAAGATTGATAGAAGATCACAAACCGCTGGAAAAAGAGCCAGCCGAATCCGTGTGATGGGTTTGTTCCGCACCGTGGAACTCTCAGATAACGGATAACAACAGCGTTTTTTAATTATTTCGGATAGTTCTGAAAAATTCCCCGGCAGGAATAAATAATCAGCCTTTCTGAAAGACTGGAAAATCCGGAAATACGCCAGGGCAGCGCTCCTGAGAAGAACATTCACGAACGCTCTCCAGAAAAGAAGGATACCCGTCGCGAAAAGACAGGAACTATTTTCAGGTATTACGCTTCCTGGCGGATTCCACCAGGCGCCGCCGGGCTTCCCGCCTGGCCCGGAATGCCTGTTCACGTCTTTTCTCCTCCGCCAGAGCCGCCTTTTTCTCGGAATCGCGTAGTTTCCCGTAAAGCAGCGGGTTCATGGCGGCCTCATCTTCCGGGCCCTCATGATAATACACGGGCAGGCCGTCTGCAGCCAGCGCCACATGGTAGTAACGGCCTTTCTCCTTCAAGCCCCTGCCTTTTTTATCCAGCCGGGAAAGAATCACGGCATATCCAAGCCCAGGGGCGTTCATCAGCTTCCGCCGTCCATCGAATAACGCGGCCACGCGCATGTTGTCGTAGTCCAGCTTCATGACGCCGCAAACCATTTCACCCTCCGTATTCCAGTACATGACCAGCTTTTTTCTTCCCAGGGAATTGGGCTTGCACGTTTCATAGGCTCCCTTGACGGGGCGGTTTTCCACAAGCAGGGAGTAATCCGCATTCCTGTAATTTTTTGATTCTCTCGCGGCAAGCTGTTCTGCCGGAGGAAGCAGAGAGGAAACGGGAGCGCGCATTTCCGTCCGTTCCTCAGACAGGCATTTGGAGGGAATAAGAACACCCTTATCCATATCATAATAAGCGCAGCGGCTCCCCTGCTCCAGAACCACATCGAAATTCTTCTGCCCCCTGCCGCTTTCCGGACGCGCCTGCGGACGGAAGTATTCCCGGATACGGAACGGAGGCCCCTGAATGATGGAAAGCGATGTGGCGCAAACCAGTCCATCCACTTTTCTGGTTCCCGTTAAAGCTCCGGCATTCTTCTTCCGGGCCATTTCATGATACCGGGGCGAGATATTCTTTTCTGCCGGCGTCCACGTCACCTTCTGCAGTTCCTTCATCAGGAAAGGCCAAAGCATCGCGGCCAGTTTCAGGTTCCGGCGCGCCTCCGCTCCCGTCAGAGAAGCCGCAAGCGCAGCGTCTTCCTCATCCAGACGGGTTAACGGAATTTCCACATGCCTTCGCCCTATTTTCAGAACTGCCCCGGCCCCTGTGCAGGAATGGAAACTGCCCTTCACCACATCTCCAAATTTGGAAATCCATTCCCGTTCCCCCGGAAAGGCATATTCCTCCGCCGGCGCACAAACCGCGCCGCACCACGCCAGCACAGCAAATAAAAGGCATTTCATCGTCAGGAATCCAGGGGTGCGCTTTCAAGCTAACATACGGGAACAGCCGGGAAGAAGCTTTTTCCCGGCTCTTTTCCCAATCTTCGTTCCCGGCGGAATGTTTCCGCTGCCGTTATTGCTTGCGCCCCTTTTTGGCAGCCCCCCCGGATTTGGAGTCTTTCCCGGCAGTTTTGGCGGCGTTCCGGCCCGTCTTCTCCGCCTTGCCTTCCGTTTTTCCGGCAGCGTTTTTAGCGGGATATTTCCTTTCCCGCGGCGGGAATTCAAAACCTATTTTCCCCGTCTTTGCATTGAAGACCAGATAAGCGTCAAACGGACGCTTGGTACGCTGCGAAATGAACCCCTTCATCAGATCGGATTTTCCTTCCGCCAAAATCTTCAATACCTGGTCCAGCGGGATTTCACGTCCCAGGATAGTCCGGGAAACGGAGACGGCGGCATGTTCCTTTCCAAGGGTCAGGGAAGGAATTTTCCAGGCCTTGGCCGTTTCCATCACATCATGCTCTCCCATGTCCGGAATGGCGACGGAAGCCACTTTCACGGCTTCCTCCACCCCTGCGGCTTCATCTTCCTCCCGCGCCGGGAAGTAAAGCGTGGCCCGGAATTTGTCGTTGAGTTCCAGCCCCGCCTCAAAGGGCTTGCCGAACCGGGAGGTAAATCCGTGGAGAATTCCCGTCCTGCCGTCCACAATAAGGGTCTTCAATTCTTCATCCGCCATGTCGCGGCCGGAGATAACTTTGCGGATGCTGAACTTGCAGGAACGGCAGGAAACGGCGTCCAGCGTGTTTTTCAGGCCGTGGGCATGGCAGGAAGGGCAGTCCAATTCCATTTCCGGCAGTTCCACCTGCTGCTGGGCTTCCCGGAAATCCTTCACCCTCTTCACGATTTCCCCGGTCAGGGTCTTAATGCCCTCCATGAAGGAATCCCTCGGCAGGGCGGCCTGTTCCATCTGCTTGAGCTTGTATTCCCATTCCCCGGTCAGGCTGGGGGAGGTGAGCGTTTTCAGGCCGATGCGTTCCAGCAGGGCAATCAGTTCAATCCCGCGGCGCGTCGCCAGAAGTTCGCGGCCGTCCCGGACGATGTATTCCTGGGAAATCAGCCCTTCAATGATGGAGGCGCGGGTGGCGGGAGTGCCCAGGCCACGTTCGCTCATGGCGGCGGCCAGTTCTTCGTCATGCACCAGTTTTCCTGCCCCCTCCATGGCGGCCAGCAGCGTGGCTTCGTTGTACCGGGCGGGCGGCTTGGTCATGGCGTTGCGGATTTCAATCTCACGCAAGGCGGCCTGCTCCCCGTCGCGGACGGGCACCAGCTCCTCCTTGGAGGAAGTGCCGGCCTTCCGTCCGTAAACGGCCTGCCAGCCCGGCTCCACAAGCACCCGGCCCGTGGTCAGGAAAGCGTCCGTCACGCCGTCCTGGTGGGTAATGAGCGTGGTTCTCCGCGTGTCTTCAAACACGGCAGCGGGGAAGAAGACGGCCAGGAAACGGGCCATGACCATTTCAAAGAGTTTCTGCGCGTCCCCGGTAAGCTTCTCCATCTTCCCGGTCGGGATGATGGCAAAGTGGTCGCTCACCTTTTTTGTATCAAACACGCGCCGGTTGGGCTTGATGCGCTTGTTGTCCAAAATGTCCCTGGCAAAGGGGGCGAATTCCGGGTTCTGCTCCGCCACCGTGCCTACGATGCCGTAAACCTTGCCCAGATAATCTTCCGGCAGGTAGCGGGAGTCCGTACGCGGATAAGTGAGCACCTTATGCTTTTCATAGCATTCCTGGGCCAGCTGCAGCGTGCGCTTGGCGGAAAAACCGTAGCGGTTGGCGGCTTCCCGCTGAAGGGAAGTCAGGTCATACAACAGCGGGGCGACCGTCGTGACCGGTTTCTTTTCTTCCGTCACCGTGCCGGCTTTGCCGCGGCAACGGTCGCGGATGACGGCCGCCTGTTCCGGATCCCAGATGCGCTCCGCGCGGGAGTGGGGATGATCGTTTTTCTTCCAGTCACGGTCAATCCAGCGGCCGGAGTAAGAGCCGGACTGAACGTCGAATTCGGCCCATACTTCCGAATAGGGCTCCGGTTCAAACGCCTGGATTTCCAATTCCCTCTGCGTCAGAATAGCCAGCGTGGGCGTCTGCACGCGCCCGGCGGGGGTGACGTTGAAGCCGCCGCGGGATTGCAGGATAGTCAGGGCGCGGGTGCTGTTCAGCCCCACCAGCCAGTCTGATTCGGAACGGCAGACGGCGGCATTCGTCAGGGGCTTCATGTCAGCTTCGCTGCGCATGCCATGCCATGCGTTGAGGATGGCCTCATCCGTCATGGACTGCATCCATAAGCGCCGCGTAGGCTTGGTCCATTTTCCGTAACGCACCAGATTGTGAAAGATCAGTTCCCCTTCACGCCCGGCATCGCATGCGTTGACGATTTCCGTGACGTCCTTGCTCCTGGCAAGCTGAAGAACCTTTTTCAAACGGTCTTCCGACTGCTTGATAGGTTCCAGTTCAAACTTCCTGGGGATGACGGGCAGATAGTCGAATTTCCACGGCAGGGACTTTCCTTCTTCCGTCATGGGTTTTTTCTGTTCCAGCAGATGACCTACGGCAGAGGTGATGATGGCCCGGTCATTCTGGTAAAATACCCCGGACTTGTCCCGGGTGAATTTTCCAAGCTCTTTGCCGAGCACTCTCGCCAAATCAGTGGCGACGCTCGGCTTTTCTGCTATAATTAACGTTTTGGACATATCGGCGGCTCGGAAAAAAGTGCTGAACAATAAAAGCGACGCTGCCCGCACGGGAAAGGGGGCGTTGCATTTGGAGCTGAATTCCTACTCCCCTACCCCCCATGCTTGTCAATAACCAATTATGTATTTACGGGAAAAGCGCACTTTTATGTCAAAATAACGGATTCCCTCATCTCCATTTTTCCGAAAAGCCGCTCTGCCACCTTGCCTGCCATCCGCCGCCGTGCTATTTACGGGATGATGAAAACCGGTTTTTCTTTCGTTCTTCTTCCTTCCTGCCTCGTGCTGCTGGCAGCCTGCTCCCCTGCACCGTCCGACCGCATTGCGAAGAATATGCCGGCTTATGAACAGCTCCCGAAGGAGCATCAGGCCAAAGTGGCGCGCGGGGAGCTGGAAAAAGGAATGTCTCCCATGGCGGTTCTGCTGGCATGGGGGGAACCCGAACAGAAAATGGCGGGCAGGATGAACGGGAAGAATACGGAACGGTGGATTTACACGCGGAGCGGCACGGGCTGGTCCCTGGGCCTGGGCGGAGGAGGATTCCGGGGCAGGGATTCCGGCATAGGCACCGGGATAGGCGTCACGATGCCCCTGGGCAGCCGCCCGCCCGTCTCCTGCAATGTCCTGTTTGAAGACGGGAAAGTCATCGGCTGGGAAGCCGTCAATGGCTTTTAAACGGCGTTCCCCGCCTTGTATTTCCCATCTGCCCGGCCCGGCGTTTCACGCCGTCCGCGCCGTTTTCCCTATTTGCCGGCGGCCTTGACGATGGCTTCCACCAGACCGTTGATATCGTGTGTTTTCGCTGTAATTGAAGGGGCATGCCCCAGCTCCTTGAGGGTTGCCGTGGTTACCGGGCCGATGCTGGCGGCCCTGCATCCCTCCGGCCACGGAAGCCCCAGCTTGAAAAAGTTCTCCGCCGTGGAGGAACTGGTGAACGTCACGACGTCCGCTCCGCATTCGCGGAAAGCCGCCTGGACTCCCGCCACATCCTCCGTTTCCGCTTCCGTTTTGTAGGCGATGCATTCGTCCACAATGGCGCCCAGCGCATTCAACCCGTCGTAAATCACGCGGCGCGCTTCTTCTCCGCGCACCCACAGGAATGTGCTGTGTTCAATGGTTCCTATTTCTTCGCGTGCGTCCCTGAACGCTTTAACGAGGCCCTCCGCCACAAATTTTTTAGGCATGACATCCACGGCCAGCCCGTATTCCCGGAGCTTCGCCTCCGTCCCTGGCCCGATGGCCGCAATCCTGGCTCCTCCAATGCTCCGGATGTCCCTGTACACGGCAAAAAACGCCTGGAAGAAGCGTTCCACCCCGTTGGGGCTGGAAAACACCAGCCAGTCATATGTGTGGGCATGCACCACGCTTTCCGCAAATTCCCTCCTGTTGGAGGGCGGGGCAATGCGTATGACAGGCATCTCCAGCACTTCCGCACCCAGGCGGCGCAGGCGCGCGCTCAATTCCCCGGCCTGGGCACGAGTGCGCGTCACCACGATGCGCTTGCCGAACAGGGGCAGTTTTTCAAACCAGTTCAGGGACTCGCGTTCTTTCACCACATCCCCGATGACAACTACTGCGGGAGCGCCCAACCCGGCCTTCTGCACCCTGGCGGGCAGTGTTTTCACAGTTCCCGTAACCGTACGCTGAATGCCCGTGGTGGCCCACTGGACGGCGGCGGCAGGCACAGACGGTTCCTGCCCGTACCCGATCAGGGCTTCGCATACATCCGCCAGTTTCCGCATTCCCATCAGCATGATTTTCGTGCCCTGCGCTTCGGCTATTCCCCTCAAATCCAGGGAAGACGCCTTCTTGTTCTCGCCTTCATGGCCCGTAAATACGGTAAACTGCGTGCAGTACCCGCGGTGCGTCACCGGAATGCCTGCGTAGGCAGGCCCCGCAATGGCGGAAGTAACGCCCGGAACAACTTCAAAAGGGATGCCCGCTTCATGCAGGGCGTCCGCCTCCTCCCCCCCGCGCCCGAAGACGTAGGGGTCGCCCCCTTTCAGGCGCACCACTTTTTTCCCGGCACGGCCCAGCCTGACCAGCAGGGCGTTGATTTCCTCCTGCGGCAGGGCGTGGCGGGAAGCCCGCTTGCCCACAAAAATCCTTTCGCATGCAGCAGGAGCCCAGTTCAGCATTTCCGCCGAACTCAGCGCATCATATACCAGCACTTCCGCCATTCCCACCAGTTCCCGCCCGCGGACGGTTATCAGGCCGGGGTCGCCGGGACCCGCTCCAAGCAAATAGACAATACCCTGTTGCATGCCGCCATTCAACTCCACCATCCGCTTTTTGGCGACAAGAAACCCCGCCATGCCCGGATTCATTTCATTGATGGCTAAATTGTCACAAAACATCCGCAAAAGATTCTTGTTTTTTTAATAAATACAATTATTCCGTATTTATGAATATTTCACGCACCCTTACAGCTACTCTTGCCGCGGCATTCACTTTGCCCGCCCTGGCGGATATCCCGGCCTCCCGCGTTCCCGCCCCCGTGAAAGAGCAGGTACAGAAGCAGTATCCGAACGCAGGCGCCATTGAATGGGATTTCGACAATGACGAAGATGTCTATGAAGCCGAATTCCACCTCAATGGACTGGAATACGAGGTGAAATTGTATCCCGACGGCACTGTCAGCCTGGTTAAGGCGGATATTTCCCTCCAGCATCTTCCAGCCCCCGTTACGGCGGCCATCGCCCGCGATTTCCCGGGGTATGCCCTCCGCCGCGCCAGGCAGATTACCGCCCGGGGAGTCCTGAAGTACCGGGTGGACTGCCGGTCCGAATCCCCCGCCGTGCGCAAAGTGGAGCTTTATTATTCGCCGGACGGCAAGCTCCTCTCCCAAAAAACGGATGATTGAATTCTCCGTTTTTCCGCACATTTCCGTATGACAGAAGCCGGGGGACTCCCTCCGGAGGCTGACACGGCACCCTCTGGATTCAACAAAGCCTGATGATATAAGGTCAAATTTGCAATGATTGAGTTATTCAATATCGATCTCCTTTCTTATACGGTACAGACGGCGGAAACCGCCCCAACGCATTCCTATACCATTTACTGGTTGATTCTGCTGGGCTCCATGCTTCTGAGCTGGCTGGTCAGCGCGCGCATGAAGAGCCGCTTCAGCGAATATTCCCAGATTCCCATTCCCGTAACAGGGAGGCAGGTGGCGGAGCAGATGCTGAAGGACAACCATATTACGGACGTGAAGGTGATTTCCACGCCCGGCCATCTGACGGACCATTACAATCCGGCGGACAAAACCGTCAACCTGAGCGAGTCCGTTTACAATTCCAACAGCATTGCCGCCGCTGCCGTCGCCGCCCATGAAGTAGGGCATGCCGTGCAGCACGCCCAGGCTTACCATTGGCTGGGCTTGCGGTCCGCGCTGGTTCCCATCGTCCAGCTTTCCTCCAACCTGGTGGGCATTGTGCTGATGATCGGCATTGTGCTGCTGGCCATGGGCGGCTCTCCGTGGGTGCTGGGTCTGGGCATCGGCCTGTTTGCCGTAACCACTGCCTTCGCGTTCATCACGCTTCCCGTGGAATTTGACGCCTCCGCCAGGGCCCTGAAATGGCTGGACCGCTCCCACCTGATGAACTATTTCGACCATGGAAAGGCCAAGAGCGCCCTGTTCTGGGCCGCCATGACTTACGTGGTAGGAGCGCTTTCCTCCCTGGCCATGCTGCTGTATTACGTATTCATTTTCCTGAACGCCCGCGGCAGGGAATAATCCCGCGCCGTACGGCGGAGGAAACATCCCCGGGACGCTCAATCCGGAACTGTCCGGGCCGCCTGGCCTTCACCTCCGCTTGAGCGCATGCGCCGCGCCGGGGGGCAATGGAAAAACAGGCATCATCCAGCCCCGCGGGACGACTGGATATTCCGAAAAGGAAGAACGCCGCCCTGCTAGGGTTTTTACCTGACAGGGCGGCGCCTGTTTCCGGCTGTAGACGGTTCAAGCCGTTTAATGGTCCACGTAAAGAATATCGCCCTCCGGAGTCAGCAGGACATCGTAATCATCCAGATGATCCACCACTTCCACCTTGTAACGGATGACGCCTCCTTCCGTCACTTTTTCCGCTTCTTTGATTCTGCCGCCCGGGTAAGGTTTCAGAGCGGCCGCGCGGACCGGCCCCGGAAGGGCCGATACCGCTATTTCCTCCTTGACCAGGAGTATCTTTCCTTCAGGGTCAACTTTGACGTCAAATTCAAAACCGTTGATGTTGAATTCAGCTTCATAAAGTTTTCCTGATCCGCTGAGTTCCCATTCAATGAAGCCGGCCCTGGGCCAGGCTTTTTTAATGGCAAAGACGGCCGCAGAGGATACGGAGGATTCCGGGATATCCGCCCATGATGAAGGAATGGCCAGGGCCATGACGGCAAATGCCAGTTTTTTGTGCAGATTCATCGAATAATAATATCATTATTTTTCATTCCGTTTCCTGAAGCTTTCTTTTAGAAACTCCGGGACACCCCTGCGTTCACGCGGTGGTAGCAGGAGCTTCCCCTCACTTCCAGCCCGTAGCCCCCGTACACGCTCCAGCGCTCATTGCACTGCAGGGACGTGTTGTACTCCGCGCGCAGGCCGTGCCGTTCCGGGCTCACCGCCCTTCCTCTCCAGCCCATGTCGCTGTACGGGCTATACACCGTCGCTTCCGGTACGTCCCTCAGCACGTCCCCCACATAGGACACGCGCAGCGACTGCGCCCACGGCCTCCCCTTCCATTCGTCCGTCCTGCCTATTTCCAGGCCCACGGGAATGGACAGGCGTTTCAGCGCCGCCCCTCCGAAGTCACGGCCATACCCTCCCTGTTCCCGGAAGGCGTCCTGCCGGCCGTGCGTGAATTCCATCCTCACGAACGGCGTCAGCCTCCACCCTCCCGCACAGTCCGCCGTCCGGGACACTTCCGCCTGCGCCAGCCACGTCTCGTTGTTCCATTTGCCCGTGGAGGCCGGCGCCCCGCTCAGGCGGCTGGTCATGTTGTTGCGCGTTTCCGCCCACGTGAGGCTTCCCTTGAAGATCCAGTACGCCCTGTTGCTTTCTTCCATCAGGCGGCCCCAGTACAGGGAGCCCATCCGGGTGTCCTGCGTGTTGCGCCCCTGGAAGTCCCGGCTTCTGGCATGGCCGTAGAGCTGCCCGAAGGCGATCCCCCAGATGCCCTCGTCCTCCCCTCCCATGCCGCTGTCCGCCCCCACGGAGTAGCCGCCTCCGTTGTAGTCGTAGCCGTCCACGCCTCCCCGGCTGCGCTGCCGGGCGAAGTCGCCCAGCCCCATGCCCCACAGGTTGCGGGCATGCCTGTCGGTCAGGCGCGGCACGCTCAGACGGGAGAGGACGTTGCCGCCCAGGGCCGCCGCGTTGGACGCCGAGCTCCAGAGGGAGTTGACGGCCAGTCCCCCGGCCAGTTCCGGGTCAACGCGGCTGATGGGGGTTCCGTCCGCTTTCCAGACCAGCTGGAGCTGTTCGGCGTAGCCGTCGCCGTCCGCGTCCGTCCACCGGTGGCTCCAGGTTCCCGTGTAGGCGTAGGGGTCATCCACCCGGGCCGTTCCGGTGGCCTGGGAGACGGCCCCGTCAAAGTCTCCCTCATGGATGTGCTGCACATCCGTCAGCACGTGGAAGACGCGGTCCTGCTTCCAGGAGCGGTCCGCGTAGAACCAGGGGGCGTTGGCTCCCGTGTCCGCCACGCCGATGTACCCCCCGGCCGTAAAGGAGTCCAGGGCGGAGAGCATCAGGCCCGGGCCGAAGACCGGCCCGGCCTGGAGCTGGTGACGCATATCGAAGGTGAAGCCGTGGGAAAGGTCGGCGTTGTGGGTGTTGATGAAGGCGCTCTCCCCGGGGCGCAGGACGGCGCCAGGGCCGGAGAGGGTGAAGCTGGAGGCGTTGGCCTTGCTTCCTCCGGTGATTTCCAGCATGCCTTTTTCCACCGTCAGGGAGGAGTTGTATCGTTTATCCGTTATTTCCTCAGGATTCCTGCCGAAGACAACATCGTGTTCCAGCAGGAGGGCGCCGCCATAGAGGGTGGCATCCGCGAGGAAGCTGTTGTACCGGCTGGCGGCAAGATGCGTATCTTCTCCCTGGTAGAGTTCGCCGCTGAAGACGATCGTCCCTTCCGTGTCGCGAACATTCCCCTCCCCGTCCGTGTAGCGGTTGAGCGTGAGGGTCATAGGGCGGCCGGGGTCTTCGTTCCGGCTGGTAATCGGGTCGTTGAAGCGGATTTCACGCCTCTCTTCCGCGGCAAGCGTCAGATTGGGCGTATAAAGTGAAGAAAACAAAGAACCGTTCATGTCAATGGCATTGGCCACGCCGTTTTCCACGGAGAAGGAGCCGTCCTCATGGCGGGTGAAGACGCCTCCGGTCATGTTGCCGCTGAAAAGCGCGTCCTTCGTCAGAGCGAGCAGGTCGCATTTCCCACCCATCGTAATGGCTCCCCCGGAGGTTTTGGCATAATTGTTGATAAACGTGACTCCGTCGCTGAAAGAAATATCCCCATCGCTGTAAATCACACCGCCATAAGCAGCAGTCTTTCCGGAGTAAGCAAAATTATTGATGAAACTGGGATTGGGTCCTATGGTTATTGCCCCTGTTTCTGCTGCATTTTGCAATCCATCCTTCCTAACCGCCATCGCGCCCCCAAAAGCATTTCCGTCGGTACTGAAAGTAAAGTTACCGGTAAAAACGGCATCCGCTCCTACAGTTATTGCACCTGCAAAAACGCAATCATAAAATACACCACCAAAAGAACCCTCCACGTTGGAAACATAATTCCTGTCGAATACCGCATGATCTCCTATGATAACATGTCCCCCGTAACTCATAATCGCACCACCCTCATGCACCCTGTTGCCATAATTTCCCCGGAACAGAGCGTTGTCTCCTATCACCAAGTTTGTTCTGTCTACAACATGGAGAGCATGGTTATTATTTAAGAAAACAAAGCGGCCTTCCAACGCCATCGAGACGGCTCCGTCCAAGTCAACTCTGCAGGAGGAGATGGCATGTGCTAGGGAATTCTCAAACTGGACGTTGCCCGTTATTTTTACACAGGGAGAAAATGAATGCGATGTCATTATCGACATTCCATTCAGAATGATAGAATCCATTTTCAGAATGGCAGCTCCATTTTCATCAAGTACTCCCGATATATCGGGACTTGTCTGGGAGCCGGGCCTGATGGGCATTCTGTTAAATCTGTACAAAGAACTTGAGGAGCCGCTGATGGTGCGGGACACCTCCGGATCATTGGAACGGAAATGGACAGCTGCATTCAGGGTTGAGGTCAGAGAAGAATCATCATTGCACAGGATAACGGTATCCCCGGAAGACAGCGCCCCGGAAGAGGCCAATTCGTCAAGCGTGCGGTACACATTCCCGGACGGGTCTGTTGCCTGGGCGGCGTCCACCACGAATTCCGTCCCGGAAGCGGCGGTCGCCATCGTTACGGAACACAGAAGAGCCCCCAGCAGAAAACGGCGCAACGGCCATGGAAGAGTAAGTCTCATATCTTTTAATAAGAATCGTTAATATTGGGAAAGCCGCTAAATAACGGATTTCGAATCCGCTGTTTAAATGGCGTTTTGACAGAGAAAGTTTTAGAAAATATCCCGCTTATTCCAAAATAGATCCTGCCGGAAACGGCAGGCGCACGCCATCCCCCCGAAGAACAGCGGCAGCCAGTAGCCGGAGAGCCATGAAAAAGAAATACAATTATTTTATCATCAATATATTTTCATTCATGCAAATCATACGGTTTCCATGGCGGCATGAAAAAATATATTTCCTACTAAAATAATAGGATTGACAGCGGATTCGAAATGCGCCTGTCAATAATTCTCTTTTCCGCGGCTTTTGCCACAGGAAAAATAAGCGCGCTCCGGCACCCCGCTTCGGCGGCGTTCACGAAAAATTTTCCGCAGCGGGAATCCTGCCTCAGATTCCTTCCGGATGATCCGGCCCCCTCTTTCCGGCCGTCAGGCGGAAGAAGAGGGGCACCAGGAAGATGGCCAGCAGCGTGGCCGTAATGATGCCGCCCAGCACGCCGGTGCCCACGGCGCGCTGCGCTCCGGCCGCCGCCCCATGGGCGAACGCCAGAGGAATGACGCCCGCCCCGAACGCCAGGGAGGTCATCAGGATGGGCCGCAGGCGCAGTTTGGCGGCGGCGACGGCAGCTTCCGCCGCATTCATGCCCTCCCGGTAAAATTCCCTGGCCACTTCCACAATCAGAATGGCATTCTTGGCGGAAAGGCCGATGGTCGTAATCAGGCCCACTTTGAAGTAAATGTCATTGGGCATGTCGCGCAGGAAGACGGCCAGCAGGGCTCCAAGCAGTCCCAGGGGCACGACCAGAATAACGGCCAACGGAATGGACCAGCTTTCATACAGGGCCGCCAGCACCAGAAAGACAATCAGGATGGAAAGGCCGAAAAGCAGCGTGGCCTGGGACCCGGCCAGCTTTTCTTCATAGGATTGCCCCGTCCATTCAAACCCCACGCCCTGCGGCAGGGAGGCGGTAATCTGTTCCAGGGCGTTCATGGCATCTCCGCTGCTCTTGCCGGGCGCGGAAGAGCCGTTGATGGTGAAGGAGGGATAGTTATTGTAGCGCGTGAGCTGCGGCGGCCCCGCCGTCCAGTCCAGCCTGACAAAGGAGGAAAGGGGCAGAAGCTTCCCCTGGTCATTGCGGACATGCAGGTCCTCAATGTCGTTTCCGTTCAGGCGGCTTTTTCCGTCCGCCTGCACCATGATGCGGCGCACCTGGCTTTCATGCATGAAATCCCCCACGTAGCTGGACCCGAACATGACCGCCAGAGAATTGCTGATCTCCGCAATGGGAACTCCCATGGAAAAGGCTTTTTCCCGGTCAATGGAGACGTGCAGACGCGGCGTATCCGCCTGGCCGGAGAAATAAACGCCCGCCAGATTGGGGTTCGCGTTGGCACGGGCCAGGAGCTCGTCCCGGGCTTCCGCCATGCGGGCATATCCCAGGCCGCCCTTGTCCTGGAGCCGGAAGTCGAATCCGGACGAATTGCCCAGCTCCGGCAGGGCCGGCATGTTCAGGGCCATGACCATCATCTGGCCGTCTCCGGCAAAGCGGACATTGACACGGTCAATAATCGCCTGGACAGAACTGTTTTCTCCGGGACGCTCGTCCCAGTTTTTCAGACCGACAAACAGCATGGCCATGTTGGTTCCGGAACCCATGAAGCTGAACCCTCCCACGGAGTAAACGTGCTCCACCGGCTCATGCCGCATCAGGTAATCCTCCACTTCCCGCAGCCGCACGCTGGTTTCCTTCTGAAGGGTGCCGGCAGGGAGGGACACCATTGCCATGAAGTTGCCCTGGTCTTCTTCCGGAAGGAAGGAGGTGGGCAGCGTAAGGTACAAATAGCCGGCCCCTGCAATAATGAGGGCATACAGGAACAGGGAGCGCACAGGGCGGCGGATCATTCCGGATACGGCACGGCCGTACCGGTCCGTGGACCGGTGTATCGTCCGGTTGAACCATCCGAAAAAACCCTTTTTCTCCTGATGCTCCACGGAGGAGGGTTTCAGCATGGCGGCGCACAGCGCCGGAGTCAGGGAAAGGGCCAGAAACGCGGAGAAGGAGATGGACACAATGAGCGTTACGGCAAACTGCCGGTAAATGTTCCCCACAGCTCCGCTGAAAAAGGCCATGGGCACGAAAACCGCCACGAGCACGGCGGTGATGCCCACGATGGCCCCGCCGATCTGCTTCATGGCTTTCACCGTAGCGCGCCGGGCATCCAGGCCTTCCTCCATCATGATGCGTTCCACATTTTCCACCACCACGATGGCGTCATCCACCAGAATGCCGATGCTGAGCACCATGCCGAACATGGTAAGCATGTTGATGGAGAACCCGGAGAGCCACATCACGGCAAAGGTTCCCAGCAGGGCTACGGGGACGACGAGCGTGGGAATCAGGGTGGCCCGGAAGTTCTGGAGGAACAGGAACATGACCAGGAACACCAGCAGGACGGCTTCCAGCAGGGTTGAAATGACTTTCCGGATGGAGATTTCCACGAAGTGGGTGGTTTCATAGGGAATCTGGTAGGAGACTCCGGGCGGGAAATCCCTGGACAGTTCATCCATCTTGGCCTTGAGCAGGCCCATGGTTTCCACGGCATTGGAGCCGGGAGCCATCTTGATGGCCATTCCGGTGGCCGTCTGGCCGTTGCAGCGGGAAAAGAATGCGTAGCTGTTGGCGCCCAGCTCCACCCTCGCCACGTCCCCCAGTTTGACGGAGGAACCGTCTGAAAGCGTCCTCAACGCAATGGAGGCGAATTCCTCCGGCGTACGGAAAGCGTCCTCCGCCACCACGCCGGCGTTGATGGGGGCGGATTCGGGAACGGCCGCCCCCCCGATGTCCCCGATGATGATGCGCTCGCTCTGGGCAGCCACGGCATTGACAATATCCGTGGGGGTCAGGCCCAGCGCCTCCAGCTCTGGCAGTGCCTCCCGCACCCGCTGGCGACGCTTGCGCATGGCTGAGGAGCTTGCTTCTGACGGCCAGACATAGCTGCACAAGGTGTCTATGGACGCCTTGCCGGTCTTGCCGGGGTCGATCCAGCCACACAGGCGCTGATGCAGCAGGCGGGCCGCTTCGCTGTCCAGCGCTCGCACCTCGTCCATGCTAATGCGCACATGCTGGCCGCCACCCATGACGGCCTGAGCAATTAAGGGGTTCAGGGCCACGTACAGGTGCCCGTCTGCCTCGTCGCTGGCGTACTCGGCAAGCAGCCGGAAGCCCTGCCGCTTGCGGCCATTCTGGGCGATGATGGAGACCGTCCATAGGCGCTCGATGCACTCCCTGATCGGCCTCGAATCCTCAATGTCCGCATAGCCGACCTCGCGGGCCAGCGCCCGATAGCTGCCCTTAACCACCATGGCATCAGCGGTGACGGCCTCCCACTTGGGTTCCAGGAACAGCCGTAGCTGCTGCCCGCCGGGGGTCTTGGGTTCCGGGCCAAGCACTAGGCCATTAGGCCCGGCCATGGCGACCAACCCTTGCAAAATGCGCAGATCATCGGCCCCCAGCGGCTCCGGCCCCTTGAACTCGATCCGCTTGCCGTCGCCGTAGTCATACGTCACGTCCAGCTTGCTGCGCTTGCGCTCGCCCCGCTTGAGGGCGCGGAACAGGCCGGGGGCCAGACAGTGCGCCGGGTCGTGCCGGACGTGGCTGAGGCTGTGCTTGTTCTTAGGCTTCACCACGGCGCACCCCCTTGCTCTTGCGCTGCTTCTCCAGCACGGCGGGCTTGAGCACCCCGCCATCGTGCCGCCTGAACCAGCGGTCTTTGAACGGTGCCCCATAGTTGGCCTTGCTCACGCCGTAGCGCACGAAATAGGGCCGCTGTGAGTCATCCACACCCCATTCCTCGGCCTCGGCGGCCGTCATGCCGGACAGGTAGGACTGCCAGCGGATGTTATCCACCAGCACGGATGATCCCCGGCTGGCCTGTTGCTGGTCGCCTGCGCCCATCATGGTCGCGCCCTTGCTGGCATGGTGCAGGAACACGATAGAGCACCCGGTATCGGCGGCGATGGCCTCCATGCGGCCAATCACCTGCGCCATGGGGCCGCTGGCGTTCTCCTCCTCGATGTGGAACCGGCGCAACGTGTCGAGAATCATCAGGCGGCGACCCTCGGCGGCGCGCTTGAGCGCCTCGAACCAGTTGGACGCCATGATGTTGGGCAGGCTGCCGATCAGCGGCTGGATCAGCAGGCCGTCAGCCACGGCTTGCCGTTCCTCGGCGCTAAGGTGCGCCCCAAGGGCGTGCAGGCGGTGATGAATGGCGGTGGGCGGGTCTTCGGCGGGCAAGTAGATCACCGGCCCGGTGGGCAGCTCGCCCACCCCCAGCAGATCCGGCCCGCCTGCGATCTGTGCGGCCAGTTGCAGGGCTAGCATGGATTTACCGGCACCACCGGGCGACACCAGCGCCCCGACCGTACCGGCCACCATGTTGGGCAAAACGTAGTCCAGCGGCGGCGGCGCTGCTGCGAACGCTTCCAGAATGTTGATAGGATTATGGGTAGCCATGATTGCCTCCTGTTCAGGCAGTTGGTGGTTAGGCGCTGGCGGGGTCACCACCCCCGCCCTGCGCCGCTCTGAGTTCTTCCAGGTACAGGCGCAGCGCTTCGGCCTCTTCGTCTGTAGCCCATATCTTGCGGGCCTTGCGGCCCATGGCTCGCTGCTGTTCGGCAAAGCGGGCCTGTCGTATAGCGTTAGGGGTGGCCAGCAGGTTGCCGGTACGCTTGTCGTGTTGGTCTTTCATCTCAAACCCTCCATTAGAGCTAACAGTATACCACCAGTTAGCGCTAACGCAAGCATTACATACTTAAATCTGGCCCCCGACTGCGCTGCTTCTGGGTCTGCTTCGCCAGCTCGGCGCGGGCCTCCTGCACCTGCGGCAGCTCCATCACTTTCTGTACCGTGCGCTTGATGTAATCGGCCTCATGGCCTGCCTTGCGCTCCATGATCGCGGGGCTGGCCTCGGCCATGGCCTTGGCGATCTCGTCCGGCTCCCGGCCCTTGCTGGCCAGCTTCATAGCCGCAATGAAGTCGCACTTGCTGAGGTCGTCACCGAAGCGTTTGACCAACCCGGCCATTTCGCTGCGGTAGTCGTCCACGGCGCTGCGGCGATACCGGCGCACACTCCGCGGGGCGGTGATCTCGGCCAGTCGTGCCGTCCGTTCCTGTTGGCGCTTAATGCTGTCCAGCACCTGCCCGGCCTGCTGCATCAGCTCCGGCCCTGCGGTGGCGGTCTTGCCCTTGGATTCACGCAGCAGCACCCACGGCTGATAACCGGTGCGGGTGGTGTGCTTGTCCTTGCGGTTGGTGAAGCCCGCCAAGCGACCATAGTGGCGGCTGTCGGCGCTGGCCGGGTCGGCGTCGTACTCGCGGGCCAGCTTCCGGGCGATTACGCCCCTGTGACCTGCTGGGGCGTCCTGAGCCACTTTTACCCATGCCTGATAGTTCTTGGGGCTGGTCTCCACGATCAGCGCCGGCTCCCGGCCCTCGGCTTTCATGTCATCCAAGTCGAACTCACTGAGATCGTCCACCAGCACCAAACCATGCCGCTCCTGCTCGGCGGGCCTGATATACACGTCATTGCCCTGGGCATTCATCCGCTTGAGCCATGGCGTGTTCTGGAGCACTTCGGCGGCTGACCATTCCCGGTTCATCATCTTGCCGCTGGCGGCATCCCGTATGCCGATGTCGTACCGGTCGCAGCCCATGGCCTTGAGCTGCCGGGCGATGGCTTGCGCGGTGCGGTCACCCTTTACTTGAGCTTGAAAACCAGCCATATACCCCCCTGTTGTTCGATGATTTGCGGCTCCAGCCAAAGCCATGATGCGATCAGCAGCGCCAGAATAGGCGTCACGGAAGCGATCAAGACCCCGGCCCACAACTTCCATGTCCAGCCACGGGCGGCGCTCCGGGCGCTCTGCGCGGCGCTGCTCACCTCGGCGGCTACCTCCCGCAACTCCTTGGCCAGCTCCACCCATGCCGCCCCTGTCTGGCGTTGGGCTTTCAGCCACTCCGCTGCCTGCGCCTCGCTGGCCTGCTGAGTCTGGCTCATGACCTGCCGGGCCTCGTCGGCCAGTGTCGCCATGCTCTGGGCCAGCGGTTCGATCTGCTCCGCTAACTCGTTGATGCCTCTGGACTTCTTCACTCTGTCTATCGCGCTCATGCTCGATAACCTCCCGGTATTCTTGTAAGTCGATGATCTGGCCGTTGGCCGTGTCGATGGCTAGGGCGGTGTCGGCCCGCTCGGTGCGGATGCCCCGGCCCTCCATCTCCACCACGTTGGGGCCAAGATGGATGCCCGGCAGGCGCTCGATGCCCTGCGCCTCAAGTGTTCTATGGTCAATGCGGGCGTCGTGACCAGCCCGCTCTAATGCCCGGTTGGCATGGTCGGCCCATGCCTCGCGGGTCTGCTCAAGCCATCCCTTGGGCTTCAGGCTCTCGGACTTCTGCGCCCCGCCCCGCTCTGGCTGTTTGGCGTTGTACCGCTTGAACCACTGGTCAGCCGGGCGCTCGATACCGTCGTTCTTCCGCTCAGAGATCATCAAGTGGCAATGGGGGTTCTCACCTTTACCGGCATGAATGGCCAGCGTATACGGCAGGCGCTCGCCCTCGGTCAGATGCCGGGCGAATTCGTCCACCAGCTCCCGCTGCTGATCTAGGGTCAGTTCGACCGGCAGGGCAAACTCAACCTCTTTGAACAGCCGCCCATTGGCGCGTTCATACAGGTCGGCAGCATCCCAGTAGTCGGCGGGGCGCTCGGCCCACTCGGGCAGGTGGCCGGACTGAGTGTGCAGCACCTCGTCACGGTCGCGGGAGTAACGGCCCTCCCGCTGGATGTAATCGGCTTTCGCCTTGGCCGACTGGCCGCCGTTCCGGCTGCCGGTCTTGGCCGTAAGGTGATAGATGGCCATAGGGGTTTAGCTCCATGCAATGGCCCTCGGAGAGCGCACAGCCCCAAAGGGGTGCCCGCAGGGCAGTTTCTCGAAGAGAAACCGGTAAGTGCGCCCTCCCGTCAGAATGACGGTCGGGGTTTGCGGCGTATGTGCTCCGATGATAGCATAATGGCAAGCACATAACCAAGAGGATTGTCAACATGTCAAAAGCAGCGGAACGACTCGCAAAGCTAGAAGAGCAACGGGCACGAATCAACGCCGAGATACAGCGAGTCAGGGCACGGGAGCAGCAGCAAAAGCGCAAGGAGGACACCCGGCGCAAGGTGCTGGTAGGCGCGTGGATACTCGGCAAGGTTGAAAGCGGCGAGTGGCCAGAACAGCGCCTGCTCGATGGGTTGGATAGCTACCTAGAGCGCGACCATGATCGGGCGCTGTTCGGACTGCCACCCAAGGGGTCGTTTGCGGGAGAGGGCGAAATCCTACGCTAAGGCTTTGGCCAACGATATTCTCCGGTAAGATTGATGTGTTCCCAGGGGATAGGAGAAGTCGCTTGATATCTAGTATGACGTCTGTCGCACCTGCTTGATCGCGGCCGCGATAGCTAGATCGCGTTGCTCCTCTTCTCCATCCGCGTTCCAAGCTGCGGAAAGGCACCCATAAGCGTACGCCTGGTCGAGCAGGCGACGCGGATCGACGTCCAGCGCACGAGAGAATGCGTCCGCCATCTGTGCAATGCGTCTAGGATCGAGACAAAGGTCGTCTCTGTCAGCCGGATCGTAGAACATATTGGCGGCGCCAAAGCCCACTTCACCGACCAGACCGACGGGATCTATCACCAGCCAGCCGCGACTGGAGAACATGATGTTTTCATGATGCAGATCGCCATGTAGCCCACGCAGTTCCGAGGCATTGCTCATCATTTGATCGGCTATAATCGCCGCGTGGACGTAGTCAGTTTGACAACCTGCGTTTTGATCATCGCGCGCCCGCTGAAACAAAGCTGCAAAGCGATCCCGGATCGGGAGAAGGGCAGAAGGCAGGGGTTCCTCAGATGCGGCATACAGCTTCGCCATCAGTTCCGCTGCAATTTCGGTCGCCTGGTAGTCGCCGTGCTCGGCAACGATGTGAGAGAGCATTCGCTCCCCGGCATATTCGAGCAACATCAGATTGTTCTCACGACCGAGCAACCGGACTGCTCCCCTCCCATTGCGCCATACCAGATAGTCGGCCCCGCGCAGTTCATCAGCAATGTCTTCTATAGGTTTCAATCCCTTGACGATTGCAGGAGTCCCGTCTGGCAATGAAACTTTCCAAACGAGGCTGGAAAAGGTGTCCGCAATGAGAACAGGTTGCGAAACGTGCCAATGAGCAGGAAAAACAGGCGGCATGAACATCAACCCCAAGTCAGAGGGTCCAATCGCAGATAGAAGGCAAGGCGTTCGCGGTCGGGGGCTTCGATCCCCAATACATTGAATAGGACAGCGAAGGCGCGCTCTGCTTCATCTGGCGCTGCCCAGTTCTCTTCGGCGTTAGCAATCATGAGTGCCAAATCGGCATAGCGATCTGCTGTTCCGAGCCGCCCAAGGTCGATCAGACCCGTGCATTGAAGAGTTTTAGGGTCCACCATGAAGTTCGGCATGCAGGGATCACCATGGCAAACAACCATATCGGTGCGCTCTTGGTCGAGCCGCACCGGTAGCTCTCGTTCGACACGAGCCAAAAGATCGAGCTGCGGCGTACTCTTGTCCTCGTCCGGTAAGAAGTCGGGATTGACGGCATTGCGGGACACCACATCAACGGCGCGTCCGAACATTCGCGACAGCCTGCGCTCAAACGGACATTGATCAACCGATAGGCTGTGAACAGCGCCAAGTTGCTGCCCCATTGACGGCCACGCTTTGAGCAAATCCGCTCCAGACAGATCAGCCGCCGGTACTCCCGGAATTGCCGTTATCACCAAGCATGCACCCTCCTGTTCCTCCTGCCAGTTGATCACCTCGGGGCAAGCCACACCTCGACCTTTGAGCCAAATGAGGCGGTCACGCTCTCCAGCGAGCTCACCGCGGCGGGAAGCAGGTGCGATTTTCGCGAAGGCATGCCCGTCACCACGTCGAAAAACAAAATCACCGGATTCTCCGCCTCTGACAGGCAACCAGTCAGAATGCGATTCGCCAAAAAAAATATTAGTTCGATTCAATGGAGGTTCCTTCAGTTTTCTGATAACGAATTCTTGCGGTTTCTTTCAGCGCCGCCAATACCGCCAGCCCGTCGCGCAAGGGGCGCGGCTCGTGTGTGCGGATGAAGTCAGCTCCACCTGCGGCGGCGGCAAGCTCTGCAGCGAGTGTCGCGGCCCCGACATCCCCCGGACCACGGCCTGTGAGCGCGCGCAGAAAGGATTTGCGCGAAACAGACAGAAGCACCGGCAAATCGAAGCGCAGCCGCAATTCATCGAACCGCGCCAGCACCGAGAGCGAGGTTTCGGGAGCAGCCCCCAGAAAAAACCCCATGCCGGGATCAAGGACAAGGCGGTTGCGTTTGATACCGGCACCCGTCAGCGCCGCGATGCGCGCGTCAAAGAACGCCGCAATGTGATCCATGATGTCGCCAGCGGGTGCCTCGCGCCGATCTGCCTGCCCGTCTTGCACCGAATGCATAACGACGAGTTTGGCAGATGATTTCGCCAATTGCGGATAGAACGCAGCGTCTGGAAAACCGCGAATATCATTGAGATAGGCCACACCACGCGACAAGGCATAGGCTTGCGTCGCGGGTTGATAACTGTCGAGCGAGACGGGAATGCCATCTGCCTTGAGCGCGTCCAGCACCGGCGCGATACGCGCGATTTCTGTGTCGGACGAAACAGGCGCGGCGTCGGGATTGCTGGATGCCGGACCGAGGTCGATCACATCTGCCCCCTCGGCCATCAGCTTACGCGCCTGCGCAATGGCTGCGTCTGGCGCCAGATACCGGCCTCCATCGGAGAAACTGTCCGAGGTTATGTTGACGATGCCGAAAATGATGAGCGATTTATTCATGGGGGCTTCTATAATAATAATAATCGAGCATGAGTCTCATACGGATGCTCGGGTCGAAAGGGAATCCCCAGGCGAGTAACCTGTTTGCGGTGATCCATTAGCTGCAGGAGCAGAATAGCATACATCTGGAAGCAAAGCAAGGAAAGCGGCCTATGGAGCTGTGCGGCAGCGCTCAGTAGGCAATTTTTCAAAATATTGTTAAGCCTTTTCTGAGCATGGTATTTTTCATGATATTACCAATTAGCAGGAAAATAAGCCATTGAATATAAAAGATAAAAATGTCTTGTTTACAATAGAGTGGGGGGGGTCAGCCTGCCGCCTTGGGCCGGGTGATGTCGTACTTGCCCGCCGCGAACTCGGTTACCGTCCAGCCCAGCGCGACCAGCTCCGGCAACGCCTCGCGCACCCGCTGGCGGCGCTTGCGCATGGTCGAACCACTGGCCTCTGACGGCCAGACATAGCCGCACAAGGTATCTATGGAAGCCTTGCCGGTTTTGCCGGGGTCGATCCAGCCACACAGCCGCTGGTGCAGCAGGCGGGCGGTTTCGCTGTCCAGCGCCCGCACCTCGTCCATGCTGATGCGCACATGCTGGCCGCCACCCATGACGGCCTGCGCGATCAAGGGGTTCAGGGCCACGTACAGGCGCCCGTCCGCCTCGTCGCTGGCGTACTCCGACAGCAGCCGAAACCCCTGCCGCTTGCGGCCATTCTGGGCGATGATGGATACCTTCCAAAGGCGCTCGATGCAGTCCTGTATGTGCTTGAGCGCCCCACCACTATCGACCTCTGCCCCGATTTCCTTTGCCAGCGCCCGATAGCTACCTTTGACCACCATGGCATCAGCGGTGACGGCCTCCCACTTGGGTTCCAGGAACAGCCGGAGCTGCCGTCCGCCTTCGGTCTTGGGTTCCGGGCCAAGCACTAGGCCATTAGGCCCAGCCATGGCCACCAGCCCTTGCAGGATGCGCAGATCATCAGCGCCCAGCGGCTCCGGGCCGCTGAACTCGATCCGCTTGCCGTCGCCGTAGTCATACGTCACGTCCAGCTTGCTGCGCTTGCGCTCGCCCCGCTTGAGGGCGCGGAACAGGCCGGGGGCCAGACAGTGCGCCGGGTCGTGCCGGACGTGGCTGAGGCTGTGCTTGTTCTTAGGCTTCACCACGGCGCACCCCCTTGCTCTTGCGCTGCTTCTCCAGCACGGCGGGCTTGAGCACCCCGCCATCGTGCCGCCTGAACCAGCGGTCTTTGAACGGTGCCCCATAGTTGGCCTTGCTCACGCCGTAGCGCACGAAATAGGGCCGCTGTGAGTCATCCACACCCCATTCCTCGGCCTCGGCGGCCGTCATGCCGGACAGGTAGGACTGCCAGCGGATGTTATCCACCAGCACGGATGATCCCCGGCTGGCCTGTTGCTGGTCGCCTGCGCCCATCATGGTCGCGCCCTTGCTGGCATGGTGCAGGAACACGATAGAGCACCCGGTATCGGCGGCGATGGCCTCCATGCGGCCAATCACCTGCGCCATGGGGCCGCTGGCGTTCTCCTCCTCGATGTGGAACCGGCGCAACGTGTCGAGAATCATCAGGCGGCGACCCTCGGCGGCGCGCTTGAGCGCCTCGAACCAGTTGGACGCCATGATGTTGGGCAGGCTGCCGATCAGCGGCTGGATCAGCAGGCCGTCAGCCACGGCTTGCCGTTCCTCGGCGCTAAGGTGCGCCCCAAGGGCGTGCAGGCGGTGATGAATGGCGGTGGGCGGGTCTTCGGCGGGCAAGTAGATCACCGGCCCGGTGGGCAGCTCGCCCACCCCCAGCAGATCCGGCCCGCCTGCGATCTGTGCGGCCAGTTGCAGGGCTAGCATGGATTTACCGGCACCACCGGGCGACACCAGCGCCCCGACCGTACCGGCCACCATGTTGGGCAAAACGTAGTCCAGCGGCGGCGGCGCTGCTGCGAACGCTTCCAGAATGTTGATAGGATTATGGGTAGCCATGATTGCCTCCTGTTCAGGCAGTTGGTGGTTAGGCGCTGGCGGGGTCACCACCCCCGCCCTGCGCCGCTCTGAGTTCTTCCAGGTACAGGCGCAGCGCTTCGGCCTCTTCGTCTGTAGCCCATATCTTGCGGGCCTTGCGGCCCATGGCTCGCTGCTGTTCGGCAAAGCGGGCCTGTCGTATAGCGTTAGGGGTGGCCAGCAGGTTGCCGGTACGCTTGTCGTGTTGGTCTTTCATCTCAAACCCTCCATTAGAGCTAACAGTATACCACCAGTTAGCGCTAACGCAAGCATTACATACTTAAATCTGGCCCCCGACTGCGCTGCTTCTGGGTCTGCTTCGCCAGCTCGGCGCGGGCCTCCTGCACCTGCGGCAGCTCCATCACTTTCTGTACCGTGCGCTTGATGTAATCGGCCTCATGGCCTGCCTTGCGCTCCATGATCGCGGGGCTGGCCTCGGCCATGGCCTTGGCGATCTCGTCCGGCTCCCGGCCCTTGCTGGCCAGCTTCATAGCCGCAATGAAGTCGCACTTGCTGAGGTCGTCACCGAAGCGTTTGACCAACCCGGCCATTTCGCTGCGGTAGTCGTCCACGGCGCTGCGGCGATACCGGCGCACACTCCGCGGGGCGGTGATCTCGGCCAGTCGTGCCGTCCGTTCCTGTTGGCGCTTAATGCTGTCCAGCACCTGCCCGGCCTGCTGCATCAGCTCCGGCCCTGCGGTGGCGGTCTTGCCCTTGGATTCACGCAGCAGCACCCACGGCTGATAACCGGTGCGGGTGGTGTGCTTGTCCTTGCGGTTGGTGAAGCCCGCCAAGCGACCATAGTGGCGGCTGTCGGCGCTGGCCGGGTCGGCGTCGTACTCGCGGGCCAGCTTCCGGGCGATTACGCCCCTGTGACCTGCTGGGGCGTCCTGAGCCACTTTTACCCATGCCTGATAGTTCTTGGGGCTGGTCTCCACGATCAGCGCCGGCTCCCGGCCCTCGGCTTTCATGTCATCCAAGTCGAACTCACTGAGATCGTCCACCAGCACCAAACCATGCCGCTCCTGCTCGGCGGGCCTGATATACACGTCATTGCCCTGGGCATTCATCCGCTTGAGCCATGGCGTGTTCTGGAGCACTTCGGCGGCTGACCATTCCCGGTTCATCATCTTGCCGCTGGCGGCATCCCGTATGCCGATGTCGTACCGGTCGCAGCCCATGGCCTTGAGCTGCCGGGCGATGGCTTGCGCGGTGCGGTCACCCTTTACTTGAGCTTGAAAACCAGCCATATACCCCCCTGTTGTTCGATGATTTGCGGCTCCAGCCAAAGCCATGATGCGATCAGCAGCGCCAGAATAGGCGTCACGGAAGCGATCAAGACCCCGGCCCACAACTTCCATGTCCAGCCACGGGCGGCGCTCCGGGCGCTCTGCGCGGCGCTGCTCACCTCGGCGGCTACCTCCCGCAACTCCTTGGCCAGCTCCACCCATGCCGCCCCTGTCTGGCGTTGGGCTTTCAGCCACTCCGCTGCCTGCGCCTCGCTGGCCTGCTGAGTCTGGCTCATGACCTGCCGGGCCTCGTCGGCCAGTGTCGCCATGCTCTGGGCCAGCGGTTCGATCTGCTCCGCTAACTCGTTGATGCCTCTGGACTTCTTCACTCTGTCTATCGCGCTCATGCTCGATAACCTCCCGGTATTCTTGTAAGTCGATGATCTGGCCGTTGGCCGTGTCGATGGCTAGGGCGGTGTCGGCCCGCTCGGTGCGGATGCCCCGGCCCTCCATCTCCACCACGTTGGGGCCAAGATGGATGCCCGGCAGGCGCTCGATGCCCTGCGCCTCAAGTGTTCTATGGTCAATGCGGGCGTCGTGACCAGCCCGCTCTAATGCCCGGTTGGCATGGTCGGCCCATGCCTCGCGGGTCTGCTCAAGCCATCCCTTGGGCTTCAGGCTCTCGGACTTCTGCGCCCCGCCCCGCTCTGGCTGTTTGGCGTTGTACCGCTTGAACCACTGGTCAGCCGGGCGCTCGATACCGTCGTTCTTCCGCTCAGAGATCATCAAGTGGCAATGGGGGTTCTCACCTTTACCGGCATGAATGGCCAGCGTATACGGCAGGCGCTCGCCCTCGGTCAGATGCCGGGCGAATTCGTCCACCAGCTCCCGCTGCTGATCTAGGGTCAGTTCGACCGGCAGGGCAAACTCAACCTCTTTGAACAGCCGCCCATTGGCGCGTTCATACAGGTCGGCAGCATCCCAGTAGTCGGCGGGGCGCTCGGCCCACTCGGGCAGGTGGCCGGACTGAGTGTGCAGCACCTCGTCACGGTCGCGGGAGTAACGGCCCTCCCGCTGGATGTAATCGGCTTTCGCCTTGGCCGACTGGCCGCCGTTCCGGCTGCCGGTCTTGGCCGTAAGGTGATAGATGGCCATAGGGGTTTAGCTCCATGCAATGGCCCTCGGAGAGCGCACAGCCCCAAAGGGGTGCCCGCAGGGCAGTTTCTCGAAGAGAAACCGGTAAGTGCGCCCTCCCGTCAGAATGACGGTCGGGGTTTGCGGCGTATGTGCTCCGATGATAGCATAATGGCAAGCACATAACCAAGAGGATTGTCAACATGTCAAAAGCAGCGGAACGACTCGCAAAGCTAGAAGAGCAACGGGCACGAATCAACGCCGAGATACAGCGAGTCAGGGCACGGGAGCAGCAGCAAAAGCGCAAGGAGGACACCCGGCGCAAGGTGCTGGTAGGCGCGTGGATACTCGGCAAGGTTGAAAGCGGCGAGTGGCCAGAACAGCGCCTGCTCGATGGGTTGGATAGCTACCTAGAGCGCGACCATGATCGGGCGCTGTTCGGACTGCCACCCAAGGGGTCGTTTGCGGGAGAGGGCGAAATCCTACGCTAAGGCTTTGGCCAACGATATTCTCCGGTAAGATTGATGTGTTCCCAGGGGATAGGAGAAGTCGCTTGATATCTAGTATGACGTCTGTCGCACCTGCTTGATCGCGGCCGCGATAGCTAGATCGCGTTGCTCCTCTTCTCCATCCGCGTTCCAAGCTGCGGAAAGGCACCCATAAGCGTACGCCTGGTCGAGCAGGCGACGCGGATCGACGTCCAGCGCACGAGAGAATGCGTCCGCCATCTGTGCAATGCGTCTAGGATCGAGACAAAGGTCGTCTCTGTCAGCCGGATCGTAGAACATATTGGCGGCGCCAAAGCCCACTTCACCGACCAGACCGACGGGATCTATCACCAGCCAGCCGCGACTGGAGAACATGATGTTTTCATGATGCAGATCGCCATGTAGCCCACGCAGTTCCGAGGCATTGCTCATCATTTGATCGGCTATAATCGCCGCGTGGACGTAGTCAGTTTGACAACCTGCGTTTTGATCATCGCGCGCCCGCTGAAACAAAGCTGCAAAGCGATCCCGGATCGGGAGAAGGGCAGAAGGCAGGGGTTCCTCAGATGCGGCATACAGCTTCGCCATCAGTTCCGCTGCAATTTCGGTCGCCTGGTAGTCGCCGTGCTCGGCAACGATGTGAGAGAGCATTCGCTCCCCGGCATATTCGAGCAACATCAGATTGTTCTCACGACCGAGCAACCGGACTGCTCCCCTCCCATTGCGCCATACCAGATAGTCGGCCCCGCGCAGTTCATCAGCAATGTCTTCTATAGGTTTCAATCCCTTGACGATTGCAGGAGTCCCGTCTGGCAATGAAACTTTCCAAACGAGGCTGGAAAAGGTGTCCGCAATGAGAACAGGTTGCGAAACGTGCCAATGAGCAGGAAAAACAGGCGGCATGAACATCAACCCCAAGTCAGAGGGTCCAATCGCAGATAGAAGGCAAGGCGTTCGCGGTCGGGGGCTTCGATCCCCAATACATTGAATAGGACAGCGAAGGCGCGCTCTGCTTCATCTGGCGCTGCCCAGTTCTCTTCGGCGTTAGCAATCATGAGTGCCAAATCGGCATAGCGATCTGCTGTTCCGAGCCGCCCAAGGTCGATCAGACCCGTGCATTGAAGAGTTTTAGGGTCCACCATGAAGTTCGGCATGCAGGGATCACCATGGCAAACAACCATATCGGTGCGCTCTTGGTCGAGCCGCACCGGTAGCTCTCGTTCGACACGAGCCAAAAGATCGAGCTGCGGCGTACTCTTGTCCTCGTCCGGTAAGAAGTCGGGATTGACGGCATTGCGGGACACCACATCAACGGCGCGTCCGAACATTCGCGACAGCCTGCGCTCAAACGGACATTGATCAACCGATAGGCTGTGAACAGCGCCAAGTTGCTGCCCCATTGACGGCCACGCTTTGAGCAAATCCGCTCCAGACAGATCAGCCGCCGGTACTCCCGGAATTGCCGTTATCACCAAGCATGCACCCTCCTGTTCCTCCTGCCAGTTGATCACCTCGGGGCAAGCCACACCTCGACCTTTGAGCCAAATGAGGCGGTCACGCTCTCCAGCGAGCTCACCGCGGCGGGAAGCAGGTGCGATTTTCGCGAAGGCATGCCCGTCACCACGTCGAAAAACAAAATCACCGGATTCTCCGCCTCTGACAGGCAACCAGTCAGAATGCGATTCGCCAAAAAAAATATTAGTTCGATTCAATGGAGGTTCCTTCAGTTTTCTGATAACGAATTCTTGCGGTTTCTTTCAGCGCCGCCAATACCGCCAGCCCGTCGCGCAAGGGGCGCGGCTCGTGTGTGCGGATGAAGTCAGCTCCACCTGCGGCGGCGGCAAGCTCTGCAGCGAGTGTCGCGGCCCCGACATCCCCCGGACCACGGCCTGTGAGCGCGCGCAGAAAGGATTTGCGCGAAACAGACAGAAGCACCGGCAAATCGAAGCGCAGCCGCAATTCATCGAACCGCGCCAGCACCGAGAGCGAGGTTTCGGGAGCAGCCCCCAGAAAAAACCCCATGCCGGGATCAAGGACAAGGCGGTTGCGTTTGATACCGGCACCCGTCAGCGCCGCGATGCGCGCGTCAAAGAACGCCGCAATGTGATCCATGATGTCGCCAGCGGGTGCCTCGCGCCGATCTGCCTGCCCGTCTTGCACCGAATGCATAACGACGAGTTTGGCAGATGATTTCGCCAATTGCGGATAGAACGCAGCGTCTGGAAAACCGCGAATATCATTGAGATAGGCCACACCACGCGACAAGGCATAGGCTTGCGTCGCGGGTTGATAACTGTCGAGCGAGACGGGAATGCCATCTGCCTTGAGCGCGTCCAGCACCGGCGCGATACGCGCGATTTCTGTGTCGGACGAAACAGGCGCGGCGTCGGGATTGCTGGATGCCGGACCGAGGTCGATCACATCTGCCCCCTCGGCCATCAGCTTACGCGCCTGCGCAATGGCTGCGTCTGGCGCCAGATACCGGCCTCCATCGGAGAAACTGTCCGAGGTTATGTTGACGATGCCGAAAATGATGAGCGATTTATTCATGGGGGCTTCTATAATAATAATAATCGAGCATGAGTCTCATACGGATGCTCGGGTCGAAAGGGAATCCCCAGGCGAGTAACCTGTTTGCGGTGATCCATTAGCTGCAGGAGCAGAATAGCATACATCTGGAAGCAAAGCAAGGAAAGCGGCCTATGGAGCTGTGCGGCAGCGCTCAGTAGGCAATTTTTCAAAATATTGTTAAGCCTTTTCTGAGCATGGTATTTTTCATGATATTACCAATTAGCAGGAAAATAAGCCATTGAATATAAAAGATAAAAATGTCTTGTTTACAATAGAGTGGGATACAGACACGCTTGATATGTTTGGAGATCAGCCATGACAGATCCACTCAAAGCCCTTTTCGGCAAGCCTGATTACTCCCATATCGTAAGGGACACCACGGCCACTATCAGCATCACAGCCGCTGAAATGGCCGCTAAATGGCCCCTTCGGGGCTGCACACCGCCCCCACCCTTCGGGTAGGGAAAAGGCCGCTAAAGCGGCTAAAATCGCTCCAGCGGATTACTGCGGGTTTGGTGTGGGGTTTAGCGGGCTTTGCCCGCCTTTCCCCCTGCCGCGCAGCGGTGGGGGCGGGTGTGTAGCCTAGCGCAGCGGATAGATCAGTTATCCGGCCTCTGGCCGGGCATATTGGGCAAGGGCAGCAGCGCCCCACAAGGGCGCTGATAACCGCGCCTAGTGGATTATTCTTGGATAATCATGGATGGATTTTTCCAACACCCCGCCAGCCCCCGCCCCTGCTGGGTTTGCAGGTTTGGGGGCGTGACAGTTAAACAGGGGGTTCGTGACAGTTAAACAGGGGGGGCGTGACAGTTAAACAGGGGGTTCGTGACTGTTATTGCAGGGGGCGTGACAGTTAGTACGGGGGGTCAGCCTGCCGCCTTGGGCCGGGTAATGTCGTACTTGCCCGCGGCGTACTCGACCACCGACCAACCCAGCGCCTCCAGTTTTTCCGGGTCCGGCCAGATGCGCATGGATGTCTCCGCACCGAAAAGCTCCACGCGCCCGACGCCTTTCACACGCTTCAGTTCCGGGATGATGCGGGCGGAAGCCCATTCCCCCAGCTCCGTATCATTCAGGCTGCCTGTAGAAGAGAGGGAAATCATCGCCTGAATATTGTTGGATGATTTTTCCACGAACACGCCTTCTCTCCGGACGGATTCCGGCAGGCGGGATTCCACGATTTTCAGCCTGTTCTGCACTTCTACGGCGGCAATATCCGGATCCGTGCCCTGCGTGAACGTAGCGGCTATTTCCACGGTTCCGTCGGAGCTGCTGGTGGCGGACATGTACATCAGGCCGGGCGCGCCGTTGATTTCCTTTTCAATGACGGCGGTAACGGCTTCCTCCGTATCCTGGGCGGAAGCCCCCGGATATGTGGTGCGCAGGGTGATGACCGGGGGAGCGATGTCCGGATACTGGGCAATGGGCAGGCTGGGAATGGCCAGAAGGCCCATCAGGGAAATCAGGAGTGCGACTACCCAGGCAAAAATGGGGCGGCGTATGAAGAAATCAGGCATGGCGGTTTATTGCTGGGCATGGGGTTGCGGCCGGGCGGCGGCACTGCGGACTTTCATGCCGGGGCGGAGGGACATCGTGTGGCTGACGGCAACCCTGTCCCCATCCCGGAGGCCTTCTGAAACCAGCCATTCCCGGCCGTTCAGCGTATCCGCCCTGACGGGGCGCGCTTCCAGCACTCCTTCCGGGCCCACGACAAAGACGGAAGCGCCCTGCGCGGTGCGGATGACGGCATCCCGGGGAATGGCGAAGACGTTATCCCGCACCGCCCTGTCAAATACCACGCGCACATAAGCGCCGGGCAGCAGTTCTTGGTCCGGGTTGGGGAACAGGGCCCGCATTTCAATAGTATCCGTATTCGGGTCCACCGCCATGTCGGAAAAAATGATCCTGCCGGAATGGGGGTATTCCTCCCCATTGGAGAGCAGCAGGCGCACTTTGATTTCGCCCAGCGGCACACCCTTCCACAATCCGGATACGACGGCGCGGCGCAGGCTGCTGTACTGGGAGGCCGGCTGGCTGAAGCGGACATAAATGGGGTCAATCTGTTCAATGGTGGTCAGGTGGGTGAATTCATTCTGGTTGGCAAACGCCCCTTCCGTCACCAGGGCACGGCGCACGCGGCCGGAGATGGGCGCCTCCACTCGGGTATATTCCAGATTCAGGCGCGCCTGCTCCAGAGAGGCGGCCGCGGCGGCATATTCCGCCCTGGCCCGCTCTTCCTCCGCCCTGGCCTGTTTATGCTCACGTATGCTGACGGCGCCCTTGGCGACCAGGGAGGAATACCGGGCGGCCTTGTCCTCCGCATCCGACAGAACGGCCCTGGCACGAGCCACTGCAGCCTTGCATTCATCCAGGACAGCCTGAAGCGGAGCCGGGTCTATTTTAAAAAGAAGATCGCCCGGCCGGACCGTCTGCCCTTCCTGATAGCAGCGTTCCTGAATAATTCCCGTCACGCGGGCGCGCACTTCCGCCTGGAGATACGCTTCCATACGGCCGGGAAGATTGGCGGTTACGGGAACCTGAGTACTGCGTACCGTCATGACAGACACTTCCGGCACGGTTTCGCCGGGCAATCCGGCTGCCTGGCTTTCACCCTCCCGCTGGCAGGAGAAGCAAACCACCAGCAGGGGCATGCAGAATAAAAGATTAATTATTTTCATCAGGAATCATGCTGTTTGGAACCTCAAGAAACCCCGGAACCGCACTTCCGGCAAGACCGGGGATTTTTCAATTGCCATATGATGTAAAGTATCCCATAATGGGAGAGTCAAGAGGCAATGGAAAAATTAAGTGGGGAAGGTCTTTGTCATTTATTGTAAATTGTTGACAATAAAAATCCAATGAATGGCGGAAATAACTTCGTCTTCAGAAAGGTTTCTTCTGCGCGCAGCTCCCGTTTCCGCCGGGGCTCTTCCGGCGGAAACAATCAATTCCCTCCCACCAACCGCAATACAGGATGGACAAACAGAATTTACTAACCATCGGCAATCTGTCCAAACAGACCGGCGTACATGTCAAATCCCTCCGGTATTATGAACAACTGGGCATTTTGCTCCCGGCCTATACGGACCCGGACACCGGCTACCGTTACTACACTCTTTCCCAGATTCCCGTGGTGGATGCCATCCGCGCCTGCATTTTCCTGGATATTCCCCTGAAGGAATTTACCGGCTTCCTGACCAGGGACCAGCGAAGGATCCATTATAAGAAACTTTTCTCCCACGGCACCATGCTGGCACACCGGAAAATCAGGGATATTCAGGAAAAGCTGCGCCTGCTGGAAAAATTCCGGAAACAGATGGGCCGGGAAGAAGATCTTCTGCTTCATGGGGAACAGGCCATCCACGCATTGCCGGAAAAATACTGCTGGGTGGCGCCCTATGCGGGAAAACAGCATACTCCGGAATTTAACATTCTTATCACCCGCATCTTTGACGATATTAACCGCTGCCAGCTGCGGCTGGGCGCGGAGGCCGGCCTGCTTTCCTTCCACCGGAAAGCAGGGACGGAGCAGTTCCTGTATGTGGAGGTGGAAGCGGCCGGCAGAGACGCCCGGCGGATGAAGGAAATCATGCGCCTGCCCGCCGCCTCCTTTCTCTGCGTCATCAGGCAGGAAAGCGGCATTGCGGAGGCGCCCGGCGTTTTTCCGGACCTTTTTGCGCAGGAATATGACAAAATCATTATGGAGACGGAATTGTTTCCCGGAGATTACGATGTGGCAAATCCCAAATTCGAACTGAGATGCAGCCTGCCGCCGGGTGGGAAATAAATCCGGAAATTTCCGCGCATCCGTCGGCGGGAACGGAAGATGGAAAAGCGCTCCCGCCAGCCGGGAACCGCCCCCCCGCGAACTTCCGCCGCCCTGCGGAGCGGCCCCGCGCCTGCGGACACAAAGTCTCAGGCAGTTTCATGAAATGGCATTGCATTTCCTTATGCAGCATATAAAATAATGGGGTGGCACATTGCGACACTACACAACCGGACTTAAAGGAAAATGCCGTCAGGGCTTTCAAGGCCATGTTGCTGGCGCGGGCTTTTGACACCAAAATTTCCAGCCTTTACAAAGCGGGCAAAATTACGGGGGGCGTTTACCTGGGCCGCGGACATGAAGCGATTGCCGCATGCGGAGGCGTCTTTCTGACTGCCGGCTACGATGTAATCGCCCCGTTCATCCGGGAACAGGCGGCACGCGTCACCTGGGGGGAACCGATTATTGAAGCGGCACGCGCCTACCTGGGTTCTGCCCTGGGATATATGAAAGGGCGGGACGGCAATGTCCACCGGGGCCTGCCAGCGGAAGGCTATATGGCTCCCATCAGCCATCTGGGCAGCACGGTGGCTTTCGTCATCGGCTGCCTTTTCGCCAAGCGCCTGGACGGCAAACTGCCCGGCCCCGTGGGAGTAGCTTTCTGCGGCGACGGCACCACGTCCACGGGAGCTTTTCACGAAGCCGCCAATATGGCGAACGTGGAGCGGCTGCCTCTGGTGCTCGTGGTAACCAATAATCAATTTGCCTACTCTACCCCCAATATCAGGGAATTCGGAGAAGCCTCCCTGGCGGACAGGGGCCGCGGCTACGGATTCACCGTGCATGAAACGGACGGCACGGACTTCATGGCCACGCTGGAAACCTTCCGGACTGCCGTCAATAACGCGAGGGAAGGCCGGGGCCCCCAGTGGGTGCTTGCCAAGACCCTCCGCATGTGCGGGCACGGGGAACATGACGACGCCTCCTACATCCCCAGGGAGCTGAAAGAGGAATATGAAAAAAAAGACCCCGTGGCAGTCGCGGAACGGCAGCTGCTGGCAGCCGGCTGGCTCACGCCGGAAGAAACGGCGGCTTTGAAAAAACAGTATGCCGATGAAGTCCAGCTGGCCGTAGCCACCGCGCAGCGGGAACCGGAACCGGACCCCTTCCGGGAAGACTGGAACGCCACGGTATGGAGACCTTATTAAGCCAGCAAACGGAATATTCCCATGAGCGTAACATACATTGATGCCATCCACGACGCCCAGAAAGACCTGCTTACGGAAGACAGGGACGTCTTTCTGTACGGGCAGGACATAGGCGTTTTCGGCGGCGCTTTCAAAGCGACCAAGGGCCTCAAGGAGCTGTTCCCGGACCGGGTGATTGACGCCCCCATCAGTGAGGACGCCATGGCCGGCATGGTGACCGGGGCCGCCGTCATGGGCAAGAAGCCCATTATGGAAGTCCAGTTTGCCGACTTCAGCACGATCGCTTTCAACCAGATTGTCAACATGGCGGCCACCCATTACTACCGCACGGGCATTCCCGCCAACATCACGGTGCGCCTGCCCTGCGGGGGAACCCCCGGCACCGGCCCTTTCCACAGCCAGAGCCTGGAAGCCTTGTTCGCCCATTATCCGGGCCTGCACGTCATGACTCCGGCCACGGTAGCGGATGCTTACTGGATGCTGCGCCAGGCCGTGGAAATTCCGGACCCCGTCATTTTTCTGGAGCACAAGTTCCTGTACCGCTGGCTGAAGGCGGAGGACAATTACCGGGAAGCCCCGGTCATCCCGTTCGGCACGGCCCGGATCGCCCGCACGGGGAAGCATGCCACCGTGGTGGCGTACAGCGCCATGGTGCCGGAAGCCGTGCGTGCGGCGGACCTGCTTGAGAAGGAAAGCGGCTATGAAGTGGAGGTCGTGGATCTTCGGACGGTGCGCCCGCTGGACATGGATACCGTTATCGCCTCCGTAGCGCGCACCGGCCGCGTCCTGGTCGTCGGGGAAGATTTTCCGTGGGGAGGCGTCACGGCGGAAGTTGTTTCACGCATTGTCGCGGAAGGCTTCCACCTGCTGGATGCCCCGCCCCAGAGGCTCAACGCACGGGATACGCCCATCCCCCAGCACCCCAACCTCTGGAAGGCGCACCGCCCCACGCTGGAATCCATTGCCGCCTCCATCCGCCATCTTCTATCCATTTGATTCAACCCAGTTTCCATCATGCCTAAAGTACCCATTCTGATGCCCCAGCTCGGGGATTCCATTGCGGAAGCCACTGTGCTGCGCCTGCTGGCGGCCCAGGGCGATACCGTAGAAGCCGACCAGGAAATCTTTGAGGTAGAAACCAACAAGGCCACCATGGGGGTCACCACCATGTGCGGCGGCATCCTGAGCGATGTGTTCATCAAGGAAGGGGAATCCGTCGTGGTCGGCGCCTGCATGGCCATGATTGAGGCCACGGAAGAGGAAATTGAGCGTTCCGGAGCGACTCCGGCCGGAGATTCCACCCAGCCGTCCCTTCCAGCCAGTCCGGAATCCGTTCCCCAGGCCGCGCCCTCCGCCCCTCCCCGGGAGGAAAAACCCGCAGGCGTCCACTTCGGGGTGACGGGGGAATCCTATCAGGAAAACGGAACGGACCTGAAAGTTCAGCCCAGCGTGCGCGGCCTCCCTGTACCCGCCGGCATGAAGGGCGCGCACTACATGTCCCCCCGGATGAAGGCGCGCATGGATGAATTGGGCATGAGCGCCTCCGACATCGCTTTCATCTCCGGTTCCGGGGCGGGCGGACGCGTCACCATTGACGACCTGGAAGAATTCCTGGAATATGTCAGCCAATGGCCGCACCGCAAGGCCTCATCCATGCGGCTGGCCGTGGCGGACGCCATGCGCCGCAGCTGGACGCGCCCGCTGGCCTCCGCCGGGCGTCCCGTATTCATGGACCCCCTCATCAAGCACAGGCAAAATTCCCCGCTGCGGCCTGGCATCACCCTGTACTTTGCCCGCGCCCTGGCCCTGGCCCTGGCGGAAAGCCCGGAATGCGCCGGCTACCTGGTGGGGGAAAACATTCTTTCTCCCAAAACAATTGACATCGGCATCGCCGCCCAGGTGGCGGACGGCGTCATGGTTCCCGTACTGCGCCGCGTGAACGAACGGACGATGGAAGAACTGCTGGAAGACTATAACAGGCTGATTGCCCAGGCACGCCGCCGCAGGCTGGCTCCGGAAGACAGCACGGGCGGCATCGCCACGGTCACCAACTTCGGCGGCTTCGGCCTCACCTTTGCCGCGCCCATGCCCATGCCCAGCGAATCCATTATCCTGGGGGTGGGGGCCGTCACCAAAACCCCGGTCTGGAGTGACGAAGTGGAGGCGTTTATCCCCATCTCCAAGGCCAACATCGTGGCTACGGGAGACCACCGCGTGGTGGACGGAGCGGACATCGGCCGCCTGCTCAAGCGCGTGGCGGAATTGCTCCAGCGCCCGGAATACCTGTAATCAGCCCCGTTCCCCAGCTTCACGCCGCATGACAACAGACCCGCCCGTATTAGGCCTGGTAGCCGGAGACGGCGTTTATCCGGAATATATTGTCCGGGGCGCACGCCGCCGGACGCCGGAATTGCGTATCGTGGCCGTAGGGTTCAAGGGGGAAACCAACCCCGCCGTCATCCCCCTGTGCGACGCTTACCAGGAATTCAGCGTGGGCCAGATAAGCAAGCCGTTCACCTTCCTGAAAAAGCACGGCGTAAGGAACGTCATCATGGCCGGCGGCATCAATCCGAAGAACATTCTTTCCCTCCGTCCGGATCTCCGCGCCCTTTCCGTATTGATGCGCATGCCGGAAAAAAATGCGGACTCCCTGCTTGGGGCCGTCATCACGGAAGCGGAAAAGGAAGGCTTCACCATCCTCCCGGCCTCCACCTACATGGAGGAGCACATGCCGCAGCCGGGGCATATCGCCGGACCTCCTCCCACGCCTGAACAATGGGAGGATGCCCGCTTCGGCATGCAGACGGCCAAGGAAATCAGCCGTCTCCACATCGGGCAGTCCGTCATCGTGCACGGCGGCACCGTCATCGCCGTGGAAGCGATTGAAGGCACCAACAACTGCATACGCCGCGGAGGGGAACTGGGCAACGGCAAACCGGCCACGCTGGCCAAAGTGGCCCGCCTGGGGCATGACATGCGCTTTGATATCCCGACAGTCGGCCCCGTCACCATTGAAACGTGCGCGGAATGCGGCGTCAGGCAAATCGCCCTGGAAGCGGGCAAAACCATCTTACTGGAACGCGACCGGGTGGAGGAATTATGCAAAAGGCATAAAATCAGCCTGCATGCCCTCCAGCCCGTGGAACAGGACACCCCTTCCCCGGAAAACCGGCCCGCATAAAAATCCCCTCGTCCGGAAATCCGGACAAGGGGAGGTCATCCCGCGCACGGGAGGAAGAATGGGAAACGGCTTGCTTCAACCGCCGCCGGGACTAAGAATTCTTATCCTTGTCCATCATGGATTTGGCCTTGTCGCTCACGCTTTCAGCCATGTCCTTGACGGCTTCCTTGCCTCTTTCGCAGGCGTCTTTCATCTTGTGCTTGCCTTCCTCCATTTTGCCGGAAGCGGCATCGTTCGCACATCCGCAGCCTTTATTCATATGATCCTTGGATTCGCACATAATAAGCAAATATTTTTATTGTTCATCGTTTGAGTTAACCGTTTTTCACAGCGTCACCGACGGCTTCGGCCTTATCGGCAGTCCTGTCCGCCGCATGGTCAACGGCGTCCCTGCTGTCCTGATAAGCATCCCTGGCGGTTTCCTTGCCCTTTTCATAGGCGTCCCTGGCAGCCTGCCTGCCTTCCTTCATTTTTTCGGAGGCGGCGTCCTTGGCAGCCTTGGCGCCCTCTTTCATGTGCTCTTTGGCTTCAGCCATGTCCTTGTCTCCCTTGGAGCAGGAGCCGCTGCCGCAGGCTCCCTGGGCCAGGGCCACCACCGGAATCGCAACGGCCGCTGCCGCTATCATATAGATCAATTTTTTCATGATGTTATTCTATCTGGTTTCATTCCAATAGACTCTTTTTTCATGAAAAACCATGAATCCGGCAGTGTCATTCTGCGTTCACTCCCTCAGGTTAAAAGCCAGAACCGCCGCAGAGGCAACGCAATCCCGGCATGGCACGGACCCCTCTTTTTTCAATTCCCTGCAATGGGAATAGCCCAGCTTTTCCACAAACCGCCGCCTCAGCTCCTCCCTGGACTGCACGGGCGTACACAGCAGCGCCCCGTAAAGGGCGCCGCACAGGCCGTCTGGAGCCTTTCCAGTACCGCAGGAGGAAACGGTTTCCAGCAAATCCTCCCTGCCCAGGGCCGCGCAGACGGCCTGGGCGCAGTTGTGGCGCCAGGGCGCCGTGCGGAAGGTGGACAGAGCTTTTTCTTCTATGTTCATGCCCTTACTGTAGGCTCCGCCTCTTTCCGGGTCAAGACCCCCTTTCCGGCCGTCCATTCGGGGGCGGGAAGACGGTTTCTCCCGACACTCCCGCGCCGGAGGCGCTCACTTTCCGGCAAGCCTCCGGCTGGTTTCCAGGCGCGCAGCCAGTTCCTCAAAGGGAACGGTTCCATCCAGACAGAAGCTCACCCAGTTTTTCTTATTCATATGGTAGGCCGGAAAACGGCTGCGATTATCCGCAAGAATCCCGGACTCACCGGGACAAACCCGCAGGTTCAAAACCTCCACCCGTTCCTTGGAACTGCCCCCCAGCTTCAAGCGCGGCACAGCCAGAAAAGCGGCGTACCATTTTTCCGTATCCTTCCGCCGCACCACTGCGTTCCCCGGAAACTTCCTCCACAGGAATTCCAGTTCCTCCCCGTAAGCTTTACGGATGTGCGCGATGAGGCTCCGGGCGGGAGCCGCCTTGAAAAAATCAGGTTCAAAGCAGCATTCCGCCACATGCCACAGTTCTTCCTCATATTCCCTGCGGAGCATTCTTGTCCGCAACCTGTCCTCCGTTCCCGGGTCAGCATGCCGGATATTCTTCCCGTCCGCATCATGCACCGTTGCATGAACAGAACCGTCCGCGTGTATTTCCAATTCCATGCAGAGCTGGCCGTCCAGCAATGCCGCCCTGCGCAGAAAACCGCTTTCCACACGAACGAAACCGAAGGAGAGCAGCTTTTCCACGCACAGCTTCCTGTCCCTGAAAACGCGTTCCACAGTTTTTTCATACCAGCTTTTCCGGGGAATACGGCGAAAGAACATAAGAAAAACAAGGTTAAAGACGAAGGAGGGAAGAGCGCCCACCACTTCCGTCCAGGTTCAAACGGAATCATGATAGGGCCGCACGAAAACGGCACAAGGATAAAATAACCCGCGGCTCTACTCCGGGACGCACACCGGAAAAAGGCCCTATCTGCCCGTCAGCACGTACCACACGAACAGGCTGTTGTGCTTCACGTACCGCCTGAGCAGTCTTCCCGGCTCCCGGTAAATGCGGTACAACCATTCCAGACCGTTCTTCTGCATCCATCGCGGAGCCCGTTTCACCGTACCGGCATGGAAAGCGAACGCCGCCCCTACGCCCACATAAACCGCGGGGGGCAGCAATTCCCTCTGCTCCGCCATCCACCGCTCCTGTTTCGGGCAGCCCAGCCCCACCCATACCACATTGGCCCCGCTTGAAGCAACCGCCTCCCGCATGTTTTCCAGATCTTCCTCCGTCCAAGGGCGGAACGGAGGGGAATACGCCCCGGCCAGTTGAAAACCGGGGTATTTTTCCTTTAATGCCCCAGACAGGGCTTCCAGCAGCTTTTCATCCCCGCCCAGCAAAAAATGGCGCAAGCCCGGATACTGCACATTCGAACGCACCAGCGCTTCCATCAAATCCGGCCCGCTCACACGGCACGCTTCCCTTTCCCCGGAAGAAAGCCTCCGGTTCAGCCTCCACACTACCGGCATACCGTCCGGGCAAATCACGTCCATCCGTTCCAGCACGTTCCCGTAATCCCGGTCATGCACGCCGAGGGTTACCACATGGGCATCCGCCGCGGCCACCAGAAACGGAGCTTCCGCCTCCAGCGCGCGTTCCGCCAGCGCAGCGGACATCTCTTCCACGGAACTGACGGCTACGGAAAAGCCGAATACGTTTCTGGTTTCGCACGGTATCCGCGCGCCGGGACGGTCAGAATTGTCTGGAATAGTCATGGCCTGGGAACATGCAGCGTGAGCATTACGGCAGGGACAGCCTCAGCCCGTCATACGCGGGCATGACGTTTTCCGGCAGCTTGCCGGAAAGAATCCCGTAATCCATATCATGGGACAGGTGGGTCAGCACGGCGCGGCGGGGCCGGACGGCGGCAATGGCGGCCAACGTTTCCTCCAGGCACATGTGCGTGGGGTGCAGATGATAACGCAGTCCGTCAATAATCAGCAAATCCACTCCTTTCATCCTCTCCAGGGACGGGGCCGGGATGCTTTTCACATCCGGCATGTAAACCAGGCTCCGGCCTTCCGCTTCCAGGAGATAGGCATATGTCTCCACCCCGGCATGGAGCACCGGAAGGGGCGTCGCCAGCACGTTCCCCACACGGAACGGAGCCGTCACCTCGTGAGGCTCCGGCCTGACGTACCCGCTCCGCCCCGGTTTAGGAACGAACGCCCAGCCGTACATGGTCCGCAGGGCGTCCACCGTCATGGGAGAAGCATACATGGGCAGGCCGCCGGACCGGCGCCAGCAGAAGGCGCGCAAATCGTCAAAACCTCCCACGTGGTCCACATGGGCATGCGTATAAAGAACGGCATCCACATCCGTGATATTTTCCCGCAGGGCCTGCTGCCGCAAATCCGGGGAAGAATCCAGCAGGAGGCGGGTGCCAGCGGCCTCCACATAAATTGAAGAACGCAACCGCCTGTTTCTGGGGTCCGGGGACGTGCAGACCGCGCAGGAGCAGCCTATCTGCGGCACTCCGGTGGACGTTCCTGTGCCCAAAAAGAGAATGTTCATCACAGAGGTCATGATTGCGTTTAGGGCAAATGATGCCATAATGCATTCAAAATCCAAAGCCCGAATGCTTACATTGCTGAAAATTAAAAACCTGGCCCTTGTGGACCAGCTGCTCTGGGAACCCAGTTCCGGATTCATCTGCATCACGGGGGAAACCGGGGCGGGGAAATCCGTCATTATTGGAGCCATACGCCTGGCGCTGGGAGAACGGGCGGACAAGACGCTCATCCGCTCCGGGGAACAGCAATGCAGCGTGGAAGCTGTGTTCCATCTGCCGGAATCCTCCCCCGTGCACGCCATTCTGAACGAACATGGCGTCCCGCCCTGCGAAGACGGCAACCTGATTATCAAGCGCCTCATCTCTTCCACGGCCAACCGCCAGTTCCTGAACGACAGCCCGTGTACCCTGAATCTGCTGAGGGAAGCGGGAGCCTGCCTGGTGGACATGCACGGCCCCAGCGACCACCGCTCCCTGGTCTCCCAAGAAAGGCAGCTTTCCCTGCTGGACGCCTTCGGGGAGCACGCTCCCCTGGTGCACGCCTATTCGGACGCCTGGAGGCAATGGCAGGATGCGCGCCGGGCCTATGATGACCTGGAGCATGCGGAAGCGGCCACCGCACGGGAAATAGAACTGCTGCGCCACCAGGTGGATGAAATAGATTCCGCCGCCTTCACTCCGGAAGAAGTGCTCACGCTGGAAGAACGCTGGCAGCGCGCCCGCAACGGCACCCGGCTCCGGGAACAGGTCTCCAAAATGCTTTCCATGCTGGAGGAAACGGATGTGCCCGGCCTGGGGACCCAATTGAGGGAATTGACACGGGCGGCCCATGAGCTGGAACGCATGGACGCCTCCACCGCCGCGTGGCTGGCTCCATTGGCGGGAGTGAATTTGGAACTCAAGGAAATTGAGGGACGCCTGGCGGATTATTCCGCCGAACTGGACTGCGACCCCCGGGAACTTTTCCAGCTGGAGGAACGCATCAACCTGCTGGAATCTCTGAAAATGAAATACGGCCCCTCCTTTGAGGACGTCTGTTCCCGGAGGGAGGAGGCGGCCAGCCGCCTGGACCGCATTGAACACCGCACGGAACGCCTGGAAGAGCTGAGGGCCTCCATCGCCGTCCTGCGCAAGCAGATGGACGCCGCCGGGCAGGCTCTGACCAGAGCGCGCCAGGACTCCGCGCCCAGGCTGGCGGCTTCCATCGTCAGGCACTCCCGGGAGCTGGGATTCCGCCAGGCCGTCTTTGAAGTGAGCCTCTCCCCCCTTCAGGAACCGGGCTCACAGGGAATGGAAACGGTGGAATTCCTGTTTGGCCCCAATCCCGGAGAACCCTCCAAGCCTCTCCGTCTGATTGCCTCCAGCGGGGAACTGGCGCGCATCATGCTGGCGATTAAAAGCGCCCTGGCCCACAAGGATGCCACCCCCCTGCTGGTATTTGACGAAATAGACGCCAACGTGGGCGGAGAAGTGGCGCGGGCTGTGGGATTCAAGATGCAGCAGCTCGGAAACAGGCACCAGGTGATCTCCATCACGCACTTCCCGCAGGTGGCGGCCCTGGCCTCCCATCATTACCTGGTTCAGAAAGCATCCGCGGGCAACCGCACCATCTCCTGCCTGCGGGAGGTGAGCCATGAAGAACGGGTGGATGAACTGGTCCGCATGCTGGGCGGCGGCGGAGACCACGCACGCACGCTGGCCCAGGCCCTGCTGCAGCCCTCCTGAACGGGAAACGCCGGTGGGGGAGAGGCCGCCCTATTTCCCCAGGCGCCCCAGGCGTGGGGTGAACCCCCGCAGCCTCAGGGAATTGAATACGACGCACAGGGAACTCAAACTCATCGCCCCGGCGGCAATCATGGGATTCAGCGTAAGGCCGAAGGCGGGATATAAACACCCGGCGGCCAACGGAATGCCGATGATGTTGTAAAAGAAAGCCCAGAAAAGATTCTGCCTGATGATGAGCAGCGTGGTGCGGCCCAGCTGGACAGCTTCCGCCACGCCTGCGGGGTTGCTTTTCATCAGCACGATGTCGGAGGATTCCATCGCCAGCTCCGTTCCGGACTTCATGGAAATGCCCACCCGGGCGCAGGCCAGAGCCGGGGCGTCGTTCACGCCGTCCCCTACCATCGCCACCTTGTCCCCGCGTTCCTCCATCTTCATCACATGGGAGGCCTTTTCATCCGGAAGCACGTCGGAGACCACCTCGTCAATGTGGAGTTCTCCGGCCATGTGCCGCGCCGTGGCGGCGTTGTCCCCCGTCAGCATGACGACGCGCAGGTTCATCCGCTTCAAACTGTCCACCGCCGCACGGCTGTCCGGTTTCAGGGAATCCGCCACCATGATGACGCCGGCAGGGCATCCGCCCCTGCCCACATACAGCGGGGACGCGCCCTGCCGCATGAACTCCCGCAGGCGGCTTTCATCCTCCTTCCAGGAAATTCCCTTATCCTGCATGAATCCGGAATTGCCCACCGCATAAGGCACCCCATCCACCGTTCCGGCAATGCCGCGGCCAGGAACCACGGATAAATCCGCCACGGCGCGGACAGGCAAATTCAGAAGCCTGGCGTGTTCATAAACAGCCTTTCCCACAGGATGTTCCGAACCCTGTTCCAAAGCTGCCGCCATTTCCACCAGCGCGTCCGCATCCATGCCTTCCTCCGGCAGCACGGCCACTACCCGCGGCTCCCCTTCCGTCAGGGTGCCCGTCTTGTCAAAAACGACGGTATCCACGCGGCTCAGGGCTTCCAGAGCTCCGGCGGACTTGCACAGGATGCCCAGCCGCGCGCCCCTGCCCGTCCCCACCATAATGGCGATAGGCGTAGCGAGCCCCAGGACACAGGGACAGGAAATCACCAGCACCGCAATTGCCCTGGCGAGGGCGAAGGAAAACCCCTCCCCGGCAGCCATCCACCCAACCAGCGATACCAGGGCAACGGCAATGACCGCAGGGACAAAGAAATAGCATACCCGGTCCGCCAGCCGCGCAATGGGCGCCTTGGACTGGCTGGCCTGTTCCACCAGGCGGATCATGCGGGCCAGCGTGGAATCCCCGCCCACGCGTTCCGCGCGGATTTTGAGATACCCGGCCCGGTTGAATGTTCCGCTGATCACCCGGTCCCCCGCCGCCCTGTCCACCGGCATGCTTTCCCCCGTCAGGTCCGATTCATCCAGAGCCGCCTGCCCCTCTTCAATCATGCCGTCCACCGGAATCCGCTGCCCGGTTTTCACCACCACCAGGTCCCCGGAACGAATTTCATCCAGCGGAACGGCGCGCTCCGCGCCGTCATGCCATACCAGCGCCTCCTGGGGAACCAGCTTCACCAGCCCTTTTACGGCGGCATTCGTTTTCCGATAAGAGCGGCGTTCAAGGTATTTCCCCAGGGAAATCAGGGTGACGATCATGGCTGCAGATTCAAAATACAGCTCCATTCCCTCCACACTGAAACCCTGCCACATCCCCGCTACCAGCAAATACAGCCCATACAGAAAAGCGGAGCCGGAACCGATGGCGATCAGGGAATCCATATTGGGAGACAGCGCCACAAGCTGCCGCACGCCGTTTATCAAATAATGCCGGTTCAGCCACAGGACGGCGCCCGCCAGAATGCCTTGTGTCCACCAATTCATCCAGAGCCCCCAACTCCCTTCCGGGACGGGCCAGTTCCACATGGGGCCCATGGACAAATACATCAAAGGAACCAGCAGCAGAATGGACCAAACGAGGCGGGAGCCGCCCGTTTCCTCCTGTTCCAGCCTTTCCTCCCTCTCCGTTCCGGCAAGCGGCTCCTCCTTCCAGTCCGCCAGGCGGAAGCCGGCTTTCTCCACCACCGGAGCTATCCGCTCCATGGCAGAGGAATCAGGTTTTTCAAACAAGACGGTCATCTTCCCCGTCAGCAAATTCAGCTCTACGCGCTCCACCCCCTCCAATCCTTCCACGGCGCGCTCCACCTTGGCGGCACACCCGGCGCAATGCATACCGGAAACAAGATAGTTCTTTTCTTCCATTGTCATTAAAACGGAATGTTTGATGTTCCGGGTCCAGACAAGACCCCATACTGTTAGCCGAACCTAACACATTTATTCCGTTCCTCAAGCCGCTTTCGCGGCTTCAGCCCCCTCTGATAAAAAATGACAAAAAAACGCCCGCGGCCCCGTACCAGTAACAAACACCTTTACTTTCCTCCATGAACATTCCTCCTCTATTCAACATCCTGGCCAGCGCGGCCTTGTTGTCCACCCCCCTCCACGCCCAGCTTTACACCCTCCATGGTGACGGCGTCAAAAAAACGGAGAGAGTCGTGGAAAAAGCGGATTATTCCGATTATGAACTCGTCTGGCACGACGAATTCGACAAAGACGGCCGTCCGGACCCTGCCAAATGGAATTACGAACACGGTTTCGTCCGCAACAAGGAAGCGCAATGGTACCAGCCGGAAAACGCCTATTGCAAAGACGGCATGCTGATTATTGAAGGCAGGAAGGAAAAACATGCCAACCCCCATTACGATCCGGAGGGAAAAAACTGGCAGACGACACGGAAAGAGGCGGAATACACCTCTGCCTCCCTGACGACGCGCGGCAAATTTTCCTGGCTGTACGGGCGGTTTGAAATCCGGGCCAGATTCAGCCCGCGGGAAGGCATGTGGCCTGCTTTCTGGACCTTGGGCGTCAAGGAAAAGTGGCCCATGTGCGGGGAAATAGACATCATGGAGTACTACCAGTCCACCTATCTGGCCAATCTCTGCTGGGGCTCCCCCAAAAAACACGTGGGCAAATGGAGCACCACTTACACGCCGCTCAAATGGCTCCAGGAAAAACACGCGGACTGGGCGGACAGCTTCCATGTCTTCCGTATGGACTGGGATGAAAAAGAAGTGCGCCTGTATGCGGACGATATTCTGCTGAACCGGACTCCCCTGGATAATACCGTCAACGCCTCTTACAAGGAAGTCGCCAATCCCTTCCGGCAGCCTCACTTCATCATCCTGAACCTGGCCCTGGGCGCCACCGGCGGAGATCTGGACAAACTGCCGCTGCCCCAGAAATATGAAATAGACTACGTTCGCATTTACCAGAAAAAGGATTCCCCCCATAAAGGAACCATTCCATACCGCGCGGAAAAGTAACCGCCCTCTTCCGGAAACAGGAAAAAGGGCAGGGATTGCGGCATGAAAAAAGCCCCATCCGGACAAACCGGACGGGGCTCTTCAAAGAACAGAAAGAGGGGCAACTCAGTTTACGCGGCCCAGATAGGAACCGTCTTCCGTCTTTACGGAAATCTTTTCACCGGGCTTGATGAAAAGGGGCACCTGCACCACCAGTCCGGTGGTCATCGTGGCGGATTTGTAAACATTGTTCGCGCTGTCGCCCTTGACGCCTTCAGGAGCTTCCGCCACTTCCATGGTGATGGCGGCGGGGAGTTCTACGGAAACGACCGTTTCATCCGTGAAAAGCAGGATGTAGATATTGCCTTCCATCAGATAATCCTTGACGGGTTCCACGATTTCCGGAGACACGGTGATGTCTTCGTATGTATCCGGATTCATGAAGTGATAACCCATGCCGTCAATGTAGCTGAACTCATATTCCTCACGGGCGAGGTTGACGCCTTCCAGGGATTCATTGGAAGTCAGGCGAAGGTTATACACCTTTTTAGTGGAAATGCTGCGGATGCTCATTTGCACATAGGAAGCCATGCGGGGGGGGCACTTGTGCTCCATGCTGACTACAACGCAAACGTCATTGTTGTAATTGACCGCGTGTCCCTTGCGAAGATTGATTACGGGTACTTTTGCCATGCGGCCCGTACCATACCATGTTTTCCCCTCCCGTCAAGGCGAAAAAACCGGGCAACCCCTTGAGGCGCTTGGAGAAAACGCTCCTGAACAGGGCAGCGGGGAAGAAAGGGAAAACGGCTGTTCCTACCGGCTGAGGTCCTGCTGGAACAGGACTTTGATGCCGCTGGAATTCAGCACGGTGCGCCCGAAGTTGAGATCCTCCACGTGAAGAGCCACCAGAGACCCCCGCCCCACGCAAGGCAGCAGGGGATAGAGAAAGTTGACGTTCATTTCCGCGGCATACAGCGCATCCAGGCATTTTTTGAGGTCTGCGGGGCCATGGCGGAGCACCGCCACCAGCACCCCGGACTCCGTATAGCAAATACCTTTCTCCAGAAAAATTTCCGACGTCCTTTCCGGATCGCTGACAATCAGGCGCGCAATAGTCGCCTCATGGCAGTCCTGCATGCTGAATCCCAGACAGAAAATGCCGTGCATGTCCAGCAAGCCGAGGAGGGCGGTCAGGGCCCCCACCCGGTTCTGGAGCATGATGGAATATTGCTTTATCGTGCTGCCGGGGGCTTTAATGGCTTCTTCCTTCATAACAATAAAGCAAATAAGGGCTGTATTCTATTTGGCGTACGTTTTAAGCACGCGCCTGATGATGGCCAGAGCCTGCTGGATTTCCTCTTCACTGACATTCAGCGGCGGCAGCAGACGGACGGTTTCCGGCCCGGCGGGAACGGAAAGCAACCCTTCCTGCCGCAGGGCCTCCACCACTACGGAGGCGATCGTCTTGCCCTCCGGCGCGGCCACCATTTCCGGGTTCAGGCCAATGCCCAGCAACAGGCCCAGGCCACGCACGCCCTGAACAACAGGCAGGTTCCAGGATTCCATTTCCCTGCGAATTTCCGCGCCCAGGCGCCGCGCCCGTTCCGGGAGCCCCTGGGAAACAACTTCCCGCAGCACGGCCAGGCCTACCGCAGTGCCGAGCGGGTTGCCTCCATACGTGGAGCCATGGGAGCCGGGATCCATGATGGAGGAAAGCTCCGTACCCTGGCCGTCAATGGCGCGGTCGGAAATCCAGAAGCCGCCGATGGGGAAACCGCCGCCCAGAGCCTTGGCCCAGGAAATGCCGTCCGGTTCCACATCCGGAGCTACGGCGCGCCATCCCATGATGTCGCCGCAGCGGCCAAAGCCGCACTGCACTTCATCCATCAGCAGAAGAAGATCGTGCTCCCTGCATAACTGCGCCAGGCCCCGCAGAAATTCCGGAGTCACGCAGTTGACCCCTCCTTCTCCCTGGACGGTTTCCAGCATGAAGGCCACCGTTTCCGGCCTGATGGCTTCGCGGGCCGTTTCCAGATCGTTGAAAGGCAAATGGCGGAATCCCGGCAGCATGGGGTCAAAGCCGATTTTGATTTTATCCTGCCCCGTGGCGGACATGCTGCCCAGCGTCCTCCCGTGGAAGGATTTGTTGAACGTAAGCACCTCATAACGGGGCTTGCCGTCCGGCTGGGGCTTGCGGTGCCCGTAACGGCGCGCTACTTTGATTAAACCGTCATTGGACTCCGCACCGCTGTTGGCGAAAAAGACTTTTCCCGGGCGCTCCACGCATTTGGTCACGATGAATTCCGCCAGATCCGCCTGCTGGGGGATCTGGTACAGGTTGGAGCAGTGCACCAGGGTGGCGGCCTGCTTTTGCAGGGCCTGCGTCACCGCAGGATGGCAGTGCCCGAGCACGCAGGTCGCAATGCCGGCACAGAAGTCCAGATAGCACTTCCCCGTGCTGTCCCACAGTCGGGAGCCTTCTCCGCGGACGGCAGCCATGGGATAACGGCCATAGGAATGGAGTACGTACTGGTTGAGCTTTTCTTCTGTGTTCATAAGTTAAGGTAATATGGGCGTAGTTTGCTCTTCTGGCCCCGTCTGTAAATGATTTTTTTGGGAACCACGTCATGATTGCCGCATTTTACCCCGGAAGACAGTCACATCTTTGTCCGCCGCCCATTCATTTTTCTTTTCTTTTATCATTTTAACGGCAGAATAACCACCGCAACCAGCAATAATCCACTATGGCTCATTTTTTCAACCTCAAAGGCTTTCTGGAAGAATTCAAGGCATTCGCCCTTAAAGGGAACGTTATTGACCTGGCGGTGGCCGTCGTCATCGGCGGCGCATTCAACAAAATCGTCTCCGTCTTCGTCTCCAGCATCATCACCCCCATCATCGGCTACCTTACTTCCGGGGTCAACCTGGCATACCTGGTGCTGAAGCTGGGCGATGTGGAATTAAAATACGGGGAATTGCTTCAGGCGACCATTGACTTCCTCATTATCGCCTTCTCCGTCTTTGTAGCCATCAAGCTGATCGGAGCCCTGAGGCGCAAGAGCGAAGAAGCTCCGGCCGCCCCTGCTCCCAAGCCGGATGACGTCGTCCTCCTGGAACAGATCCGGGACATCCTGCAAAAACAGGCGGACGCCAAATAAGCCCTTTTGAACGGTTCATGCCGGTTCCATACGGGACCGGCATATTTTTTCCTCTTTACTTGTTCCGCCGCAGACGGGAAAGTGATTGCATGACTTCTCCGCTGCGCCTTTTAGCATTTGCCCTCCTTCTTGCTCCGTCCCTGCTTCCGGCGGCGGAAAACCAGCGCTTCATTCTGGAACGCCCCTATCCGGTGGCGGAAATCCCGGAACCTGACCGCAGCCTTCCCGTCACCAACGTAATCCTGATGATTGGAGACGGCATGGGCATCCACCACCTTTCCGCCGCATGGGCAGCCAACAGAGGACGCTTATTTATTGAAAACTGCCCGGTTACGGGCATTTCCAAAACATGGTGCGCGGACAAGCTGGTCACGGACTCCGCCGCTGCGGGCACCGCCATGGCGACGGGAACCAAGACGCTTTACCATCGAGTCGCCGTATGCCCCAAGGGCAACAGGCTGGATTCCCTGGTGGACAAGGCGGCGGACATGGGCAAATCCACCGGCGTCATCGCCACCTGCGAGCTGAATGACGCCACCCCGGCATCTTTCTGCGCCAATAATGAAAAAAGATCGGATGCCTACGGCATCATTGGGGATTACCCCCGTTCCCGTGCCGATTTCATCTTTGGCGGCGGCGGCAAATACTTCACGCAGAGGCCGGACGGCAGGGATATCTTCCAGGAAATGCAGGCGCAGGGATACCGCGTCGCCCGCACCTGGGAAGAAGCCGGCGCCTTGCCTCCCGGAAAAACGCTGGCCGTCACCGCTCCGGGGAATCTTCCCCCGCCCTCCAAGCGGGGAGACGTTTTCCGCCAAGCCGCACTGAAAGCCCTGGACACCCTTTCCCGGAATCCCGACGGATTTTTCCTGATGATTGAAGGGTCCAACATCGACAAGGCAGCCCACAGCAACAACCTGGAAGAAATGATGGAAGAACTCCTTGATTTTGACCGGACTGCGGGAGCCGTGCTTGACTGGGCCGCCAAACACCCCGGCACCCTGGTCGTCATCACGGCAGACCATAATACGGGGGCATTCGCGCTCACGGGCGGCAGCCGGGAAAAGGGGGAAATAACGGCCCGGTTCGGTTCCGGCAGTCATGACGGCGTGGCTGTTCCGGTGTACGCTTTCGGCGCGGGAAGCGGTGCTTTCACCGGCATTTATGAAAATACGGCCATCTTCAGCAAGATCATGGATGCCTTTAAAAAAGGTGCGGGCAAACCCGTGCGTTAGATACCCTGTCAAGGCTGCGGCCTGTCCATGCGCCGCGCCACCAGCCCGGCCCCGGCGGTAGCCACGCCGCCTATCAGGAACACCGCTTGCGGGCCGCCCGTATTCATCCAGATCACGCCGCCCAGCACTCCGTAAGCGATAGAAGCCACATGATTGATGGCCAGCCCGGTGTAAATGCTTGGCGTAATGTCTTCCGGCTTCTCGCAGATGCGGGCCACGTAGGTGCTCCGGGCCATACCCAGGGCGAACAGCAGGTTGTCCAGGACAAAGCAGGCGGTCACTACCCCCACGGCCCAATGCAGGGGCAGCAGCTCCGGCGCGAAGGCGTATGCCAGACACAGGAGGGACAGCGCCACGCTGTCGAAAATCGTCACCTTCCGTTCCCCGTAGCGCTTGATGCTCCAGCCGATAAGGGGTTGAGTAACCAGTCCGATGACACCGGCCATGAGCAGGGTTTTTCCGATATATCCGGGAGGCTGGCCCAGCGTGCTGACCATCAGCCAGAAACCAAAGGTCAGATAAAGCTGCTTGCGGATGCCGTGCAGAATTTCCAACCCATAATAAACGGCATACCTGCGCTTGAAGACGAAACATTGCCTCCAGCCGCGCCGCTGCGGGAAGACGGGCGTCTTCACCCGGCTCAGGAACAGGAACGCCAGCAGGCACACGCCCCCCGTGACGAAAAAGTCCACGGCAAAAGACTGGTTGAATTTCCACTTGATCCACACGCACAGCGCCCCCAGCAGCGCGGCAGCCGTTCCCAGAGCCTTCATCTGGCCAAGCCGCAGGCTGCGGTTTTCCGGCCTTGCCGTATGAATGACAATGGTATCAATCATGCCCATCAGGATATGCTGGCCCAGGCTCACCGTCAGAATCCATGCGGACAGGGTCCACAGGCTGGTTCCGGCGCCGCAGAAAGCCAGCGCGTACATGCCGCCGAACATCAGCAGGCACGCCACCCCGGCCACGCGGACCTCATTAAACATGAAAAGCAGGCTGACCACAAAAAGAGACAGGATGCCGGGCAATTCCCGGGGGAATTCAATCAGCCCGCGCATCTCCACGTCAAGATGCTGGGCATCACGCAGAAAATTGCTGAAAACGAGATCATACACACCGCTTCCGAACTGGCCCAGAAAAAGCGCCAGCAACACAAATACCATCGTCTTCCTGATGCGGGGGGAAGCGGCTCCATTCATAGCGCGGGAATACTCTCACAGGCGCCCGGACGGAACAACCGCTATTTTCATGTGCCGGTTTTCTCTGCATTTGCAAAAATAACCTCGAAACGGAATTTTCCCGGAAAATGCCGCGTATTTACGTACGCTATGATTTCCAAGTGTACCTTTTCCGCCACGGTTTTCAGCCTGTTTTCCCTTTGCTGGGGCGCCCCATCCGCTCCGGTTCTCGAAGCGCCCCATATCATTCCCCTGCCCGCCGCCATGCGCGTCCAAACCGGAGAAAGCGGGTTTTCCCTGAAAAACGGCGTCAGGCTCCCGGAAAAAAATCCTCTTTCCAGGCAGGCGGAACGGATTTTCCGCGACAACGGGATCAACACGGCCCTGGTTAAAAACAACGCGGACATCATCTTTACGGAAGACGCTTCCCTGGGCAGGGAAGGCTACCACCTTGCCGTAACGCCGGATTCCATCTCCATTGCTTCCGGTTCCGTGAACGGAGCCCTGTATGCCCTTCAATCCCTCGTTCAAAGCATCGCTGCCGACAAAAACGGAGCTCCGGCCCTGCCCCGGATGGACGTAAAAGACCAGCCCCGCTTTTCATGGCGGGGCCTGATGGTAGACAGCTGCCGCCACATGATGCCCGTGCGGGACATCAAAAAAGTGCTGGACCTGATGGAACGGTACAAATTCAACACCCTGCACTGGCATCTGACGGACGACCAGGGGTGGCGTCTCCCAATCGCCAAGTACCCCAGGCTGACAACCGTGGGAGGCGCCCGGGCTCAATCCCCCGTCATCGGCAACCGCAATAAGGGAGACGGCATCCCCTACTCCGGCCATTACACCGCGGATGAAATCCGGGATGTGGTGCGGTACGCCAGAGACCGGGGCATTACCGTCATTCCGGAAGTGGAAATGCCGGGCCATGCCTCCGCAGCCATCGCCGCCTATCCGGAACTTGGGAATACGGACATCCCGGGCTATGCGCCCAGGGTGCAGGAAACCTGGGGCGTGCACTCCTATACCTTCTCCCCCACGGAAAAAACCTTCCGTTTTCTGGAAGACGTCATTGATGAAATATGCGCCCTGTTCCCGGACAGCCCCTACATCCACATCGGAGGGGATGAAGCGCCCAAGAACCAGTGGAAACAGTCCCCCACGGCCCAGCGGGTCATGAAGGACAACGGCCTGGCCAATGAACACGAGCTCCAGAGCTACTTCATCCGCCGCGTGGAAAAAATGATCAATAACCGCGGAAAAAGGCTCATTGGCTGGGATGAAATCCAGGAAGGGGGCCTTTCCCCCACCGCTACCATGATGGTCTGGCGCAGCAAAATGCCGCACATCGCCGCACAAGCTCTGGCTCAAGGCAACGATATTGTGATGACGCCCAAAAGCCACCTGTACTTTGACTATGACCAGGGGCCCGGAAAACCCGCTGCCCCCGAATACGAGACGATTAACAACAATCAGCTGACCTGGCAGCATGTTTACGGACTGGAACCGGTTCCTCAGGGAACGCCCCGGGAACGGGAAAAGCAGGTGCTGGGCTGCCAGGCGAACATCTGGACGGAATATATCCCGAACCTGCCGAAATGGGAATACCATGTCTTCCCCCGCGCCCTGGCGCTGGCGGAAGTTGCCTGGACCCCGCAGGAGCTAAAAAATGAGAAAGATTTCCGTAAACGCCTCGACCGCCAGCTTCCCTTCCTGGACGCCCGCGGCGTCAATTACAAAAGACCGGACAATGGAGCCCCCGCACAGCCGGAGGCCGTCATTACGCGGGAACGCCGTTAAGCACGGCAGACAGGTTCCTGCGGCACCTCCTTCCGGAGGCCGCATTATGGGCTAGCCAACCTTCATGAAAACCATTACATTGACGGCATTATGAATTTGGAACTGCTTCGTCAGGTTTGCGTGACTCCGGGCGCTCCGGGGTTTGAAGACAAAATCCGCGATTTCATCATCCAGGAAGTGGCCCCGCTGGTGGACGCCGTGCGCGTGGACAACATGGGCAGCGTGATTGCCATCGTGGAAGGCAAAAACACGGAAAAAACCATGATGGCCGCCGCCCACATGGATGAAATCGGGTTCATGGTCCGTCACATCGACGACAAGGGGTTCATCAAATTCCTGCCACTGGGCGGCTTTGACGCCAAGACGCTGACGGCCCAGCGCGTCATTGTCCACGGTAAAAAAGATCTCATCGGCGTCATGGGCGTGAAACCCATCCACGTCATGTCCCCGGCGGAACGCACCAAGCTGCCGGAAGTGACCGACTTCTTCATTGACCTGGGCATGAGCAAGGAGGAAGTGGAAAAATACGTTTCCGTAGGCGACTCCGTTACCCGTGAACGGGATTTGGTGGAAATGGGGGATTGCGTGAACGTCAAATCTCTGGACAACCGCGCCGGATGCTATGTGCTGATTGAAGCCCTCCGCGCCATTAAGGCTTCCAGGAAGAAACCCTCCTGCAACTTCGTGGCCGCCTTTACCGTTCAGGAGGAAGTGGGCCTGAGGGGCGCGCAGGCCGGCACGCTGGACATCCAACCGGATTTCTCCATTGCCCTGGACGTCACCATCGCCTGTGACATTCCCGGAACTCCGGCGCACGACCAGGTTTCCCACCTGGGCGCAGGCGCCGCCATCAAGCTGTATGACGGTTCCGTCATTGCAGACCGCCGCATGGTCAAGTTCATGAAGGCCATGGCAGACGCCAACAAAATTAAATGGCAGACGGAAATGCTGCCGGCGGGAGGCACGGATGCCGGAGCCATGCAGAAATTCGTTCCGGGCGGTTCCATTGCCGGGGCCATTTCCGTTCCCACCCGCAATGTGCACCAGGTTATTGAAATGGCTCACAAAGACGACCTGGACGCTTCCGTAGCGCTTCTGACCGCCTGCGCCATGAACGTGGACAAATGGGACTGGTCCTGGAACTCCGTCAACGAATGCCCGGCGGAAAAACCCGCCAAGGCCGCAAAAACGGCAGCCAAGCCTGCCAAAGCCGCTGCCAAGAAGAAAAAGGCCAAATAACAGGTCTGGCCATTCATTCATCACTACCCGGCAGGCCGCACCGGAAACGGAGGCGGCCTGCCTGTTTTCAGCCTCCTTCAAATGTTCCGGCAAACTCCGGACACCGTCCTCTCCCATTCAGCCAGGCATACCGGCAGGTTCCTGCGTCACCCCCCCGGAGGCTTTTTCAAACGGCCCTGCCATAAAAAAATCCTCCGGCATCTCGCAATGCCGGAGGAGAGACAATCCTGAAAAAGAAAGTTACTTGGCGGCGGGGGCGGACGCTTCCTTCTGGGCGGGAGCGGGGGCTGGAACTGCTTCTACCTCCACATCTTCCTCCACTTCCACATCTTCTTCCGGACCGGTAGCGCCGGTCTGCTTCATGGCGTCCTTCAGGGCCTGGCTTCCGTAAAAGTCGGCCTGCTGCAAACGCTGCATGTCAGTCATCATGCCCATGAAAATGGGCAGAAGCTCGGCCTGGCGCGCCTGCATGGCGGCATCCATTTCAGCCTGAACCTTCTGGGCGCTCTTGGAAAGGGCTTCCCCCTTTTCATTGATTTTTGCCATCTTTTCCGCAGCCGCGTCTGCAGTGGCCTTGTCCTTCACCGTGCTGAGCGTGGCGGACATTTCCTTCATCAACGCCAGCATCTGATCAGCGGCTTCCTTCGCTTCCTTGGAAACTTCAGCGGCCGGCGCAACGGGCGCGGCAGGAGTTTCAGCGGCGGGTGCCGGAGCCGGGGCATCCTGGGCGGAAGCCATACCTGCAAATGCCAGGGCACATGCCGAACTAATTGTTACAATGCTCTTCATAACGTTTCCGTTGTACAGGCTCGCCATGCACGCGTCAATGAATCATTGTGTAACGGATCCCCGTGATGCCGCAGAAAGAGGAATTTGCGTTTTTTCCTCCCTTGAAGGATTTTTTCAGTTGCATCTTTTTAGAATTATTATAAATTTATTTCCGATGACTAAGACCATAGAAAACCTGAAAGCTGCCATTACGGGCGAAAGCACCGCCTCCGCCACTTACGCGGCCTATGCCGCCAAAGCCGCCCAGGAAGGGCAGCCCCTTATTCAGAAATTGTTTGAAGCCGCCTCCAAGGCGGAATCCGTCCACGCCGCCAACCACAACAAGGTTCTGGAAAAGCTGGGAGCAACAATGGAGCCCATCGATATCCAGATCCATGTAGGAACCACCGCGGAAAACCTGAAAGCCGCCATTGCCGGGGAAACCCATGAATTTGAAAGCATGTATCCGGAATTCATCGCTGTGGCGGAAGAAGAAGGGCAGAAAGCCGCCGTCCGTTCCTTCACGTGGGCCACGGAAGCGGAAAAAGAACATGCCGATTTTTATTCCGTCGCCCTGAAGGCCCTGGAAAGCGGAGATACCAGTTCCCTGCCCAGGCAATACTGGATATGCCTGGTTTGCGGAGATACGTTCAAATCTCTGGAAGGCGTGGATGCGTGCCCCCTCTGCGGCACCAAGGCTGAAAAATTCCTCGTCATCGGATAAATTCCGTTTGAGCACCGGAGGCCGTCCACGGCACCCAGGAACCGCCCGGAATATTCCGGGCGGTTTTCTGTTTTTGCCGCAGCAGTCCATGGAAGAAAACCCTTCCCTTTTTACGGAGGCGGCCCACACCGGAAAAAGCTTCTCCAACATTCTGCTTGCGATTCATTTTAAAACTCTTATAATTTTTCTTCGCTTTAAGCAGGAAGCATTCTTTATCCCTCCTTTGCGATGATCCCTCCCCATGCATCCGCCGGTTCCGCAGAACGGTATCCGTCCGCATACAGCCTGTCGGCTGCTGTCTGCCAGGCTCTGCGCGCCGCGTTCATTCCCCGCCGCATGCGCTGCCTGTGGGCAGCCGGGCTTGCGGCGGCGCTGGCGGCCAATCCCTATGTGCTCAACGATGGCCAAAGCCTGCTGATGAGCAGCATGGGCATCGCCTCCTCCGCATCCCTGCTCTGCGGCACCATTCTTCTCTGCCTGAAATACCGCTTCACCGCCTATGTCCTTCTTCCCGCCATCATTCTGTTCAATGCGGGCCTGTACATGATGCAGATGCGGTACGGATTGGTCCTGAACCTTTCCGTGCTTTCCAGCATGGCGGAGACCAATTTCCAGGAAGCCTGCGCCTTCTGCACCCCCGCTTCCATTGCAGGAACCCTGCTTCTGGCCGGGTTTATCTACCTGGCCATCTACTGGAGCCGCCGTTCCCTGCGCCAAAAAGCCACGTGGGGCGCACTGGCATGCATTTGGGGCCTGTACGCGGCCCTTCTGCTGCTGAGCATTCCGGCAGCCTCCTACAGCTCGGAACCCCTTTATCTTTACTACACGTCTGACAAGGCCAAAGGCTGGCCTCTCGTGGATATTGCAATGACGTGCAAACTGGCGGACGAATACATCACCCAGGATGCGGGGCGTTTCAACACATTGCGGAATCTTCCGTCCTGCGCGGAGCCCCTTTCCCAGTGCGAAGCCCCAGACGACCTGGCCGTGGTTTTCCACATGGGGGAGAGTGTCCGGGGGGACCATCTTCCCCTGAACGGTTACCATCGGAACACAATGCCCCGGCTTTCCAGAGAACCCAACGTCGTTTCCTTCCCCCACGTCACTTCCTTCGGCATCGTGACCAGAATTTCCGCCATCGGCATGTTTACGGATGCGGAACTGTGCCGCCGCACTCCTGGTCACTCCTCCTTCATTGACCTGTTCAACAAACACGGGTTCCGCACCGTCCGTATCATGGACCTGAGCGGAGATTCCATTCATGATTATTCCCTGGGCATCCTGACACGGAACTGCCGTGAACGGAGACAGACGCCGCTCCAGCACCAGACGCCCGGAATGATGCAGGAACGAACTTCCCTGGTCATGGAGGAATCCCTGAAAAACTTCGGCCGCAACAGGCAGCTTTATATCATTTACAATAACGGGAGCCATATGGCGTTCAGCTATCCCGCGCAGGCGGAACGTTTTACCCCGGCATCCTGCAATATGGACGACCCCAAGGCCCGTCTGGAAGAAACCGTCAATGCCTATGACAATTCCATCGTCGACCTAGATGCCTCCATTCACCGCATGATTGCACTGTTGAAGAACAGGCCCGCCATTTATTTTTACTGCTCCGACCACGGCGTAGCGCTGGGAGAGGAAGGAAAAATGTTCCAGGGCCATATCCTGCCGCCTGTTTACCGGCCTGCCATGTTCATCTGGTATTCGGACGCCTTCGCCTCACGCTATCCGGACATGGTGCGCGCCCTGAAAGCCAACCGGCTGAAAGCCGTCTCCCACGACCACATCTTCCATACCCTTCTTTCCCTGGCTTCCATCCGGTCGGAAATCGTCAGGAACGACCTGAATCTGGCTTCTCCGGACGCGCGGGAAACTCCGGCCCCCCTCCAGCCGGAAACGCTGGCGGAATGGCTGCCCATTCCCGCACCACCGCAGCCGTAGCAAAAGGAAGCCGCCACGCGCTCCGCGAGAAACAACAGGATGCGGCGGCTCCTACCGCACCCGGACTTGCAGAGGATGGCCGATGCACTCCCGGACACGGCGAGCCTCCGCTTCCCAGCCGGCAGCGGACCGAATGGGAGAAGCCTTGTCCCAAACCGCCCCCATGTACCATTCAAAGGGTTCTCCGTTCGCGACCTTCCTGAGCAAGTAGGTACAGCCTTCCGTATCCACCGCACGGCCTTCCGGAACCCAGGGCACGATTACGGCGGTTCCCAGGCATCCGTCATCCTTCCGGGGCCTGCTCCATGCGGTCATCAGGCCGCCGGACTCCCGGTCCTCCATAACCGCTTCATAATCATTTCTGCGCTTTCCGGTATCCATTCCCACACCGGCCTTCACCGTTTCAGTCCCCCGGACGTTCAAGACGCTGCGGACTTTGGAGAAACGGTTTCCCGCATCCAGCGTCACCCTTCGCGTCTCCGCCACACGCACGCCGCCGCCAATGTCCCACGGTGCATAAACCACCTCAAAAGCAGTCTGGACCGGGCCATTGTACAATGTCCGGGCGCTGGCCCAGTTTCCGGACACATGCGGTTTTCCATCCCTGAACACGGCAATGCCGCCGCAGCCCCGCCCCGGACCTACATTGTACATATCCAGTCCCCAACCGTGATCCCGGTGGTAATCCCCCCGTTTGTAAAATTCATTGATAACGGGAGCGCCCGCGCGCTTGCTCCATACATCCGTCCCACTGGAAACCAGGCCCTCTCCCTCAGGGGCTGGCCTGGCGACGGCCGGACCGTAAATCCGGTGCGCCGTAAGATCATTTTCCCACGCGAAATCATCCAGCCGCTCCGGTACCGGACGGCTGAAACAGACATCCGCGGAAGGCGCTTCGCCCAAGCAGGAATTCTCCAGAATCCAGAAATCACGAACCGTTCCGGGCCGGAAATTGCTCTGGAACAAAAGGGTATCCGTTGTTCCGTCACCATCCGTATCCGCCAGCTGATGCGGGATAACACATCCGTGACGGACATCAAAAACGCGAAGGCCGGCGGCATCACCGGAACCTCCGGACGGCCATGGAACCGACACAGTCTCAGCAGGGCGGAACCTGCCCAGGGGATTCGTAACGGTCACGATCTTCTTCTGCGGATGATCCCGGCCAATGACATATTTACGCAACTCACTCCCGGCCATCAGGTAGGCCCCTGCGCCGTACACCTCCGTATCTTTCCCGGAATAATGGCCCGGCTTGTCCGCAATAGGCTGCACCCAGCCCAGCGCGCCCTCCTTGCTGACCGCATCACAGGCGGCCTTCCAGGCCTTACGGATGGAGGGAAGGTATTCATCCGCATCCAGATATCCCTGGTTCACTCCCCACAGCATCCCGTACATGATAAAAAGGGTGCCGCTCATCTCTTTCAAGGGAGGTTCGTCCGGATCCAGCAGGCTCGCATGCCAGGAACCGTCGGGCGACTGGCATTTTTTCAGGGCTGCCGCCAGACGTTTAAGCAAGTCTTCATAAAAGGGGCGGGAAGGCCAGTCCGCAGGCATGTCCTGCAAAATAAGAGGCAATCCGGCAATCACCCAGCCGTTGCCCCGGCTCCAGAACATCTTTTTCCCATTTGCCGCCGGAACGGTAAAATAGCGGGAATCCCGGAAAAACAGGCCCTCCTCCCGGTCAAAAAGATAGTCGCAGGTAAGCTTGTATTCCCTATCCATAAACTCCAGATAACGGCGGTCTCCGGTATAGGCCGCCAATTTTACGAACACGGGAGGGGACATAAACAGGGCGTCCGACCAGCTCCAGCGGTCCTGGCAGCCCGGAGTCAGGAATTGGAGGGAAGCGGAGGAAGGCCGGTTCATCACCTTGTCCAGCACGGCGCGGATCTTTTCAGCTGCGGCGGGATTGCCGTCTTCCATCGCCATCTCCATCCAGGCATGCCCCACGGCATGGTCATCCGCATGATAATGCCGGTTCAGGGTCTTCCACCCCTGCTCTTCTCCCGCTTTTCTCAGCAACGGCAACCCCGGCCCTTCCGGAACGGACAGGCCATATTGCACCAGGCCGGAATAAAAGGCACCGTAAGTCCAATGCAGCGGCGAACGTTTTTTGGGATGCTTCGCCTGCCATTCCGCCACCAGCTGAAGATTATCCCGGATGGTCTTTTCATTCCAGTCTGCGGAAGCCCCGGAAACGGAAGTTCCTGCGGAAAGCATGGAAAGGACCGGCAACAGAAAGTATTTCTTCCATCCATTTTTTGAAAAGGCAAAGAAACGCATGTTATATTATACGGGAAAAGAAGGCTGGAATTTTCTTGTAACAAGAATTCTTCTTTTCCCGCGCTCCTCCAGACCGGGAAAGGGACGCAAGGGCATATATGGTGCCATGACGGAAAAGAAAGCTGTGTTATCAATCATTTTTCTACCGTCATATACTATATATAGCATATGAATAATTATTTAACACATTATTTATACATTTTTCTTGCGGGAGGTCTCTTTCTGTGGTTCATTGCGTTCCAGCGCAGGTAACGGAAGACGGTGAAAATCCGTCGCGGACGCGCCGCTGTAACCGGTAGACGATGGACCGGACACTGGCTGCCCAGGCAGCCGGGAAGTCCCCATCACATGTCGCACCGGAAGCCAGAAGACGACCTGATGCTGCCGTATTCCCATCCCGCGGACAGGATGAACATACGCACAGGTCTTCGGCATGCCCCCCTTTTCCGGGAATGCGCGCATGCGGTTGGCCCCTGCCTATGGTTTTTCCAGGCTTTTGCCCAGGCTCGCGGATGAGCGGTCACCACCCTTTCCAAGCGAGACACCCATCATGGCAACAAGCATCATCAAACGTTCCGGGAAAAAGGAGCAATACCAGGGCTATAAGATTGAAGAGGCCATTAGAAAAGCCTTCCACAGTTCCGGGACCGCCTACAACCGTTCCATCTATGAAGAGGTGGAAGCCAAGCTGAGCCATCAGGACAGCGCGCATGTGGAAGAGATTCAGGACATGATTGAACGCGCCCTGTTCCGTTCCGGATATTTTGACACGGCCAAGGCCTTCATCACCTACCGTTTCCTGCACAAAATGCAGCGCGAACAGCTTGGCGGCCTTTATTCCGGCAATACCTATGTGGACTGCAAGCAGACGGTAGAGGAATATATCGGGCAAAGCGACTGGCGCATTGCCGCCAACTCCAATACCACGTATTCCAATGCGGGGCTCATCAACAACACGGCGGGCAAGGTGATCGCCAACTATTGGCTGGACCAGGTTTACTCCGCACGGGAAGGAGCCGCGCACCGGGAAGGGGATTACCACATCCATGACCTGGATTGCCTGACCGGATACTGCGCCGGATGGAGCCTCCGCAACCTGCTCAATGAAGGATTCAACGGCGTGCGCAGCCGCGTGAACAGCAGGCCGCCCCGCCACTTCCGGGAAGCCCTGGGCCAGATGGCGAACTTTCTGGGCATTCTGCAAAGCGAATGGGCCGGAGCCCAGGCCTTCAGCTCCTTTGACACCTTCCTGGCGCCCTACGTTTTCAAAGACCAGACGGACTTCCCCCGCATCAAGAAAGACATCCGCAGTTTCGTCTACAACCTGAACGTACCCTCGCGCTGGGGACAGTCTCCCTTTACCAATGTCACGATCGACTGGACTGTGCCGCGCGACCTGCGGGACCAGGCCCCCTTCAGCGGAGGGGAACACCTCTTTGAAGGAATAGAAGACGCGAACCTGCTCGCCCTGGCGAGGGAACGCGGGGCAAACAAGCTGACGGAACTGACCTACAAGCATTTCCAGAAGGAAATGAACCTGATCAACAAGGCCTTTTACGAAGTTCTCACGGAAGGGGACAGCACCGGACAGCCCTTCACCTTCCCCATCCCCACCGTCAACATCACGGAAGATTTTGACTGGGAAGGGGAAAACGTGCCTCTCCTGTTTGAAAACGCCGCCAAAATCGGTTCCTCTTACTTCCAGAACTTCATCGGCAGCCAGTACACCGTCAATGAACACGGGGAACGCGTGCCTGACGAACGGGCCTACAAGCCGGATGCCGTGCGTTCCATGTGCTGCCGCCTCCAGCTGGACCTGCGGGAACTGCTCAAACGCGGCGGCGGTCTCTTCGGCTCCGCGGAAATGACCGGCTCCATCGGCGTGGTGACCATCAACCTGGCCCGGCTGGGCTACCTGTTCAAGCAAAACCGGGAGGCCCTGTTCGCCAGGCTGGGAGAACTGCTGGACCTGGCCAAATCCTGCCTGGAAAAGAAAAGGGCCTTCGTTCAGGAAATGTATGACCGCGGCCTGTACCCCTACACCAAACGCTACCTGCCCACCTTCCGCAACCATTTCTCCACCATCGGCGTCAACGGCATGAACGAGCTGTTGCGCAATTTCTCCAACGATACGATGGACATTACCTCTGAAGAAGGCAGGGCCTTTGCTGAAGAGATCCTGGAATTCATCCGCTTGCGCATGCAGGAGTATCAGGAGGAAACCGGCAACCTGTACAACCTGGAAGCCACGCCCGCGGAAGGCACCACGCACCGCTTCGCCCGCGAAGACCAGAAACGCTATCCTGACATCATCCAGGCCGGCCCTGTGGGGCAGCGTTATTACACGAACAGCTCCCAGCTTCCCGTGGACCACACAAGCGACCTGTTCCGGGCGCTCCAGCTTCAGGATGAACTTCAATGCTGCTACACGGGAGGAACCGTCTTCCACATGTACATGAACGAAGCCATCAGCTCCCCGGAAGCCTGCCGGGACATTGTCCGCAAAGTGCTGACCCGCTTCCGCATGCCGTACCTCACCGTCACCCCGCTCTTTTCCGTTTGCGAGAAGCACGGCTATCTGCGCGGGGAGCACGAATACTGCCCCTTCTGCGATGAGGAGCTGCTCCACATCCACAGGCATGAATAAAATCCCTTTTCCAATAGGCTCCCGACTTCAAACCCAACCATTAATACGACAATGACCAAACAGGAAATATTAAGCAAATACGCACAGGACCGGACCCGCTGCACCGTTTACACGCGCGTCATGGGCTATCACCGCCCTGTAGAAACTTTCAACGCCGGCAAACAGGGCGAGTTCCATGACCGCGTCCACTTCGTGGAACCGGGCCGCCCCTGCTCCTGCTCCGCCCAAACGGAACAGCCGCGATAATTCTCCCAACAACATATGCGAAGTCGATGGGAACGGGTCGGGGCATAGCAGACATCACGCCGCTCACCTTGCTGGATTTTCCAAATAAGGTGGCCTGCATCTTCTGGCTGAGAGGCTGTAATTTGTTTTGTCAGTACTGTTACAACGTCTCCCTGGTCAGGGGAACGGATTCTCCTGCCGGAGACCGGACGGACTATCTTGATTTTCTCAGAGATCGGGTGGGATTTCTGGATGGGGTGGTTCTGTCCGGAGGCGAGTGCACACTGTGTCCCGACCTTATCCCTATCTGCCGCAATATACGGCAGCTTGGCTTCGCAGTAAAAATAGACACCAACGGCACCCGGCCCGGCGTGGTGAAAACGCTGGTGGAGGAAGGGCTTTGCGATTATATTGCCCTGGATTACAAAGCGCCGGAAAAACTGTTCGGCTCCATTACCGGGCGTCCGGATTTATTCCCCTGCTTCACTCAAACGCTGGATTATCTGATCAACAGAAATTTCCCGTTTGAGGTTCGAACGACAATCCACTCTGGCCTTCTCGGGGAAAAGGAAATCAACCAGATCAGCGGGGATTTGACGTCGCGCGGCTATAGAGGAACCTACTACCTTCAGAATTTTTTTAATACAGAGGAAACACTCGGCCAAATCGGCGCTCCCGAACGGATGATTGACTTATCTCTGCTAAACACGCATATCCCCATAGGGTTGCGCAATTTTCCCATCACGGAGAAAGCTCCCGGCTCCAGCTCCGGGAAACGGCAGCCGTCCCCTCTGACATGATTTTTTTAAATAAAAGTTTCTATTTGTAAAATCGGGAAGTACCCTTCCGCCCGCCAACCATATTACCAGCTATTATTCATGAGTGAAACCCAAAACAAGCTGCTCAAGGCAGCTATCAGCCTGGCCGCCGCAGGAGTCGTCTTCTTCCTGCCTTTCGCTTCATGGGGAATCCAATTAAGCCCTATTGAAATCCGCGTCATCGCCATGTTCGTCATGGCGGCGCTCTTCTGGATTTTGGAACCCATCCCTATCTGGACCACCTCCGTGATGGTCATTACCCTGTCCCTGCTGTGCGTCTCCAACGGCTCTCTCTCATTCTTGATGCCGGAGCGCTATGACAAGGCGGCGGTATCCTCCATTCTGGATGACGCCATAGGCAAAGGGATCAATCCGGAGGTAGTCGGCAAATTGAAGGAAAATGTCGAAAACCGGTTAAATAAGAAAACCAAGCTGGACGCGGAAGAAGTGAGGATGACCCTGGGGTTCCAGCTCATGGACGCTTATGAAAAAATAGATCTGAACGCACAGGAACTGTCCCGTGAAGGAAAAACGGAAGAAGCCGCCGGGCAGGAATCCATAGCCGCCCAGCTCAAGACCGCGGCCGGGCGCCTGTACAGCAAGGAAATAACCGCGCGCATCCAGGGGCTGCAATTTGTCAACACCATGCAGCAAAAATCCACGATGGCCACCTTCGCGGATCCCATCATCATGCTTTTCCTGGGCGGCTTTTTCCTGGCTGCGGCCGCAACCAAATACAGGCTGGACATGAACCTGGCCAAAGTACTTTTAAAACCCTTCGGCACCAATCCCAAATTCGTACTTCTGGGGCTGATGTCCGTAACGGCTCTTTTCTCCATGTTTATGAGCAACACAGCTACGGCCGCCATGATGCTCGCCATCCTGACTCCGGTGCTGGCCCTGTTCACTCCGGAAGACAAAGGCCGCGCCGCCTTTGCCCTGGCCATCCCCATCGCCGCCAACCTCGGCGGCATTGGAACGCCTATCGGCACGCCCCCCAACGCAATCGCACTGAAGGCGCTGCAGGGTATGGGGCTGGACGTCTCCTTCGGCAAATGGCTCATGTTCGGCATTCCTTTCGTCATCGTCATGATTCTGATTGCATGGCTTCTCCTGCTGTGGCTGTTCCCCATCTCCCAAAAGAAACTGGAACTGCAGGTGGGAGGGAAATTCCTGAAAACCCCCAAGGCCATTATCGTTTACGTCACCTTTGCCGTTACCGTCCTGCTGTGGGTAACGGGCAAGGGAGTACACGGGCTGGACTCCAATACCATCGCCATGATTCCCATTGCCGTCTTTGCCATTACGGAAACCATCACCAAGGAAGACTTGAAGAAAATGGGCTGGGACGTGCTCTGGCTGGTAGCCGGCGGCTTTGCCCTGGGGCTGGCCCTGCAAGACACCGGACTGGCAAAAAACCTGATCGGCTCCATTCCCTTTGCCGAATGGTCCCCCTTCCCGCTCATGGTGGGTACGGGAATCATCTGCCTGTTCATGGCCACCTTCATGAGCCATACGGCTACGGCCTCCCTGCTCATTCCGATTATTGCCGTTGTCGGCGTCAACATGGGTGACAACCTGGCCCCCCTGGGCGGCGTTACCGCCCTGCTGGTATCCGTGGCCTTCGCCTCCTCCCTGGGCATGAGCCTTCCCATCAGCACTCCCCCCAACGCCCTGGCCTATGCCACCGGCCTGGTCAGCTCCAAGGGAATGGCCATTTCCGGCGTCATCCTGGGCATCCTGGGCATGATTTTAACCTACGTCATGATGATGATTCTTGCCCAATGCCATGCTTTTTAAGTAAGGTAATGTTCCATGCCGGGACATGTTGCCCCGGCATGGCCAACATCAACGGGAAAAGCGCCCTATGATCATTGAACAGGAAGAATTCCAGAAAAAACTAAAACGCATCAATCTGGCGTACTTCTCCGATCCGGACCGCATTATTACCATCAGCAGGGGAAACAGCGTCGTCCGCCAGGGGGAACAGAACAAAAGGCTTTACCTGATTTTATCCGGCAGCGTGGTTTCCTACCGCCACGTCGTTAAAGAAGACCCGGAAACAGCTTCCACTTCCCACAAAATCTACAAGGCGTTCCGGGCCGGTCCCGGAGACTATTTGGGAGTGCAGAGTTTCTTTTCCGGATGGTTCCGCAGCTCCTCCGATCTCATTGCGGAAACTGATTTGGAACTGGCCTATATCGACACCGCCACCCCTGCCGTGGACGTGGAACACTACGGCACGCTCCTGGAACAGTTTGTTCCCGCCATTGTCCATGAACTGGCGGCGCGCAATACCCGCGTCTTTGACCGCACTGCGGAAAAGGAAGAAGCGCTGCGGATGCTCCACCGTTCTGAAATGGCCGCCACCCTGGGGCAATTATCCGCCGGAATAGCCCATGAGCTCAACAATTCCCTGGGAGTCCTGTCCCGTAAAACAGACTTTGTTCTGGAAACCCTGGACAACATGTTCCGCCAGGAAAACGCCTTCCGTTACACCCTGTACAACAAAGGGTTGGAAGGAGCTTCCTCCGCATCCACTTCCGAACAGCGCAGGCTGGCGCGCCAGTTTGAAAAAAATTACGGGCTTTCCCAGGACGTGGCCAAGGCCCTGGCCCTGATTCCGGACATACAGAATCAGCCGGAGTTGCTGAACAAGCCATTCCTCAGCCAGCTGGAACAAAACCTCCCTTATTGGGAATTGGGACACGACCTGCACGATATGAAACTGGCTGTCAGGCATGCTACAGCCATTGTCCGTTCCGTTCGCCTGCTGGGAGGAGGCAACACCAGACGGGAAGAAGGCGTAAACGTGACGGACTCCCTTACGGAAGCTGTTGCTCTGGTCAAGTCCAGTCTGCGCGGCGTTGATTTTGAAATGGTCCTGCCCCCCAGAGACTCCGTGCCCGGCATCTTCGCAGATATGACGGAGCTCGTTCAAATTTGGATCAACCTGCTTCAGAACGCCTGCGACGCTCTGAAAATAGAAAATACCCCCAACCCTTCCATCCACGTAGAATGCCGGGTGGAAAAAATCAGCAGCAAGGACCAGACATCCCATACCACCCGTGAAATTCTGGTCTCCGTCACAGACAACGGCCCCGGCGTCCCAAAGGACCTGCATGAAAAAATTTTCCGTCCCAACTTCACTACCAAAAAGAAAGGTCTTTCCTTCGGCCTGGGGCTGGGGCTCACCATCGTCCGGCGCATTGTGGACAGCTACGGCGGCCGCATCCGCCTGGAGAGCATTCCGGGCCATACTGTTTTTACGATAGTCATACCAACCATCAACAATCATGGAAAAAATTAACATCATTTGCGTGGACGACCAGCCGGAAGTCCTGGACAGCGTTTTGCGCGACCTTCGTCCGCTGAATTCCTGCTTCCGCCTGGAAGGGGTGGAATCCGCATCCGAATGCCGCGAGCTATTGGAAGAATTCGACCAGGACGGAGAACTGACGGGACTGATTATTTCCGACCACGTCATGCCGGGAGGTTCAGGAGTAGAATTGCTTGGAGGCATCGCCAAAGACGACCGTTTTGCCGGGACACGCAAAATCCTGCTGACCGGCCAGGCCACCCACGCGGACACCATCCAGGCCGTCAATGACGCACACATTGACAACTATCTGGAAAAACCCTGGGATCCCGCCGTTCTCCTTGCGACCGCCCGCAAACTGCTGACCAGGTTCATCATGGACAAGGGCATCGACCACATGCCCTATATGTCCTGCCTGGACCAGGTCACTCTGCTGGATTACCTGCGGAGAAACTGACGGGGCTGGAAGGCATACGCCGCACCCTCTACTTTTTCAACGCACGCATTCTCATCCTGACGGGCATTCCCCCTCCCTTCGTCAAGGGAGGGAACAAAACCGCTAACCGCCTTTATGTTTGATATCCTGCTCCATCACAGTACCCTGGTTCTTTTCGGAATCATCTTTTTCGGCATCGCTCTCGGCAGCATTAAAATATACGGACTGAACCTGGGCCTTTCCGGCGTTCTTTTCGTGGCTCTGGCCGCCGGCCACTACCGCCTGGCCATTCCCGACGGCGTAGGGCAGCTGGGTCTGGCGCTCTTTGTGTACTGCGTGGGCCTCAGCGCGGGCAACCGCTTCTTTTCCGCCATCGCCAAGCAGGGCAGCAAACTGGCCATCATGTCTGCGGTGATTGTAGGAGTGTCAGCTTTATTCACCTGCCTCTTCGGCATCTGGTTCAAAGTTCCCGCGGGAATCTCTTCCGGCATCTTTGCCGGCGCATGCACCAGCACCCCGGCGCTGGCGGCCGCCACGGAAAGCCTGCCGGGAGCCTCCGGAAGCGGCGTCAGCATCGGTTACGGCATCGCCTATCCGTTCGGCGTGGTGGGCGTGGTCCTTTTCGTCCAGCTTCTGCCGCGCCTGCTGCACTTTGACCTCAACAAAGAGGCCAAAGCCATGCATTCCAGACAGGAGGTCAGCATCATTTCCCGCCTTGTCCGCGTCACACAGCCCAACCTGATAGGCCAGAACATTGCGGACTGCAAGCTGCTGGACGGCCTGCACTGCATGGTCACCCGCGTGGTTCGCAACGACAGGCTGATGCCTCTGACTCCGGAAGACACGTTCCGGGAAGGAACGGAAGTCCTCATCGTGGGCAACAGCGACACCATGCCCCACGACATCGCCTTTCTGGGGGAAGTATGTGACAATCCCTACCCCATGGACTCCCAGAAGGAGCGCCGCAAACTGATTCTGACAAACAAAAACTATGCCGGGCACAAGCTCCGCGACCTGAAAACCCTGCGTACGGACGGTATCATTATCTCCCGCATTTCCCGCCTGGGCTTCACTTTCGTCCCCACGGGGGAAACCACGCTGGAACGCAACGACGTGCTGACCGTGGTGGGGACCCCGGAAAACCTTACCAAATACGGGGACAAAATCGGCCACCGCAGCCAGGATATGAACCAGACGGACCTGCTTTCCCTGGGCTTCGGCCTCTCCCTGGGCATCATTCTTGGCCTGGTCAACTTCAGCCTCGGCAACGGCGCGGGAATCTCCCTGGGTATTGCGGGAGGCCCCCTCATCGTCGCCCTGCTGCTCGGCCACTTCGGACGGCTGGGCCCCATCGTCGGCTACATCCCGCGCCCCACCCGCCTTCTTTTGCAGGACCTGGGGCTGGTCTTCTTCCTGGCTGACGCCGGCATCAAGGGCGGAGCGGACCTGGTGGATACGGTAGCCACCCACGGCGCGGCCGTCTTCATCATGGGCGTTATCGTCACCTGCTCCGGCATGTTTGCCGGTTACTTCGTGGGCATGAAGGTCTTCAAGATGAACATTCTGGAATGCCTGGGCGGCATCTGCGGAGGCATGACCTCCACCCCGGCTCTGGGAGCCATCGCCAGCAAAACGGACTCCCAGGCTCCCGTGGTCAGCTACGCCACCGCCTACCCCGTGGCCCTTATCCTGATGACCATCATTGCCAAGGTCATCATCCAGACCATCGGCGGCGTGGTGGGCATCTAGGACTGCCAGCAAATCCACAGGAACTCAATAAAGAATAAAGGCGGCAATAATTCTTTTATTGCCGCCTTCATGTTAGTGCCCCCTTAACGCAACTGCCCCAATATCCGGTTCAGCTGAAAAGCCGGAAAGGGATCATGCATTCCGTCACGGGCGTACCGTTTACACCTGCCATCTACCCCTTATGAAGAAGCGGCGTCAGAATGGCAAGTTGGCCGCATAACTCACAATATTAACAAAGCGGGGATGAAACCTGCGCCAAACACCGGTTCCCACCATGAAAAAAGAACATCAGGCTGCTGGCGGAAAGTCTACAGCTTTTTATCATGAAGCCGGAGCATCAGGGTTTGTTTCCATCACCTCCAGGCTGACGGACTGGAAGACCTTTTTCCAGCGGATGCGAATGCCGACGTCCATCAGAAAGTCGCCTCCCAGCCTTCGTTCGTGAACATCCGTGAGAGAGCCGTCTTCATTCATGTTGATTTCCCGCACCAGGTACCTGACGGAAGGATTCAGGCCTTTCAGGCGCAGGGGCGGAGGGGAATCCGCCAGCCATTTATCCATCAGCCAGGCGAAAACGACAGCCCGTTTCCCGTATACATACATCAGGGAGGCCACCCGGCTTTCATACGGGGAGGAAAGCCGGTACAAGTCACCGAACTGGACTACGGGGCGGATGCGCTTGTATTCCGCCAGAGCCCGTTTGGAAAAAACCATGTCCTCCTCCGTCATGTCACATGGCTGGAGTTCAAAACCAAGCCGGCCGGACATGGCCACGTCAAACCGGAATTTGAGCGAAGCGGAGCGGCCCGTCTGGTGGTTGGGGGAGGCTGTCACATGGGCGGCCATGGAAATAGCCGGGAACAGGTGGCCTATGCCCCACTGCATGAACACGCGTTCATAAGCGTCCGTGTTGTCGGACGTCCAGAATTCATGATGCTTCCACATGGTTCCATAGTCGGCGCGGCCTCCTCCGGAGGAACAGGCCTGGAATATCACATCCGGGAATTCCGCCGCCAGCGTCTCAAGAATACGTTCATAGCCCCGCACGTAGTCAATGGGCAGATTCCCCTGGCGACAGGCATCCAGCCAGGGAGAGCCAGGGTCGGAAATTTTGCGGTTGCAATCCCATTTGACGTAGGAAATACCCGGATGCCCCCCAAGCAGCTTCCGCATGGCGTCAAGAATGTACCTGCATACATGAGGATTGCTCAGGTCCAGCAAATACTGGCTGCGTTCCAGCCTGTTTTCCCGATGCGGGAGACCGATGACCCACTCCGGATGGTTCTGATAAAGCTCCGAATGAGGGTTCACCATTTCCGGCTCCACCCAGATGCCGAAGCGTATTCCCAGTTTTTCCGCTTGGCGAATGAGGCCTTCCAGTCCATGAGGCAATTTAGCGCGGTTAACTTGCCAGTCCCCCAATCCGGCACGGGCGTCATTGCGGGGGAACCGGCCGCCAAACCAGCCGTCATCCAGCACGAAAAGCTCTATCCCCAAGTCTGCCGCACGTTTCATCATGCCGTGCAGCACTTTTTCCGTAAAGGTAAAATACACCCCCTCCCAGGAATTCAGCAAGGTCGGCCTCTCTGATTCTCCACCGCGCAGGCCGTAACGGCGCGCCCAGCGGTGGATGCGCCGGGAGGCCTCTCCCTTGCCGTTTTTACTGTGCGCCAGAATGAGGGGCGGCGTCTTGAACACACCGCCGCCGTCCAGCAGATAGGGCGCGGGAGCCATATCCAGCCCCGCTCCGGCAAAAAGGTAATGATACGGGCTGTGCCGAAACCATATCCGGTAATTGCCGGACCATGCCAGCGCCCCCAGAACCACCTCTCCGGAATCCTCCCGCGCCGGACCGTCCAGAGAGATGATGAATCCGGGGCTTCCCTCCTGGGCGGTGCGGGTGCCGGTTCCGGATACCAGGGCAAGTTCATGCCCCCGGGCCACTTCTTCCTCACTCATCAGGGACTCGCCGCCCCAGGTGCCGCGGAAGCTGGTGACGAAATACCGTTCTGCGCGCAAACCCAGCTGTGCGGATGCCGCGCGGTGCAGGCGGATGCCTTCTTTCCCTTCGTTCCGAATCACCGCCCATTGCAGAAAAGTGTCCGATTCCCTGTGGGAGCGCACGTGGATTTCCACCCGCACAGGGTAGGAAGGGTCCTTCCCATAGAAGACGGCTTCTTCCCGGTCGTCATCCAGTTCCAGCACTTCCCAATCCAGGCATTCCAGGCTCAGGGAAAGGGCCCCGTCCGCCTGGGTTACGCAAATGCAGTACTCGCCGGACGCATTGGGAAGCCCTGTTACGGAATCCGCCAGGGAGGAATACAGGAGAGGAGCATCCGCGGCGTTTTCCAGGGCATCCTCCGGCTGATGCAGCTTCGGTCCGTAATAGGCGCGGCGCACACGGCCCTGTTCATCTTTGTACAGGGTCATCTGAGAGGAACGGGTCAGCAAATGAACGGAATCCGGAATCATGATCGGCAAATGCGGAAAGGGCCAGTTACTTATTCAGGCAGGCAAAAACGCTCCTGCCTTATCCACATTAAGGGCCTCCACGGACGGGGAAGTCAATGGCAAAATGACAGGAGTTCCCGAGCGTTTCCCCTACTCCTTCCACAGAAGGGAAGAGGGGCGGAATTTCATGGTTTTCGATTCATGCACCAGCAGCCTGCCGCCGTTTTCCGGATGGCGTACGATGCGGGCGCGGCGCCGCTTGACGCGGAAAGTGCCAAAGCCCCGGAATTTCACCAGCGACCGCCTCCGGACCGACCGCGCAATCGTCTCCAGCACCGCGTTCAACGCATGTTCCGCCTGCCGGGAAGTAACGTCATTCCCCAGCTCACGCTGGAGCTCCCGGATAAATTGTGTTTTATTCATAGGCCTCCCAGTATGAGGCCCCCGTTTCTCCGGTAAAGCGGCAACGGCGCACCCTCATTCCTGCCACTATACCCATACAAACGCCCCCTTCCATTCCGGCCTGCGAGTTTCCTCCTTGCCCCCGCGGGCCGGCCCCATTAAGGTTCAGGGGAAATGCCTGCCTCTGCCGCTGATGCCCCGTGCCCGGAACAAGCGTTCAACGCAACTGCGCTGAAGTGGCACACCTGCGCCTGGCTTCTGCTGCCCGTCCTGATATTCCTGGCCGGGTGGATGCACTGGTACGCCGCTCTCCCCCTCATGCTCCTGACGGCTGCGGGACTGGCGCCCCGAAAATGCAAGGAACCGCAAACAAGGGATTCCCTTCCCGCCTTCCCCCTGTTCACCCGCTCTTCATTTCTCGCCCTGGCGGCGTTTGCCGCCCTGATGACGCTTTCCGGCTGGGGGGAATGGGTCAACCAGCACCCTGACCATATCGTCAGAAACGCCTGCCTGCGTGAATTGGTAGCCAGCCCATGGCCCGTCATCTTTCCGGACGGGAACATGCTGGTTTACAACACGGGGTTCTGGCTGGTCCCAGCCCTGGCGGGAAAACTGGCGGGGCTGGACGCCGCACGCGTGTTTGTCGTTCTGTGGGGAACCTGGGGGCTGTTTCTTACCTGGCTGTGGCTCTGCGTTTTCTCCGGACGCCGCTCCCTGCTGCTCGCCCTGCTGATGGCGGCATTCGGTTCTCTGCTGAATATCCAGTGCTGGCTGGGGCTGGACCTGTTCCGCCTGCATTACTTCGGCACGGCGGAACAAATCATGTGCAGCGCAAACGCTTCCATTCCAGTTCTGCTTTTTTTCATCTTCCTGGCTTCGGGACGCATGCCCCTGCCCTGGATACCCCTTCTGTTCGCAGCCACGGCCTTTTATTCCCCCCTCGCGGCCCTCGGAGGGCTACCCCTGGCGGCCTGCCAGTGGTACCGTCAGTGGAGAGGCGTCCCCCCTCTCCGGGATGTCCTGCTCCATCCCTCCTTTTCGGCCTCCGTTCTGCTGGGAGCGTGTTTCCTCCTTTATTATGGGACGGTAAACGCGCCATCCTCCCACATGGGCATGCGGCCTTTTTATACGCATCCGGGGGATTTCCCGCTTATGGCGACCTCATTCCTGCTGTACGCCCTGTTTTGCTGGCGGGATTTCCGGAGGAATCCCCTCTTTATCTGTACTCTGGCAACCGGCCTGATTCTGCCTTTTTTTTACGTGAACGGAGACGTCAATGACCTGCTTTGCAAAGGAAGCGTTCCGGTCATGGCCTGCCTGCTTGCCTTTCTGGCTTCCTCCTGGACGCGACATCCCGGTTTCCGCGTCTGGATATGGCTTCTGCTGGCGTTCGGAATGGCGCCCCGGTTCAACATTCCCTATTATTGCTGTTCTTCCAGCGCCCTCCAGGCGTTTCTGGCGCCTCCGGCTTCGGAAACAGAGCCTTCTTCCTTCGTCAGCCGGGAGTGGAAGCAGCTCTTCTATGCGCCCCAGGCGCGCCGTCAGGATGAATGGGGCCGCACCATGCACCACCCCGGACACCGGTGGTATCCCTACTATTCCGGCACGTCGCGCCCATGGCTGCGCTGCATTTACCGTTTTTAACGGCAATCGCTCCGCCCCAGAAAAAGATTCCGCACGCTGCCTTTTTTAAAGGAGCCGGAGGGATGCCAGGAGGATTTTTTCGCTTCCTATAAAATAAACAAAAGAACTTTTGGAATTGTTCCCCGTCATCTTGGCTGGAGCATGAAAATACCGGACGTTCCCCGCATACATTCCGTTTCCTATTTGGGCTTGCGGGAAAACTCCGCCCAGGTTTCTTCAATAATTCCGGCAAGAGGTTTTCCATACTTGTCCACTTCACTCTTGGAGAACAGGCTCTTGATCAATTTTCCGGAAACAGGATCAATGATAAACACGGCGGGAGGTCCAAGAACCACATACGGCGCACGGGGAGAATCCACACACCCCACGATTTTTGCGGCTTCTTCCGGAACCATTTTAAATTTAAACGTCCCTGGAGAATTGCCCGGCACCTGTTTGGTATCCACCAGCCAAAATATAAATTTTTCCCCGGCGGCATTTTTGAAATTTGTTTTTTTGATATATTCCCGGGTAAAAATATTGCACTGGGAACACCACGAAGAACCAGTAAGATAAATTACCAGCGGCAGTTTTTTCTTCATAGCTTCATTACGGAGTTTGTCAAAAACGGGACTGCCCGACTTATTAACTTCAGGTATCCTGTCTTTATTGGCAAACCCGAAAATGGGAGGAAGCTGTTGCGCCACGCCGGCCTGTGGGGCAAACACCCCTGAAACCGCAGCGGAACAACACAAAGAAAGAAAAAATCTCATACGTGCTCCTACTATAAACACTATCCTGGAAGAGTCAAACAGCAAGCATTCCCCGGTTTCCAAGTAAAAAAGAAATGCCTTTTACACGGTTCATAGCAGGGCTATTCACTTGCCAAGTCCGGATGAAGCTGTAAGAATCCGCGCCATGAGAAAACTCCTGATCCGCTCCTGTCTGATTGCCGGGCTGGCCTGGACCTCTTCCTGCGCCTCCAACAAGGAAACGGCACCTCAGGACCCCGCCCCAGTTCCTGCCGTTCAGCCGGAACAAACCGCTTCAGCCAACCAGCCCGCACCCTGGGCGCCCGCTCCGGCGCAACAGGAGATTCTTCCAGAGGATGAGAATGAAGAATCCGCACCGGGGCCGGCTGTCTTGCCGGGCGATTTCCGCCCCGGACTGCGCACCCCCCGGCTGCCGGAAACCCTGCTGTACGATCTGGACGGCAAGTTGATTACCCCTTCCGCCCCATAATCTTTTCCCACCACCATGACTGCGACCATTCCCAAGGGTTTCCACCCCGAACCTTTTTCCTACCACCAGGAGCTTGAACTGGATATTGACGCCCTTTCCAATGCAGGCGACGGCATTGGCCGCGTGGACGGATGGGTGGTTTTTGTCCCCTTTGCCCTGCCGGGAGACCGTGTAAAGGCGCGCGTCTGGCGTAATGACAGGAACTATTCCTCCGCCGATCTGGTGGAAGTAATTAACCCCAGCCCGGACCGCGTGGAACCGGGCTGCCGCCTGTTCGGAACCTGCGGGGGATGCCAGTACCAGCATTTTTCCTATGACCGCCAGCTTCTCTGGAAGACCCGGCAGGTAGCGGATCTGCTCCGCTTGCAGGCAGGGCTGGAACTGCCCGTCAATCCGGCCGTAGCCTCCCCCCGCCAATACCATTACCGCTCCAAGATTACGCCCCATTTTGACAAGCCGAAGGAAGGAGGCAAGCCGGCCATCGGTTTCCTGAAAGCAGGCTCCAGAAGGGACGTAGTGGACGTGCCGCAATGCCCGATTGCCATGGAGTGCATCAATGAAGCCCTGCCCCTGGCCCGCAAAAGCGTTTACCAGGCCGCCGCCCGGTTCAAGCGGGGAGCCACCATTCTGCTCCGGGCCTCGGAAGGAACCGTCATCACCAATAACAATGCCGTCGCCTGCGAACGGGTGGGCGATTTGGAATTCCATTTTCTGGCGGGAGACTTTTTCCAGAATAATCCTTTCATTCTCCCGCTTTTTACGGATTACGTGGCCCAACAGGCGAGTATGGACGGGGAGGAATTCCTGGTGGACGCCTACTGCGGTTCCGGCCTGTTCGCCCTGAGCCTGGCGAAGAAATTTAAAAAAGTGCTGGGCGTGGAAGTCAGCGAGACTTCCGCGGACTGGGCACGCAGCAATGCCCGCAGCAACGGAATTGAACACGCGGAATTTCTGGCGGCGGACGCCGGAGCCATTTTTGCCCGGGTGGATTTCCCTGCAGGAAAAACCGCCGTGGTGATTGACCCTCCCCGGAAAGGATGCAGTGCGGAATTTTTGGCCCAGTTATTTGCCTTCGGCCCCGGAAAAGTCGTTTACGTTTCCTGCAATCCCGCCACCCAGATACGGGATCTGGCGGAATTCGACAAGGCCGGGTATTCCGTCACCGCCGTCCAGCCCTTTGACCTGTTCCCCCAGACCAAGCATCTGGAATGCGTGGTCACCCTGAAAAAAAATACCTGATTTTTTCCATGCCCAAGCTTTATATCAAAACCTACGGCTGCCAGATGAACGAACGGGACTCCGAACAGGTGGCCCGCATGTTCGTGCAGAAGGGCTACACCATGACGGACCGCGAGGATGAGGCGGACGTCATCCTGTTCAACTCCTGTTCCATCCGGGAACAGGCGGAACAAAAGGCTCTGGGAAAAATGGGGCTTCTGGCCAAGCAGCAGCGGCATCGTCCGCATGTAGTGTACGGCATGATGGGCTGCATGGCCCAAAGTAAAAAAGAGGAACTGTTCAAGGAACTGCCGCGCCTGGACCTCGTGGTCGGCACCCAGAAATACCACCGCGTATTTGAACATGTGGACGGCATTCTGCGCGCGCGCCAGGAACGCCGCATGGATGAGTTGCAAACCGCCTTTTCCGGTACGCATGTGTGCGATGTGGCGGAAGAGGTGGATTCCCAGAACCGAATCCGGGATCACCTGAATCCCGGCGTGCGCTCCACGGCGTATGTCTCCATCATGCAGGGGTGCGAAATGAAGTGCGCCTACTGCATTGTTCCCTACACCCGCGGCGCAGAACGCAGCCGCCCCATCCGGGACGTGGTGGATGAGGTGAAGATGCTGGCGGACGCCGGCGTGAAGGAAGTCACGCTGCTGGGCCAGATCGTCAACCGATACGGCAGGCAGATGGAAACGGCAGGCGGCAAGGGCGGCTTCGTCCAGCTGCTGGAAGCCGTGCATGAAGTGGAAGGAATCCGGCGCATCCGCTTCGTTTCCCCGCATCCCATCGGTTTCCGCCAGGATCTGGTGCAGGCGTTCACCTACCTTCCCAAGTTGTGCAGCCACATTCATTTCCCGATGCAGAGCGGCAGCGACCGCATCCTGAAAATGATGCGCAGGCCGTACAGGAATGAAACCTATCTGGACCTTTGCTCCCGGATGAAGCAGGCACGCCCGGATTTGTCCATCACCACGGATATCATTGTGGGCTTCCCAGGAGAAACGGAGGAGGATTACCTGCTGACCAGGCAGGCCGTGGAACAGGTCCAGTTTGACAACGCATTCATTTTCCGCTATTCCCCGCGCCGCGGCACACCCGCCGCCGTTATGGAGAATCAGATTCCGGAAGAAGTGAAGGAAGCGCGCAACCAGGATCTTCTGGCCGTAGTCAATGAAATAGCTATCCGGAAAAACCGGGATCTGGTAGGCACCGTGCAGGAAGTTCTTCTGGAAGGGCCGTCCAAAACGAATGCGGCGCGCCTCTCCGGCCGGACCTCCCAGAACAAGCCCGTCATGGTGGATGCCGCCCCTGACCAGGCGGGAGAGATCCTTCCCATCCGCATTGAGGAAAGCACGGGATTTACTCTGTACGGCGTTCCATGCCCCTCCAGGGGATGATTTGCACGCCCTTTTCTTCCATCCGCAGATAGAGGGTTCCGGTTTCCCGGAGACGGTATATGGCTGTTCCCTCCGGTACGGGGCATTCATGCTCCGTCGTGAAAATGACTGCGCGGGCGCCTGTGGCCCTGATCCACGCCGCGCTGTCCACCGGGTCGCGCGGATGATGCCCGATGAGCAATACGTCCGCCCGCGGTGTTTTCTCCGCACGCGCCAGGGAAGAAAACCCAGTATTCCCTATCATCAGGAACCGCCGCCCGCGGCATTCCCATGACAACACCCGGTTCCGGTCCTGACGGATTCCCGTGCGCAACGGGACAGGAAAATCTTCCAGCACAAGTGCATTGCCCGGCCGTAACCTCCATTGCCGGACGGGACATTCCCCGGGCTCCGCGCCCCAGTTCCGGATTCCGGGATATTCCTTCTCCAGTTCTTTCTCTCCGGCCCGTTCCGCCTTGCCGTTTCCCCAGGACAGCATGCCGCAGGGCCGGACACTGCGCGCCTTCAGCACGGGAAGGAGGGTGTACCGCACCGCATCTTCCGTTCCGCTTCCCACAACCAATGCGGGATTGGAAATGACTGTGGCCCAGGCATCCTTCTGCAAGGGAACGATAACAGCTTCATTTTCCCCGGAAGGCGGTGCGGAAGAAAGATAACTGTACGGCAGGGAAGCCACTCCCCCGGCTACGGACAACATGGCGGACGCCAGCCAGGAAGCGGCCGTATTGCAGACATGCAGCATCCACGGGCACCACGCGAACATCAGCCCGGACAGGGAAATGCCCATAAGGGGAAAGACAAGTACGCTCAGGCACAAATTGGTCAAGGGAGCATACAGGTTCCAGGTTCCGAAGTGCCATGCCGTCAGGGGAATGGAAGCCAGCCACGCCCCCACGGAGATGATCAGCGCGCCGCGGCATGCTTTTTCCAGCCGCACCAGGAATCTTTCCCGCGCATGATAAATCCGGGGAGGAATAAACGGGTCCGGCGACCACAGGGGCTTTTCCCGACTGAGCCATTCCGCCAGGCAGACAATGACAGCAAAAACGCAAAAAGAAAGCTGGAACCCCGGCTGGAAAACCTGGAGCGGATTCATTAAACAGAGGAGGATGAAAGCGAGCGCCAGAATATTGGCCGGATGTCCCTTTCTGCGCAGCACAAACGCCAGAAGCCAGACTGTCGCCATGATGAACGCCCGCAGGGCGGAAGCGGACATCCCGGTCACGAACACGTACGCCGCCAGCAAAAGGATGCAGGCCAGCCGGGCCGCACGGGGGTGCACATGCAAAAGCCTCAGCATACCCAGAACCAGCATGGCGGCCACGCCCACATGCATGCCGCTGACAGCGAATACATGCATGCAGCCGCTTTCCAGAAACTTCGCCATCGTTTCCGGCCTCGCGTCCGTCTTGTCCCCAAGCACGGCGGAAACCATCACCTGCCGGGCCTCATCATCCGGAGGGGCGCCCTCCCTGAGCAGGGAAGCAGCCCTTTCCCGGAGCCGCAGGGAAAAAGCCCGGAAACGGCTGCGCCAGTCTCCCGGCCCGTTCCGGCAATACTCATCCAGCCGGATTCCGGCGATGATGCCGTGCAAGTACCCCCACCGCTCCCGGTCAAAGATGCCGGGACCGCACGGCGCCTGAAGCGGATACGCCTCTCCCCTGATCCGGTAGCGTTCCCCTGCCTCCAGAGGGCAGGCCCCGTCACGGGAGGAAACCGCGTACAGCCACCGGGAACCATCCGGGCGAAACAACACGGATTTTCCGGAAACAGCCTCAACGGAGCCTTCCATAACCATGACTCTCCCCGCTTCCACGGGAACGCCTGCGTATTCCCGTTCATACGCGAAAAGATATACGGCGGCCCACATCGCCAGGGCAACGGCAAGCACCCCCATGGAGGGCGCACGTAAAAAACACGGCAGCGACGCCAGGCAGAAGCATGGAATCCAGAACCAAAGGGAAACATCCATTGCCGCGCAAGCGCACAGCAGGGACAAAGCCGGAATCAGCAAGGGAGCAGATGCCGTCATCCGTTCCGGCCACGGACGCAGAACACGCCGAACTTCTTCCATGCAGGGTGAACCTTACGGCATGGCATCCGCACCATCCGGCTCCAGCGGGAGGACGGAAGGCAGCGGAAGAACAACGTTGGCAGGCAGGGGGGCCTTGCGCTGGAGCACTCTGGGAGCCAGGGCCTCGCTTGTCTCATAAGCTCCGCGGAACATTTCCAGCTTGGCGTCCAGATTGTCGATGTAATGCAGGGCCACCGCTTCCGGCGTTTTGGGAAACACGGGGGAGCCGAAGGCAAGTTCCCCGTGGTGGGACGCAATCAGGTGCAGCAGGTGCATGCGCACGTCCGGGGAAGGAGGGTCCAGCGTCTTCCAGGAATCCGCTTCCGGAAGGGACATGATGCGCTTCCACAAATTGTTGACCAGTTCAATGCCCAGCGGAATATGGCCCAGCAGTTCTCCGGCCTCCGAATAGGGCATCGTAAAATCCTCCTTCGGGTAGCAATTTTCCCACAACTTCCCGCAGTCGTGAAACAGACACCCGGCCAGCAGAAGATCACGGTTCAGCCCCGAATTTGCCTGGCAGACGGCAGAGGCCGTGCGCATCATCCCCGCTACGTGCTCCACCAGTCCGCCACGGCGGGCGTGATGGTAGGTGCGGGCGGCGGCGGCGCGCTGGAGGCGTTCCCCGAACTGCTCAATGAATTCAATGCACAGGGCGCGTATGCGCGGATCATTCATGCCCTTGATGAGCACGCAAATTTCCTTCAGATCAGCTTCCTGCTTTTTCTTCAAGGTTCCGGAACCGGCCAGAAAGCTTTCCTTTTCCTGTTCGTCCAGCAACCGCACGTCCAGATCGGAAACTTCCATGCCGAACCCTCCCTTGGCCCATTGGCCGCGCAGGCTCACGAAACTGCGGAGGGGCAGGGAAGCGAGCGTCCGGAACCAGGGTTTATCCTCCCACACCTTCAGTCCCATTGTCCCTTCCGCATCGGCAAAAGACACATCCAGATACGGCTTGTTGCCCTTGGTCATCTTCTGCGCGCACTGGGCAATCTGGGCAAAAACTTCCGCTTCAATCTGGCCTTCCGCGGCCAGCTTGCCCAACTCCATGAGACTGACTTGTTCCATGCGTGCCATCTTGCCCCTCTTCCCTCCATCCGTCAAGAAAACGCCGGAGGACTACGATAATAAAAAAAGGAAACCGCTTATTTTCCCAATACGCCCAGCTCGGCAACGGCAACATGGCTGCCTTCCACCACCCGCTTGCCTACAAAACGCAGATAACGTGCTTTGACAGGCGCTTTCAGGTCAATCCGCTGCGGAACGGGATTGGCGCGGATATTAGAGAACTCCCCCTCCGCAGCGGGAGCCCCCCATGTGTTCCCATCCATGCTCAAATAGACGGCATAGCGGTCAACCGTTCCCGTTGCGGAATCCCTGCGCGGCGTATAGATAACGGCGGCAACGTTAACCGGACGCCCCATGTCGATCTCCAGCGCCTGCGGGGGCGCCAGCTCTCCCTGGGCGGCATGCGTATGCCAGAGGGTGGAAGAATCTCCGTCAATAGCCAGTTCCGGAGCGGCGGCGCTTCTTTCCCCGGCCACCACTTTCCAGTCCCGCGTGGGGACAGGAATAATCTGAGTGGTTACGGAAGATTTTCTGCCGCGATATTCGGCCGCCGCTTTCACCGTCCCCCCGGCAGGGAGAAAGAAAGGATTCCTGTACATGGCGGACTGCGGACCGGGTTCCGTTCCATCCGTGGTGTACCTGATCACTACGTTCTCCGCGGAAGCCAGGGTCACCCGTCCATTGCGGTCATAATTCACCGCCGGAGCATTCAGGATGACGGGATACTTCCATAAAGAAACCTCGCACAGGGCCGGAACGGCCCGGGATTGTTCCAGCACCACGCGCACTCCATCCGCCGTCACGGGCCTTCCTTTCAGAAGAACTCTGGCCCCTATGCTGGCCCCCTCCGTCCATTTGCTCCACTGGCCGTTCTCACGCACCTCCACACGGAATTTGCGCACCCTCTGCCCCAGTTGAATGGGCTCTGCCAGCCGGATGACGTCAAACGCCGCGGGCTCCGGCAATTTTAATACCACGCAAGGATGCTTATCTTCCGGAGCGGCCACCCAGTACGTCGTCCGTTTCCGGTCCAGAACCTGTTCCGCACCGTGCCCCTTCCAGGAAGAGGAGGACTCAGCCTGTGCGCCGGAGGCGAAGTTGCGGGAATACAACTCATCCAGCAGCACACGGAAGCCCGCCAGAGACTTTTTATCCTCTTCATGAATGCGGCCGCGGCGGTCCGGCGGCACATTCAAATTCAAATTGGCCCCTCTGCCTACGCTGTCAAAATACAACTTCAGCAGATTTTCCGGCGTCCGGACGCGGGAATTTTCATGCTCATGCCAGAACCAGCCCGGACGAATGGAAACATCCACCTCCGCAGGAATCCAGTACTTGCCGTCCATGGTGCCTTCCGTGCCCAGCCGGTAGCGCACGGTGCCGGGCGCGGGTTCCGTCCCGGCTTGCAGCGGAACGGGGGTGTATGTGGCCCAGCAGGGATAACCCGCATAGCCGCTTTCATTGCCTACCCAGCGGACATCCGGCCCTACGTCGGAAAAGATGACGGCTCCGGGCTGCCGTTTCTTCAACTCACCCCAAGTTGCCTTCCAGTCGTAATACGCGCTCCGGTCGATAGAACGCCTTTCCCGCGCTCCTCCGTAATACCCGTCCCCTCCGTTCGCTCCGTCAAACCAAGCCAGGAAAATGGAACCGTATCCCGTCGCCAGCTCTTTCAACTGCTGACGGTACATCCGGATATAATCCGGCGTTCCGTAAGAGGCGGCATTGCGGTCCCACGGAGACAGATAAACACCGAACCTGACGCCATACTTTCCGCACGCGCGGGACACCTCCTTCACCACATCGCCCTTCCCCTGCTTCCACGGAGAAGCCGCTACACTATGGAGGGTCGTCTTTGTGGGCCACAGACAAAAACCGTCATGATGCTTGCAGGTCAGCACCACCCCTTTGAACCCGGCGTCCGCCAGCGTCCTGACAAGATCATCCGCATCGAAATCGGAAGGATGAAACAGCTCCGGCTTTTCGTCTCCATAGCCCCACTCTTTTCCAGTAAAGGTATTAATCGTAAAATGGACAAAGGCATACATCTCCATGTCATGCCATTCAAGCTGCTCCGCGGAAGGAACAGGCTTTAACGGCGTTAAACAGCCCTTCGGCCCGGCTCCTGCAAAACAGGCCGTGCACAGGGCCCCTCCCAATACGACCGCCTTAATCAACTGGTTTAAATTCATTACCAACAATCACTATCGTTTTAACTCCTCGTACGTTCCTGGCGGTCTTATTCTTTCCGATCAAGTCATGCAGGCCTTTTAGTCTCTCTTCCTCTCTGCGGCATTGATAAACTTCCTTTCCATTCCGAACTTACCGCCATGCCATACATCGGATGCCACCTCTCCTCCGCAAAAGGCTATGAAGCCATGGGCCGGGTTGCCCTCTCCATCGGCGCCAATACTTTTCAGTTCTTTACCCGCAATCCGCGGGGGAGCAAAGCCAAAGCTATTGACGAACAGGATATTGCCCGTTTTCTGGAATTAGCGAGGAATAACGGATTCGGCACGCTGCTGGCACACGCCCCCTACACGCTGAACCCCTGTTCCGCAGACCCCAGTGTCGCCCGTTTTGCGGCCCAGGTACTGAAAGAGGATCTGGAACTCATGGAACATCTGCCGGGAAATCTTTATAACTTCCATCCCGGCTGCCACGTAGGGCAGGGAGTGGAAAAAGGCATTGAACTGGTGGCGGATCAATTAAACGACGTGCTTTCGCCGGAACAAAAGACCATTGTTTTGCTGGAAACCATGTCCGGCAAGGGAAGCGAAGTCGGCCGGACCTTTGAAGAACTGGCCGCCATCATGGAGCGGGTGGACCTGAAGGACAAACTTGGCGTATGCCTGGATACCTGCCATGTCTATTCCGCCGGATATGATATCGTCAACAGGCTGGATTCCGTACTGGAACATTTTGATTCCGTGCTGGGCCTGGAACGCCTGCGCGCCATCCACCTGAATGACAGCATGACACCCTTCTCCTCCTTCAAGGACCGCCATGAAACCATCGGCAAGGGTTCCCTGGGAGAACAGGCCTTCATCAACATCATCAACCATCCCGTTCTGCGGGAATTGCCCTTTTTCCTGGAAACGCCCAGAGACGACGCCGGGCACGGCGAAGAAATAACGTGGCTGAAGGGACATTACCGCAACTGAACCGCCGCCAAGGGGTTTCCGTACTGATTGAACTCCGGTCTTTCTCCCGGAGAAAAAGCTTGCATCCGCTCCGGATACGGGATACACAAACCTTGTAAATTAGTTTAAACTAATTCCAATATCTGGTTTCCAAGGAAAAAACCATCCGATTTTTATGAAAGAAATGCGCATCGCGAAAATAACAGGGCGTGAAATTCTGGATTCACGCGGCAACCCCACCATTGAGGCGGACGTTTATCTGGAAGGAGGCGCCGTAGGCACGGCGGGCGTCCCCAGCGGAGCTTCCACCGGGGAACATGAAGCCTGGGAACTCAGGGACGGCGACACAACCCGCTACCAGGGCAAGGGAGTCACCAAGGCCGTAGACAACATCCGTAACGTCATTGCTCCGGCCCTGATCGGTCTGGAAGCCACGGAACAAACCACGGCGGATGCCCTCATGAATTCCCTGGACGGCACATTCAACAAGGCCAAACTGGGAGCCAACGCCATTCTGGGTGTTTCCCTGGCGCTTGCCAAAGCGGCGGCGGCCCAGCTGCACCAGCCCCTGTACCGCTACCTGGGCGGCCCGAACGCCAAGATCCTTCCCGTTCCGATGATGAACATCATCAACGGAGGCGCCCACTCCGACGCGCCTATTGATTTCCAGGAATTCATGATCGTCCCGTCCGGCGCTCCCACCTTCCGGGAAGCCCTGCGTTATGGCGCGGAAGTTTTCCATGCGCTGAAATCCGTTCTTCATGACCGCGGCCTTTCCACCGCCGTGGGCGACGAAGGCGGCTTCGCCCCTAGGCTGAACTCTGCGGAAGACGCCCTGGATTGCATCGCCCAGGCGGTGGACAAGGCCGGTTACCGGTTCGGGGAGGACATTTCCATTGCTCTGGACGTGGCTTCCTCCGAATTTTATGAACCGGAATCCGGGCTGTATATTTTCAAGAAATCCGACGGCAGCCGCAGAACCGCCGCAGAGCTGACGGACTACTATGTGGAACTGAAGAAAAAATATCCCATCGTCTCCATCGAAGACGGCTGTGCGGAAAACGACTGGGACGGATGGAAAATCCTGACGGAAAAACTTGGCAAAAGCACTCAGCTTGTCGGAGATGACCTCTTTGTCACCAATGTGGAATTCCTCAGAAAAGGCATCCATCTGGGCGTGGGGAACTCCATCCTGGTGAAGGTCAATCAAATCGGCTCGCTGACGGAAACGCTGGACGCCGTGGAGCTGGCCATGGGCAACCGCTATACCGCCGTTATTTCCCACCGTTCCGGAGAAACGGAGGACGCCACCATCGCGGACATTGCCGTAGGAACCAACGCCGGACAAATCAAAACCGGCTCTTTGAGCCGTTCCGACCGTATGGCCAAATATAACCGCCTTCTCCGGATTGAAGAAGAACTGGGAGAATCCGCCCGCTACGGCAACGGATTCGGCCTGTTCTGACCTTTTTGCTGGAACTGGTATCAAGCAACGCCAAACCCCGGCCGCCGCGAGGCGGTGCGGGGATTTTTCATCTCCGGAGGAAACTGCATCCTTTTCTTTGAAACAAAATATGCCATGCTGGCCCTTCGGAGTCCTCCCCTGCCGATAAGTTTTCCGCTCTGCGCCATGCCTGCCCGCTTCTTCCTTCCCGCACGCCTTCCGCTATGCGCGGGGTTGTTGTACCTGGCGCTGCCCCTCCTCCTTTTTCTGCTGGGATGGGTGCATCCGGCTTTTTCCGTACCGCTTTGCGCCGCACTGGCATGCGGGCTGTACGCCTGCGCTCGGCATCTTCCGGCACAAAGGTTTCCGTTAAGCGGGCGCGGATTGGCCGTGCTGGGCCTCCTCTCCTTCTTCTGCCTGATGCTGGTGCTGTTGTGCGGATTCACGGGCCACTGCCAGCAACACGCGGATTTTATTATCCGCAATGCCGTTTACGAACATCTTGCAGCAAATTCCTGGCCCCTCGTCACGGAGGACGGACATCATTTCATCTACTACCTGGGCCATTGGCTGCCTCCGGCGCTGGCGGCTTCTTTCTGCCCGGAATCATGGGCTCCCTGGCTGCTGGCCCTGTGGACCTTTCTTGGGCTGGAACTGGCGCTGCTGGCGGCAACCGTCCGCTGGGGAATCCGGAAGACGGCCCGCTGGGCGCTGATCCTCCTCTGCCTCGGCTCTCCGGCAGCGGTGCCGGACTGCCTGGGAATTCCCCTCTCCTCCCTGTTTGCGGAATACAATGCCCAGATGGTCCTGTTTATCGGCATGCCCGTCCAACTCTTCAACACATTCAATCACGCCGTTCCGGCGCTATTGTGCGCCGTATTCGTCCTGACGCGCTCCCTGCCTCCCTCCGGGTATTATCTCGCGGGAACGCTTCTGCTGCCGTCCTCCCCGCTGGGCGCCCTTCTGCTCCTTCCGTATATGGCGTATGAAACCCTGTTCCGCCGCTCGTCGGCACGGAAACCTCTTTCCCGTCTCCGTTCCCTTCTGGGCCAGCCGGTTTTCTGGCTCGCGGCCCTGTGCACGGCCGTCATGGCCGTCTTTTATTCCCATTTGGACGGAGGAGGGCAATTTTCCTGCCTGTTTGACGCAAAATATGCGGAAATCTACCATTACGGGCAGCAGCGGCTTCTGCTCCATCCCGGTTCCTCCAAATACGCCAGCTTCCTGCTGGCCCTGACCCTGGGGATCCTGCTGCCGGGGGCGCTCCTCTTCCCAAAATGCCGGAAAAACCCGTTGTACTACATCACGCTGGGCATGATGGCAGGCAGTCTCTTTTTCCGCACGGGCATCATGAACAATGAACTTCTCTTTAAAGCTCCGGCCGTCCTCTATCCCTTCCTTTCCCTGCTCTTTCTCCGGGCCCTCCGCCGGGGAGGCGTGAAATACCGGACCCTCCTGATTCTTTATCTCGTTTTTTCCGCCCTCCCGAACCTGCAATGCATCATGGAAAAAGCGGGAACATTCTCCACCCGGGCGAGCATCATGCGGAAACATTGGCAGACGGCCAGCGGCACGCCTGACTGCCCGGACACTCTCATCCGCCGCCAGTTCATGAAAAAGGACGGCCATCCCCTTCCCTCCTGGCTATTCAAAACCGGAACAAAGCCACAATCACGGCGGCAATAATCAATCCAGGCTGATGCCGAATATATCCGAAAGGGAACCGGCATCCACATCCAGTGCGTCTTCTCCTCCGGGAACGGGTTCCGGAGCTTTCGGAATCAAAACGGAGGAATCCATTCCGCGCAGGGTGAACAACAACTCCGGCTGCTTATCCAGCATCACGCCGAAAGCGTACAGGACTGCGGCCGCATGCTTGCACAAATCCGCCCAATCCGGACAGGAACAGGAAAAACGCCACTCTTCCGGAGCGGGAAACAGGCCGCCTTCCGGAGCGCACAGGATTTCCAGCAGCTCGGGAGACAAATTCCCTTTCAGCAGATCAATCCAGGAACCAATCTGCCCGGCGCATCGTGCGCGCAGCCGGGCAAGCGCCTCTTCATCCGGGGGGGAGGCCTGGATGCAAACCTCATACAAATGTTCACCCATCACCAGAGCATCGATGCGGCCGGGAACCGTTTTAAGGTCCAGAACACAGCCATAGCGCAGGTAGGTCCGGCCGGGGGCCAGCCGCATCCCGTACACCTCGCACGCAGACAGGCTCTTCATCCATTCCTTCCCCCAGAACCTTTTCGCCAGGGTACGCCCGGAAACCGTTACGGGGCGCAGTTCCATCCCCTCTGCAGCCAGTTCCGCCGCCTTTTCCTTCGCGCGTTTCCGCAAATCTTCCCGTTTCAGAGGCATTTCATCATCCATACGCACGGCATCGTAATAACATATCCGCCCCCGTCCGCCACAGGGAAAAGACAGCCATGCTCCGTTTCTCTCTTTTCCGGCTCCACTCCGGTTTTCCAGGCATTCGGATTTTTCCCAGTTCCGCGGAATCTGCCTCTATTACCCATTTCAGGCTTTCAAAACGGAAGCTCCTGGGGCACAACATGTGGGTCATGTGGAAAGGCAGATTTTCTAAACCCACCGCTGATCTGGTTCAACGCTACGGCGAATCCGTCTCCTACGACTGGAGGCTTTTCCGCCAGGACATTGCCGGATCCATCGCCCATGCGCGGGCCCAGCTCAAGGCTGGCCTGCTTTCGCAGGAAGAATTCAACGCCATTGAATCCGGCCTGAAAGACATACTGAAAGACATTGAAGCAGGCAACTTCTCGTGGAGCCGGGAATTGGAGGACGTGCACATGAACATTGAAAGCGAACTCACCCGGCGCATCGGCGCTCCGGGCGCCAAGCTGCATACCGCACGCTCCCGCAATGACCAGGTAGCTACGGACACGCGGCTTTACTGCCGGGCGGAAATCGATGAAATTCTGGGAAAAGTGCGCCATCTGCAGCGCGCGCTGGTCATGAAGGCGAAGGAATACGCGGATGCCATGATGCCGGGCTATACTCACCTGCAGCGCGCCCAGCCCGTCACCATGGGCCATCACCTGCTGGCTTACGTGGAAATGCTGGACCGGGATGCGGACCGCCTCAAGGACTGCCGCAGGCGCCTGAACGTCTCCCCGCTCGGTTCCGGAGCCATCGCCGGTTCCACCATCTGCCTGGACCGCCACGGAATTGCCGTGGAACTGGGTTTTGACGCAGTTACAGAAAACTCCATGGATGCGATTGCCGACCGGGATTACATCATGGAAATCCTTTTTGACCTGGCCGTGGTCGGAGCCCATCTCTCCCGCATGAGCGAGGACGTCATCCTGTGGTGCACGGCGGAATTCGGCTTCGCTTCCTTGTCCGACGCCCATACGACAGGTTCATCCCTGATGCCCCAGAAAAAAAATCCGGACGTCGCGGAACTCACACGCGGAAAAACGGGGCGGCTGTACGGTAACCTCACCGCCGTTATGGTGGCTGTCAAAGGGCTTCCCCTGACTTACAACCGCGACCTCCAGGAAGACAAGGAACCCCTGTTCGATTCCATTGATACGGTTAAACTGGCCCTGGACGTCAATGCGGAAATGATAGCCGCCATGACGGTGAACACGGCCAGGGCCAGGGAAGCGGCGTCCGACCCCATGCTGCTGGCCACGGACCTGGCGGATTATCTGGTGCGCCGCGGGGTCCCCTTCCGGAAGGCCCATGAGCTGGTCGGGAAGGCAGTCGCCATGAGCATCTCCACGGGTACGCCGCTCAACAAGCTGAGCGACGAACAATTCGCCTCCATTTCAAATGCATATGGAACAGACGCGCGCGACGTATTTGAATTGACAAAAGCCTTCGCCCAGCGTACCAACCCGGGGGCTCCCAATTCCGACAACACGCGCCGCCGCATCGCCTACTGGGAAGGCATCCTTTCCAAGTAACGCCGCCTGCGGAGGCGGACGGAAACGAAGAGAGCCTGCCGTCCGTCTCCGCGGGGCGCCTCCGGGTGCAGGAAGGGGACGCTTTAACCCCGCCGGCGGCGGCCACAACCGCAGCCGGCCAACCATCCCGGCAGCCATGTTCAAACCTGCTCTTCTCTCCTCTCTCAAAACTTATACCAAACAAACCTTTCTGGCGGACCTTTTTGCGGGACTGACCGTCGGTGTAGTAGCCATTCCGCTGGCCATGGCCTTTGCCATCGCATGCGGACTCTCCCCAACCCAGGGCCTCATCACCGCCATTGTGGCCGGGTTCCTCATCTCCCTGTTCAGCGGAAGCAAATATCAAATAGGCGGCCCCACCGGAGCCTTCGTGATCATCATCATGGGCGTCCTGGAGCAATACCACGCATCCGGCCTGCTGGTCTGCACATTGATGGCGGGCCTCTTCCTCATCATCTTTGGGTTCTGCCGCATGGGGGCGCTCATCCGCTTTATTCCATTCCCTGTCACCACAGGGTTCACCTCCGGCATCGCCGTGGTAATCTTTTCCACGCAAATTAAAGACATCTTCGGCCTCACCATCACGGAAAAAATTCCCGGAGAGTTCATTGAAAAATGGGCGTGTTACTTCCATTACTTCCACACCATCAACTGGGCGGCGCTGGGGCTGGCCGCCGGCACCGTAATTATTACCCTGCTGAGCCGCCGCTTCTGGCCCAGAATACCGGCCATGCTGGTGGGCATGCTGGGCATGACGGCCGTTTCCGTGGCGTTTTCGTTGCCTGTGACAACCATCGGGCAAGCCTTCGGCAGCCTCCCGAATACGCTCCCCCTGCCCTCCCTGCCCAGCATTGACTGGAGTACCCTGGGGGCGCTGACGGCCCCTGCTTTCACCATCGCGCTTCTGGCGGCGATCGAATCCCTGTTAAGCGCCTCCGTGGCGGACGGCATGACCGGAGGGCGCCACAAGCCCAACATGGAGCTGATTGCACAAGGCATCGGCAACATCGGCTCCGCCCTGTTTGGCGGCATTCCGGCCACCGGAGCCATTGCCCGCACCGCCACTAACATCAAGGCTGGAGCTAAAAGCCCGGTTTCCGGTATGATTCACGCCCTGACCCTGCTGGCCATTCTGATGGCCTTTGCCCACTATGCCCAGCAGATTCCCCTGGCTGTCCTGGCGGGCATTCTGACGGTAGTGTGCTACAACATGAGTGAAATACACACGTTCAGCCGTCTGTTGAAAGGGCCCAGGCAGGATGCGGCGGTGCTGGTAATCACCTTCCTGCTGACCGTGTTTGTGGACCTCGTTGTAGCCGTGGAAGTAGGCGTGGTGCTGGCCGCCCTGCTCTTCATGGGCCGCATGGCCCAAATCAGCGATGTTTCCGCCATCAAAAACGAACTGCTGGAAAATGATGAGGAAGATGATGGGAACCGCTCCGCCGCCAAGCTGGACATCCCGGAAGGCGTGGAAGTTTTCGACGTGAAAGGTCCCTTCTTCTTCGGTGCCGTGGAGCAATTCAAGGACCAGGTTCTGGAAACGCTGGAACATGATACCAAGGTGGTTATCCTGCGCATGCGCCTGGTTCCCGCGCTGGACGCCACCGGCCTGAACGTCCTTTCCGACTTCTGCCACCAGTGCCGGGAACACGGTTCCACCCTGCTGGTTTGCGGCGTGCAGCCCCAGCCTCTGGACGTCATCCGCCACGCGCCCTTTTACCGGGAGCTGAAACGCTACAATATCTGCGAGAATATTGACGCCGCCCTGAACCGGGCCCGCAAAATCATCAACGGCCCCGCGCCCAAACACCTGTAACGGCGGCCGTCCCCCCGTGCGGTCAGGGAGCAAGATCTCACTCTGCCTTATTCACGGCCTTCCGGTACGGGTGAGGCTGCTCCTGCTGCAAACAGCCAGAAATAACAACCTCGGGGAAAATGAGGGAAGGCCCCTTGCATTCCCTCATCCGGCTCATCTCCGGGAATCAGGCGGCACAATACGGCCTGTTAACTCTTATTGGGCCTTCCGGCAAAACAGGATGCCCGAGCATGGATCAACGGGCCCCGCAAGCCCGTTCCCGGTAAAATGAAATAGCCTCGCATGCTCACGAAAAGCAGAAACGTGCCGCACTCCAAACCGGCTCCGTCAGTCGGGAAAGCGGAACCTGTTGAATTGCGCAGCTGAATACTCCAATACGGCACGGATAAGTCCCGTTAACAATCCGCCGCCTGCTCCTCATAGCGGGAAAGAAGAAAGTCCAGGTCTTCCAGCAAAGACTGGCAGGAACGGTCCCAGCGCTTCCTTCCCCGGAGAGCCATCACGCATTCCTTCCTTCCTGTGAAGCAATACCTGGTAATGCCATGCCCCCGCAATTCCTCCACCTGCTTTTTCAGCTCGCAGGCAAAAAACAGCCAGAACGGCACGCTGCGGGCAATCTCCGCGACGCAGACCGTCATGGGCGGCATCTCCTCCCTAAGCTCCCTTGCAAGGTGTTCCAGGCCCACTTCCGTGAGCATGCGGCGCAGACGCGCATACAGCTCGGACACCTTCATGACGGACAAATCGCACTCATGCTCCAGATAATAACGCACGGAAGCCAGCAGGTCTTCCTTGAACGGAAGAGTTGTTCCGGCACGCCGGGCAGCGTGCTCCAAAGCATCCGCCAGCCATTGTTCCCCGTACTCGGTAATCAGGCAATCACCAAGCTTGAGCAACGGTCTGTTGTTTCGGAAGCCGATCATGGAACAGGAAATTTAAAGAATGGGAAGCTTGCGCTGCAGGGGATCAATAAGCGTCTGGTGGCGCATCTGCGTAATCTCCTGGATAAACTCCTCCACATTGGAAAACTGGCGGTACACGGACACATAGCGGATATAAGCCACGGGATCTATGGCATACAATTTTTCAATCACCTTCTTGCCAATCTCGCTGGAAGGGACTTCGCGCAAATGGTCACGGTGCAATTCGGAAATGATCTCTTCCACGGCGCGGTCCAGGCGATCCATGCTGACGGGCCTTTTTTCACACGCCTTTACCAGGCCGCGTAAAATCTTTTCACGATTCAGGGCTTCTCTCAGATTATCCCTTTTGACTACGCGCAACTCCGTGCGTTCAATCTGCTCATAGGTCGTATAACGGTAATCGCACCTCAAACACACGCGGCGGCGGCGAATGGTCGTCCCGTCTTTGGACATACGGGAGTCGATGACCTTATCTTCCAAATGACCGCACTGAACGCATCTCATGGCGCGACCATACTACTACATAACGCATCCATAAAGGAAAAAGTACGCCAAATATAGTACAGTAGACTTGATGATCAATGCTTCCCAAGCAGAACTTCCTGTGAATAAACCGGGGTGAAAATGCCGCAGGTCATGCCCCTGTTCGGTTTCCAGGCTGCTCCGCTCCTGTGAATAAGAAAAAAAGCCCATGGCCCTTCCGGGAGGAAAAAACGTATTTTTTTAACCTCCTCCCTCCACTAAAAAATACGGCAAGCATTCCGGACCGTACCAGGTCTATTGATTACGGATTCACCGTGCCGCCTTGATTAACGACACTGCCCGCAACAGGTCTGGAGCCATTCAGATTCAGCACAGCGCCCTGCTTGACGAAGACTTTGCCCAAATTCACGGCCTTCCCCTCCATACCCTTCAAAGTCATCTCCACCTTTCCGGACAACGTCCAGGAACATTTCAGGGCAGAGGGCAGCACCTGTTCCAATATGACGCGGGCCGCTTCCGCCGTTTCTCCGCCGCCTTCCGCTTGGGTTACATGCACCTCCGCCTGGCCGGACAAACGGACAGGCATGGCTTTTTCCTGAACCGGCGAGGGCTTAATCTCCACGGCAGAACCACCCGGAATATTCCAGGACTGCCGGCCCGCCAGCTGTACATTCGTCCTCAACTGCAAATTTTTCCCCTCCGCCAGGCGAATACCTCCCGGCCCGATTACCAAACGGTCTCCGGAACTTCCCTTGCTCCGGACGATAACAGTCTTGACGGCCGGATCCTCCACACGGATTCCAAACAACTTCACCACCCCTGACACCAGGCTGGGTTTTACGGAAGAAGCCACATTCCACACGCATACGTTCTTCCCCGGCATTTTCCGGTTCATCCACGCGTCCGGAGAACCCAGGGGAAGATCGTAACGACCGCTTCGCACGGAGCCGGTATCTTTCCCGGCCAGCCGGGCGGCTTCATAAGCAAAACGGGCTCCTATGCTGATCTGAGACTGGCCGCTGTAATGCACTCCCATTTGATCTCCTGCGGTCAGTTTGGGAAGATCTCGGGTAGGGGCATAGCCCAGGGATGGACGGGATTCCGCCAGATCCTTCATCACCTGGCGGGTTGTCTTTCCCTGAACTTCCGTATCGCGTCCTTCCAGGCCGCCGGTAAGGTTACCCGTTTCCGGATCAGATTCATTCTTTCCGGCCCAATTGGCATTTTCTCCAAGGATGGCTTTCTGCGCGGCCAGTGCAGATGTATCCCCGTACGGTTTCAGATCTGCCGCCAGATTGCCCAGAAGTTCCAGAAAGCGGGAAGCGCTCTCCGGAACGGAAGTTCCGGCATTGCTTTCCCCCTGCAAATACAAAAGCCCGGCAAACTCCACTTTGGAATACTTGGACCTGTCCACACCCGCACAGGCATTCTTGACGGCCTGCACCAGCGTCCTGTAAGCCTGGCCGTTTTTCCGCCAATGGGAATTGTCGCCGCCGTCCCGGGAAGCTTTCACAACCGCAACGTCCGCATCCTTGAACCATCCATTCTTCTCCAGAGTAAAGGCAAACCCGTATTCCGGCCCCATGCATAAATTGCCGTTATAACGCGGCATAGCAGGCCTTACCTGCTCCCAGGATGTGGAAGCGCCGGGAAACACGCCTTCCCTTTGCCCAAAATTTTCATGCCAGTACAGAGTCTCCTTCGGTTCATACTTTTTTAACAGCTCCGGAGAAGCAGGGCTGCCCTTCACCGCCCCCAGAGAATTGGATTGGCCCGTCAGCAAAAAAATCTTCAATTCTTTTGCAGAACACACGGAAAAAAAGCACAGGAAAAATAAAAAGGATAGAAAACGAATCATTTGAATTGCATTTGCCTAGGGACGACTATAGCTGCCGGAATTTTCTTTTTCAACCGTCAACTATTACCCATAGGAGCATGAACAGGGAGATGTAGGAAAAGACCAGCAGTCTTAAAACCCCATTCAAAGTTTTCCGAGGAATCATTAGGAAAAAGAAAACCCGGAAGAATCATTTTCTCCCGGGTTTCTTCAAACAATTTTCTGAAAATAATGACGCAGAGGCGCATGGGCAGTTTTTTTGTTTCCCTTTCCCGCCTCTATCAGGCTTCCTGCCTTCTGCGCCTCCGCATGGCCAGTCCCCGCCAACCCCAGCAGGCTCCGGGAAGCCGTCGCCGGTTCCGGGACCAAATACGCAGACATGGCAGCCTCATGAAGTATAGCAACCATTTTTCCCTACGGACAACTCCTGAACGTTCGAGGAGGATAGCAACAGATCACATAACCAAACTTAAAGTGGAAAATATGACCGAGCAAGAAAAGAACAGGCCCCGCGAGTCAAGTGACTGGCGGGGCCTGATGGAA